>Ga0209698_10004078_pt1 | contig 16154 bp, 16 predicted proteins | sample LitLauG_LLR_2012_FD_187203 | JGI IMG/M metagenome (GOLD analysis project Ga0209698, IMG submission 187203) | Freshwater sediment microbial communities from Pennsylvania, USA - Little Laurel Run_MetaG_LLR_2012 (SPAdes) (version 2) | ecosystem: Environmental > Aquatic > Freshwater > Creek >...
GACATGGCGCGCGCCGCGCAGGTCAGCACCGAGTCCTGCTTCGGCTGCGCCGGCGAGCGCTGCCTCGCGAATTCCGTGGTGCTGGGCGTGGGCAGCGCGTACGACGAGATGTCGAAGCGCCTGGTCGAGGAGGCGCGCAAGATCCGCGTCGGCGATGGCCTCGAGCCCGGCGTCGCCATGGGGCCGCTCATCACCGAAGCCCACCGCGAGAAGGTCCTGTCGTACATCGCGAAGGGCGTCGCCGAGGGCGCCACGCTCGCGCTCGATGGGCGCGGCTATCAGGACCCCAAGCACCCGAGCGGGTACTTCCTCGGCCCCTCGGTGTTCACGAACGTCAGACCCGAGATGGTGATCGCGAAGGAAGAGATCTTCGGCCCTGTGCTGTGCGTGATGAAGGCCGACACGTTCGATGAGGCGATCGCGATCGTGAAGCGTCACGAGCTCGGCAACGCCAGCAGCATCTTCACGAGCAGCGGCAAGGCGGCGCGCGAATATCGCTGGCAGGTCGAGCCCAGCATGCTGGGGGTCAACATCGGGGTCGCGGCGCCGATGGCGTTCTTCCCCTTTGGCGGCGCGAAGAACAGCTTCTTCGGCGATCTCAAGGCGCACGGGCAGGACGCGGTCGAGTTCTACACCGACAAGAAGGTCTCCATCACGCGGTGGTTCTGATCTCCGGAGTTCGTCCCACGCCCGCCGCTTTGCGCGCGTCCGCCGCCCCGCGCACGTCCGTTGCGGCGCCCTCATGTCCCGATCGAGGAACGATTCCATGCCCCGCAAGCTGATCGGCGGCCTCATCCAGTGCTCGAACCCGCTGAACGACGAATCGCTCCCGGTCGGGAAGATCAAGCAGGCGATGTTCGACAAGCACGTGCCGCTGATCGAGGAGGCGGGGAAGAAGGGCGTGCAGATCCTGTGCTTGCAGGAGATCTTCAACGGCCCCTACTTCTGCCCGGGCCAGGACCCGCGCTGGTACGACGCCGCGGAATCGGTGCCGGGACCGACCACCGACGCGGTGGCAAAAATGGCGGCTCGCCACCGCATGGCGGTCGTGGTGCCGGTCTACGAGCGCGAGATGCCGGGCGTCCTCTACAACACCGCCGCGGTCTACGACGCCGACGGCGCCTACCTCGGCAAGTACCGGAAGAACCACATCCCGCACACCAGCGGATTCTGGGAGAAATACTTTTTCAAGCCCGGCAATTTGGGTTATCCGGTGTTCGAGACGCGCTACGCGAAGGTGGGCGTGTACATCTGCTACGACCGCCACTTTCCCGAGGGCGCGCGCGCGCTGGGCTTGAACGGCGCCGAGATCGTGTTCAATCCGAGCGCCACCGTGGCCGGGCTCTCCCAGTACCTCTGGAAGCTCGAGCAGCCGGCGCACGCGGTCGCGAACGGCTACTTCGTGGGCGCCATCAACCGCGTTGGAACCGAAGCGCCCTGGAACATCGGGAAGTTCTACGGCTCGTCCTACTTCGTGGATCCGCGCGGCAGCTTCATTGCGCAAGCGGGCGAGAACGAGGACGCGCTCGTGGTGGCCGAGATGGATCTCGACATGATCGACGAGGTCCGCAAGACCTGGCAGTTCTTCCGCGACCGCCGGCCCGAGACCTACGGCGAGCTGATCGAGCTGTGACGCGCGCGGCCGCGCGGCCGCGCCATGGCACGGAGGGCATTCGAGCACATGGGAATCGTCATCCGCGGCGGTGAGGTCGTGACGGCGTCCGAGCGCTTCATGGCGGACGTGCGCCTGGAGGGCGGCACCATCACCGAAATCGCGACCCGGCTCGAGGGCCGAAGCGGCGACGAGACCATCGATGCTTCGGGCCTGCACGTGCTGCCGGGCTTCGTGGACCCGCACGTTCACATGGAGCTGCAATTCATGGGCACCGTGAGCGCCGACGACTTCGAGGCCGGGGGCGCCGCGGCCGCGGCGGGCGGCACGACGTGCTACATCGACTTCTGCATCCAGGCGAGGGGCGAGCCGCTGCCGCGGGCGGTCGAGGCGTGGCACGCCAAGTCGAAGAAGTCCCCGATCGATTACACGTATCACATGGCGATCACGGACTTCGGGCCGAACACGCCGGCCGAGATGCGCGAGGTGGTCGAGAAGCACGGCATCACGAGCTTCAAGGTCTTCATGGCGTACAAGGGCGCGCTCATGGTGGACGACGGTCAGCTCTACGAGATCATGCGCGAGGCCGCGAAGCTGGGCGCGGTCGTCACGGTGCACGCCGAGAACGGCGATGCGGTCTGGCATCTGCAGCGCGAGCTGCTCGCCAAGGGCTGCACCGGCCCCGAGTTCCATCCGGTCTCGCGGCCGAGCCTGGTCGAGGGCGAGGCCACCGAGCGCGCGCTCGTGCTGGCGAAGCTCCACGGCACGGCCGCCTACATCGTCCACATGACGTGCCATGAGGCCGTGCACGCGCTCGAGCGCGCGAAGCTCGCGGGCCAGCGCTGCTACGGCGAAACGTGCCCACAGTACCTGCTGCTCGACGATCGCGTGTTCCAGAAGCCGGACTTTGGCGGCTCGGCCTACGTGATGAGCCCGCCGATCCGCCCCGCGAACGCCGGACATCACGCCGCGCTCTGGAGCGGGCTCACGAGCCGCATGCTCGATTCCGTGGGCACCGATCACTGCCCTTTCACGCACGAGCAAAAGCGCATGGGCGCGAGCGACTTCACGAAGATCCCGAACGGCGCCGCCGGCATCGAGGACCGCCTCGCGCTCCTTTATACCCACGGCGTGCGCGCCGGCCGCTTCGATCTCTGCCGCATGGTCGAGCTGGGCAGCACGATGCCGGCCCGCATCTTCGGGCTCACGAAGAAGGGCTCGATCGCGGTCGGGATGGACGCGGACGTGACGCTCCTCGATCCCAACGGCGAGCGCGAGCTGAGCGCGCGCACGCATCATTCGAACGCCGATCGCAGCATCTTCGAAGGCTTCAAGGTCCGCGGCCGGATCGCGCGGACGATCGCGGGCGGCCGTACCGTCTGGGACGGCCGCCACCTCACGACCACGCGCGGGGCGGGACGCTTCATCGCCCGCAAACCCACGCACTTCTCGCAGCACGCGGAGGTCAAGCCATGAATCCGAAAGCCGCACCGGAGACCCGCGCCTCCGCGGAAATCCGCGCGAAGCACAAGGAGTATCTGTTTCCGTCGGTGACGAACTACTACGCCGAGCCGATCGTGCTCGCCGAAGGCCATGGCTTGCGCGTGCGCGATCTCGACGGCACCGAATACCTCGACTTCTTCGGCGGCATCCTCACCGTGTCGGTGGGCCACTGCAACGAGTCGGTGAACGCGGCCGTGAAGGCGCAGATCGACCGGCTCGGCCACGTCTCGACGCTCTATCCCACGCTGCCGATCGTCGAGCTGGCCGAAAAACTCGTCTCGATCGCGCCGGGCAAGCTGCGTCGCGCCTACTTCACCGCCAGCGGAACCGAGGCGGACGAAACGGCGGTGATGATGGCGCAGGTTTACACCGGACGCACCGAGGTGATCGCCCTGCGTCACGGCTACTCCGGCCGCTCGATGCTGGCGCAGTCGCTCGCGGGGCAGGCGTCGTGGCGCGCCGTGCCGACCCAGATCGCCGGCATCAAGCACGCGCCCTCGCCTTACTGCTACCGCTGCCCGCTCAAGCTCACGTATCCCAAGTGCGGCGTCGCCTGCGCGCAGGATCTCGACGAGCTGATCCGCACCACCACGACCGGACAGCCCGCGGCGTTCCTCGCCGAGCCCATTCAGGGCGTGGGCGGGTTCGTCACGCCGCCCAAGGAGTACTTCCAGATCGCGGTCGAGATCGTGCGCAAGTACGGCGGCGTGTTCATCAGCGACGAGGTGCAGACCGGATTCGGGCGCACCGGCGACAAGTGGTGGGGGTGCGAGCAGTATGGCGTCGAGCCCGACCTGATGACGATGGCGAAGGGGATCGCGAACGGCATGCCGCTCTCGGCCACGCTCGCGACGCCGGCGATCGCCGATTCGTTCACGAAGCTCCAAATTTCCACGTTCGGCGGCAATCCCATCACCGCGACTGCCGGCAAGGCCACCATCGACTACATCGAATCGCACGACCTGCGGCGCAACGCCGCGGTCCAGGGCGCGCGACTGCGCGAGGGGCTCGAGCGGCTCCAGAAGAAGCACCCGCGCATCATCGGCGACGTGCGGGGGATGGGCCTCATGCAGGGCGTCGAGCTGGTGAAGGACGAAACCGCCGGCGATCGCACGCCGAATCCCCAGGCGGTGAACGCCCTGTTCGAGGAGACGAAGAAGCGCGGGCTATTGATCGGCAAGGGTGGAATGCTCGGCAATTGCCTGCGGATCTCGCCGCCGCTCACGGTGAGCGTGGCCGAGGTGGACGAGGCGCTCCAGAAGCTCGGCGAGTCGCTCGCCGCCATCGACGCGGCCTAGGAATCCAGCGCGTGAAGACATCCGCTCCGCCGCTCCCCGAGGACCGACTCGAGCGCCGGCTTCCGGACGCGAAGCCGCTCTTCAGTCCCGGCGAGGCCGTGCTCGAGGCGAACCGCTGTCTCTACTGCCACGATGCGCCGTGCGTCGCGGCGTGCCCGACCGGCATCGATGTGCCGACGTTCATCCGGCGCATCGGCGCCGACAACCTGCGCGGCGCCGCGCGCACGATTCTCTCCGCCAACGTGCTCGGCTTCTCGTGCGCGCGCGTCTGCCCGGTCGAGGTGCTGTGCGCGGGCGCGTGCGTGTACAACGCCTGGCATCGCGATCCACCGATCGCGATCGGGCGGCTGCAGCGCTACGCGACCGAGGATTTCATGCGCTCGGGGCGCGCGGCGGCCCTGCTCGCCCGCGCGCCGGCGAACGGCAGGCGCGTGGCGTGCGTGGGCGCGGGACCGGCCTCGCTCGCGTGCGCGGCCTATCTCGCGCTCGAGGGCTTCACCGTGACGATCTACGAGCAGCGCGCGTTCGCGGGCGGCCTCAACACCTCGGGCGTAGCGCCCTACAAGCTGCCGGCCGACGACGCGCTCATCGAGGTGGACTTCGTGCGCTCGCTCGGCGTCGAGATCCGCACCGGCGCCGAGATCGCGGCAGGACCCGCCGCCGCGGCTCTGCTGCGCGAGCACGACGCGGTCTTTCTCGCCCCCGGGCTCGGAGCCGACACCCGGCTCGGCATTCCGGGTGAGGATGGTCCGGGCGTCACCGGCGCCGTCCGGTGGATCGAGGGCATGAAGACAAAATCCGGCGCTTCGGTGACCGGCGTCAAGCGCGCGGTCGTGATCGGCGGGGGCAACACCGCGATCGACGCGGCGCGCGAGCTGGCGGGGCTCGGAGTTCCCGCCGTGAGCATGCTCTACCGGCGGACCACGGCCGAGATGAGCGGCTACGCGCACGAGCTCGAGCAGGCGCGCCTCGCGGGCGTCGTGCTGATCGAGCGGGCGGTGCCGGCGCGCTTCGAGCGCGGCGCGAAGGGCGCGCTCACCGGCGTCGTGCTCGCGGGCGGCGAGACGCACGCATGCGATCTCGCGATCGTGGCCATCGGCCAGGCGCGCAACGGCGATCTCGCGCGCGCGTTCACGGGAGTCGCGCTCGATGCGCATGGATCGATCGTGGCGGATCCCAAGACCGGCGCGACCGGCAATCCCAAAGTGTTCGCGGGCGGCGACGCGGCGCACGGCGGCGAGCTGGTCGTCACGGCGGTTCAGGACGGCAAACGCGCCGCGCGCGGCATCTGCGCCGCGCTCGGCGTACGCGTCGGGCCCGACTCGCCGATGCGCGCAGGGCACGAGTAGGGGCGCGCCATGGCCGATCTCTCGATCGACTTCGCCGGCATCCAATCTCCCAATCCGTTCTGGCTCGCGAGCGCGCCGCCCACGAACACCGGCGATCAGGTGATGCGCGCATTCGATGCCGGCTGGGGCGGCGCGGTGTGGAAGACGCTGGGCGATCCCATCGTGGACACCTCGAGCCGCTTCGGCGCGATCTCGGTCGGCAACGAGCGCATGGTGGGCTTCAACAACATCGAGCTCATCACCGACCGGCCGCTCGAGCTGAACCTGCGCGAGATCCGCGAGTGCAAGCGCCGCTACCCGCGCCACGCGATCATCGTCTCGCTCATGGTGGAATCGCGCGACGACTGGCGCGACATCATTCGCCGCGTCGAGGACACCGGCGCCGACGGCCTCGAGCTCAACTTCGGCTGCCCGCACGGCATGTGCGAGCGCGGCATGGGCTCGGCCGTGGGCCAGGAGCCCGAGGTGCTGAAGGTGGTGGCCGGCTGGGCGGTCGAGTTCTCGAAGCTGCCGGTGCTGATCAAGCTCACGCCCAACGTCGGCGACATCACCGAGCCCGCGATCGCCGCCGTCTCGGCCGGGGTGGACGGCCTCTCGCTCATCAACACCATCAAGAGCATCGTGGGGGTGGATCTCGACCGCATGGTGCCGCAGCCGGTGGTCGGGATGCGCTCGACGAACGGCGGCTACTGCGGCCCGGCGGTCAAGCCAATCGCGCTCCACATGGTGGCCGCGCTCGCGCGCGAGCCGCGTGTCACGGTGCCGATCTCGGGCATTGGCGGCATCGCCACGTGGCGCGACGCCGCGGAGTTCATCGCGCTCGGCTGCACCGGCGTCCAGGTGTGCACCGCCGTCATGCACCACGGCTTCCGGATCGTCACCGATCTCATCGACGGGCTTTCGAACTTCCTCGACGAGAAGGGCATGAAGTCCGTAGCCGAGCTGCGCGGGCGCGCGGTGCGCGCGTATACCGACTGGGGCGACCTCGACCTCAACTACAAGGTCGCCGCCCACGTGGACGCCGCGAAGTGCATCGGCTGCGATCTGTGTCTCGTGGCGTGCCGCGACAGCTCGGTGGACTGCATCCACATCGGCGATCATCCGCTGCCGGCCGGCCATCGCGCGCCCAGCCGCGACGCCGCGATCACGCGCGCGAAGCGGGAGGGCGTCAAGGTGACGTGGGTGGACTGGGACGAGTGCACCGGCTGCAATCTGTGCTCGCACGTCTGCCCGGTGCCCGGCTGCATCACGATGGTCGAGGATTCGCGCGGCAAGTCGTTCGAGAGTTGGAACGATCGGATCGCCAAGGGCACCGCCAAAGTGCCCGGCGGCTTGCACGACTGACTTATCCCAGCCACGGAGGCGCCCATGGAGCCGAATCAGCGCCAGCTGCCCGACGGCCGCGTCGAGCTGATCGACGAGGCGGCGATCGCGGCGAGCCCGATCTTCAACCACGACCTCGCGCCGGTTCCCGCCGCGCGGCGCACGTGGACGACGTACAACTACGCCGCGCTCTGGATCTCGATGGCGCACTGCATCCCCACGTACATGCTGGCCTCAGGCTTGATGACGCAGGGGATGAACTGGAAGCAGGCGCTGTTCACGATTCTGCTCGGCAACACCATCGTGCTCGTGCCGATCCTGCTCAACTCGCACGCCGGCACGAAGTACGGTATTCCATTCCCGGTGTTCGCGCGCGCCGCCTACGGCACCGCCGGCTCGAATCTCCCTGCGCTCATGCGCGCGCTCGTCGCCTGCGGCTGGTTCGGCATCCAGACGTGGATCGGCGGCGAGGCGCTGCAGACGTTCTTCACCGTGCTGATTCCCGGCTGGGCCCACGCGCTCGGCTCCGGTTTCGGCGGCCACGGCGGCACCGAGTGGCTGTCGTTCCTGCTCTTCTGGGCGCTCAACATCGGCGTCATCTACCGCGGCATGAATCTGCTGCGCATGGTCGAGAACTGGGCCGCGCCCTACGTGCTGGTGGTGACCGCGGCGCTGCTGGTCTGGGCGGTGAGCGCTGCAAAGGGCTTGGGCCCGTTGCTCTCGCATCCCGGAACGCTCAACTCGCGGCAGGCGTTCCTGCCGGTCTTCTGGCCCTCGCTCACCGCCATGATTGGCTTCTGGGCCACGCTCTCATTGAACATGCCGGACTTCACGCGTTTCGGCCGCAGTCAGAGGGAGCAGGCGGTCGGCCAGGCCGTCGCGCTGCCGACCACGATGTTCGCCTTCGCCGCGATGGGGGTTCTCATCACGAGCGCGAGCGCGATCCTCTTCGGCGAGCCGATCTGGGATCCGGTCAAGCTGGTCGGCCACTTCACGAATCCCGTGGTCGTGGGCTTCGCGATGTTTTCGGTGGTGATCGCCACGCTGGCCGTGAACATCGCCGCCAACGTTGTCTCGCCCGCCAACGATTTCGCGAACGCGATGCCGCGCTGGATCTCGTTCAAGACCGGCGGCCTCATCACCGGCTTGATCGGCATCGCAATGCAGCCGTGGCGGCTGCTCGCCGATCCCAGGGGCTACATCTTCGCGTGGCTGGTGGGCTACTCGGGCGGCTTGGGCTCGATCGCCGGCGCCTTGATCGCCGACTACTGGATCGTGAGGCGAACGAACCTCAACCTCGCCGATCTTTACCTGCCGAAGGGCGAGTACGGCGGATGGAGCGCGCCGGCCGTGATCGCGACGCTGGTGGGCTGCGCGCTCGCCTGGGGAGGCCTCGCGGTGCCGCTGCTTCGTCCGCTCTACGACTACGCGTGGTTCGTGGGCTTTTTCTCGGCCGGGGTCGTCTACGTGGGAATGAAGCAGGCGACGCGGCGGGCGGCCCATTGATGATGCCACGGATCCGGCTTCGCCGCGTCACGCTCGGTCTGATCGCCGCGCTGCTCTTCCACGCGTCGGCGGGCTCCGCGGATGCCGCGGCGGCCGGCTCCACGCACGCGACCACGAAGACCCCGCCCAAGCTCGACCGCGACCATCTCGCCACCAGCATCCAACGCATCGCCACGGGCGCCCGGCCGGCGGTGCTCGGGGTCGGCGTCGAGGTCCTCGCCACCGGCGAGCGCTGGTTCCTTAACGCCGATCAGCCGCTTCCCATGCAGAGCGTCTTCAAGGCGCCGCTCGGGGCGGCCGTGCTCGATGCGGTCGATCGCGGCTCGCTCAGCCTCGATTCCGTTCTCGTGATTCAGGCCGGGGATCTCTCGGTTCCATTTAGCGCGATCAACGATTCGTTCCCCGCGCGCACGCGCTGGACGATCGGCGAGCTGCTGAATCTCGCGGTCGGCTCGAGCGACAACACGGCGGCCGACCTGTTGCTGCACATGATCGGCGGCCCCTCCGCGCTCACCGCATGGCTGCGCGGCCGCGGCATCGAGGGTATCCGCGTGGATCGCTACGAGCACGAGCTTCAGATGGACATCCTCGGGCTCGGCCCCTTCGAGCCGGCGTGGGCGAGCCCGGATTCACTCGAGCGCGCGAAGCTCTCCGTGCCCGAGGATGCGCGCCAGCGCGCGATGGACGCTTACCTGCACGATGAGCGCGACACGATGACGCCGCGCGGCGCGATCGACTTCCTGCGCGCGCTCTCCGACGACCGGCTGGTTTCGCCCGCGTCGACCCAGCGACTCACACAGATGATGACGGACACCACGACCGGCGCTCGTCGGCTCCGCGCGGGTTTGCCCAAGGGCGCCACGCTCGCGCACAAGACCGGCACCGGGCCCACGGTGCTCGGCGTCTCGACCGCGTGCAACGACATCGGGATCGTCATGCTCCACGGCGGCCGGCGGATCGCGATCGCCGCGCTGCTCTCCGCGTCGGCCGACGACGAGGCGACGCGCGACGCCGTGCTGGCCTCGGTCGCGCGCGCGGTGGTCGCGGCGCTGCATTGAGACGCCGGCGGGCATTGTGGCATGGGCGCGCCTCCGCTAAGGTTGCGCGCTCCGCCGCACTCATCACGTGAGGGAGGATCCGGCCGTGTTCCGAAAGACCGCCGCCACCCTGGTGACGCTGATCGCGATCCTCTTCGCCATCGGCGCGATCTTCGTCGCCAGCCGCCAGAACCTGAAATTCAATCCGCCCTATCCGCGGATCTCGGCCTCGACCGAGTCCGCGGCCATCCTGCGCGGCCGCTATGTCGTGCGCGATCTCGTCAACTGCTACACCTGCCACGGCGACACCACGCACCTCGCCGAGGCGACGCTGGGCATCGAGATCCCGATGTCGGGGGGCTTCACCTGGCGGATCCCGCCCGGCACGTTTTACGCGCGCAACATCACGTCCGACTCGGCCACCGGGATCGGCGCGTTCTCGGACGGCGCGATCGCGCGCGCGCTTCGCTTTGGCGTCGGGCACGATGGGCGCGCGTTGCTGCCCTTCATGGAACTTCAGAACCTCTCCGACGAGGACCTCACCGCGGTGATCTCGTACCTTCGAGTTCAGGCGCCGGTGCACAACTTGGTTCCGCCGCATCAGTACAGTCTGCTCGGCATGATCGTGAAGGCCACCGTGCTCGCGAATCCGGTCGGTCCCAAGACGCCGCCGCCGCACGTCTCGCCGCACGGGCCGACGGTCGAGAACGGGCGCTACCTCGTCGAAGCGGTGGCGCTGTGCGGCGCCTGCCACACGCAACGCGATGACAAGACGGGCCAGCTGACCGGCCCGCGTCTGGGCGGCGCGAAGAACTTCCTCGAGCCCTCCGATCCGCGCCACGTGTGGGCGCCACCCAACATCACCAGCGATCCCGAGACCGGCCGGCTGGGCCACATGACCGAGGACGAGTTCGTGGCGCGCTTTCGCGCCGGCCGCCTGATCCCGATGTCGCCCATGCCGTGGCAGGGCTTCAGCCGGCTCGACGAAGGGGATCTGCGCGCGATCTACCGGTACCTGAAGACCGTGACGCCGGTGCACAACGATGTGGGGCCGCCGGTGGCCGAGGTGGTGAAGAAGAAGTAACCTCATCGGACAATCCAACGACCCACGCCCTTCGAGGAGGTTGCCCGTGAGCGAGACCACCGCCGTCCGTGACCAGTTGTTGTCCGATTTGAAGGCCGTCGTGGCCGACTCCGAAGAGCTCCTGCGCGCCACCGCCGGCTCGCTCGATGAGCGCGCATCGGCGGCACGCGCCCGCGTCCAGGAATCGCTGCGTGCGGCGCGAAACAAGCTCGAAGGCATCGACGGCGAGATGCTCGATCGCGTGAAGCAGGCGGCGGGCGCCACCGACGATTACGTGCGCGATCATCCGTGGGGCGCGGTCGGGATCGCTGCGGCCGCGGGGCTGCTGGTGGGCGTCATGATCGCCCGCCGGTGAACGCCATGAGCGAAACGGAGCGGGCGACGCCGCGCGAGGGTCCGGCCGCCGGCGAGGCCGCGCCGCGCGAGGGGTGGGGCGGCTCGGTGCGCCAGTTCGGCGACAGCCTGATCGGCATGATCGAGACGCGCTTCGAGATCCTCGCGCTCGAGTGGGCCGAGGAGCGCGGCCATCTCACGCGCATGCTCATCACGGTGCTCGCGATCGTGGCCTGCCTGCAGCTCGCGATCGTGATCGGGCTCCTGTTCGTGCTGCTCGCGATCGGCCAGGAGCATCGCGTGGCGGTGCTCGGCGTGGCGACGCTGGTGCTGGTGCTGGCCTCGGGCGGCACGGCGCTCTGGCTCAAGGCCTGGCTCGAGAGCCGGCCGCCGATGTTCCGCACCACGGTCGCCGAGCTGCGCAAGGACCGCAGCTGGATTCGCGGGCGCTGATGGGGGCGGCATCCGCTGCGCTCGAGGCGCGCCGCGCGGCGCTGATCGCGAAGGCGGCGGCCGATCGCGCGGCCCTCGGGCGCCAGCTCGAGCCGCTCACGAACGTGCCGAACTCCCTCGGGCGTTTCCTCGCGCTCAAGTCCCAGTTGCCGGGGAAGGCGCTCAGTGCGGGGCTCGGCATTTCGGCGCTGCTGCTCGCGCTTCCCAGGCTGCCGCTGGTGCGAACCGGCCTCGCGCTGATTCAGCTCGCGAGCTCGGTGCGGAGATTGCTCTCGCGCCGCTGAGCCTCAGCTCCTCGATCTCCGGCGTGCGGGCGCCGGCCGAGCGCATGGCGCGGCACGGCGTCGGAAGGCTGCCGGTCGTGAGCCGCGAAAACCCGCATCATGTCGAGGGCCTCGTGACCCGCAGCGATCTCATGAAGGCGCGGCTCCACGCGCTCGAGCTCGAGCACGATCGCGAGCGCACCGTACGCCTGCCGGGCGGCAAGCTTTGGGGAGTGCCCGAGGAGTAAGATGCCGGCGGCTCGGCCGCATCGCCGGGATTCGCCCGCGCATTCCGCGTGGGCGACGCCGCATTCAGGACGGGGACTCCATGAGATCGGATCTCAAACGGACCGTGGCCGCGACGTTCGCGCTGTTGCTGTGGGCTTCGCATGCCGCGCTCGCGTGGGCCGCCGAGCCCTCCGACTCCACGAGCGCGCGAGGGAGCGAGCCCGGAACCGACGGCTTCGTGAAGGCGCTGGCGTGGGATGGCGCGGGTCACCTTTACCTGGGCGGCGGGTTCACGTCGGCGGGGGGCGTGAGCGCGAACTACATCGCGATGTGGGACGGCTCGAAGTGGTCGGCGCTCGGCACGGGCCTCAACGGCTCGGTTTCTGCGCTCGCCTGCGATGGCAAGGGCAACGTCTACGCGGGCGGGTTCTTCAGCAAGGCCGGCGACTCGAGCGCCAGCAATGTCGCGAAGTGGGATGGCACGCGCTGGTCGGCGATGGGATCGGGGACCGTGGGCCCGGTGCGCGCCCTCGTCATGGCGGGCGATGATGTCGTGATCGGCGGCGAGTTCTCGGAGGCCGGGCGCGTGCGCGTCGGACACGTTGCGCGATGGGATGGCGCGAAATGGTCCGCGATCGGCACGGGAACGAACGGCCCGATCGGCGCGCTCGCGATCGCGCGCGACGGCAGCGTGATCGCCGGCGGCAAGTTCACCAAGGTCGGGGGCGACAGCGCTTCTCACGTCGCGCGATGGAACGGCAGCCGCTGGTCGGCGCTGGGCCCGGGCGTCGGCGACATCGTTTCGGCGCTCGCGGTGGACTCCGCGGGCGATGTGGTGGCCGTCGCGACCGCGCGAGCCACCCAGACCAGCACGATCTCGACCTGGAATGGCAAGAGTTGGACTCCGCTGCCGCTCGGCAAGGGCCACGTCGCCGCGGCGATCGCGACCGGCGGAAAGAACGAGCTGTTCGCGGGCGGCTACTTCGCGCTCGCGGGCGATGTGCGGGCCAACAACGTCGCGCGTTGGGATGGCGCGAAGTGGTCGCCGCTCGGCGGCGGGGTCAACAGCTGGGTGTACGCCTTCGCGCGCGACGGCGAGGGACACCTCTACGCGTGCGGGGGATTCTCGCGCGCGGGCGGCGCGCCGGCGCGCAACGTCGCGATGTGGGACGGCACGCGCTGGGCCCCGCTCGCGGCGCACTGAGCATGCTCAGGATCCGGCCCGCCGTCGCCACCGATCAGGAAGCGCTCGGCCGCTATGGCGGCGCGCTCATGCGCCAGCACCATTCCGCCGACGCGACGCGCTTCATCCAGGTCGAGAGCCCGGAGGCCGGATACGGGCGCTATCTCGTCTCGCAGATCGGCGTGAGCGACACGCTGGTGATGGTCGCCGACTTGGGTGGGAAGGTGGTGGGCTACATCTACGCCGACATCGAGGGTACGAGCTGGAAGGATCTGCGCGGGCCGTGCGGGTACGTGCACGACGTGTACGTGGACGAGAGCGCGCGCCAACAGGGCGCCGGGCGCCAGCTGATGCGCGCCGCGATCGACTGGATGCGCGGCAAGGGCATGACGCAGGTCGTGCTCGACACCAAGACGAAGAACGAGCACGCGAAGCAGCTGTTCACGGCGCTCGGCTTCCGGCCCACGATGATCGAGATGACGCTGGATCTCGAGGGCGCATCGAGCGCACCGATGCGGGCGCCGCGAATCGTGGGAGGGAGGCCCGCATGACCGAGGCCGCGCAGGCGCTCAGGGACTGGGACAGCTTCTTCGTGATCGTCGGCTCCTCGGCGGGCGCGCTCACCGGACTTCAGTTCGTGGTGCTCACGCTGATCGCCGACTCGCCGGCCACGCGCGGCCGCAGCGACTCGGTCTCGGCCTTCGGCAGCCCCAACGTCGTCCACTTCTGCGCCGCTCTCTTGGTGTCGGCAATCTTCAGCGCGCCGTGGAATTCGCTCGGAGCGCCGGGGATCGCGCTCGCCGTGTGCGGGGCGCTCGGCGTGGTCTACTCGCTCACGGTGATCCGGCGCACGATGCTCCAGCAGGACTATAAGCCGGTGCTCGAGGACTGGACTTGGCACTGCGCGCTGCCGCTCCTCTCGTATGCGGCGCTGGTGCATGCCGGGCTCGCACTCGGGCACAACCGGGCCGACACGCTCTACATCGTCGGCGCGGCGTCGCTGCTGCTGGTGTTCATCGGCATCCACAACGCGTGGGACACCGTGACCTACGTCACGCTGGTGATGCGTCCCGGGCCGGAAGAAGCGGGCGCCACCTCGGCGAGCCCGCCGGCGGCACCGGCGAACCCGCGGCCCGCGCCGACCGACCCGCCCAAGAATTGAAACGGCCGGGCATCCTCGCCCGGCCGCCCCACGATTCTCGCGCCCCGCGACGCGGACTACTCGCTGCCCTTGTTGCCCGCCTGGAGCTTCGCCATCACATCATCGAGATTGAAACTCGCTGGCTTCTGTCGGATCGGGAAGTCCTTGAAGGTCTGTAGCCACTGCCCGACGATGGCTTGCGCCGGCACGACCGCGAATGCGCGGTGGAAGAACCAGTCGTCGTATTCCATCGACTCCGGGCCCTCCTCGAACGGATCGGTGCGCAGGTTGTAGAGCTTGGGCGCGCGCAGGCGCTCGAATCCCTTCCGCCACACGTCGACGCCGGTGTGTTCCTGCTCCAGGAACGAAATCTTCCAGTTCTCGTACCGAAGGGCGAACAGATCGCCGTCGTCGCTCCAGTAGAGGAACTCCTTGCGCGGCGTCTGGGTTACGTCGCCCTTCAGGTACGGCATCAGGTTGTAGCCATCGAGGTGGACCTTGAACGTCTTGCCGCCCGCGGTGTAGCCCTTCGCCACCTTCTCCACCAAGTTGGGCTCGCCGGCTGCAGCGACCAGGGTCGGGATCAGATCCTCGTGGCAGAAGAAGTCGTTGACGATGGTGCCGGGCTTGACGACACCGGGCCAGCGGATGCACATCGGGACGCGGAAGGCGCCCTCCCAGTTCGTCGCCTTCTCGCTCTTGTAGGGCGAGTTGCCGCCATCCGGCCAGGTCATCTTCTCGGCGCCGTTGTCCGAGGTGTAGATCACGATGGTGTTGTTCGCGACACCCAGCTCGTCGAGCAGCTGGAGCAGCTGTCCGATGTGCGTGTCGTGCTCGACCATGCCGTCCGCATACACGCCCAGGCCGGTCTTGCCCTCGCTCTCGGCCTTGAGGTGCGTGTAGACGTGCATGCGCGTCGAGTTGTACCAGCAGAAGAACGGCTTGCCAGCGCTGACCTGCTTGCGAATCCAATCCACAGAAGCGTTCGTGAATTCGTCGTCGATGGTTTTCATGCGCTCGACTGTGAGCGGGCCGGTGTTTTCGATCTTCTGACTGCCCACGCGCCCGAACTGCGGATCGTTCGTGGCATCGTCGGTGGTCGTGGCCCAGCAATGGAGCACGCCGCGCGGGCCGAACTTCTTCCGGAATGCGGGATTCTTCGGGTAGTCCACGTTCTCGGGCTCTTCCTCGGCGTTCAGGTGATAGAGGTTGCCGAAGAACTCATCGAAGCCGTGCACGGTGGGCAGGAACTTGTTGAGATCGCCGAGATGGTTCTTGCCGAACTGGCCGGTCGAGTAGCCCAGGTTCTTCAGGAACTCGGCGACCGTGGGATCCAGCGCCGAGAGCCCGACATCGGCGCCCGGCAGACCGACCTTGGTGAGACCGGTGCGAATCGGCGATTGCCCGGTCACGAACGCGGCGCGGCCCGCGGTGCACGACTGCTGCCCGTACCAGCACGTGAAGAGCGCCCCCTCGTTCGCGATGCGGTCGATGTTGGGAGTGCGATAGCCCATGTCGCCGCGGTTGTAGCAGCTGGGGTTGTACCAGCCGATGTCGTCACCAAAGATGACGAGGATGTTCGGCTTCTTCTGCTGGGCGTGTGCCGGGCCAACCGCGAGAAGCGCGGCGGCGAGCGCCACCGCGGACATCTTCAACCTACGCATGACGGATCCTCCCTGTTCGGTCCGATCCGTGGACGCGGTTCAAGAGTCCATTGCTCTGCTGCGATTCTGGGACTAGCGTCCGCCCCGGCCCGCCCCACCGCCGCCGGCGCGCCCGGCGCCGGTGCCAAAGCTGCCGGCGCCCTGGCGCGGCTGGCCGCTCGAGCGCCACGCGGAGTT
>Ga0209698_10004079_pt1 | contig 16153 bp, 13 predicted proteins | sample LitLauG_LLR_2012_FD_187203 | JGI IMG/M metagenome (GOLD analysis project Ga0209698, IMG submission 187203) | Freshwater sediment microbial communities from Pennsylvania, USA - Little Laurel Run_MetaG_LLR_2012 (SPAdes) (version 2) | ecosystem: Environmental > Aquatic > Freshwater > Creek >...
AAAGACGGCCGGCCCGAACGCTTTGACCGCCAGAAGGTATTGAACGGGCTGATGCGCGCTTGTGAAAAGCGGCCCGTGCCCATCGGAAAGCTGGAGCAGATCGTCAACGAAGCGGAAAGCTTCGTCATCGAGTCCCCGGAGCGCGAGCGCAAAACCAGCGAATTGGGCGAGCTCATCATGAACCGCCTGCGCCGCTACGACAAGGTCGCGTACGTGAGATTCGCTTCCGTATATCTCGACTTCAAAGATGTGCAGGAATTCATGGCGGAATTGAAAGAACTGCTCAAGGCGAAAGACGCACCGGAAGCGAAGGGAAAAGGCGTAACAAGGTAGTCTCGGAACCGCTGATCATAGCCGCGGAGCGGCGCAAGAATGCAGCCCACGGCGCAAGCCGCGGGACCCAAGTGGAAGACGCCAGCCCCGGAGGGGCGCAATAGGTTAGCCCAGGACGTAAGTCCTGGGAATAGTGCGAAATCGGACGGAGTCCCGTAGGGACGACACCCGCCCCTGTCGCCACACAATCATTTATGGCGCATAAAATCACTCTCATCCCGGGCGACGGCATCGGTCCAGAAGTCACCCACGCCGCCGTCCGCATCCTCGAAGCGACGGGCGTGAAGTTCGAGTGGGAAACCTTTGCTGCCGGCGCCGAAGCCTTCGAGAAATATAAGGAGTACATCCCGAAAGAGTTGACCGAGTCAATCGAGCGCACCCGGGTCGGACTCAAGGGACCCGTGACCACGCCCATCGGCGGCGGCTTTTCGAGCATCAATGTAGAACTGCGCAAACGCTTCGAGCTGTTCGCAAATTTCCGCCCCATCCGCAACCTTCCTCACATTCCGACCCGGTACCCTGATGTGGACCTGATCATCGTGCGCGAAAACACCGAGGGCCTCTACTCCGGAATCGAGCACGAGGTCGTACCCGGAGTGGTGGAGAGCCTGAAGATCATCACCGAGAAAGCATCCACCCGCATCTCGCGTTTCGCCTTTGAACACGCGCGCAAGAACAAGCGGAAGAAAATTCACTGCATCCACAAAGCCAACATCATGAAGATGTCGGATGGTTTGTTTATCCGCTGCTCACGCACGGTTTCCAGGGAATATCCGGAAATCACCTACGGCGAGCACATCGTCGATAACACCTGCATGCAGTTGGTCATGAACCCGTATCAATACGACATGCTGTTGCTCGAGAACCTCTACGGCGATATCGTTTCCGATCTGTGCGCCGGCCTGGTCGGCGGTCTGGGACTGGTGCCCGGTGCGAACTTCGGCCACGAATGTGCCATTTTCGAGGCCGTCCACGGTTCCGCGCCCGACATCGCGGGAAAGAACATTGCCAACCCAACCGCGGTGCTGCGGTCGGCTCTGCTCATGCTGCGCCATATCGGGGAGGCAGACGCGGCCTGGAAGATCCGCAACGCCATTGACCAGGTCTATCGCGACCGCAGCAAGCTGACCAGGGATATTGGAGGCACGGCAGGAACATCCGAGTTCGCCGACGCAATCATCCAAGCCATGGAGGCAGCCAACACCGCCGAAGTACAAAAAGTCTAACGAAGCGGAGATCGCCAACGTGCTAAATGCCATCCGCGCTTCTGCGCATCTGTTAAAATTGCATGTTTTGGAGGCCGGTGGACGTGTGCCGGACACCGCTGAAACAGGTTCCCTGGGGGCCATTCTGAAGGGCATCGAAATTCCGCACCATCAAGGGTTGCACCGCTTTGCCGTCTTCACCGCCTGTGTCACACTCGTGCTGATTGTCGCCGGCGCCCTCGTCACCAGCAATGACGCGGGCCTTTCGGTTCCGGATTGGCCAACCACCTTTGGGTCCTTCTACAAGATGCCGCACATGGTTGGCGGAGTGAAATACGAGCACGGGCACCGCATGGTGGCTGAGTTCGTCGGCTTGCTCACCATCGTGCTGGCGGTTTGGACCTGGCGAGTCGAAAAGCGACGCTGGCTTCGCCTGCTCGGACTAGCTGCTCTCGGCACCGTCATCATCCAGGGAATCCTCGGCGGACTCACAGTCTTGTTTTTCCTGCCCGCACCGATTTCGAGCGCGCACGCCGCAGTGGCTCAGACGTTCTTCTGCATCGCCGTCTCGATCGCCGTATTCACCGGTCGCCGCTGGGTCGAAGAGCAACCGCGCGCCGAACTCGACGTACGGCACCCGACGCTCTTTACATTGACTCTGCTTTCAATCTTCGTGCTCTATGTGCAGTTGATCCTGGGTGCCATGTTCCGCCACAAAGGACTCAGTTGGTGGCCGCACGTGGTCCACGCCGGAGTGGTGGCGATCGTGCTTTCCTGGACCGCAATTCGCGCCATTTCCGTCTATCCGCAGGTCGAAGCAGTCAAGCGGCCTGCGATCATCATGCTCAGCCTCATGGTAGGACAACTCTGCCTCGGATTTTTTGCCTTCATCACACGCGTCATGTGGGGGAAGGACGCGGCCCAGCCGGAACTTCCGATGGTGATCGCAACCGTGGTGCATGTGGCCGTGGGCGCTTTGCTTCTGGCCACTACCGTGGTTCTCGCCATACAGGTCTGGCGCCACGTCCCGGTTTCGTTTGAGGAGCGCGTTCCGGGCGGGGAAACCGTCGCAGCCTGACGACATAATTTGTCCAAAATGAAGATCCGAAATCGAACGTCGTAAAATATCCTGTGACCTCAAAACCGAGCGCCATTGCTCTCGCCCAGCCGGAAACTCCAGCCCATCAGGCTGGCTCCGCTGTCATTGCAGTCAGGAGCCTGGTGCACCGCTATCAGGATCGGGCGGCGCTCAACGGCGTTTCTTTTGACGTTCGGCCGGCGGAGCTCTTCGGGTTTCTCGGCCCCAACGGTAGCGGTAAAACCACCCTTTTCCGGATTCTTTCGACTCTCATGGTGCCGACTTCCGGCACCGCCACCATCGTCGGTCTGGACGCTGTTCGGCAGCCGGGCGCTCTCCGGCGCCACATCGGCGTAGTCTTCCAGGCACAAAGCGTCGACCCCAAGCTGACCGCCTACGAAAATCTCTGGCATCAGGGACATCTTTATGGTCTGCGCGGACCGGAACTGAAGAAACGGATCAACGAAATTCTGACTCGCGTCGGACTGCTCGACCGCTCCAAAGACCGGGTTGAGACATTCTCTGGCGGGATGCAGCGTCGCATCGAACTTGCCAAGGGCCTCCTCCACCATCCCGAAGTTCTACTGCTCGATGAACCGACCACCGGTCTCGATCCCGGCGCGCGGCGCGATCTCTGGCAATACCTGCAGATCCTGCGCGACCAGGAACACGTCACCGTCATCGTCACCACGCACCTGATGGAAGAAGCAGAACGGTGCGACCGGCTGGCCATCCTGAACGAAGGCAACCTGGTGGCGCTGGGCACGCCGGAAGAACTCACCCGTGAAATCGGAGGGGATGTAATCCTGCTCGAAGCGCGCGATCCGCAGAGCCTTGCCGACCGCATCCGCAACAAGTTTCACGTCGACGCCAGCGTGCTGGACAAACACGTGCGGCTTGAAATCGAGAGTGGGCATCGCTTTGTGCCCGATGTAGTCGAGGCGTTCCCCGGCGAGATCCAGTCCCTCAGCGTGAGCAAGCCGACACTGGAAGACGTTTTCATTCATCGCACCGGACACAGATTCTGGAACGAAGAAGCCGAGGCCGCGGCCGAGACTGGAAAAAAGAAGAAGGCAAAGAAGCACTGATCTATGGCGATTCAAACTGCAACCCTTCCGGCAAATGCTCCCGCATCGGCGGGAGTCCTGCTGCCCGCGTTCACCTTGTGGTGGCGCGAGGTGGTGCGCTTCTACCGGCAGCGGGCTCGCGTCGTGGGCGTCATCCTCTCGCCGCTTCTATTCTGGATTGTCCTTGGATCAGGGTTCGGAACATCTTTTCGTTCCGGACAAGGTGCCGGCCAGGAACACTACCTGGATTATTTCTACCCCGGCACGCTGGTCATGATCGTTCTCTTCACCGCCATTTTCACCATGATGTCGGTCATCGAGGACCGCAACGAGGGGTTCCTGCTTTCAGTGCTGGTGGCCCCAGTACCCCGCGCGGCCATTGTTCTCGGAAAAGTTTTAGGCGGCACCACGCTTGCCGCCGCCCAGGGAGTGATTTTTCTGGTGTTCTCGCCGCTCGTCGGCATCCATATGACGCTCGCTTCGTTCGGGCTGATCGTCCTCACGGTGTTTTTGGTCTCGTTCGCCCTGACCGCGCTCGGTTTCGCCATTGCCTGGCCCATGGATTCGACCCAGGCCTTTCACGCCATCATCAATTTATTTCTGATTCCGCTGTGGCTGCTTTCAGGAGCCCTCTTCCCTCTGTCAAAGGCGTCGGGATGGATTCGTTGGATCATGTACGCGAATCCGCTGACGTACGGCGTTGAAGCCTTGCGCATCCTGATGTATCCCGAATACCTCAGCCCATTCTCGCTGAGCGCGTCCATCTTGACCCTGGTGCTGTTCGCGCTCTTCATGTTCGGTCTGGCATTTGTGCTGGCGAACCGGCGCACAACAAAACCCGCAGCCTGAAAGCAGTCGTTAGCCGCTAGTCGTTAGTCGCTGGCATTGTAGAATTCCGGGGAGCCAAACAGAATTCAGCAGCATTAGGTAACGCGCGACCGACCAACGACTAACGACCAACGGCGCATTTATGCCCCTCGACCTTCTCGCCCTCGCCGCGCACCGTGACGATGTAGAGCAAACCTGCGGCGGGACTCTGCTTAAGATGGCGGAGCGCGGTTACCGCACGGGCATTCTCGATCTCACGCAGGGTGAAATGGGGACACGCGGCACTGCCGAAGAGCGCGCCCGCGAAGCGGCCGAAGCCGCGCGCATTCTGAAGGCGTCGTGGCGGCAGGCGCTCGACCTTCCCGATGGCCGCGTCGAGAATACCTGGGAGAACCGCCTGAAAGTTGCGCGCGTCCTGCGCGAGCAGCGTCCCCGAGTGCTCATCCTTCCCTACTGGGAGGGACGCCATCCGGATCACTACACGGCGTCGGTGCTGGGATATGAAGCGGCGTTTCTGGCGGGCCTGGCAAAACTCGATCTGGAACACGCGCCTCACCGGCCGTTCAAGATCATTTATGCCAGCTTGTACCGCGACGTGCGTCCTACGTTCGTCGTCGATATTACGGAGCAGTTCGAAACGCGTTTCGCCTCTCTGATGGCTTACAAGTCCCAATTCACAGACCAGCAAGCGGGCAGCGGAATCTTCCCTGCTCAGGCCGAAATTCGCGCCCGCGTCGAGTCGATGGCGCGCTTCTATGGCACGCAGGCCGGCGTCACCTACGCCGAACCCTTTGTGCAGAAGGAAATGGGGCTCGTCGATGATCTGCTGACGATTCCCGTGAAGTCGATCTGAGCCGATAGGGACGCGCGGCCAGCCACCCGTTTTACTCCTGCGATATTACCTACTCAGATAGGTGGGGACCCCCCTCCCCCCTGCCTATTAGAATCATGAGCTTACATGCTCTTCGGACTCCAAAATATAGATTCGCGGGGAGTTATATGGAAAATATTCCGGAACAAGGAGTTAGCGGTGGGAAATCGCCTTCATTTTGACTGGTGGCGATATGGGAGAGTTAACCGACTGGTCACCATTTGCGTTTTCAAAGAGCACATTCGAGGCCCGTCTCGGGAGACAGGCACACTTCAGACTCCCCCGACTTGGAGCATTTTCACATGAACAAGATTCGAAGTCTGTGATGCTGGGCACGGTTGCATGTGATGAAAAAATCCGAGGTTCTGTTTACACCCAAACAGGAAAGGCTCAAGCTTTAGCCTCGGCGAATCCCAGGTCTCGAAAACCGCGGGACCTGGGGCACCCTGCTTGTCTGTAACTACAAAACGAGTTACAATCAAACTTGAAGACGGGAATGAAATACGAATGGGACGAGGCGAAGAACCGGAAGAATCTCGCCAAGCATGGCCTCAGCTTCGAGGATGCCGAACAGGTGTTTGCCGGGCCTTGCGTCACATTCGAAGATGACCGTTTCGACTACGGAGAAGACCGCCTCATCACTTTGGGCTTGCTGGCCGGGCGTCTGGTTGTCATCGCCCACGCGCCGCGCGATGAGGGAACGCGCATCATCTCCATGAGGAAGGGGAACCGACGTGAACAAAAGATCCATCAAAAGCGACTTGGCGCGCATTGACCGCATGAAGGACGCCGATATCGACTATTCGGACATTCCGAGGCTCGACAAGACATTTCTCAGGAAGGCAACGACCGCTTGGCCGCCGGCGAAAAAGCAATTGACCATTCGCCTCGATGCGGACGTGCTCGATTGGCTCAAGGGTCATGGCAAGGGTTACCAGACGCGCATTAACCGCATTCTGCGCGTGGTGATGGAGAGTCACCCGCCACGATCCGCTCATCGGTAGAACCTTGCGGCCGCGTAAAGCAGAGTCGAACGGTGTCGACCGTTCGGAAGGCCCCTTCTCGAAAAGCGCGAGAAGTGGCGCACCCCCGGCACCCCCAGTTATTTCGGTCAATGAAGGGGCCCACCCGCCGTATCGAATGCCTTGGGCGTCAGCGGGGACCCGCTGGCCTCGGCAGGTCAGGTTAGTTCGGCCGGATGGAGCCGGAACTGCCCAAACTCGTAGCATGGCTCCGGACGCCCTTCCGGGTTTAGGCCATTGACGAGAAAGGGCTTCGACTCATCCGCCCTCTGGGTTGCCTTATCCATGCCCGCTCTTCACTAATTTTTCAGAAATCCTTCAGAACTCTCTAACGACTTCCGCACACAATTCGTGTGACATTTGCCGGCAGCCAGGCCTTTCCTGGATGACCGGGGACAGCCGTAGGGGGGACCCAAAACCAGACCAACTGCCGCCGATTCCCCGCGGGGAATCGGAGAGGGGAGTTTGCGCATCGCAGCCTGGTTTTAGGCGCTTTGCAAGGGGAAGCGGTATTCCGTGGAGTGGGCCCTCCAGAGGTCGATTCGGCCGATTTCAGGGTCGTTTTGAACGCGATTGCAGGCGGTCGGCTCAGGATGCAGGGAAGGCTTGTCTAATCAACGGCTTATCAGGACAACGGTCGAACAGCAGAAGAGAGAGATCCAATTTCCGTCTGTACCGAGGGAGAGCTTATGAAGAGAATGACGTTGACAGTTTTATTTTCATTATTGTGGCTGTGCTCGGCGATCATGGCTGGGTCAGCGTGGGGGCAGGGGTGCAAGGACAACGTCTTAAAGACTGGCCTTGTCTCCCCCGACAAAGGGGCGGTTGATCCCACCGCTGCCGTAGACCCCAACGATTCGCAAGCAAGTGTCTTCACGTTCACGAAGGCGTCGCCGCCCGCTCTGCCTGGTAGCATAGTTGCATACTCGCTGGATGGTAACAATACTTTCCACGAGTTAAGTATCCCGTTAATCACTAACTCAACCACCTTCACTACCACAGGGCAGGCGTTCAACACCATTGACGCCAACCACGCTGCTCAACTCACGTATGTCGGTGGCGATTCTTCTGGCAGCAATTCAATCGCGTACGTCAACCTTTCCCTGAGTAGCCAAACCTTTGGCCCCGCCATCACGGTCGCTACCAACGGCGCCGGCTCGAACATGTCATTCCTGAACCCTACTATCGCGGTGCAGAACAACCCTACTAGCAACACGCTCTTCGTCAGCGCGCTCAACCAGAGTTCTAGTCCGACCGCCACCAATGAGGTTGTCGTATCGGAATCTAACGATAGCGGTAACACATGGACGACCGCAAGTACCCCGACGGCAGGTCACAATCCCAGCCGCGTTGGGGGACTACAGTTTGATGGTACTCTCGGTTTGGTGGCCGTAAATTGGGAGGAGCCTTCAGGTATCGCTGGCGTGACCCTACAGTGGGCATCGATATCGAGTGATCACGGGCAAACTTGGACGCAGCACAAAATGGGAGCCAGGGGCACGCCATTCTTTGCGAACCTTACCGGTCCCAACGACAATGGCACTCAGATGACATTTACGCCCATCGACAGCAGGTTCTATTTTGGCTACGAGGATCAGGTGTCTTCGACCAACGTGCAGATAAAGACCTTTAATTGCGATAACACACTAAGTAATTGCACCCCGCCAATGGAGGTCGGTCCCGCCACGGGCTTTAACTGGTTGCCGTACATATTTTCCAGTCCGACATCGCCCAATCCAGGAGGAACTGTTTTCATCACGCTTGACCATTACTCAGGCGCACTTCCAGTGACATCGAAGGAGTTGATCGTCGTTTCGTCCAATAATGGCGGCATAAGCTGGAGCAAGTCCGATCTGGTTTTCAAGCCAGTCCTCAGCACCGGTACGTTTTTTTCTTCGTACCAGCGAGGCGCGGCTCTCAACGACACAGCGTTTCTTGCCTGGACTACCGACCAGGATAAGAACGGCGTGCCGGCAGGGCAGCTGAAGTTCGCCGCGACGACCTTTCCTTCTGTAACTGATACCGTCAGCCCAAACTTCCCATCGAGCGTAATCCACAACACACCCTTCACCGGGGTACTCAACGTCAACGCGTCCTCGGGAACGTCCTGGGCAATGAACACAAACTTCGCCGGTGTGAATGTTTTAGACGTAGTCTCTTCGACTGGCATCACCTGCACAGTGAGCGGGAAGACCCTCAAGTGCGGCGACAGCAGCGGCGGGAACGGATACATACAGTTGGCTCTGGAGGCCCCAAAGATCGGCACTATCAAGGTCACGGGAAAGATTACAGCACCCGCATGCAACACAGACAGCGCCGGCGGCAATTTCAACGACACGTTCCCCGCGAACTGAGGCGGGGGTTGGCCCACTCTTCGAACTTTGAAGACCGAGGTTGCCCCACCCTTGCGTTCTTTGCCAGGGTGGGTGATTCGAGTCGTCGGTCGGAGGCGGAAGCGCCAGTCGTCGCATTTCCGCGGTTCCCACCCTTCGCACAAAACGCGAAGGGTGGGGCAGCCAGCGTAAGGGACATGGGAGGCCGGGAGTGTCGCACGAAGCCCACTCATCGCAACGTGCGCGATGAGCGGGGCACCCGCAACCGGTCGAACTCGCCGATCGGGCTTAATGACGATCACGGTCGTGATCACGATCATGGTCACGATCATCACGATCACGGTCACGATCCTCATCCTCATCATGATTATGGTGCTTACGATGGGCACCGGGCGTAATGACGTGACGGGGTGGAGGGAGATGGACGAAAACTTTAGCGGCCGTCTTATCGTTCAGCACGGTGGTGTCGAGCACGCAGGAGTCGAGGAGATCTGGATTCTTCACGCCCGCTGCTTTGCAAGTCGCGAGAGCGCGTGCAGCCTGCTGCCGAGTAAGGTCGCTCGCATAGAACGGCTTGGTGGGAATGCCGAATCTGATTGCCGTCTCCTCGGTGAACAACGACTCCTCCGGCAGCACGCGCCAGCTTTCGGCGTAGGTATGGTAGACATCGCGGAAGAGTACCGGCGCCGTCAGCACGACTCCGTTCAAGGTGACCAGTTCCAAAGCGTTTCCCAGGGGGTTGCCGAGCAGACCTTGCACCTGCGGGCGGGGTGTGAGGCCCAGGCCCACGTTGACGTCGATCCAGGTGCTGTTAAGGGTGGCGCGCAATCGGTCACCACTCTCGCTCGATATGGTGTACACGTTGCCTTGCCTTGAGATCTGCACGCCGGTGGGCAGCAGGATTGTCTTGCCGTCGGCCAGATCGGTGGCCACGCCATCAATGAGAAGCCGGGTCGGCTCGATGTAGACGGCCACGCGAGTCTTGCCCATTTGCGTTGCGACCGCCTTGTTGACTGCGGCGTTTGGCCAGGTGGGCGCGCCGGACGCTTGCCGCGCTTGCACGATGAAGTCCGACCCGTCCTGCGCCAGAACGAAGTCGCCGGACGCCTGGAAGTCGTAATACAACCCGTCGAAGGTCGTCAGATGGGTGTCCCCGACGCTGACTGCGCCCGCGCAGGTGGTTTGCGTCGAGCCGGTTGCATTGCTCTCCTTGAATACGAGCGATGGGATCCCAGTGTGAGGTACGGGCGGTACCAGGTTCACCAGGATCAGGTTGTTCGACTCACCGGTGAAGCCCGCCTCGTCACAGCCGGGCCCGAGACTCGTCCCGCTGACGACGCTGGTGCGCACAACAACTGTCGATCCATTGTTGAAGACTGCCTGGCTGTCGTTTCCATTGCCAAAGACATTGAACTCGACTTCCTGCCACTGGGTGCCAAGGTCGGGGAAGTAGTCGCCGCCGGGCGCTGACGAAGCTGTGCCGCTCACGCTCACGGTAATGTTATCGGCCGCGCCGACTACGCCGGGCGCATCGCCGGTGAGTATCAGTTGGCCCAGCGCGGTGGCCGTCGCGCTCGACGCGTTGGTGGAACCGGCAGCGTTGACCACGCAATAAACCTCGCTTCCGAAGGGAACGGGACACCATCCGTCGATCGAGGCAAAGCCGGGCGTGCAGCTTGCGCTTCTTGGAGCCGGGCAGGATGTGCCCGTCGGGCCGTAGTGTTCGAGCCAGTACTGGATGCTCCCGCCCCCGGAGGAGGGGTATATAAACTGCTCCCACCCCAGGCATACCCCTGGAGTCGGAGAGCCGCTGCAGGTCGCGGTCGAGAAGGGCTTGCTGTTAAGTTGTAGAGAAAATGAGTTCGGAATCGAGCCCGCTATGCTGCACGTCGGGTTCGCAGGGCAGACATCGGTGCTGCTGTTGCAGGGTACGCCACACTCGTTGGTGACGCCGGTAACGCTGTCAAACGACCCCTCAGCCTCAGTGATGTGGCCGGTCACCACAGCCGAGAAGTCCGGGCCAGCCCCTCCAACTATTTCGGTCCGGATCATCCCACCACGCTTCGGGGGATATAGTTTGTTCAATGGCGGTTTACAGGCAACCTCGCGCCACTGTGTCTCCGGATAGGTAGCCTCATAACACGCCCTCTTTGGCCGCGGGGTCTTCAGAATCGTCTTGCGCCAGCTTTCCCGTTCCACTTCGGTCGGCTGCGGTTCTGCCGCCGCTTTCGCCTTAGCCTCCGGCGGCGTGGAAGCCTGCGCCATCAGCGTGGTTGCGGTCTGGGCAGCCGGAGTGTCCGGCGGAAGCTGGGTTGGGGGAACAATGGCTTGCCCCTTTGCCCCCGGACAAAGCGAACAGAGCAGGCAGAAAGTGGTTATGGCAGCCAATACGCGGCTTCGGTTCTTCATGGTAGCCTCCATTCGGTTGACTCAAAGTGGATAGTTAGAGACCACGAGGTCCCTTGACGCTTAAGCTGAGTTCCGTAGGGAAGTTACTGGTAAGATCCGCGCTCGCTTCGCGCTGATCTGTGACGTACATCCGGCCCTAATCGCCGAAAAACAGGAAAGTCAGTTGAGGAAGTGAGACGATTCTGCGCCGATTAGACGAAATGTCAAGAGAAATCTCGGATGCCGTCTTTCGCGCCACCCTATAACAATCGGTTCCTCATTCCCACCGACGACGTTACCCACCCTTGCAATACACGCCGGATGCCCCACACAATTCGCGCCGGTTGCGAATGTGTCGGAGGAGCCGCACAGTGGTGGGCAGAATGTTGATGTTGCGCGCGAAGCTAACGTGGGGCACACCAAGATACGGACTGATCGCTTGCTTCCAATTCAGACCGGCAGAAGTGGGCCACCCGGCCCGGGTCAATGTCGGAACGAGGGCAGCCAACGATTTACGGAGTTCTTGTATTGCAGATAGTTCTCTCCGTACCGCTTCTCCAAGAAGGACTCTTCCCAGAGGACCACGATTCCGTGCAGAACGAGGAATAGAATCACAGAAAAGAGCAAAATCGAAACGGACCTGCAAAAGAGAGCCAACCCCAGCATCATTGTCACACCCGCCAGAGACATTGGGTTTCGCACGTAGCGAAAGGGACCAAGAACGACGAACCTGGTTGGAATAATACCCGGTGTACTGAGCATTCCGCCGCAGAGTAGAACGACGACTCCGCCGACGAAAAGCAGTAGCACCCCCGCTGGCTTAAGCCATTCCGGCAGTCCCAGCCCGATAACACGATCCAGCCGTCGCAAGTGTAAGGCGGCCCAACCCAAGAACAGCACTGCAGCCACAACTCGCAAGATTGTCCAGATAACAACGGGGGCTCGGCTCATCTGCAAATCCTCCTTGCGGAACGGCCGGGGCCACACCCATTCGCGGCTTTTGCGGATGTGTGGCGGGGCAGCGCGAACGGCTGCCGGCTGAATGCTGATGGTATGCGAAAAGCCGCTCGTCGCAAAATGCTCGATGAAGGGCACCCGGCACACGCATCCGGAGTTATTTCTTCTGCAGCGCTGCGGCCGGGGAAATTTTGTTTCCGGCCTCATCGACCTAGTGCATGGCGTAGGCCGCGTTGGATAACTAGGCGCATCCACCATCTTGACTAATCGTCCGGAATACGAGACGCTTGCGCGCTAGGTTCAGAAGCGTATTGAGGGTGCTGCGTGGAACCCACAATTTCGGGGCTCATTGGCGCCGCCGAGCGGGGCGAAATCGGTGCCGCCGAGGCGCTTTTTGGGGCGCTCTATTCGGACTTGCACCGTCTGGCGAAGCGCGAACTTGCGCGACACGGGGCACCAGTGAGCCTCGGTGCCACCACTCTCCTGCACGAGGCGTACCTGGACGTAGCCAGGCGCAGCGGCCCGTCATTTCCCGACCGGGCGCGATTTATGGGGTATGCGGCGCGGGTGATGCGCGGGTTGATCATTGACCATGCCCGCGAACGACACGCCCAGAAACGCGGGGGCCTTTTCGAGATCACTTCGCTCGACACGGACGCCTTGGAGAACGCCGTGGACCACCGGGAACTCGCGCTGATCGGCGAAGCGCTGGACGAACTTGGCAAAGCTGAGCCTTCACTCGCCGAGGTGGTCGACCTGAAGTTTTTCTGCGGCTTCTCGTTTGGGGAAATCGCCGCTATGCGAGACGTGTCAGAACGCACGGTGCAGCGGAACTGGGAGAAGGCGCGCATTTACCTGCATCGGAAAATTCGCGCTGATCTGCCGCTCTGAGGAGTTCATGCCAACAGTCGACCCCGATCAGTGGCAGGTCTTGAGCCCATATCTGGATCAGGCGCTCGCCCTGACCGGTGATGAACGCACCGCATGGCTGTCATCGCTCGGCGAGCAGAATCCCGCCCTGGCTGCGAAGTTGCGCGCGCTCCTCGAGGAACAGCGCGCTCTGGCAAGTGAAGGTTTTCTGGAAAAGGCCCCAGCAACGCTGCCGAGTGCGCCAGGTCTTGCGGGCCAGACCGTTGGTCCATACACGCTGCTCTCTCAAATCGGCCAGGGTGGAATGGGAAGTGTGTGGCTGGCCGAGCGTAACGACGGGCGCTTCGAGCGCCGAGTGGCGGTGAAGTTCCTGAACGTCGCGCTGGTCGGTCGCGGGGGCGAGGGACGCTTCAAACGCGAGGGCAGCATTCTCGGCCGCCTCGCTCATCCACATATCGCGGAACTGGTCGACGCGGGAGTGTCGGCAAGCGGTCAGCCGTATCTCGTGCTGGAGTACGTTGAGGGCGCCCACATCGACCGGTACTGCGACCAGCACCGGCTCGACGTGGAAGCGCGGGTCCGCCTTTTCCTCGACGTGCTCGTCGCCGTGGCGAATGCACACTCCAACCTGATCGTGCACCGCGACCTCAAGCCGTCGAATGTGCTGGTGAGCAAAAACGGGCAGGTCAAGCTTCTCGATTTCGGCATTGCCAAGCTGCTCGAAGGAGAGGGTCAGGAGGGGGCTGCGACACTGCTGACGGTTGAAGGCGGGCGGGCGATGACGCCGGAATACGCGGCGCCCGAGCAGGTGACCGGGGCGCCAGTAACTACCGCCACCGATGTCTATGCGCTGGGTGTGCTGCTGTATGTGTTGCTGACCGGACAGCATCCCGCCAGAACTGGACTGCACACGCCCGCTGACCTGGTGAAAGCGATCGTCGATACCGAGCCGCGCCGCCTCTCCGACGTCGTGACGCCGACGAAAGCAAACACGGAGGAAACCAGCACCAACGCGGCGCGGCGCAACACGACGCCCGAAAAACTTAGACGGTCGCTGCGCGGAGACCTCGACACGGTCGTGGCCAAAGCCCTGAAGAAGAATCCGCAGGAACGCTATGCCTCAGTCACAGGCCTGGCCGACGATCTGCGCCGCTATCTGAAGCACGAACCGATCAGCGCTCTCCCGGACACACTCGCCTATCGCGCCAGCAAATTCGTGCGGCGGAACCGATCGGTGGTGGCGCTCGCGACCCTCGCGCTGATTACGGCGATCGCAGGCGTGACGGGAACTCTGATCCAGGCGCGTACGGCACGCAGACAGCGCGATGCTGCCTTGAGCGAGCGCGACCGTGCTAACCGCATTGCGGATTTCATGGCTCGCATGTTCAAGGTATCGGATCCGGGCCAGGTGCGCGGCAACACGATTACGGCGCGCGAGATCCTCGACCAAGCCTCGAGGCAGATTGATACCGAATTAGTGAAAGACCCTCAGCGCCAAGCACAAATGATGCACTCCATGGGCAATGCCTACAGGGGTCTGGGGCTGTATCCCGAGGCACAGTCGCTGTTGGAACGGGCGATCGACGTGGGTCGTCGCGCCGGTGGACCCGAGGACCCGGAAGTGTTGGGTTCCATGGACGATCTCGGTCTCATGCTCTTCATGAAAGGCCGTCTGGGCGACGCGGAGAAACTACAGAGGGAAGCGCTCGCCATCGAGCGGCGCGCGCTCGGACTGGAGAACCCAGTCACTCTGGCGACCATGTCCCACCTGGTTTACACACTCTCCGAAGAAGGCTACAACGGAGTGGACGGCCGGAACCGCGAGGCCTTAGACCTGGCACGCCAGACGCTCGAAATTCAGCGCCGTGTCTTGGGAGTCGAAGATGCTCATACCCTCTCAACCATGAATATGTTGGCCATCACGCTCGATCGGAGCGGCCGGCCGGCGGAAGCCGAGAAATTGCAGAGGGAGAGCCTCGAGATCGAGCGCCGCGTCCACGGTCCCGACAGCGTAGGCGCTCTCAATGTCATGAGCAACCTGGGCGCCACGCTGATTGATATGAGTCGCTATGCCGAAGCCGAAAACATATTACGGCAAGTACTCGACATCGAGCGCCGGGTGTATGGGCCGCGGGACCCGGAGACCGGCGCCAGTGCGTATAACCTGGCTTGCGTAGTGGCCCGCCAGGGGCGCCGTGACGAGGCGCTCTCGGTGTTGCGTGAGGCGGTCGAGACGACGTATCCCAAAACCCTTCTTATGATCGAGAAGGACTCCGACCTCGAGTCGCTCCACCGCGATCCGCGCTGGAAAACGATCGTCGAAATCGCCAAGCAGCGCGTCACAGCGGCGCAGGAGACCAAGTAGCTCCAAGAAGTGGTGCTGCTCGCGGATTTTTGCCGTGCGGTCTCCCGGATCCCAGATCGACAGATCGTTCGATACGATATTTCTTCTGTCGTCTTTTCCCTTCCGTTTCCGATATTCCAAGTAAGAGCCCAGTGATTCGGGCCGCTGAAGCCGAAACTGGGGGGGCGTAGCGGAAGTGGGGACTTCCGCTACACCGCCGCCTTCCTCGCTCGAGAAAAACAGAAGGAGTGAAAGGGAGACTCTATGACTTTCATCAGTGTTCGTCTGTCTTTTTGTCTTTTGCTGATTTGCTGCGCTCTGACCCTGATGGCCCAGCACTCAGCTAGCGCCGATAGCGTCGTTCCCGCCATGGTGAAATTCGCCGGCACTTTGAACGACCTGAACGGCAAACCGCTCACCGGCACCGTCGGAGTAACGTTCCTTCTCTACCAAGAGCAAGCTGGCGGCGTGCCTCTGTGGATAGAAACGCAGAACGTGCAGGCCGACAAGAACGGCCACTACTCGGTCATGCTGGGTTCGGCGACCAGTCATGGTCTGCCTGCGGAAGCTTTCACCGGCGGCGAAGCCCGCTGGCTCGGAGTCCAGCCCAGCGGTCAGGCCGAACAGCCGCGCGTGGTGCTGGTGAGCGTGCCCTACGCGTTGAAGGCACTCGACGCCGAGACCCTCGGCGGTAGGCCGGCTGCCTCCTTTATGTTGGCGCCGGCTTCCGGGAAGAAAGCTGGCAGCCCGGCGCCCGCAGCGGAGCAGGCGAACGAGATTGTTTGTTCGTCAGGTACGGCTTGCAAGACGGGCTTTGTTCCGCTTTTCTCCACCAACGGCGGCAGCGCCAAGGTGAA
>Ga0209698_10004080_pt1 | contig 16149 bp, 16 predicted proteins | sample LitLauG_LLR_2012_FD_187203 | JGI IMG/M metagenome (GOLD analysis project Ga0209698, IMG submission 187203) | Freshwater sediment microbial communities from Pennsylvania, USA - Little Laurel Run_MetaG_LLR_2012 (SPAdes) (version 2) | ecosystem: Environmental > Aquatic > Freshwater > Creek >...
ATCGCCGGCCAAGCCCTTGATCAAATCGCGCGTCTCTAAAATCTGTTTGGGATCGAGGCCAGACGTCGGTTCGTCGAGAATCAACACATCCGGGTTGTGAACAATCGCCTGCGCCAGACCAACGCGCTGCCGGTAGCCTTTCGACAATTTCGAAATAAGTTTCGTCGTCACGTCGGCCACACTGCATTTCTTCATGGCCTGTTGCACGCGGTCAGCTACCTCGGCGTTCGGAATTCCTTTGAGCCGCGCAACGAACGTTAGATAATCGACCACGCTCATCTCGGGATAGAGCGGCGGGGTTTCGGGCAGATAACCGATGTGCTTCTTCACTTCAAACGGCTGCTCGAAGACGTCGAAACCACCCACCGTGACTTTGCCCGCCGTGGGCGGCATGAAGCCGGTGAGCACGCGCATCGTGGTGGTTTTGCCCGCGCCGTTTGGTCCTAAAAAGCCAACGATGTCGCCCTTGTCCACGGAAAACGAAATGTTATCCACCGCAACATAGTTTGCGTACTTCTTTGAAAGACCTGTGACTTGAATCATAGTTTTGGCAGCAATGCCACTACAGGAAATAGAACTTCAAAATAACCAGGATAATGAAGCTGAAAATAGGGTGTCAATTACTCGCTTAACCCTATACCGACAATTTGAAATCCGGAATCGACGTATACTATGTTTCCAGTAACGCCTCGCCCAAGATTGCTAGCTAGAAATACTGCCGTATCCGCGACTTCTGCAGTCTCGGTGTTGTGCCGCAAGGGAGCAACGGCAGCCACGCTCTCCAGCACTTTGGAAAAATCCTTGATACCGCGCGCGGAGGTGGTCTTGATGGGTCCGGCAGAGATAGCGTTCACTCTCACGCCCTTGGGGCCCATGTCGCTCGCTAGATAGCGAACACATGCCTCGAGAGACGCTTTCGCCACACCCATCACGTTATAGTTTTGTACTACTCGTGTGGACCCGAGATAAGTCAGCGTAGTGATCGATCCACCATTCGTCATCAATGGCGCGAGTGCGCGGGAAACCGCCACTAGCGAATAAGCACTAACTTCTTGGGCCAGAAGAAATCCATCGCGGCTTGTCTCGAGGAAGGGCCGGTTCAAATCTTCGCGATTCGCGAAAGCAATGCTATGAACCACTATGTCTATGACGGGCGACGACTGTTTTAGTTGGGATACGAGCGCTTCCAGCTCTTCGGGCTTCGTCACATCACACGGCAAAATTTTCGATGCTTTCACTTCCGCACCGAGTTCCTCCACCGTTTCTCTTTGACGTTCGCTTTGATAGGTGAGAATGAGCGAGGCGCCTTCGCGCACAAAGGCGGCGCTAATGGCGTAAGCGATACTCCATTTGTTGGCAACGCCCAAGACGAGCGCGGTCTTCCCCTCAAGCAGTTGTCCCATGCTCAGACATTGTAACGTGCGGGGTCGAATCCTTAACGAGCGTAGACGGCGCGTTACGGTTGGGCGTTATGTTTTTTCCCGAAGAAATCGAAACGGCGGCCGAGGATCATTTTGATCAGAAGATGATCGGTGCTGTGCGTGACGCCGACGCCAATGCCGAAATTGAACTCCCAATCGGGGTTCAGATCGAGGTCGATGCAAGGCACAAATTGTTGCTCTTGTTGACCGATGGGATCAAAGCCCGTGATAGAACCATTGGACGCGTAATACTCGAACCCGCCTGCGATTTTCTTGTTGACGTTGTAGCCGATCTTCACGCCAGGCTCAAAGACCAATCCTTGCGAAACACTAGGGCCGTGAAAACTGCGGCTCGATGCGGGATTGAAAGCCAGATACCAGGGCCCAATTTGCTTATCGATAATCGGGCGGATTTCCAACGTCCATGTGTCGGCGGAAAACCTTGCGCGCTGGTAGCCCACCTCCAGCGACAGACTGACGCCCACCGGCCATTTCCATTTCTCCGGCACGCGGGCCCGCGGGCGAATGTGATCGCCCACCCATTGGTAGCCTTGCCCGTTCGGTCCCGCGCTGGTGAAGATGTAGAAACCGGTTTCGAACCAATCATTCCAACCTTGCGTGATCTCCACGGTTTCGTGTTCCTGATGGTTGGTTGGAAAAGTTCCGTCTGATGTGAGTTTGCTGCCTTCTGCGGTGAAGTTGCTGTGCAACTCAACCATGGTGTGGCCCGGCGCCATCGTTTCGGAACCGTAAATCTGGACTTCGTAGTTGCCTTGAGCGAACGCCGCAACGCTGAGTAAACAGAAGGTAAATGCAAGGCGCAGGAGTGGCAAGATTTGATTCTACTGAAGGAGAAGACACGCAGCGACGGACAAATAAACAAAAACGGCAGCAGGCCCTTTGTGCCAATGCTGCCGTCTAATTTTAGAAGCTGTGAAACTACTTAAGCAATTACCGACGCGCAATGCGCGCACTTGCGCGCGGCAATCGGAATCTCGCTCAAGCACTCGGGGCACTTCTTGGTTGTGGGATCAGGCGGCACTTCGCCGCGCTTGACGCGCGCCATCACCGCGTTCATGGGCAGGACAACGAAGAAATAAATCGCAGCCGCTGTGAGGATGAACATCACGAGGGCGGTAATCATTCCACCGATCGGGAAAGTAGTGCCGTTGATAACCGGTTTAATGTCGTCAAAATTCGGCTTGCCGACAAGCATAGCGATCAACGGGGTGATGAACCCATCGACCAAGCCCTTAACCACTGCACCGAACGCGCCGCCAATCACAACGCCGACGGCCAGGTCGACGACGTTGCCCCGCATGAGAAATTCTCTAAAACCCTTCATTGAATAAAAAGCCTCCTTTAGACTTCTTGTTTTTACAATCCGCTAACCGCTCGTAGTTGTACGCGCTTAACTGTTTTATCTTACTTCAGTTCAGGAATCAATCTCTCACGAACGGTTTAGTTTGTCTATAGGAGAGAAGATTAAGCGTAGGCGGAAACTGTCGTCTTTCGAGAAAACCCGGTGATCTCTTTCAAGAAATGCAGGCCCGACTGGATGGCGAGTTCCACATCTGCCGGACTCACCTGCATACCGGGGTGTTGGGACAAGCCATCGGGCGTGCGGATGAAGATCAACGCCGAAGGAATCTTCTCAGCCAGGATCATAGCGTCGTGGCCGTAGCCACTCACCAGCCGCGACGAAGGGCAACCCGCAAGGCGCAACGCACGTTCGGCCACGTGAACAAGCCCAGGATGCATGACCACCGCTTGATGATCGAGATTTCGGTGAACGTCGAACCGTAAGCGCCGTTTTTGCGCCACGTGGCGCGCCTTCTCCAGCAGCCGCGCGATGGTTCCGTTCAACGTTTTGTCGGAATGATGGCGCATGTCGATGCTCATGGTGACATTCGATGGGATCACGCCGGTGGCGCCGGGAAACACTTCCACTTTTTCCACCGTCGCGAAAAGGCCGTTCACCGAGCGCGCTTCCTGCTCCACCATGCCGATCCATTCCGCCGCGCCGCTTAAAGCATCACGCCGTAGGTTCATGGGCGTAGTGCCTGAGTTGCTCGGTTCGCCGATAAACTCGACCGTAAAACGGCTGCGACCGACGATCGCCTCAACAACGCCCAGCGGCTTGTGCAGACTTTCGAGCACGGGGCCGCGTTCAATATGGTATTCGAGAAAGGCGAAGGTTTCGGATGTAACCACCGCGTCCGGCAAATTGGCTGCGTCCAGGCCGTAATGCGAAATAGCTTCGCGCAACGTTGTCTCGCCGCTATCGCGCGTTTCGAGCAGCGCTTCATCTACCCGCCCCACCAAAGCTCTGCTACCCAAGAAGGCCGCTCCAAAACGCTGCCCGCTCTCTTCCGAAAAACCAATCACTTCGATCTCAAAGTTAAAGCGCTGGCCTTCCAAAGCTTCGATCACAGCAATAGCAAGCGCCACGCCCAGCACCCCGTCATACGGTCCGGCGTTCGGTACGGTATCGAGGTGAGAACCAATTAGCAGTCGCTCGCCTGAAACGCTTTCGCCCGAATAGAGGCCGCGCAGGTTGCCCACCGCATCCACCGACACCCGCATGCCCAATTTTTCCATCCACGAGCGTAAGACCCGGTGGCAAGAGCGCATGCTTTCCGCAAACAAAGGCCGGCTGGTAAGGCCGTCCGTTTCTGTGAAAGTGGCGATCTCTTGGCACACTTGAATAACTTTTTCCGAGAGAAGCACTAGAACTAAGGTAGCGAAACAGAACCTGGGTTCGTCAACTCTGGCCAGATCTATTCCCGCAAAACTGGATAATCCTAGCCATGAGCGGCTTATAACACCCGCACGGCTATGAAAGAAAACCAGACTCGTCTAGTTATCGAACTTACCGTTGGCCTGGTTGTTGCTTTGGACGATGTGTTCTCTGGTGCGGAGGATCGCTTGCAACGTCCAGTAGTAGAAATTTTCGCGCTCAACGTGGTTACGAGCTTCGAGAATCATACGGCGCGCCAGCCGCGTGACGGGATTAAGAGGCTTGCGAAAAACGAAAGGGACGTCTTCGCTGGCTTTGCAATCGTTCAAAGAAAGAACGGAAGCGGCGCCGTCGGTAAAACTGGAGCGATCGAGCCCGTTCGATTCAGCGGCTGGCCTATCTACTCTCATTTCCGGATCGGCGCACCCTGCGAAAGCGATATCAGTCACAACTTTATCGCGCTCCTCGTCCACGTTCGGATCGATCTTGTGCGTAAAGCGGAACGAATGAAAGCTGAACGTACCCCCGGTGTCGTGAGTGGCCGCCCCTAACCACAATTCATGGCCATCGACCACGCCGGCGTACCAAACGCGGATATGATGACGCCTCACTACCGTGTTGAGCGACTTCTCAAATACAAGTTCAGGCAGCATCCCTTTGTAGAAAAGGGCTGAAACCGGCGCAGTGGCATACGCCCGCATAGCATTGAAAGCGTAGTAGGCCTGCTTTTTCGTATGGCGCGTTTGCGGATCGGCCTTGGCCCATCCGGCAGTACTAAAGGCATTTTCCAATTGCTGACGAGAACCGAGGAAAGCGATATTCACAATATCGCCGACCGGCCGGTTATCGCGCCGGTCAACACTGAACGGTTCCTTACTGAGCCATTCGGCAACCCCGTCGGGCGCGCTAGCAACCGCAAGCGGCGTCTCTCCGACGCCTTTCTGCGTCGCCAGATTAACCTTTACGCGCATATCGACGCCTGGTGCGTACTGGATTTCAGGTTCGGGGAAACGGAACAAAGCGAGGCGTAGCACCAGCAGTCCGCCAGCGCCTGCCGGACCCAACCCAAGTGACGAGGAAATTTGATGGCTCAGCCCAGTGAGGCCAATCAAACTCCGCGAAACCATGCCGATAGAGGGCGAGCGCCACCAGCCGAAATACAACTGATTGGGTTGGTTGGCTGCGATTACGCCGCGAATGTGGCCCGACTTTACTTGCTCCCTGGCGTTGTCAACGGCCACCAGCTTGGCATCCAAAGGAAAACTCCGCCCATCGAGAGTCGTGAAGCTGTCGAAAACAAGATTGAGCGACGCGCGCTCGTGCCGGATGCCTAATCCCACCGAGGTCACTTTACCCACGTGCCCGTATACAGACGCGCCCTGCGGAATCACCACAACGTTGTTCGAAATGAGCGGCCGGATGACGACGCATTCAAACGGCGTACCCGCTTTCGTGGAATAGCTTGTCAGAGGTGTCCGCAGCCGAATTTCAAGATCGTTATCGGCGAGCGCCGCGCAAAGGCTATAGGGATATACCAGAGTCAACAGGCCGAACATCCAAGAGAGACAGGCTAGGCGGAGACAATAGTTCCGCGTGGCCCCTCGCCGGGCTATTTCGTACGAACTGTTTTTAGGCAATCGGAGCAAGCTTCTGGACCCCTGGGAACAACCCCTCGCGGCATGGGTTTTTTGAGCGTAGCACGCAAACAGATTCTAGTTCCACGGACAAGTCAAAAGTTGCAAATATTTAATCAAGAAAGAATACTAGGACTATTCTGGCATAGCCTGCCCGCTTGCTCGATGGCAGCGAGTAACGCCTCTGTTTTTACAGGCTTAGGAACGAACTCATCCATCCCGCAAGCGAGGCACTTTTCGCGGTCACCCGACATCGCGTTGGCAGTGACCGCGATGATCGGGACGTGACAGGCGCCTGCTTCCGCAGCCCTGATTTCCCGTGTTGCCTCGTAACCATCCATTTCTGGCATTTGACAATCCATAAAGATGATCGAGTAGCTGTGGGACGACCACTTTTCCAAGGCCTCACGACCGTTCCCGGCGACATCTACATGATAACCAAGCTTGACCAGCAACTTGCTCAAGACCCTCTGATTAATGAGATTGTCCTCAGCAATGAGCACGTGCGCCTTGGCCAGCGGCAGATGGGCGTCCGCCGGCACCGCATCTCTGTCAAAGCTGTACTGTACATGAAGAACACGCGAGAGCGCCTCAAAGACCTTGGAGGCGTCCAAAGGCCCATCGATGGTTTCCGTAAAATGACAGCCTGGCAATTCGGGATTTGATGCGTTCTCACGGACCAGAATCAACGCCGCGTTATGCTTCTGAGACTTAGTTTCAATGGCCCGGCTCAGCGCGAGCAAGGCATCGGCCATTCTATCCGGCACAACCACAGCATCATAGCCGGCATCCGATAGACGTGCTTCGCGCAACTGCGCGACTGCATCTTCCGCTGTCCGCGCTCGCTGATGCCTTACGCCGATACGCCGCAGATAGCCGACAATCTCGGTGATCTCCTCATGGCTGTCATCCACCACGAGAATCTTCGGCTGGCCGATGTGCGTCGGCGGAATCAACTCGACCGGCGGCGACGTACAAATAGGCAGGGTCAGACTAAACGTGAAGGTAGAGCCTTCACCCTCTTTGCTCTGAAACGCTAGCTTGCCGCCCATCAACTCGACCAAATTCTTCGAGATGGCCAGACCTAGCCCAGCGCCGCCATGGCGCCGGGTTGTCGTCGCATCCACCTGTGAAAATCGCTCAAAGAGTTTGCCCTGAGCCTGTTCGGGAATCCCAATTCCGGTATCTTCGACCGAGAAAGAAACCACGCATGACGTGTCTGTCTTCTCTAAGCAACTCAGAAAGACGCGCACCGAACCGGCGGCTGTGAACTTCACGCCGTTGCCGATCAGGTTGAGCAACACTTGCCGCAAACGGCCTACATCGCCAATCACAAATTCGGGTGCTTGACGGTCAAACGATTGCGTCAACTCAATGTTCTTCTGTGAGGCGCGCGGCGTCAGGAGTGTCACACTTTCGCTCAGGCAACGGCGCAATGAAAACGGCTGTGCCTCCAAACTTAATTCGCGCGCCTCGATTTTGGAGAAATCCAGAATGTCGTTAATCAACATCAGCAATCCGTCGCTCGAAAGCTGGATTGCCTCGACATATTCACTTTGTTCGGCGGAAAGCTTTGTCTGCCTCAGCAGCAGATTCATGCCCAGGATGCCGTTCATCGGCGTGCGGATTTCATGACTCATCACCGCCAAAAACTCGCTCTTCGCCCGGTTCGCGGCATCGGCGGCGGATAGCGCTACGGCCAGTTGATCGCGCGACGCTGCCAGCGCCGCAGTTCTCTCCGCAGCGATCCGGTTAGCGCGCGTGCCAACCGACTGAAGACTCGTCACGAGACAGGCCAAGAGCAGAGTGAGTGCCCCGGAAGAAGCGCTTGCCCAAATCGCCGCAGTATCCTCTTCTGAGGTAAAGCCTGCGCCTCGGCTCCAAGCGAGCGTCAACGAACGGCCTGCCATCTTGATTTGCGTAGTCGCCGTAAATGGACCGCTTTGCCGCTCGCCCGATGAGTACAGCCAATCTTTGCTCCGCGTCGAGTTTCCTTCAAAGACGTCCACTTCAACTTGGTGGTCCTTGCGATCCAGTACGCCTTTGAAAAAATTCTCCGAGACAAAATACGCGCAGACAAGCCCGCTGAGCGCTTTTCGCCGGTCCTCGCGAGTTTGGAGGGTAGCGCCCGCCCGGTACGTCGGTACGAACAAAGCGAACCCACTCCGGCGTTTTTGGTCTTGGACCAGAGAAATTGGCTTGGTCATGATGGGGTTGCCAGTAGACGCAGCCTCCAGCGCCCCATCGAGGCGATTTTTCTCCGACGTCAAATCGAGCCCAATCGCCGGCTTGTTTTCGCGCAGCGGCTCGATCATCGTCACAATCAAATGAAATGGGAGCGTAGGCGATGTGTTCGCCGTCTCTACTTTTTTCACTGCAAAATCGTCTGCATAACGAAGCCTGGCCTTTCGCAGAAACTCGGCCATATCGCCATCCTGGACGACTTCCACCACGCCAACGCCGAGAATCCCGTGATAGCGCTCCAGCAAACGCTGGGTATTGACCCAGGATTTCCATCTTGCCGGATCGATTTCTCCGGAAACCCCAAGAAAACTTGTGCTCCCGATCAGCGCTTCCGCGTAAGTCTCCACGCGGTCTTCAATATTCTTCTCGGCGCTTATTTCCAACCGTTTGAAACGCGCATCGTCGAACTCCAGCCGGTGGCGAGTAAGGCTGCTATAGAGCCAGCCGGTCAGAGCCCAGCCGGTCAATAGCACCACCCCCGGCCAGAGCAGACTGCCTTCCTCGCTTAGAATCGAGAGCAGCATCGCCGCCAAAGGTACCGACACGGCAAAGAAGTCGAGTTGCAAGAGACTCTGATTGAGCGATTCCGTCACGAACGGGCCATGCGATAGGCAAGTTGAAAACGCACCGGCTGCGACCAGGATGAGTGCCGCGCTTGTCGCGCCCACCGGACCCAGCAGAGTCGCGGCCAGCAGCAACATCGGAAACAGCAGAAACAAAGCAACGCTACCCCATGGACTCCAAAAAACCATCCAGGCCACGCCAAGCGCTGCGCCAGTCAGCAGTGGAATCCGCCACTGCAAACCGCGAGCCGCCTTATTGTCATAACTCCAGTAGTAGCGCTGGAAAGCCAACGCCGCCGGCAGCACAGCTACCACCCCGATCGCGTCACCAGCCCACCAAGAAAGCAGATTCGACCAAAAAAGCTGTTCGGATTGATGCAGAAAATAGCGGAGCGTCAAGGCTCCGAGCAGCGCGTCTACGGCCGGCCCGACTATGGCGGTTGCCACCACCGCCATCGCTTCGCGAATGCTGTTTTTACCGGGTGCACGTTCGAAGACGAAGCGCAGAACAGCAGCCCCGACCACAGCCTCAAGGCAGTTGCACGCCGAGAATGGGATCATTTCCCAACCCATGCCCGGAGTCCACGCGCTCGCCAGCAAAGCTCCGCCGAAAACCGCCGGCCACATCCGGATTCCAAAGAAATACAGTGCGGCAATGCACGCCCCCGCCGCCGGCCAGACCGGCGAGATATGGGTTTGCGGATTAGCCATCAGGTTCCCCGCGCGGTCGCTGACGACATAGATCGCCGCCACCAATAAGAAACGAAGAACCCGCTTCCGAACTGTCTCGGGTTGAGCCTGGGTCATTGTTTCCGGCGCCCATCCAGGCTAAACGCAAAGCATCTAAACTCTACACAACGATGCACTTTGGTCGTAAGAACCTCAGTACGTATATCGGTAAGTTCAAGAAACGCTGTTACATCTGTACGCCTTTTTCGGGCGGGAGTAGGATAAATCGGAGGCGGTCTGTCGGAGTCAGCCTACTTAACCGATGAGCGGCGCAGGGTTAGCGCATCCGGGCGCAATGTCGCATTTTTCAGCTTGTGCCAGTCGTCCGTCACGTGAATCAGCTTGCCTGTAATATGGTTGCTCTGTTCCGAAGCCAGAAAGAAAATCATCGCCAGTTGCAGATCGGCCGAAACGCCACCGGTCCGCCGCGTCTCTTTCGCTGCCGCCACCACCGGAGCTTCCAACCTGCTCTCGGCCCGAATAATCTCATCCGTGAGGTTGGTATACGCGGGCCCCGGGTCGAAACAATTGATCTGCACATTGTGGTCAGCCACTTCCGCCGCAACGGCCTCTACGAACCTTACAACCGCCGTCTTCGAAGTCGTATAGGCCGAGAAATTCATTTTGGGCAGAGCATCGCTGTCGCAAGTGAGCGCAATGATTTTTCCCGCCCGCTTCTCAATCATGGAAGGCAGCACGGCCCGGCAGGAATGCGTGACACCTAATAGGTTGACCTGCATCGTCTCAGCCCAAGCTTTAATCGGTGTTTGCAGAAACGGCTGCAGCGGGCCGGGAATGCCCGCCGCACACACCAGCACGTCAATCGGCCCTCCAAACGTGACCGCGGCGCGGTTTACAGCCAACGTCAGTTGCTCGTGGTCAGTCACGTCGGCCCGCACGCGCAGCGCGTTGCCGCCCGCCTGCTCAATTTCAATATGGGCTAAATCAATCTCCGCTTTGCTCCGCCCAACCAGCGCCACCCGGGCCCCTCGCCGCGCAAATCCCAGAGCGACGCGCTTTCCGATTCCCCGGCCTGCGCCAGCAACCAACACGTTCTTCTTGCGGAACTGATCATTCTCTGCAGAGCCACTCATTCGTTGATACGTCTTCCCGAACTAGGTTAGAACAAATGAATAGCGATGAATGGCGGTGGCGCGTGTATCTTAGAAAATACTGCGTCATATGCCACAGCCCAACGCCCTCAAAAGTCTCAACACCTCCTCTTCGGAATGGGCCACCACGCGCGGCGAGAGATGGCGCTCCCAACTCGCCGGGGTGGAAGCGATGACCGCTCCGGTTGACGAACCGCTCATCCACGCCTTACACCTCGACGCACCGTATCGAATCGCCGACCTCGGCTGTGGCGGTGGTGGGAGCACACTGCAGGTCCTGCGCCGAGCGCCGGCGGGCAGCATTGTTCACGGCTTCGATATCTCGCCTGCACTCATCGAAGTCGCGCGCACTCGTATACCTTCCGAGGGAAGCCCCATCGCCTTTGACGTGGCCGATATGGCCACCGCGCCCGCACCGGATCAGCCCTACGACCGCGTGCTCGCGCGCTTCTCCACTATGTTTTTTGACGATCCGCCTGCGGCTTTCGGAAACTTGCTCCACTGGCTCGCGCCCGGTGGCCGCTTTGCCTTCGCTGTTTGGGGCCCGGTGGAGGAAAATCTCTGGACGACCAACGTGCGCGATGCAGCCGCCGAGGTCATTGAATTGCCGGCCGCCAACCCCGAAGGGCCCGGACCGTTCCGCTACGCCGCCGCCGATAAGTTGCTCGGCCTGCTTGCGAAAGCCGGCTTTACGCAACTGGAGGTGAAAGACTGGCGCGGCACGCTGCCTATTGGCGGCACAGTATCAGTGGCCGAAGCCGCGGACTTCGCACTCGCCGGGTTTTCAAAGTACGGCGAGCTACTAGCGGAAGCGGGCAAAGAGGCGCTAAACGCTGCTCGGCAATCATTGATAACACGCTTTTCGCGCTATGAACGCGACGGCGCCGTGCGGTTGGAGGCGTGCGTGCATATTGTTACGGGGGCAAAGCCCGGGTAACGCGCGGCCAAGCAGTTGGGCCGTCCCAAGTGGTTTCCCATACAGACAGACGGCGATAATAAAGCATGGCGACTCACGCGATCCCAAAGCTGACCGAGGAGCAATACCTCCGCATAGAACGCGCCGCGGAAGGCAAGAGTGAGTTCGTCGCCGGGGAAATGTTCGCCATGTCCGGCGGTTCCCCTAGGCACTCGGAATTGGCCGCCAATTTCATAACAGCGCTCCGCCCCAAGCTTCAGGGACGGTGCCGCGTCTACACGTCGGACCTGCGCATCCGCACAAAATCAACCGGCGCCTATGTTTATCCCGATATCTCAGTTGTGTGCGGCAAACCCGAACTGCACCCCGATTCAGATGATATTCTGACCAATCCTCGGCTTATCGTCGAAATCCTCTCACCCGCGACCGCCCATTACGACCGCGGAAAAAAATTCGACCTCTACCGCGAAATTCCCTCGCTCAGCGAATACGTGCTCTGCCACCAAGACTGCGCCCGCTTGGAGCTCTTCACCCGCCAAGCTGACGAAAGCTGGATTTATCGCGATGTTCCCGGAGTCGGTTCCACCATCAACCTTACTTCGCTCGACTGCGAAATTCCTCTCAGCGACGTTTATTCCGACATCGAATTCTGATCGGTGGATGGGGCTCCCGGTCCCAAACGGGGTTAGGTATGCCATGAAACCCTCCAGGTCTTCGAAACAGAACCGCTCGCTGCCGCTATTGTGTTGTTGACGCGCGCCGGCAGTCGAAACTAATGCAGCATCAAGGTGTAGACTCTTACTGTCAATCGTGACGAGTCTGTCGAAAGGAACCTCCATGACATGTCATCGGGTTTGCATTCGGATCGTTTTGGCGGCGGGCTCCATCCCGGTCGCTCTAGCACAGAGTGCGGCGCCAGTAGAGCCGACGCCTCACCATGAGATTGTTCCCCTCACATCAATGAGCCCGGATGGACGAGTCTCAGGAGATCCAAATAGAGCGGGTGCTCAATACGTGATACGCATCCCAAACGATGCTAACCAGATTGTGCTTCCACACTGGCATCCAGAAGACGAAAACATCGTTGTTGTGAAAGGTACCTGGTACATGGGAATGGGGGAGAAATTTGATCGCAGTGCTCTTCGGGAGATGAACGTCGGAGACTATGCGTTAGTCCCGAAACACACCCGCCACTTCGCGTGGTCAAAGACGGGAACCATCATCCAGGTGCATGGTATAGGACCATTTCAGATCATGCCTGTCGATGAATGGGATCTTCTGGGTGGAGGGAGAATTCCTTCTGGCATCCCAACGGTGCAGCCGTTCCAAACTGCGTCCTTCTTTCATTACAAGATTGGCGATCGGATCAGGTCCAAAGCGGGTGAAGGCGTGGTTGTGGGCGGCGTTCGTTCTAGCCAGAACAACATCACTCAGTACAACATCCAAACCGACGATGGGCAGAGGTCCTATGCACTCGAAGAAGATCTTACCGCCACTCCGATGACCGAAACGGTCCGAGCGGCTGTTCTCACAGGAGAATGGCAAGGAACGATACACGGTCTGCCGGGAGGCGACGCCCCGTGTACGTTTTATGTTCGGCAGGATAGGGAGAGGATCACGGGAGTGCTGGCCATACCAGTGGGCGGAGCCGCCTTCATTTCGTCAACTTTTAAGAATGACGCCCTCGAAGTCCACATCGAAAGTCCGGTGGGCAAATTCTTGTTCAATGGTGAATACAAAGCGGGTGGCCTTTCAGGTACGTGGTCAAGCGACAACGGTTTGAAGGGTACGTGGGAAGGAAAGAAAGTCATCGCCAGCAATCGCTGAAGACACTGCGTGATTCCAAGCATGAGCAGGCCTGGATAATTCTTCCGACGACGCCAAATGCGAACGCTTCATGAAAACTGTGAAGCAAGAAAAAATTCGCTGCCGTGAATACAAAGACGGAGGCAAAGCGGTTGAGCCTCACGTAGTGGTCGGCTGGAAGAAAATATTTGTCGGGCCACAAACAGTGCTGCGCTGGCCGGACTAAGCTCCAGTTGATTCTTGTACTGCGATCCCGAAAAAGACACCTCTGTCCAACGAACTCGTTTACAAGCCGAACGCCGATGGATATCGGACACACCCACGAACTCCTGCAAGCGCACCGTCCGCGAGTTCCAGAGCCATGAATACCTCGGGGGGGAACGGACTAGACAGGTCGCGCGCCTTAGTCGAGAAGCCAAATCGGGGGTAGTAGTCTTTGTGTCCGAGCACGATGACGATACCTTCACCCCGATCCCGAAGTTCAGCCAGTCCGCGGACAACCAGTTCGCTGCCAACCCGACGGCGCTGATAGCCCGGTAGAACGGCCATCGGAGCCAATGATACCGCCAGCACAGGCCCTTGCGCCGTCTCCACCGTCGTTCGACTGAAGAGTATGTGGCCGACGACTTGGCCGTCACTCACTGCGACGAGCGATGTCAAGACGACTCCCTCGACTCGCAATCTGTCGATGAGGTCCGCCTCGTCGGAGCGCCCGAAAGCAGCTTCGTTCACCGTCCGAACCTGCCGCCTGTCACGGGGTTGCTCCGCTCTGATGAGTAAAGGTGGTCTCGTGCCCATCGTCGGCATTATTCCATTCCGGTCACAACTTTACATCACAAAGTGAAATATTTCTTTCTCCATTCCTTTCAACCACCTACCAATCGCCAAAGTACGCTATGTCTTTGTGCGATGTACTATTTTGGACATCCCCGTGATAGCTTCAATCAGGCCCCGCAGAGTGTTTCCTCTGTTCGGGCCATTCGTATTTCTGCGCTCTCAGAAATCGCAAATTAACAAGGAGTTTTCTCTATGATTTCCGAAGCTCAACTCAATGCCAACCGCGCCAACGCCCAACACAGTACCGGAGCCACTAGCGAGGCCGGTAAAGCCAAGGTCTCTCAAAACGCTGTAAAGACGGGGCTTACGGGCCGTACCGTCATCGTCCCCTTCGGCGAAGCCGACGCCTACCAAACCCTGATGCTCGATCATCAAAAGCAATTCCAACCAGTCGGTCCCCAAGAAAAAGCGTTAGTCCAATCCATCACCGACCTTGTCTGGCGTCTCGACCGCATCCCCGGCCTCCAATTCGCCCTTCTCGAACTCGGCCGCGTCGACATGCTCAAGCAATGCCCCGAACTCGCCAACAATCCTACCGAGATGCTCGAAATGCAAATCCGCCTGCACTTCGAAAAGCAATTCCGCAATCTCGAACTGCAGGAAAACCGCTTGTCCCGCCGCCGCGAACGCGAGTTGAAGGAACTCCACGCTTTGCAAGCCGCACGCGAAGCCGCCCAACACGCCGAAGAAAAAGAACAGCTCGCCTGCGCCGCCCAAATGCTCCTCAAAGCCCAGCGTGCCAGAGAACCGTTCGATCCCGCTGCAAATGGCTTTGTTTTTTCAACCCCGCAAATCAGGGCTTATATCCTCACCCTCAAGCCCCAAGAACTCGAAAACCTGATCTTGGGCGTCGAAATTCCCAACAAAGCCAAAGCCACCGCCGCCTAACTTCCGTTCCGAGCCGCGCGCAGGCAGCGGTCTGCTGGTAGGTACGTGCCAACCCTTCCTCGCCGTAAGGCGTTCGAAACCCTTGGCCCGCAGTTATTTGAAAACTGAAACTTGTCAGGTTCACGCCAAAGGTCGAGGTGTATCTCGGGCCATCCATTTTCACTCACCAGGGATCAATGCCCCTTTCGCCCGACATACTGAACGTGAAGATGCTTCCACAGGTGGCGCAAACGCTAGAATGGACTACATGGAAAAGGTTGTCCGCGTCTTTCATAGCTTCAAGGAAGCCGACGCAGCGGACGTTGCCGAAGACCGAGCCATGACACCGGAAGAACGGGTCGCGATCGTTTTCGAGCTACAATCGCGACTCTACCCCGATGCAGCCCAACAAAGATTTGCTCGAGTTTATCGACTTACTCAACGCCAACAGAGTTGAATATCTTGTTGTCGGTGGCTTTGCCGTCGCGTGGCACGGATATCCTCGTTTCACTGCCGACATCGATTTTCTTGTCCGGCCCGATCATGCAAATGGAGAGTTGCTTGTAAAGACCCTGAAGGAGTTCGGCTTCCGCAGCTTGAACCTCGTTCCTGAAGACTTCAGCCGCCCCGAGCAAATTGTTCAGCTCGGGGCAAAACCGAATCGGATCGACTTGATAACCTCGATTGCCGCCGTCCCGTTTGAAGAGGCGTGGGCAAGCCGGATAGCTGGCTCCATAGAAGGTAGGTCGGTTTTCTTCATCGGCCGCGACGCACTGCTTCGGAACAAGCTGGCCACGGGCAGGCCCCAAGACTTGAGGGATGCCGATGCGTTAGGGCAACGACCACCACGCGAGTAGTTCAGGCAACCCTTTCTTAGGCCCTGAATCCTCCGTTCCGTGCCGCGCGCCTGAGCAAGCGGTCTGCCACTCGTTACCGTGACCCTGGGCCGTACAGCCCGCCACCCCATGTGGCACCCCTCTTTTTGCGCTATACTTCCCGATAGCGGATTTTTAGCAATTTACCCTGCTTTAAACTACCCGCATTCCAATTTCTGGGGGCGAATGAGTAAAGAAGATAGCATTGAAGTGACCGGGACCGTGGTTGAAAAATTCCCCGCCGGACTGTTTAGCGTTCAGTTGGATCAAGATCGTACGGTCTTGGCCCACCTCGCGGGCAAACTCCGACGTAACCGCATTAGAGTTCTGGCAGGTGACCGCGTCACTGTGGAGATGTCGCCATACGACCTCACCAAAGGGCGCATTACCTACCGCCACAAATAA
>Ga0209698_10004081_pt1 | contig 16142 bp, 12 predicted proteins | sample LitLauG_LLR_2012_FD_187203 | JGI IMG/M metagenome (GOLD analysis project Ga0209698, IMG submission 187203) | Freshwater sediment microbial communities from Pennsylvania, USA - Little Laurel Run_MetaG_LLR_2012 (SPAdes) (version 2) | ecosystem: Environmental > Aquatic > Freshwater > Creek >...
TACACGTGGCCGGGGCTGATTGTGGTGCTGCTGGGGATTCCGGTGTATTACGCGTGGTCGCGGAGCACAGGGGCGATTGAGAAGTCTGTGTGACCAAGTCTGTTTGAGGGCACATATTCGGCCTTGACCCTCGAACGCGGGGACGAGACGTCCCCGCGACAGCCGGCGAGACACCGGCGCTACAGGAGAACGCAAACGCATGGCGAATCTGCTGGCAACCAAGCCGCTGGATCAATTAATGAATGAAGCCCAGGAGACGGGTGAACATAGCCTGCGGCGCGCTCTGGGGCCGATCAACCTGCTCACGCTCGGCATTGGCGCGATTATTGGCGCAGGCATCTTCGTGATTACAGGACAGGCGGCAGCGCAGTTTGCGGGACCGGCGATTCTGTTCTCGTTCATCCTCGCGGGAATCGCCTGCGCATTTGCTGGCCTGTGCTACGCCGAATTCGCCTCAATGATCCCGATTGCGGGCAGCGCTTACACCTACTCCTACGCTACGCTGGGGGAGTTGGTCGCCTGGATTATCGGGTGGGACCTGATCCTCGAGTATGCGTTCGGCGCGGCCACCGTCGCCGTAGGCTGGAGCGGGCACCTGCGGGCGTTTTTGAAAGATATTGGCTACGGCCTTCCGCCCATGCCGCACTCTAATCTCACTCTCTTCGGCAAAGCCATCCATTTGAACTACGACTACATCGGATTCCTGATCATTGCGGCGATCACGACCATCCTGGTGATTGGCATCAAGGAGTCAGCGAATTTCACGACCGCCATCGTGATTCTCAAGGTTGCGGTGGTTTGCGTATTCATCGCACTGGCGGGTGGCTTCCTTATCAAGCACAACTGGCAGCCGAATCATTGGCATCCGTTCATTCCGCCGAATACCGGCGAACACGGGCATTTCGGGTGGTCAGGCGTTTTGCGCGGGGCGGGCGTGGTCTTCTTTGCGTACATCGGATTTGACGCGGTTTCGACCGCGGCGCAGGAAGCCAAGAACCCGAAGAAAGACATGCCGTTCGGTATTCTCGGGTCGCTAATCATTTGCACGATTCTTTACATCCTGGTTTCGGGGCTTCTGACTCATCTTGTCCCATACCAGGACCTCAACGTGCCCGACCCGGTCGTGGTGGGAATTCGCGTCACTGGACAGCAGTGGGCCACCTTCCTCGTGGAACTCGGTGCCATTGCCGGGCTGGCTACCGTAATGCTGGTGATGTTGCTCGGACAATCGCGTGTGTTCTACTCGATGTCAAAGGATGGCCTGCTTTGGCCCTGGGCGAGCAAGATTCATCCGCGATTCCGTACGCCCTATCTCAGTTCGATCGTGGTTGGTCTGTTCGTCGCGGTGCTCGCGATGCTGGTGCCCTTGAACGTGCTGGATGAAATGACCAGCGTGGGAACGCTGCTGGCATTCGTGCTGGTGAGCGCGGGAGTGTGGGTGATGCGCAGAACGCACCCGGACCTGAACCGACCTTTCCGTACTCCCCTGGTGCCGCTCGTCCCCATACTGGCGATTCTGTTTTCGAGTGCGCTGATTATTGGCTTATCACCGATGACCCAACTCCGGCTGGTGGTGTGGCTCATCATCGGACTGGCAATCTACTTCGGTTACGGCAAGAGACACAGCAAGGTGCAGATCGCGATCACCAAGCGGGCAGCAGCGATACCCGCGCCGTCGACGGCAGATTGATTGTGTCTTTATGAGCCGGTCGTTGAGAAAACTCATGTGGCGACAGCCGCCTCGGCTGTCCCGGCGTGGTCGAAGACCCGCCGGCCCGGGCGAATAGCCAACGACCAAAAACGGTTTCCCAGCGCCCACGACTATAAAACAAAACGGCCCTCCGCGCAGTGTGGAGGGCCGCCAAACTCGTCATGAAAGCTCTCCGCAACCTTCGAACCATCGGCATTCTCCTGCTGCTGGTGATGGCGATCGGGACTGCCGGGTATCACTACATCGAAGGCTGGCCCTGGTTCGATGGCTTCTACATGGTGGTGACTACGCTGACCACCATTGGATATCAGGAAGTGCATCCGCTGTCGCACGCGGGGCGCGTCTTCAATGTGTTTGTGATTCTCGCGGGCGTGTCTCTGGTGCTGCTGGGAGTCGGGGCGCTGAGCCAGGCTTTGCTAGAATTCGAGCTGCAGAGCTTCTTTGGAAGGCGGCGCATGGAGCGCGAAATCGGACGTCTCGAAGGCCACTTCATTATCTGCGGCATGGGACGCGTAGGCCGCAGCGTGGCGCGGGAGTTGGCACGCAAACCGGTGCCGTTGGTGATCATCGAAAATGCCGAGAACAAGCGGCAGCGCTTTGCGGATGAAAACTGGCTGGTGATCGCGGGGGATGCGACGCTGGAGGCGACGCTGCGGCAGGCCCAGATTGAGCGTGCCAGCGGACTGATTGCTGCGACGACCACCGACGCCACGAATCTCTACATCGTGCTAACGGCCCGCGGGCTTAATCCTCATTTGAAGATCATCGCCCGGGCCAGCGAAGACGCGGCCGAGAAGCATCTGCTCACCGCCGGTGCTGATTCCGTTGTCTCGCCCTATTCTTTCGCTGGACAGCGGATCGCGCAGTCGCTATTGCGGCCGCATGTAGTCAGCTTTCTCGACACCGCTACCACGCATCTCGGCATGGATCTGGAGATCGGCGAGATTCACATCACTGCTGGGTCGGTTTTCGCGGGCAAGACGCTGGAGAGTTCGCGTATCCGGCAGGAGCGCGGCGTGATCGTGCTAGCCATCAAGCGGCGCGATGCTATGCGCTTCAATCCCGCGCCCGACGAGCGCATTGAGCCCGACGACTGCCTCATCGCCATGGGCGAGCCCTCGCAGCTGCGGCGACTGGAGCAGTCGGTAGCCTCTTCATGAAAGTCGAACTCCCATGAAAATCGTGACCGGGGCGGAGATGCGGGAGATTGACCGTGCGACCAGCGAACGCTTCGGCGTGCCGTCGCTCACGCTGATGGAGAACGCGGGTGCAGCTGTTGCCGAACAAGTTCTGCGCTCATGGCAGCCGGGGCAGAGAGCGGTTGTGATGTGCGGCAAGGGCAACAACGGGGGAGACGGTTTCGTCGTGGCGCGTCTGTTGGCCGACAAGAAAAAGCCGGCCGAGGTTGTCCTGCTCGCGGACCCCGCCGAACTGAAGGGTGATGCGGCTGTGATGTACAGCAAACTGACGGCGCCGGCAACTGTCGTCCGATCGGTGGAGGAGTGGAAGAGTGAGCGCGTGCAGCAGGCGCTGTCCGCAGACTTGTACGTGGATGCGATCCTTGGCACGGGATTCAAACCGCCGGTCAGCGGGCTCTATGCAGAAGCGATTTCATTTTTGAACGCAAGCGGGGGAAAGGTAATTGCCGTCGACATTCCTTCGGGTGCGGATGCGGACGCGATGGGTCCACAGCAGGGAGCGGTTGCGCGAGCAGATGTGACCGTGACGTTCACGGCTCCGCGCCCGGCGCATGTGTTCGGCTCGCTGACGCAAGGCCCGACCTATGTTGCGGGAATCGGATCGCCGGATGAAGCGGTCGTGTCATCTCTGCAGCTGAATCTAATTCATCCACGCGACTATGCTCCACTGATCGGGCGGCGGCCGGCTGAATCCAACAAGGGCAATTACGGGCACGTTTTGGTGGTCGGCGGCTCGCTCGGCAAGGCAGGCGCTGCGGCCATGGCTGGAATGGCGGCGTTGCGTGCAGGGGCAGGCCTGTCCACGGTGGCGACTCCGAAATCCGTGCTCAGCACCGTTGCCGGGTTTTATCCTGAGTTGATGACCGAGCCACTGACGGAGACCGATGCGGGCACGATCGCCACAAGCGCAGGAGTGCGAATTGAGGAACTGTTGAAGAGCATGACTGTGCTCGCGATCGGGCCGGGGATCTCGCGCGATCCGCACACTGCGACGCTGGTGCGGTCGCTGGTGTCGCATCATAAGATTCCGATGGTCGTGGATGCAGACGGGCTCAACGCGTTTCAGCATCACATCGGCGAATTGCACGGCAAGGGCAGGACGCTGGTGATCACGCCGCATCCCGGCGAGATGGCGCGTCTGGTGGGGTGTTCGACAGTGGAGGTCCAGAAGGACCGGCTGGGCGTGGCGCGACAGTTTGCGCACGAGCACGAATTGATCGTCGTGCTCAAGGGACATCGAACGCTGGCAGTGCAATCCGACGGCGAAGCGTGGGTCAATACCACTGGGAATCCTGGGATGGCAACCGGCGGCACGGGCGACATTCTGACCGGGATGGTTGCGGCTATGATTGCGCAGAACCCGAAGGAGCCGACGATGGCGGTGTGTGCCGCCGTGCATCTGCATGGGCTCGCGGGGGATGAGATAAGCGAGATCGTTGGCGAGCATTCGCTGGTCGCGACCGATCTGCTGCGAGGATTGCCGGACGCGTTCGAACGGGCGCGGCGGAGTGCGACGAGCAGGCTGGTGGGCTGGGGCGATTAGTCCTACGTCGTCATCCTGAGCGGAGTCCGGAACGCGCGACGCGCGGTCCGGACGGAGTCGAAGGATCCCTACCGTCTTCCTTTGCTCCGGAGCGATTCAGGGAGTTCGCCCCGCACGGCCGTATCGGAATCTCCTGAACTATTTGTAATAGTCCATAGGGACGCGGGGTCCTTCGACTCCGCCAACACTCCGCTTCGCGTAGTGTTGGCCGCGCTCAGGATGACAGTGTTATCTGTTTCGCGACAGCCGAACAGTCTTTCCCTCCGCGGCGGAGCGCCGGGCCGCATCCAGGATCTCCGTCACCGTGACATTTGTTTCTAAAGAAGACAGCGCGTCTTCTTTTGCGCCGTCCAGAATTACTGCTCGCAAATACGAGAGTTCATCATCGTAGGGGGTGGGTATCGGCTTGGCGGCGATCAGGCTTTCCTGATCGTCGCCGGCGTGGTGCACGCGGATGTCATCGCGCTTTACCGTGATCGCCTGTGCCGTCTGTCCGTAGACTTCCATGTCTTTGCGGTCGATAGGCCAATTCCAGGAAGCCTGGATGATGGCTTGCGCCTTCGGATATGTCAGGACGATGGTGGCTTCGTCGTCGACTCGCGAATAAATCTCCGGCTTGATCTGTTGGGTCACGGCGGTGACGGTCTGCGGGCGCTGGCCGTCCATGAGCCAGGTCATGAGATCGGCGCCGTAGCAGCCGAAGTCGAACAGGGCACCGCCACCGTTGAGTTTGGGATCGGTCAGCCAGGAAATGAATTCGGGCTCGACCCCGATCTCTTTGGGGCCCTTGTGGCCGTCATGTACGACTACCTTGCGGACCTCGCCCAGACTTCCATCGTGCACGAGGTCGTAAGCGGCGTGATTGCTGCGGTACCAGGAGGTCTCGTAGTTCACCAGCACGTGGATTTTGCCGGCATGCGCTGCCTGTTGCATGGCGAGCGCGTCTTCGAGGCTCACGGCGAGGGGTTTTTCCATCATGACGTGAACGCCGTGACGGGCGCAGATTTCGACCACGCGGCGATGGTCGTAGGTATTGGTGTAGACCAGCACCGCTTGCGGGTGGACTTTGGCGATCATGTCGTCCAGATCAGCGAACATCTGCGAGGCTTCGAAGCTGTATCGCTTAGCGGCTGCGGAACGAAGGCCGGCATCAGATTCCACAACGCCGACAATTTCGATCTCGGGGCTGTGCCGGTAGTGACCGAGGAATCCATGGACGTGGCCATGAACCAGTCCGACGATGGCGACGCGAAGCGGGGGATGCGATTGCGGGGTTTGGCCGAATGCAGCTACACCCAACGCCAAAACGACAACCAAGACACTTATGAAGATCTTCGGCATGCTTGCCTCCGGATGGTCCCTCACAAGATAGTCGAATCGGAGGGGCTCCGGGTACTCTGGCAAAAAGAGTCGGACTTAGCCCAGCAGACGGCCGACCCGGCCGTCCCCACAAAAGACCCTCGGGCAAAGGGACCTTCTCACAAGACCTTGCCACAAGAGACCCTGGGTGGAATTCGGCGGAAGGCCTGTTGTCCTTGAGGACATTTACCAAAAAGTTAATACGACCTAAGTTCTTCCAATGTTAGAGACTTCGTCAGCCGAATTCCCGTTTCCCATGTGGAATTCGGACAAGGGGCCTCCGTAATCTGTTACGCAATAACGCCTAGTGCCATAGTGCATCAGGCCTATGACCCACTTCCCCCAACCGCACCCCTCGCGGCGAGCCGCCCGGATCCAGCTCGGAGATTCAGTTCTGGCTGCGATTCGTCTCGAAGATGGCCGCCGTACGAAAGCCAAACTCCAAACCATCTCGGTGACCGGAGGCCTGTTGTGCCTGGCGCAATCGCTGGGCGAGGGCGACTTTGTCGAAGTTGCCTTCCAGACGCAAGCCGGCCCGGTGCACGGCATGGCAGAAGTTCTCAGCCCGATGCGGAAGTTGGACGATAGCGTGTTGCAGCCCTTCCGCTTCGTGGCGATTGAGGACGACGACCATCGCCGGCTGCGCACCTCGCTTGATCACGTCGTGGAGCGGAGTTCGCTGGGGTTGAGGTCGAGCGCGTTCTCCACCTACTGAGCTGATGTGGAGACGGCCGCCTTAGCCTGCCCTGAGCGAAGTCGAAGGGGCCGCCTGGCGAAGCGCAACGAGCCCGCAGAGACTAAAGCCACGATCCTTCTTTACGCCTAACGCTCGGCAACACTGCAACCGACCGCGTTGTCATTCCGAAGCGAAGCGAGGAATCTGCTTCTTGCCCGCAGCACACCCGCTGCCAGCAACGCCTAAACGGTGGCACTCAAAGGGCAGCTCTTCCACGCGTACGCTCAAGGGCCGTCTTTCCAGATCACTCTCCGCTGTCTTGTCATTCCGAAAACGCTTTAGCGTTTGAGGAATCCGCTCTCGCTTGCAGCGGGTAAGGCCAGCTCTGGACTGCCGCCGCCAGAGGCGGTTCTATACTGTTCGGGTGAGTAACGAAATCAAAACGAGCGCATTGCTGCGCGAGGTCACGACACATGCAGCGGAAGAGACCATCGCTTTCGGGCGGACCCTGGCTGAACTGCTCGTCCCGCCCAAGCTGGTGCTCCTGCGCGGCGACCTGGGAGCGGGCAAGACTACGCTGGTAAAGGGAATTGCCGCGGCATTCGAAGCTTCAGCCGAGGAAGACGTCACCAGCCCAACGTTTACCCTGATTCACGAATATCGCGGGCCGCGAGCGAATCTATTTCACATCGATCTCTATCGCATCGACACGCAGCGCGAGTTGGACACGCTGGCGCTGGATGATTTGCGCGGCGAAGACAGCATCCTGCTGATCGAGTGGGGGGAGAAGTTCCCGCGTCTGGTGCGGGAACGTGATGTGGAGATTGCATTGGAACGGGAAGGCGAGAGCGGGCGGAGGATAAGGATCAGCGTCTAACGAGTGCGCGCTGCAGAGGTAGTTTGCGCGATTTCCATGGAAGATCTCTTGTGGCGAGGCTCTTTCTGCCAAGGTCCTTTTGTGGGGACGGCCGCCTCGGCCGTCCGCCGGGCGCAGCCCGACTCTATTCGCGGGAGCTCGCAAGAGACCGGCGCACTCCATTCCCGAACCATCGAAAGCAAGGTTGCGGCTGAGAAGAGCGCGAACACAAGACGCCGGTGGACCATCGGCTAATATCTTACAACCATCCTCTGATGTCACGGGCATGAACATGGCTTGCCCCGCAGGGCTTTCCATGCTTCCCAAACGATGAACGGTGTGATTGCCAGCGCGGCGACCGGATCCGCCCTGCCGATTCCGAAGAATGCGTGTGCTGCCAATCCGAGCAGGGCGATGACTGACAGGTAAGCGCACAACATGGATTCTGCGGCGTCCGCACGGAGCGCAGCGCTGCCCGTCGCCGACGACAACCGCCGCTTCTCTCGCGCGAGCCACGGCATCACGAGCGCGGCAACTGCCAGAATCGCGATTCCTATCCGGCTCGATTTGGGTTCGTTGTAGCCGAGCAAGGTCAACGCCGAGATCGCCACAACGTATCCCGTCAAAATGACAAGAAGAACGCCCGCAATGCGAGCGGCTCGTCGTTCGGCGTGTTCTTCTGAGGCATGGGTTTGAAACCGGCGCAGCACCACGGCTGCGGACAGCAGCTCAATTGCGCTGTCTCCGCCAAAGGCGAGCAGCGCAGGACTTCTGGCGCGGACGGCGGCCCACAGAGACGCCGCGGCCTCGATGGTCATCCAGATCATTGTGATTGCCTGAATTCGGCGAATTCGGTGACCGGAATCTGGAGGCGCGGTGCCTGTGAGGGAGGACACATCTACATGATATAGGCCCAGAGAGAGACGAGGAGGCACAGCGTCAAAGAGCTGATCCGACTCGATTTTGCCGGCGGCGTGGCGGCCCCTTCGCGGCCAGGGGCTTAGCCGACTATTCCAGCGGTGAGACTACTGCTGTGCCGATGCCTTCCCGAACCATTCATCAAACCATTCCAGCGAGCGCAGGAAGTAATCGTGCCTATCTGCTGGCTTTACGAATACGTGTCCCTCATTGGGGTACACCACGAACTTCACGGGAACGTGCAGGGTTTTCAGGGCATGCCACCACTCGACGGACTGCTCGACCGGTACTTCGCCATCGCGATCGCCGACCAGGATCAGGGTCGGCGTCTTGACGTTTTTCACGTAGTGCATGGGGTCGCTCTTGGCATAAACCGATGGATTGTCATATGCGGAAGCGCCAAAGAAGGGAATCATCCACTCGTCGATCTCGTTCACCCCGTAGTAGCTGAGCCAGTCCGAGAGTCCGGCACCGGCCACTGCAGCCGCAAAGCGGTGAGTTTGGGTTTCCGCCCACATGGTCATGTAGCCACCATAACTGTGGCCGCGAATGCCGAGGCGGTGAGGGTCGATCGGGTACTCCTTCGAAATCGCATCGACTCCGGCCATGATGTCGCGGAAATCGCCGCCGCCGAAATCCTTGACATTGCCCTGCGTGAAAGATTCACCCTGTCCGTAACTGCCGCGCGGGTTGGGGCAGAAAGCGAAGTAACCCATGACAGACTCAGGCCCCATGGTCTGCGCGTCCCAGCGAGCGCCACATGCGGCTGAGGGACCGCCATGCACGTTGACGACAAGCGGATAGGTCTTGCCGGGAGTGTAGTTGACGGGAAGCGTCAACCAGCCTTGCAGGTGCAGATTTCCGTTGGTCCAGTGGAAGTTCACCGTCTCGCCCCATGCGGGCTTGATGTTGGCGTTGAAGGTCGTCAGCTGCTTCCAATTCCCGATCGGTCCTGCCCAGAGTTCGGCAGGAGTGCTGGGTGACTGCCGAATTACCGCCGCGACCGATCCGTCACGGGAGAGAGCACCGGTGAGTGAATGCTGGGCGCTCACGGACTCTTCCCCTGCCCAGATCTTTTGCACTGCGCCGCCAGACGCGGAGACGCTCGAGAATCCAGACGCGCCATCGACATTTTCGCCAAAGACGATGCGGTCGGCGGACGTCCAGACCAATGTCGAAGGCGAGCTATTGATTTTTGGAGTGAGATTGCGGACTGTGCCTCCGGTTATGGGGACGGTGAAGATTTCGCCGCCCACGGAGCCTTCATCGCTCATCAGGCCCTCGATGAACGCGACTTGCTTGCCGTCGGGCGAGACATGGGGCTCGGCGATCTGCCGCTTGGGCACGTAGATCTCGTGCATGTCGTGGGAGAGAGCGTCGACGTGATACAGATGGGCGACATACCAGTTGGCATCCCCCGAGCCGTGCGCGGCGATAGCGGCCCAGCCTTGGCTGTCAGGCGTCCAGTCGTATTCGTAGACGTAAACGTGGGGTGGGGTAATCGTGGTCTGCGCATTGGTGGATAGATCGATGGTTGTCAGCCGCTGCTCATAGACTTGCTCGTCGATGACTCCCGCGAGCGGAAGCATTGGCTGCAGGGGCCCGGCGATCCGCGGAATACCCTCGATGAACAGCAGGGCGAGCTTCGAATTGTCAGGAGAAAAGGTAGGAGCCGCAGCGTAGCCTTTTAAATCAGCCCGCTTCACGGGTGCGCTGCCGTCGAGAGCCGCCGTCCATAACTGTGCGGCAGGAACATCGCCGGGTAAATCGGCGAGAAAGACGATTTGTTTCGAATCTGGGGACCAAGCCACGTCGCGGGCAGGGAGCTTGCCTTCTACTGAGATCGTGCGAGCGGTCCCGCCGTTGGCGGGAATGAGCGAGAGTTCGCCGCCCACGAGGTAAGCGATCTGGGTTCCGTCGGGAGAGATCGCAACCTGGCTGATAGACTTCGCGTGAGGCATGGAGTCGAGAGCGGTGGCAGCATGGGAAGAGGACTCCGCATTCGCGGCGACAGTCAGGAAAACGCAGGAAACCGTGATCGCTCCGAGGGAGCGGAGAGAAAAAGCATTCATAGTGGCACCTTTTAAGAGCGACGTTCGGCCAACTGAGAACAGCTAGAACCCCATAATGTTGTAGCCGCAATCGACATAAATTACTTCGCCGGTGATTCCGCTGCTGGCGTCGGAGGCGAGGAATACTCCGGTCGAACCTACTTCTTCGACTTCCACGCGGCGGCCTAACGGGGCGCGCTCTTCGTGTTCGCGGAGCATGTCTCCGAAGCCGGCGATGCCGCGTGCGGCCAGCGTCTTAATCGGTCCGGCGGAGATGGCGTTGACGCGGATTCGCTCTTTGCCCAGTTCGTAGGCCAGATACCTCACGGAACATTCGAGACCCGCTTTCGCGACTGCCATCACGTTGTAGCGTGGGACGACCTTCTCAGAGGCGTAGTAGGTCATGGTGATGATCGAACCGCCCTCGGTCATCAGCGGAGCGACCGCGCGGGCTAAAGCGACGAGCGAATAAACGCTCACGTCGAGCGCGACGCGGAAGCCTTCGCGCGAGGTATCGCGGAAGTTCCCTTTGAGTTCTTCGGCGGGCGCGTACGCGACCGAGTGCACGAGCGTGTGCAGTTTGCCGTAGCGCTCTTTCAGCGTGGCGAAGAGGCGGGTGATCTCTTCGTCTTTCGAGACATCGCACATGTAGGCTTCCGCGCCCGGGAGCGACAGGATCAGGTCTTTCGCCTCTTGCTCCAGGCGCTCGTTCTGATACGTGATGGCAAGCTTCATGCCGGCGGCGTGCAATCCCTGCGCGATCGACCACGCGATCGAGCGCTTGTTGGCGACTCCGAAGACAACGGCATTCCGGCCTTGTAGGTCAGCGGACATGGCTCTCCTTGGGAAATGGAAAGGATAACAGCCGGAGGCGTTTCTTTACCACGGAGTCAGCAGGCAAGGAGAATTTCAGGTTCTCAGCGTTCTCTGCGGGAGTTCTCAGCGCACTCAGCGGTTAAAGCTTTTGACCGCGAAGCTCGCAGAGAACACCCGCAAAGGGCGCAGAGACTGAGATCATCGTGAAGCCTGGGAATCCTTAATCTGCGGCTATTTCCTCGCGGACACGATCTGGCACGGGCCAGCTCGACGCGACGAATGACAACGCGTACACGCTTGCCAGGATCGCGAATGCGACTACCAGGCTGACCTTATGCGCCACGGTTCCGACGCAAATCGCCAGCACCAGTTGCAGGAACGTTCCGGTGAAGTAGAAGGCGTTCTGCACACGTCCCATGAGGTGCTTGGGGACCATTTCCATCAGGCTGGTATTCATGGCTACGCCGCCCACGCCGCGAGCCGAGCCCATCACGAAATAGGTCGCAATCGCCAGGAACAGGAATCCAGAGATGGGAGCGAACGCGACGCAAACCGACAGCAGCGCCATTGAGAAGGCGATGGCGCGGCGTCCGCCAATGCGGGCGATGATCTGCGGAGCGTATAAAGCGCTGACAAACGCTCCCGTGCCCCATCCGGCATTGAGCCAGCCGTATCCTTTAGCTCCGGCATGAAACACTCGGTCGCTAAGCGAAGGAGTCACAACTACGCCGGTCACCATCGCGCCCAGGAACAGCGCCCAACTGGCACCGAGCATGACTACGGCGCGGTGATCGCGCAGGAAGTGCAGGCCTTCTTTCATCTCACGCCAGAAGCGGGTGAGTTGGGTCTCGGCGGCGACGAGGTCGGCTTTGATTTCCTCGGGGCGCATCACAATGTGCTTTCCCTTGCGGACGGCGAAATAGCATAGGAAAGAGATCACATAGGTCGATACGTCGAGCAACAGGACGCCGCCCAGGCCGATGTGGTCGTAAATGAATCCGACGATCGCGCCGGCGATCAGGAATCCGCCCTGCACGCCCGCGAGCAGAAAAGTATTCGACTGCATGAACTGACCCTCGGGCGTGAGTTCCTGGACGAGCGCGGTGATGGTCGGCCAGAACATCCAGAAGCCGGCGGCGACCAGGGTGTTCATCAGGTAAAGCTGCCAGATCTTGACGTGGCCGCGAAAGGCGAGGATGGCGACGGTCACGATGATGAGCGCGCGGATCGCGTCGAGCCACATGACGAGCCGCCGGCGGTCTTCGCGGTCGATGACCACGCCGGTGAAGGGAAGCATCAGCAGGGCCGGGAGGGTCTGCAGGACGGCGAACGTGCCCAGCGCCATCTCCGAATGCGTGGCTTTGAGGATGTACCAGGCTACTGCGGCGGAGTTCATCCCGCTGCCCACCATCGAGATCAGGTTCGCGGCAAAAACAAATCGCAACGGACGCTGGCTGAAACTCGCACGCATCGTTCTACTTTAGCCGAGGACGACGGAATTCACCACGGAGGCATGGAGGAATAGAAATTCTTGATTGTAGATTTTTGATTGTTGATTGAAAACCTAAAGCCTGTCCGGTTTGGGTCTTGATCAACAATCAGCAATCAGCAATCAAGAATGCCCCACTTCTTAATGGTGAGCTTCTCATGTTTTGCGGTGATGGTGGCCCTTGCGTGGAGCCGCGTTCGGAGCTAGGATTCGCCTGCTGATCGGAAGTTAATCCATCTCTCAGGTAGACCGGAGGCTCGCCATGAAGCGCTGCATCGGACCGCTGCTGGCCATTTTTCTTGTGATCGCATTCTCGATTACCCAGGCAGGAGCCCAGGTGGAGCGAATCGTGATTGCCGCGGGAACTGATGAAGATCATGATCTTCAGGCCATCAACAACGAGCAGGATGCCGCCAAACGGCAGGCTATGTATGAAGATTTCGTTAAGAAGTTTTCTGCCAATCCGCAGGCGGTTGCTTACGGGAACTGGCAGCTAGCGCAGGCCTATCAGGCGAGCGGCGATTTCCAGAAGGCGCTGGAGTGTGGCGACAAGGCGCTCACCGGATCGCCGCACAACCTCGACATTCTGGTTTCTCAAGCGAGCACGGGGATGCAGGCCAAGAACAACGCCAAGGTCATGGACTATTCCGCCAAGGGCGGAGAGGTCTGCCACAGCATCGCCAAGCAGCCCAAGCCGGAGGGCATGAGCGACGAGGACTTCGCGCGGAAGGTTTCGGAAGAAAAGAATGCGAACCAGAACAACTGCGAATTCCTCGAGACCAGCGGCTTCAATGTCATCACGTCCGAGACTGATCCGAAGAGCCGCATGGCGGAGATCGAAAAGTTCACGGTCGCCTACCCGGATTCGAAATTTGGAGACCAGGTCTCAAACTACGCCATGTATACGCTTGGCCCGGGGCAGTTAAACGATCAAGCACGCCTGGTGGCGTTTGGCGAGAAGATGCTGGCGAGCGATCCCAATTCGATGGTGGCCCTGCTGCTGCTGGCGAGCTATTACGGGGACTCTGGCAATTCTGCGAAAGCGATCACGTACGCGGAGAAGGCGATTGAAGTGGCCAAGCCCGACGCGCCTGACGCCGACAACAAGCGCAAGCTTTCCGCCGGTGCGGCGCACAACACCATCGGCTGGGCTTATCTGAAACAGGAGAAGACGACGTCGGCGATTCCGGAACTCAGGGCGGCCGCCGCGCTGGTCAAGGGCCAAGACGACCAGCAGTACGCGCGCGCTTTGTACGGGCTGGGCTTCGCCTACGCCAAGCTGAACAAACTTACGGAGGCCCGCGAAGTACTGACGGAGGCGGTGAAGATCCAGGGACCGCTGCAGTCCATGTCGCAGGATCTGCTGACGAAAGTGAATGCAGCCCGGGCGAAAGGGAAATAGAGCTGGAACAGAGCTCAGCAGTAGGGATCGTTCGGCTCGCTCCGCTTCACCGGACAGCCGAGGCGACTGTCCCTAGACGATCACTTCTGCGGGTCGAGCAAGTCGTCGGAGAGCAGTTTTGCCTTCCATGCCAAGGTCTGAGCGCGTTCCAGGTCGCCGGCTTCCAGTGCCGACTTCGAATCTTTAACAAACTGGCGGATCTGTGATACCGAGCCTTGCTCCGGGGCGCTCAACTGGCGGCCCGCAATCTTCTTGAGATTCTCGTCAGTTGTGGCGAGCATTCGATTGGCGGCGTCCCGCTTCTGGGTGGCCTCATCGCCGGCGGAACCTCCTGCCAACTGGATGCTCTGTTCGGTGATTCCTCCCTGGAGCACGATGATCTTCGCCGGTGGACAGTTTTTAGGAGGATCAGGCGTAGAAGACGGTTGCGCACCATCGGGAGGTGGCGATGCCACAGCGGGATTCGATCCCGGAGGGTTCGAATTTGCAGGCGGCGGATCACAGGCAGCGGCTGGAACCACCTTCTTTCGGGGGTGCGTTGTTTTCGCGGTGCTCCCCTTGGGTTTGCTGGGCGCCTGGGCCGAGGAAGGTTTTGCTGCTTCTGGCTCGGTTTGAGGCTGTGCAGTTGGCGCCCGACTGACTGGCGCGCTCCCGGACGAATCCTGCTGCGGCGCGGACTGCGCGACCAGCCCCGGACCAACCGACGTTAGTAAGAAAGTACCGACGAAGAGGATTGCAGTGGCCAGAGTCATTCAGGGTCCCGGGGGGTGAACGGCGAGTCCTCACTCATATTACGCTCGGAAACAAGGCTAGGCCACCGAATCGCCAGTGACGCAGGTAATCGCTAATCTCCGAGCTTGGAGGTCGCCGCATCTTTTGCATAATCGGAGTGATCCTGCGCAGCCGAGGCTGCGATGGGGATCTGGAAACGGAACACGGTTCCCGTGATCTCGGCCGATTCGAAATCGACCGTGCCGTAGTGCCACTGGAGAATCTGATAGGTTTGCGCCAGCCCGATACCGCTGCCTTCCTTCTTGGTGGTGAAATACAGTTCAAAGACCTTGTCGTGCAGTTCCTTTGGAATGCCTTTGCCCCGGTCGTGGACTTCGGCCAGCGCAACGTCATTCTGGCGCCGCGCCGAAATAGTGAGCGGCCCTCCCTGCGGCATAGCCTGAACCCCGTTGATGACGACGTTGAGGATAGCCTGTTTCATCAGGTCGATATCGACTTTCACCGGTAGTTTCTGCTCGGGCATGTGAAGGTCGATGGTAACGCCATGCTGTCCGGCATCGGGAGCGGCAAGTTGCGCCACGTCTTCCAGCAGGCGGCGCAAGTCGATTTCCTCGAGGTGAAGATCGCGTGGCCGGGTGAAGTCGACCAGCGTCTGCACGACGCGATCGAGTCGCCGGATTTCGCTGTCGATGATGTCCATGTGGCGGAGCGTGTCCGGTTCCTGGTGGGCCAGCTTATTTTGCAGAAGCTGCAGATGAAGCACGATGGCGTTGATGGGATTCTTCACTTCATGGGCCACGCCGCGGGTGACGCGGCCGCTGGCCGAAAGACGTCGCGACATTTCAATCTCATCGCCGATGCGCCGCACGGGTTCGGTATCGCGCATGATAAGCAGCGCGCCGATCTGCGAATTCTTCTCCTGCACGAAATCGAGCGACACCTCTACGCGCTTCCCGCCGGCCACTTCAAATTCGCGCTGGGACATCGGGCGGCGACGTTCAAACGCGTCGAGCAGGGCCGCACCGAGCAGAGAATCGCGGGCAAATACGTCTTGCACGGTATATCCCAGCAACTCACTCCGCGGACGGCCTAAGAAAGATTCCACGGGAGCGCTGACAAGGACTACCCGCGAATCGCGGGAAAAGAGCATCAAGCCGTCTTGCAACTTGGACATCAACTGGTCCACGTTATCCTTCAGCGCGGAGAAGATCTCTTTGCTGTCGCGAATCTGGCGCCCCAGGTTCGCGATCTTCAAGGTGACGAGCCCGTATTCGTCGTGCTCGGATTCTGTGCTCTGCAGGTCGGCCTCGCCCGCGCTCACGCTGTCAAGGTTGCGGCTGATCTCTCTCAGCGGTCCGAAAGCGATGTTCGAAATCCCGGCGGCGAGCAG
>Ga0209698_10004082_pt1 | contig 16141 bp, 14 predicted proteins | sample LitLauG_LLR_2012_FD_187203 | JGI IMG/M metagenome (GOLD analysis project Ga0209698, IMG submission 187203) | Freshwater sediment microbial communities from Pennsylvania, USA - Little Laurel Run_MetaG_LLR_2012 (SPAdes) (version 2) | ecosystem: Environmental > Aquatic > Freshwater > Creek >...
GCTCACCGCCGTTCCCCACCGCCACTCCCCATCGCCGTCCTCAGGGAGCCTCCTGCGCCTGGGGCGAATCTGCCAGGTACGCGGGGTTGGCCACACGCAGCTTGTCGGCCACCGCCGCCCGGACGACGGCTCGAACCTCGTCGGCGCGCTCAGCCAGCTCGCCCGACCGGATCGCCTGCGCCAGCGCGGCGTCGTCGGCGACGCCCAGCTGCGCCAGACGCTCGGCGTGGGCCGCCCCCTGGGCGGGCCCGAGGATCATCTCTCGCCTGACCATCGCCACGACATTGGCGGCCACCCGGGCGTGGAAGCGGAGGCGGCCCTCGGTGGTCGGGAGCACCTCGGACTCGAGGAACTCCCGGACGGCGTCGAGGAGCTCGGAGGCGCCCGGCAGATCGTGCGGCGGCGTCGACGTCACGGCAGCATCTCCAACAGGTCCCATTCGACCTCGGCCACCCGGCGGCCGATGGCGGCCAACTCCACCGAGCGCACGGTGCCCGAGACGTGCGTCATCGTCTGGAGGATGCAGATGACGCCCCAGCGCAACGTCCCGAACACCTGCCACCAGAAGAGCGCGTCGCGGTCGACATGGCGACCCGACGCGCGCTCGTAGGCCGACACGAGCTCGTCGAGTCGGCCGAACCCCCCGACCGGGAGCGGCGAGCCGAAGCGCCAGGACTTGACGCACAGCCACCCGAGGTCCTCGAGCGGGTCGCCGAGATGGGTCAACTCCCAGTCCAACACGGCGCGGATCCCCTCAGGACCGACGATGAAGTTGCCGTTGCGGAAGTCACCGTGCACCACCACCTCGGGCGAGGGCGGGGCGCGATTGGCGGCCAGCCAGCGGAACCCGAGCTCGAACGCCGGATGGGGTTGCCCGAGCTCGTCCAACAGCGCCTGAAGCTGCTCGAGCTGGTCCCCGCCGAGCAAACCCGGCACGTCGGACACAGGGATCCGATGGATGTCGGCGAGTATCTCCCCGCACTGCGTGGCCATGGCGGCGCGTGCGCCGGCCAGGGCGTCGTCACGCAGGATCCGGCGGGGGATCGTCTCACCGTCGAGGAACTCCACCACGACGAAGGCGCCAAGGCCGGCCCCGGCGTCGCCGGAAGTCACGACGGCGGGGACGGGCACACCGGCGGCGCCGGCCGCCGTCAGGAGCTGGGACTCGAGGCGCACACCCGAGGCGGGCGAGCCCGGGGGATCGCGACGAAGGACGAGATGACGCGGCGCGCCGGTCGCACGGCGGGCGGTGAATCGCCAGCACTCTCGCGACGACCCTCCCGCCAGCCGGACGAGATCGTCCACCGTCACGCCCGGACCGAGCCGAGGCTCGAGCACCGCGCGCAGCTGCTCGCCCAGCTCCACGCCCGACGCCGTCGTCACGGCGGGAAGGGGCCCGAGCGCACGAGTTGCCCCGGCAGCGGATGCCCCAAGGCGTCTTCCAGCCAGCGCGACGCCTCGAGCAGTCCTTCGAGCCGGACGCCCGTGGCGATGCCCATCCGGTCGAGGAGGTGGACGAGGTCCTCGCTGGCGACGTTGCCCGTGGCGCCCGGCGCGAACGGGCAGCCGCCGATCCCGCCGATGCTGGCGTCGAGCGCAGCCGCTCCCGCGCCCACGGCGGCCACCGCGTTGGCGAACCCGGTATTGCGGCTGTTGTGGAGATGGACCCGCACCGGCAACCCGGTGTCGGCGGCCACGCCCCGCACCAGCACCTCGACTTCGGGAGGTACCGCACAACCGATGGTGTCGGCCAGGCCGATCTCGACGGCGCCGGCGCCCGCCGCACGACGGGCGAGCTCCCGGACCCGCTCCGGCGCGATCACCCCTTCGTAGGGACAGCCGAAGGCCGCCGACAACATGACCGAGGCACCCACCCCGGCCGCGGTCGCCTCGGACGCCACCCGGGCCCACATGGACAGGGCGTCCTCGACGCCCATCCCCTGGTTGGCGCGGGAGAAGGTCTCGCTCACCAGCACGACGACGTTGATCTCGTCGACCCCGGCAGAAAGGGCGCGCTCGAGGCCCCGCTCGTTGAGGACCAGGCCGGCCAGGCGCGAGCCGGGGAGGCGAGATACCCCGGCGACCACCTCCTCGGCGTCGGCCATGGCGGGCACCCGGTCAGGCCGAACGAAGCTCACGGCCTCGACCCGCGTCACCCCCGCCCCGAGCGCACGCTCGATGAGGGCCACCTTGGCCTCGGTGGGGAGTCGAACCGGCTCGTCCTGGAGCCCGTCGCGCGGTGACACCTCGACGAGCTGCACCGTCCGGGACGAATCGACCGAGTCGGGCGCGCTCACGAGGGGGGGAGGCTGATGTCGCGGCCGACGTCGCGGATCGCCCCTCCGTCGCCGCCCATCACTTCGACCACCGGCTCGGGGCGGTCGTCGAACTCGGTGCGCAACGCCCGCGACATCACGGCATGCTGCAGGTACAGGGCGGTGATGTAGGTCAGCTCGAGGATCTCCTCGTCGCCCAGGTGCTCGCGCAGCGCGGTGAAGAGCCCGTCGGGCACTCGGCCCCGATCGAGCACCAGGCAGTCGGCGTAGGCCAGGACCAGACGCTGGGTCTCGTCGTAGCAAGACGCTGCCGCCCAGTGCGGGATGGCCTCGATGATCGCTTCGTCCACGTCTTGGGCCCGCAGTGACTTGCAGTGCTGGGAGAAGACGAACTGGCTGCCGGCGGCCCAGCCCGCCCGCGCCTGGGCGAGCTCCCGAAGCGTCGGGTCGAGGCGACGTTTGGGGCTCTGGTACAAGCCGAACCCCTGCACCGCGTGCTCGAGGACGTCGGGCACCAAGGCGAACACGGTCCACCAGTCGCCCGGCGACCCGGTGGCGGTGCCCGGCTCGGCCACGGGGTCGCGTCCCTCGAAGAGATGCTCGTACATGACCTTGACGATGGGGGCCTCGGCCTCGGCCTTCGGCACCTGGCGCAGGCGCGGCACCGCGGGACTCAGGCCTGCGCCCGGTCGCCGGCCCGGGCCGGTCGATGGCGGACATCGTCCGCGTCGAGCACGCGGGTCCAGCAGGCGAACTCGAGGAGGATCCCGTCGGGATCCTGGAAGTAGATCGACCGGATGAAGACGCCGGGGTGCAGGTCGTCGCTGATGCCCCACTCGCTGTCGTCATGATTGGCAACGTCGGTGCAGTCCACACCGGCCTCCCGCAGCCGGTCGCGGTACTCGTCGATGCGCTCGGGCGCGACGGCGAAGGCGACATGGTTCATCGAGCCCCTGGCGCTGACGAGACTGCCTTGGTCGGGGCGACCGGTCGGACCGGTGACACCCGGGACCGGCGGCGGGGCGTCCGGGAACCAGAAGAACGCCAGGGCATCACCACCACCGCAGTCGAAGAAGAAATGCTGGCCCATCGATGCGGGCAACTCGATGGTCTTGACCAGCGGCATCCCGAGCACGTTGGTGTAGAAGTCCACCGTACGGGCCATGTCGCTGCATACGAGCGCCAGGTGATTGATCCCCCGGAGCTCGAACCCGTCGTCCCCAGCCATGCGCTCCCCCGTCACTCTCCGCCCGTCGAGATGCATCGTGGCACGCGTGCGCTCCGGACGCTCGGGTGCGTGACCCGGCCGCGTCGGCCCCACGCGTCGGGAGGGGCACGCCACCGCCCGCAACGCTACCCGGGTATCGCCAAACGGTCCGTCCCGCTCGGCGGGACCGGCCGGCGCATCGAGCGATACCTACACTCGGCGCCATGACGACGACGGAGCGGACCGGCCCCTTGGTGGGGTTGCGCGTCCTGGAACTGGGCAACTTCATCGCGGGGCCGTTCGCGGGCCAGCTGCTGGGGGACTACGGCGCAGAGGTCATCAAGGTCGAGACGCCGGGCCAGGGCGACCCCATGCGCACCTGGGGCATCACCCACGAGGGAGAAGGACTGTGGTGGCCGGCGATCGCCCGCAACAAGCGTTCCCTGGCCATCGACATGCGCCACGAGTCGGGGCGCGCCCTCGTCCGGCGGTTGTCCGCCCGCGTCGACGTCGTCCTCGAGAACTTCCGCCCCGGGCGCCTCGACGAGTGGGGGCTCGGCTACGAGACGCTCCGCAGCGCCAACCCCGGGATCATCGTGGTCCACGTGTCGGGGTTCGGACAGACCGGCCCACGAGCGTCCGATGCCGGCTTCGGGTCCATCGGCGAAGCCATGGGCGGCATCCGGGAGACCACCGGCGACCCCGACCGGCCCCCGTCGCGGTGCGGGATCAGCCTCGGCGACGCCTTGGCCGGCCTCTTCGCCGTGGTCGGCACGCTGGCAGCGCTGGCCGAGCGCCACCGCAGCGACCGAGGCCAGGAGGTCGACGTGGCCATCTACGAGGCCGTGGCGGCGCTCATGGAATCGACACTCGCCGACTACGAGGTGGCCGGGGTCACTCGTCGCCGCACCGGAGGCGTCCTCCCGGGCGTGGCCCCCGCCAATGCCTATCCGACGTCCGACGGGTCCGATGTGCTGATCGCCGCCAACGCTGATTCTGTCTTCGAGCGGCTGTGTGCCGCCATGGGCCGGGCAGAGTTGGCTCGGGACCCACGCTTCGACGACCACTCGGCCCGTGGGCGCAACATGGTCGAGCTCGACGCCCTCATCGCCGACTGGACACGCACCAACGAATCCGGCGCGCTCCTCGAACTTCTCTCGGCCCACGGCGTCCCTTCCGGCCGCGTCTACAGCGCCCCCGACATGGTGAGCGACCCGCACTATGTCGCCCGTTCCATGGTGGTCCGGGCCGCGTCCCGGGCCGGGTACGAGATACCGATGCCCGGCGTGGTCCCCAAGTTCACCCGAACCCCGGGATCCATCGCCGACGTCGGCCCCCGACTCGGTGAACACACCGAGTCGGTCCTCCGCGAGTTGGCGGGGGTCGGAGACGCCGAGTGGTCCGCACTCGTGGCTCAGGGAACGGTGGCCTGACGATCTACCGACGGCGTGCTCCCAAGGGCTGGTCCGGGGGCGGGATCCGGCTACCGGCACCGGCTCGGGGCGCGCGTTCCGACGTCAGGGGATCGCCACCTGCTGTGCCTGGTCGAGGAGCGACGCTCGGTCGGCGGCGAGGATGTAGCCGCCTCGAATGGCCGCGTCGAGACTCTGTTGGTATCGCTGGAGGTATGCAGCCGTACTGGCGTACAACCCGCCGAGGATCGTCGGGCTGAACGGGGCTGTCGACCCGAACAGCTCGCACAACACGCTCGCACCGGGCGGCGGGGCGCCGCTCAACGTGGAGATGGGCACATCCACCCACGGGGTGCGGACGCCACCGATGACATTGCCCTGGGCATCGAGCGCGAGCGTGGGTGGCCTGGTGCTGCTGAGCGTGAACGGCGCCGGTGACGGTGGCGCCGTCCCCTTCGTGACCCAGCTCGCGAACGCCGCGAACGCGGCCTGGACGACCTCGTGCTGGGGACCGTTGTTGATCTGCTGGGTGCAACCGAGAAGCCCCTGCACCGGCCCGACGAGGTAGGCGTCGGCGTGGGACGTACCGGCCACCTCCCACGTCCGGATACGATCGGTGTTGGGCTGTCGCGCCGGGGCGAAGCCCAGCTGGATCAGGTCGGTCTGGGTCTCGAACATGAAGACCGGCACCTTGAGGTCCGTCCGGATCCGCACGGCGTCGGCGCCGCCGACCAAGATCGAGCTTCCGTCGAGCGGGGCGGCGGCTCCCCCTCGGCTGTGGATGAAGATGCCGTCGAAGGTGTCGCTCAGCGGCTGGACGGCGTCGGCGTAGGTCGTCAGGTAGAAGGCAGACTGCGACTCGCCGACGGCCACCACGCGCGAGGGTTTCGCCCCCCCGAGGATGGCGGGCCCGTCGGCACGGACGGCCCGGCCGATCTGGTCGTAGATGTCGAAGGCGTACTGGTCGCCCGGGTGATGGAGGGCGCCGTAGCGTGCCGGCTCCGCCGTCACCAGACCGCCGGTCGGCGGGGCTGCGGCGGCCCCCTGGGGGCCGCTGGCCTTGAGGGAACCGAGAATCGGGGTGCCGCCCTGCACACCGATGGCCTGCGCCGACACGCCGACGTAGGCGAAGCCGTCGCGCATGAGCATGGGGTTGAGGAAGTCCCAGTCAGGCGACGACTCGCCCGCGGAGACGTTCATCCACTCGACCACCACCGTGCCGTTGAATTTGCTCGGGTCCGACGGGCGGCGGACCACGACCCGGGTCTCGTAGGACGCACTCGTCGTCGGTTCGATCGTCCACTTCCCGTCGGCCGGGGTGGACCCGGACCGAAATGCATGGGCCGTGCCCGAGACGAAGAACTCCTGCTCTACGTAGCCATGGGCGGGCATGTTCTGGTTGAGCGCGCTCAGCGGCTCGACGATGGTGCCGGTCGTGACGGGTCCCGTCACCCTGGCAGCAGCTGTGAACACCCCGGTCTCCTTGTGGGTCGTCGTTACGGTCGATGAGCAGCCAGACAGGGCAACGAGCGCGAAGAGGACGCCCGCCATGGCTCGACGTCGCATGGGCGAGGTCATACAGCGCCCACCCGGATGAGCGCCTTGATGGCGCGCCGCTCGTCCATCGCCGCGTATGCCTCGGGTGTGCCTCCGAGGTCGGTCTCGAAGTCCAGCACGAGCCCCGGATCGATGCGGCCATCGAGGACGTCATCGAGGAGTTCAGGGATGTAGACGCGGGCCGGGGCGGGACCTCCGCGCCAGGCGATGTTGCGGAAGAACGTCTGGTTGAACGGCACCACGCCGTGAGGGACTCCGACGACCCCGATCGTCGAGCCCGGTCGGGCGATGGCGGCGGCGGTGGCGATGGATTGCTGGGTGCCGACGCATTCGAGCGCGGCGTCGACGCCCAGCCCACCGGTGAGCTCCAAGACCGCCTCGTCGGCGGCATCGCCTCGGGCGTCGACGATGTCGGTGGCGCCGAAGGCGGCGGCGATCCGTTGACGGTCGGGGTGACGGCTGAGGGCGACGATGCGCTCTGCTCCCAGGCGCCTCGAGGCCAGCACCGCCGAGAGGCCGACCGCACCGTCCCCGACCACCGCCACCACGTCACCGGGCTTGACGCCGGCGCTGACGGCGGCGTGATGGCCGGTCGACATGACGTCCGAGAGGGTCAGCAGCGATCGTAGGACCGCGTCCGAGTGCCCCGCGCCCGGAACCGGCACAAGGGTGCTGGCGGCCAGGGGCACGCGGACCGCTTCGCCCTGGCCGCCGTCGGTGGTGCCGTCGCCGAACACGCCACCGGCGCGGCAGTCGATCGTCGATCCGTGGCGACAGTTCGGGCAGGTCATGTCGCTGTAGATGAACGGCGCCACGACCAGGTCGCCACGTCGCACACCGGTGACTTCGCTGCCGACGTCCTCGACGACACCGATGAACTCGTGTCCGATCGAGCCGACCGCATGGTCGGACTCGCCCCTGTAGTACCAAAGGTCGGAGCCGCACACGCACGCCAGTACGACCCGGACGACGGCGTCCGTCGACTCCGCGATGACAGGGTCGGGACGCTCACCGACGACGATGTCCCTGGGTCCCCGGAAGATCGCAGCCCGCACGCGCACTCCTTTCAGATCGCCCGGACAGTCCTGCCCGGTGCGTGAGTCCGTGGAAACCGGAAGCCGGCGAGTCGAGGGAGTCCCGGTCGACAGAGGTACTAGCAGGGACTCCACCCACCCCGGGGCCCGGGCCATTCCTCGACGATCCAGAACCTCGTCCGGCGAACTCGCCTCGCACAAAGCGGCGCCGCCGTGACCAGGGGCTTCCCCACTTCGGGTACCATCGACCGGCCGGGCCACCGGCACGACGGGCTGTAGCGCAGCTTGGTTAGCGCGCCACGTTCGGGACGTGGAGGTCCCGGGTTCAAATCCCGGCAGCCCGACCAGATTGAAGGTCTCGGCACCATCTCTCCGGGCCGAGTCGGCCCGAAGGCGGGGCCGTGACCGTGCTCTACGCTGACCGCCGATGACGTGGAGCCCCCCCGAGCGCGGCGCGTGGGTCGAGAAGCTGGTCGCCGTGGGCCGCGGCCTCGGCGACGACGGTCGATCGCTGGTGTCGTTGCGAGCTGACGACCTCGTGGCGGCGGCGCGCTCGGCCACCGGGCTCGACGACGTCGGGGACAGCTGGTTTCGCGAGCCACTGGAGCGTCTGTGCACGGCACTCGACGACGAAGCCGAGCTTCACCTGGCCGGTCGTCTCCGGGCTCGCGCCGAGTTGCAACTGATCATGCAGAACCGCTTGCGCCTCCTCGACCTCTGGCGCCAAGAGCCCTCGATCGAGGACGAGGCCGTGCACGGCCCGATCGTGGTCACCGGGCTGGGACGCTCCGGGACCACCCTGCTCCACGAGCTCTTGGCCTGCGACCCGGCCAACAGGCCGCCGCTTCTGTGGGAGCTCGTGCACACCGTTCCCGGGGCCGCCGCGCCCAGAACTGCCCGACCCGGCCGCTCCGTCGAGGACTGGGTGGCCACCACCCACGACGAGATCACGCTCATGGACGAGATGGTTCCCGCCTTCACGGCCATGCACGAGAACGGGGGGCACCTCCCCACCGAGTGCATCTTCGCCTTCGCCCACCAGTTCTCCAGCGACCAATTCACCGGTCTCTACAACGTTCCCAGCTACACGATCTGGAAGAGCGACATCGATCAGACCCCCATCTACCAGTGGCACCGTCGCATGCTCCAGACGCTGCAGTGGGCCACGCCCACGGTGCGCTGGGTGGTCAAGGCCCCCTCGCACCTGTCCTCGCTGGATCTCGTCTTCGCCACGTACCCCGACGCTCGTGTCGTCATCACGCACCGCGACCCGCTGCGAGTCGTCGGCTCATTGGCTGACACCATGTCCACCTTGCACTGGATGCACTCCAACCGGGTCGCCCACGAGACGCTGACGGAGTTTCTGTCCATGGGGCTCGAACTCCAGATGAACGCGGTCACCGCACAGCGCGACTCCGGAAGCCTGCCGACCGGGCAGATCGCCGACGTCGTCTACCGGGATCTGGTGGCCGATCCGATCGGCACCGTCACCCGGCTCTACGCAGGGTGGGGCCTCCAGCTCTCCGGGGAGGCGGAGACCCGTCTGCGACGCTACGTCGACGCGCGGCACGCCAACCGGGGCCCGGGCGAGCACCACTACCGCTTCGAGGACACCGGCCTCGATCTGGCGGAGCACCGGGCCCAGGTGGCCGATTACCAGCAGCGATTCGGCGTGCCGTCCGAGGTCTGACCCCGCAGGTTCAGACGCGCAGGCCGGCGATGGGCACAAGTTCGCACGTCGGGTGGGGAGGCCCGTCGGCGAGGACCCACCGCACGAGCATGTAGCCCTCACGCCGCCCGCCGGTGTCGATCCAATTGGGGACGCCGGGGTCGGTCGGCGCGATCACCAACCGCCAGTCGCCGTCAGGCGACGGCTCTGCCGTGTGGTTGTTCAGGTTCGTGGTGGTGTAGCGGTAGTCGAGGCTCTCCATCCACGCCGACGAGGTGGTGAGCCCCCAGTAGAGGAACTCGTCCGCAGGACGGTGCACCGTGACCACGAGGGCCTCTCCCTCGCCGAGCACCCACCGGCCCCCGTGGTAGGTCATCTCGGCGTTGCTGTGCGACCGCACCTCGTCGTCTTGCGCCGCCACGTGCTCGGAGCCGGCGGTCCCCCCGAAGGTGTTGACGTTGGTGGCGGTGTCGCGCCACATGGTTACTGCGGTGGCCGCCACGAACTGCAGGAACAGCCCGGCGAATTCCATCTTGGCGGCGAGCTCCTCGACACCGAGGACCGGTGGGGCCACGTCGTCGACCAATTCGATCCGCAAGTCGGACGCGACGTCGTGGCGGCGGTCGAAGAACGTCTCACGCACCGCCAACTGGCCCGTGCCGGGCACCAGCTCGATGGCGTTCCTCGGCCGTGGATCGGGGAGCTTGTCAGCCGGAGCGATGAGGATGTCCACCTCCCCGTCGGGGCCCAGGTCGAACTGGTCGATGTGGGCCTGGACGGTGGTCCCGGTCCGGCCGCCGACGGCTCCCTTACCCACCGGCGTCCCGAACGTCAGCCCCACGTAGGCCGCCTCACCGCGTCGCCCGACCAGCCGGTAGCTCCTCGTGTCGTCGAGGGCGCAGAACCCGTAGAGGACGTCGGGGTTGTCGACGAGCAGCTTGCGGTACTCGCTCTGCGACTGGAAGAGCTGGGGATGCAGCGGGTCGGACTTCTCGATGAACCATTCCTGGGCCAGCGAGCTCAGACGCGTCACCCATCGGTAACCCTCGGCCTCGTCCGTCTCGGTTCGAGGCACCCCTTCGGCGGTACGGACCGTGTCGATGGCAGCCTGTTGCCCGTCGATCCATGCCTTCCAGGCGGTGTCGAGTCGTTCCTGCGCGGCGTCGGACATGGCGGAGACGATAGAGGACGTCCATGGTCGGTGCCCAGGTCGACCCGCGCCGACGCGGACGTCGAACCCGACCGCGAAACGATCAGACGACGTCGTTCGTCTGCACCGTCGTGATCGCACCCGGCATACTGGGTCGTCGAGACTCGAGCCCGGCACCGACGAGGACTGCAGTGACGCAAGCCGACAGGGACACAGAGGAGCGCTGGAGCGTCCTCGTCACCGGCGCCACCGGGCGGATCGGATTCCCCATCGCCCGGGCGTTGGCCCGCCACCACACGGTGTACGGCCTGGCCCGCTGTGGCGACCCCGGCGACGAGGATCGACTGCGCCGCGCCGGGATCGAGCCCATCGTCGGCGACGTGGCGCGCATCGACCTGGCCACGCTGCCGCCGGCGCTGACCCACGTCTTTCACGCCGCCGCCCGTATCGGCCGGGAGGCCGACGCTGACTGGCGCACCACGTTCGAGGTCAACGCCCAGGTCACAGGCCGGCTCATCGCCGCCTGCCGCGGGGTCCGCGGCATGGTCTTCTGCTCGTCAGGGTCGACCTACGCCTACCAGGGGCGGCGCCCGCTACGTGAGGACGACCCGCCCGGGGTCCATCTCGGTGTGTACAGCCTGTCCAAGATCGCCGCCGAGGCGGTGGCGCGCTTCGCGTCGATCGAGCACGGCGTCCCCCTCACGATCATCCGGATCTTCTCGACGTACGGACCCATGGGCGGCGCGCCGGCAGACCGCCTGGCGCGGATACGTGCGGGGAAGGAGGTCGTGCTCCATCCCGATGCCCCGAACAACTACAACCCGATCTACGAGGACGACTACGTGCGGCTCGGCATCCGGGCCCTGGAGGTGGCGTCCGTCCCACCCGTGATCGTCAACTGGGCGGGGAGCGAGACGGTCAGCGCCGAGGACTACTGCACCTACCTCGGGGAGCTGGTCGGCACGCCGGCCCGGTTCCGCTACGACGAGCGCGCCCCTTGGCCGCTGTGGCCCGACGTGACCTTGATGCACGAGGTGCTCGGCCGGACAGAGGTTCCCTGGCGCGACGGAATGGCCCGGATGGCTGCCGCCCGCGCCGCTCTCGAACCGTGAGGAGGCGTCAGGGCCGAAGCTCGTAGTCCTCGAAGCGAGGGGCGGCCATCTCCTCGCGAAAGCGCCCGAACGCCCACGGCCACGCGGCCGGCACACCGCGGTCGTCGAGGTACCAGCTCCGGCAGCCCGTGGCCCACACCGTCTTCTTGGCCGCCTCCACCCGAGCCGCCTCGAAGGCGGCCGTGGCCGTGTCGGTGGCGCTCACCTCCCGGCAATCCCCGGCACGGATCCGCTCGACGAGCTGCAGGACGTAGGCCACCTGAAGCTCGGCGACGCCGATCAGCGAGAAGTTGCCCACCGGGCCGTTCGGGCCGTTGAGCATGAAGAAGTTCGGGAACCCGGGTACCGACACCGACAGGTAGGCCTCGGGTCGGGCCGACCAGGCCGCGTCCAGGGTCCGGTCGCCCCGGCCCACCACCGTCATGGGACGCACGAAGGCATCGGCTTTGAACCCCGTCGCCAGGACGAGGACGTCGAGCTCGTGCAGCGTGCCGTCGGCGGTGCGCACCCCCGGCGGCTCGACCCGCTCGATGGCCTCGGTCACCAGGGCCGCGGAGGGCTTCTGGATGGCTTGGTAGAAGTCCGGCGACACGATGAGCCGCTTGCAAGCCGCCCGGTAGTCCGGCCGAAGACGCTCGCGCAGGGCCGGGTCGGTGACGTTGTCTTCGAGGTTGGCGAGGCAGGCCTCCTCGATGTACTTCATCTGCGGTGACTCGGCATCGACGATGGCACCCGAGAACCCGTCGAACAGCTCCGCCAGGCCGGCGTGCAGCTGCACCATCTTGAGGGGATCGGACCGCATGGCCTCGATCTCCTCGGGGGTGTAGGCATCGTTGGCGACAGGCATCACCCACTGCGCCGTGCGCTGGAACAGCGTCACGTTCGCCACGCGGTCGACGATGGCCGACACGATCTGCACTGCCGTCGATCCTGTTCCCACGATCCCGACACGAGCTCCGTCGACGGCCGCACTGTGGTCCCATCGGGCACTGTGGAAGCCCGCACCCGCGAACGAGTCAAGCCCGGCGATGTCGGGCATCCTCGGATGGTGCAGCACGCCCGTAGCGGCGATCACGACATCGACCTCGTCACGGTGCCCCGATGCCGTGCGCAGGTGCCATCGCCCGTCGCCGAACTGGCAGTGCACGACCTCGTCGCCGAAACGGATGAACCGCATGACGTCGCAGCGCTCGGCGACCCCTTCGAAGTACGCCTGGATCTCTGGTCCCGGGGAGAACGTGTGGGTCCACTCGGGGTTCAGCGCGAACGAGTAGCTGTAGAGATGCGACGGGACGTCGCACGACAGGCCGGGGTACGTGTTCTCCCGCCATGTGCCCCCCACGCGCTCGGCCTTCTCGTACACGGTGAAGTCGCGGTGGCCGGCCTCTTTCAGCTTGATTGCGGCCAGGATGCCGGCCATGCCCGCGCCGATGACGGCAAAGCGCAGCTCGCGCCGGGTCCGGCGTTCGGTCGTGGCCGGGCCCGGCGCGTTCTCCACAGCCGCCATGCTGCCACGGGCCGCACCGGTCAGGACCAGGGTCGGGCTCAGGGGCGTCGGGCGGCGACGAGTGTGCAGCGATCGGTGGGGTGCTCGTCGGGGTACGGCGGGCGCAGCGCCAGTTCGGTGACCGCCAGCCCGTGGCGCTCGAGGCGCTCGGCCAGGTCCTCGGGGTCTCGGAGGACCACGGTGAGGTCGACCGGGCGCCCGCGCCAGTCGTCGGCATGGAGGGCGCCCGCGCCGGCGTGCACCGCCACGACCGCCAGTCCCCCGGGCACCAGTGCTCGGCGCCAGTCGGCGAAGACCGCGTCGAGGTGCCGGGCCGGTCCGTAGATCAGGCAGTAGAAGGCGACGATCCCCGCCAGGGTGCCGGTGCCGACGGGGAGGCGAGCGAGGTCGGCCATGACCAGGGGGCGCCGGGGGTCGAGCACCCGCGCCTCGTGCAGCTGGCCGGCCGAGGCATCAGAGACCACGACGGGGACCCCGCGCTGGGTCAGGTAGGCGGCCACCTGCCCCGGCCCGGCTCCCACCTCGAGCACCGGGATGGTCCCGGCGGCGGTCGGGAAGCGCGACGCCACCGAGTCGAGCAGGGTGCGGTCGGAGGGTTTGCGACTCAGCTCGTCGGCGAACTCCTCGCGGTAGAGGTCGGCGACGGCGTCGAACGACGACGAGACGCTGGACCGCTCCCGGCGCCAGTCGTCGGTCACCACGGCGTCAGCGGTCGGACTGGTCCCACTCCTCCGACATGATCTGGACCTCCATGAGCGAGGCGATCTCGTCGGCGAGCTCGACACACCGGCACGGCTCCTCCGCCAAGTCGGCCTCCAAGACGAGCGACACCAAGCGATCGACGACCCGCTGCTGGCCGTGCTCGATGAGCCGGGCGGTGAAGGGCGGGAGGCGCAGGACGAGGGGGCGCTCCACCTCGGCGTGGTACACGAACACCTCGAGGAGGGCCGAGGCCTCCTCGCTGAGGCGGGCATGGTCGCCCTTGTTGGCGATGGGGCCGAGCCGGTGGGCCATCTCGAGGAGGAGTCGGTGGACCGAGAGGTCGTCGCCGTCCCAGGCTGGCACCGGATCGAGGGTCATGGGGGTGGGTTCTTCCAGGATGAAGGCGCGGGTACCGCCAGCATCCTCCTCGACGTGCACTTCTGCAAGAGGAATTACCCCAAACGTGGCGGGCGCTGGCACTCACGGTCCGGAGGGCCAACTTGGGCCGTCCGGCCCTGTCGGTGCCCCGGACGGGTCCGTACCATGCCCAAAGGACCACCCGTTCGGTTCCCGAGAAGCGGATGGCCCCGACAGCAGATTCCCGGCCAGGGGCCGGGCCCGGGATGGCCCGGGGCATCGGGGGAGGTCGCCATGGCCGTCGCACCCGCACCGTCACCGGCAGCGGAAACGGTCCGGCCCGAGCCGGCCCCGAGAGTCGGCGCGCTGCGCGCCGCGCTGTGGCGTCGCCAGCTGTCGCACTACCCCTCCACCGGCCGGCGACTTGTCTACCTCGGGATCGTGGTGCTCACCACGATCGTCCTCTACTACCTCTACTACGTCGAGGGCGCCGTCACGCCGCTGATGCTGCCCTACTACCACATGTCGTTCCTGTACTTCCTCTACCTCCTGGTCGTGTCGAACGCCATCGGTGCCTTCACGGCCATCATCGGCGGCCTGTCGGACAGGATCGGACGGGCCAACCTGACGATCTACGGCACCCTCACCGTCGGACTCATCCAACTGCTCGGGGTGCCGAACCTCCACACGAAATTCGGGTTCGCCGTCGCCTACTGCGTCATCGGCTTCGTCGAGGGGGTGATCCTCGTCTCCACGCCCGCGCTCATCCGGGACTTCTCACCCCAGATGGGCCGGGCGTCGGCGATGGGCTTCTGGGCGCTGGGCCCGACGGTCGGCAGCCTGGCCGCCAGCCTGGTCGCCACGCACACCCTGCCGCACCTCCACCCGTGGCAGGACCAGTTCATCATCTCGGGCTTCGTGTGCCTGGCCGTCGTGGCGATCTCCTTCGCCGGTCTGCGAGAGCTCTCACCCCAGCTCCGCGATCAGCTCATGGTGTCCGACGACGAGCGAGCACTGGTCGAGGCCCGGGCCCGGGGCATCGACGTCGAGGCGGCCACCCGGCATCCGCTGCGCTCGATGCTGCGGCCCGATCTCGTGGCGTCGTCCATCGGGATATCGCTGTTCCTGCTGATCTACTTCGCCTCGGTGAGCGTGCTCACCTTGTACTGGGTCGTGGTGTTCAACCGCACCACGGCGGACGCCAACGGCATCAACACGTGGTACTGGACCGTCGATGCCGTGATGCTGGTCGTGATCGGCCTTCTGTCCGACCGCCTGCGCGTCCGCAAGCCGTTCATGGTGGTGGGCGGCGTGGGGGCGTTCGTGATGACCGTGCTCCTGCTGATGCAGGTCGACCACCCCGCAACGGGCTACTACTCCAACGTCCTCATCGTCGTCCTGCTGGGCGCGTTCATCGGCACGGCCTACACCCCGTGGATGGCCGCGTACACCGAGGCGGTGGAAGCGCACAACCCGGCCCTGGCCGCCACAGGCCTGGCCGTGTGGGGATGGATCCTTCGCATCGTGGTGGCGACGTCGTTCGTGGTGCTCCCCATGGTGATCACCACGTCGACGACCCTCGTCGACAACCAGGACGCCGCCGTCAACCTGCAGACCTTCCAGGCTGCGCAGCCGTATGTTCCCGCCGCCGGGAACCTCACACCGGCGGCGGCCCCGGCCGGCGTCATCGCCTCGCTCGAGCAGATGACCCCGCCAGGTCCCGGCCAGGCCCTGGCGGCGCTGCTCAAGAATTACGGGACGACCCACGACATCATGTCGGCCATGGGGGCGGTGCCCGGGCCGCTCAAGACGCAGATCACGGGATTGCTCGCCTTCTCGCCTCTGGCCGCGTCGATCGAGGCCGGCCACCGCGTGTCGGCCGCCCAGATCGCCACCGTGCGGGCCAGCTCGCCCCAGTTGGCCACGCTGCTCGTCGCCGAACAGAAGGTCGTCCCCGCCCAGAAGGCGTCGGGCCGCGAGTGGAAACGGTGGTGGTGGGTGTGCGCCGCCGGGCAGATCGTGTTCCTCGGGCTCGTGTTCGTGATGCGGGGGCGGTGGAGCCCGGCGGCGGCCAAGCGCGACTTCGACGAGCACGAGCGGGTCGTCATGGCCGAGCTGGCGGCGCTCCGGGGCGGTGCCGTCCCGGCCGCTGTCGGCA
>Ga0209698_10004084_pt1 | contig 16137 bp, 8 predicted proteins | sample LitLauG_LLR_2012_FD_187203 | JGI IMG/M metagenome (GOLD analysis project Ga0209698, IMG submission 187203) | Freshwater sediment microbial communities from Pennsylvania, USA - Little Laurel Run_MetaG_LLR_2012 (SPAdes) (version 2) | ecosystem: Environmental > Aquatic > Freshwater > Creek >...
ACGCCGCGCTGCTTCAGCTCCTGATAGGTACGGTCAATGTTGTCGCAGAAAAAACTGATGTGCGAGAAGGTGCCGATATGGCTCTGGTGCTCGTCGGGAGTAAACAGGACGACGCCGGTTTCGGCGCCGGGAATTCCGAGCTCGATCCAACGCTGCGCGCCAAAGGGCTGGTCGGTCAGAATATTAAAGCCCAGTTTTTCCGTGTAGAAGGCCAGGGCGCGGTCCTGATCGCGCACGGGAACGCTGCCGAACTTGATGCCTTTGATCATGAGCTTTCCTCCATTTCAGATGGACGTGAGAAGCGGGGCGAATCCTAGCGATATCGGAAGAGCTTGACAATCCCATTTCGTAAGCTACAGTTATAATCGCTATAGTTATAATAGATGGAGCAAAGTGAAATCGACACCGCTCAAACTGGAAAGTTACCTGTTGGACGTACTCCTTCGAGACCTGGTGGGGCACGACCGCAGCGCCGCGGCATTCCTAGTTTACTTGCTACTGTATTCCATGACCCACAGCGCGGCGCGGCGCAGTGTACGCATCAGCCTGGCTCAGGTTTCCGGACGGCTGGGGCTTTCCAAGAGCGCGGTGCAAGCCGCGCTACGGATTCTCACCCGGCGGCAATTGCTGCGTGTACATCGGGAGTCGCGGACAGCCGTGCCGGAATATTTTGTGCAGCGGCCCTGGCTGCGGTGATCCAATCTCGCTCTTATTTCCGCGCGACTTACTCCGAAAAGATAAACATTAAGACCGGGCTTTCACCGCAGAGTTCGCAGAGGGCCGCAGAAGGAACAAAAACCAGAGAAGCATCGTAGGATAGTTTATTGGGGTTGACGGCTTACCCAAACATGAGTATATTTGGGTCAACTGTCTACCCAAGATGGCCAGGAAGGGCCAACATCATGTTCCGACGCAAGAGGCGGGAAAGCGACTTCAGCGCAGAAATTAAGGCACATATGGAGCACGAGAGCGAACGCTTGCGGGAACAGGGGTTGACCGAGGAGGCGGCGCGCATGGCGGCGCGTCGCGCGTTTGGAAACGTCATGCAAGCCGAGGAGCGATTCCACCAATCCGGCCGCTGGCAGTGGGGAGATCAGCTCTGGCAAGACCTTCGATTCAGCCTTCGGATGTTGGCAAAGAATCCCGGCTTCGCCGCGGTAGCCGTAATTACGCTTGCGCTGGGGATCGCCATAAATGCCACGATGTTTAGCCTGGTGAGCGCATTCCTGCTGCGCCACCCGCCGGGCCGCGAGCCGGAGCGCGTGGTAGTCATTTCCTCAGTCAATCCGGTGCCTGGATTCCAAACCGATGGGACTCCCGTCTCCGCGCCCAACTACATTTTCTGGAAAGCAGCAAGCAAGAGCTTCGCGAATGTGTCAGCAGGGGACCCAAACCGCAGAGTGAGCTTAACGGTGGATAACCAACCGGAGTCAGTTCGCTCCGCGGCAATATCGCCAAACTATTTTGACGTGCTGGGAGTTTCGCCGGAGATCGGCCGCACGTTTTTGATCAGCGAAGACCAACCTGGCCAGGACCATGTGGCCATCCTGAGTCACGATCTGTGGGAACGCCGCTTCGGATCGGATCCTTCGGTTGTGGGACGGACCATTCGCGTGAACCGGGAGAATTACAATGTGGTGGGAGTGATGCCGAAGGATTTCCAACTGCTGGGCTACACGACACAGGTTTGGACTCCGCTGGTGCTAAACACCGCAGACCAATCCCCAGCCGCCCGAAATGATCGGTCGTTGTACATGTTCGCGCGACTGAAACCAAACGTAACCGTGGAACAGGCGCGCGCCGAGGCAGTAGCGGTGGCGCGTCGCACCGCCGACGCGTTCCCGGAGAGTGAAAAGGGCTGGGGAGTAGCGGTTCGCACATTGCCCGATTTTCTGATCTACGACTTCAGCATATCCACTGGCCTTGCGATTTTGATGACCACAGTAGGATTTGTCCTGCTGATCGCCTGCGCCAATGTCGCCGGGCTGCTCCTGGCACGCGCGGCTGGACGCCGGAAGGAGCTGGCAATCCGCATCTCATTGGGCGCCGGGCGATTGCGTGTGGTCAGGCAATTACTAACCGAAGGGTTGGTGATCGCACTGCTGGGCGGCGGCACAGGCCTGCTGCTCGCCTATTGGGGCATCAATTTCATGCGGGCGAATTTGAGCTTCAACGAAGCGATCAGCGCCGTTCCGCTTCGGCTGGATTGGAATGTTCTGCTGTATGCGCTGGGTATTTCCATAGTTTGCGCGGTGCTGTGCGGCGTGGCGCCGGCACTGAACGCGGCGCGGACCGACATCAACACAAATCTCAAGGACGAGAGCCGGGCGGCGTCGGCGGGCCGGTCGCAAACGCGGCTGCGAAGCGTGATGGTAATCGGAGAAATTGCCCTGGCGCTGTTTCTGCTGGTGGGAACGGGGCTCCTTATCCGGGCAATATCCGATGTTCACAATCAGAATTTGGGATTTCGGGCAGACCAGTTGCTTACGGCGTCGTTCCGTCTGGACGATGCGCGATATAAAGGAGCGGCGAAGCAAATCGCATTCGTCAATGACCTGATCCGGCGCGTGGAGCAGATTCCCGGCGCGGAGACCGCCTCTGTAACCTCTGATTTGCCGGCGACGGGAGCAAGCAGCGTGACTCTGCGAGTCAAAGGGCAACAGGATTTGCCCACGAACCAACGGATGACCGCGCTCGATTTTGTGGTCAGCACGGATTACTTTCGTGCAGCGGGCATCCCGCTGCTTCGCGGACGTACATTCATGGAGACCGATGGCGCGTCGGCACCGAGCGTTGTCATGGTGAACCAGGAGTTTGTGCATCGCATATTGCAGGACCAGGAGCCGCTGGGAAAACAGATCGGATTGAACGTTAGTGGAGCCCCGTCGCAGTGGAGTGAAATTGTAGGAGTGGTCGGAAACGTGAAAACCTATTCGGAGGGTACTGAGGACGATCCCGAAGTGTACGAGGCGTTTTTGCAGCGGCCTGTGGGGTCGATGTCGCTGATGGTGAGGTCGAGCTCCGATCCGAATGGTCTGGCCTCGGCATTGCGGACGGCGGTTGCGCAAGTGGATGCCGAGCTTCCGCTGTCTCGTTTGATGAGCATGCACGCGGTGATCGAGTATCAAAAGGGGGGCAATCCATTTTTTATGGGCGTGCTGGGGACCTTCGCGGTGATGGCATTGATCCTTGCGGGCATCGGAATCTACGGGCTGGTTTCTTATTCTGTGGGCCAACGGAGGCACGAATTCGGCATACGCATGGCTCTGGGAGCCACAGGTAGTGACGTCCTGTGCATGATTTTGTGGCAGGGCATTAAGATGACGGCGGTCGGAGTGGCCATCGGCACGTTGCTGGCGCTCCCGCTGCCAAGGGTCTTTGACTCGTTATTTTTCGGCATCCACGTCCGGGAGCCGTGGCTATACTTTATCGTGGTGGTTATAGCGATCCTTGTGGTGGCGATGGTGGCAACTTTCGTGCCGGCGAGTCGAGCGCAACGCATTGATCCCATGACGGCATTGCGAGTCGAATAGGCTGCGAGTTTGACTCAGGAGTATTTTCCGCTTTGACTGCTTCGATTACCCGACGTCCGTCAGCATGCCGGCGCGTCAGATTTTCCACGGCAACAACAACTTTGGTTTGTGCTGCTCGTGCAATACTTGCCCAATCGTAAACGAGTTGAATGAGTGCTGTTTACTTTCCAAGGGGCTGTGCTTGCGTTCCTGATCACAGCAGACCCCGAGCCCGGGCGACGCGCACTGATGCGGACACTTTCAAGCCAAGGCAAGAATCGGCGCGGGTAGCTACTTGATTTTCTTGTCGGATTCGACTTTGCCGTCCCGGATGTGGATCACGCGCCAGGAGTGTTCGGCGACGTCGGGTTCGTGAGTGACGAGGATGATGGTGTTGCCCTGCTGGTGGAGGCGCTCGAAGACGCCCATGATTTCCTCGCCGGTCTTTGAGTCAAGGTTGCCGGTGGGCTCGTCAGCAAGAAGGATGGAAGGTTTGTTGACCAGCGCACGGGCAATGGCTACGCGCTGGCGCTGACCGCCGGAAAGCTCGTTGGGCTTGTGGTACATGCGGTCTTTCAGGTCGACAATTTGCAGCGCTTCCTTGGCGCGTTCCAGACGCTCGGCAGCGGGAGTGCCGTTGTAAATCAAGGGCAACTCAACATTGTGCAGCGCGGAAGCGCGCGGAAGAAGATTAAACGTTTGAAAGACGAAACCGATTTCCTTGTTGCGGATGTAGGCCAGTTCGTCGTCATCGAGTTCGCTGACCAAACGTCCGGCCAGCCAGTATTTTCCGGTGGAAGGTGAGTCGAGGCAGCCGATCAGGTTCATCAGCGTGGATTTTCCGGAGCCGGAAGGACCCATGATGGCGACATATTCACCACGGCGGATTTCGATGTCCACGCCGCGCAACGCGTGGACTTCTTCGGTGCCCATCACGTACATCTTGGTCAGGGCTTCGGTTTTGATGGCTAGGCCCTGATCCACTAAGTCCTGACGATAGGAATCCGAGGCGATATCTGCCACTGGCATACGTTTGTTCCTCTTGTCCTTAGACGCCACCCAGCCTTATAAGTTGGCTCAACTTTTGTTGAGGCAACTCTGGCCGGAGCAAATTAGCTTGATGCGTCAGCCGGTGTAACGGGCACGGTGTTGTCCACTTTGACAGGCGTATCCGGACGCAGTGTGCGAAGCGCTTTGTAGCTGCCAGTCACGATTTCGTCACCCACCTTCAATCCGTCGGTAATTTCGATGTCGGTAATGCCGGAGATTCCCGTCTTCACGGGAACAAATTCGGCCTTGCCGTTGCGTATGACGAAGACGCCCTGAATATCGTCCTTCTTCGCATCTCCCGTGGTGTTGGCGGGATCGGGCTTGGCGGCCGCAAGAGTTACGCTGGCGCTGCCCTTTCCCTGAGCTTGTTTAGCAGCATCTTCCAATTGCTTGCGCGAACGCACGGCCAGCGCCTGAATGGGGATGGCCAGAGCGCTGGTCTTCTCCGCGGTGACAATCTTCGCGGTCGAAGAAAGCCCGGGGCGCAAGCCTGTCGGCGGATTGTCCAGTGTCACCACAACCTTAAAATCCTTGGCTTCCTGCGAGCCGGTAGTGGATTGCGTGGAGGCCAATCCCGAACTGCGAAGCACAGCCTGGTTGCCCACTACTGTGACCTTGCCTGTAAAGGTTTGGCCAGGCAGAGCATCAATGGTCACGGTTGCTGACTGGCCGGTGCGCACGTTGATGATATCGGTCTCATCAACCATAACTTCGGCGGTAACGACGGACATATCCGAAATGGTCATTAAATAGCTGCCAGTTGAATTCTGAATGCCGGGGACAACGTTTTCGCCTTTGCGCAAGGCAATATAAGTCACGATGCCGTCAATCGGTGCGCGATACGTGGTTTTATCAAGAACGTCATTGGTGTGAGTGAACACAGCCCTACTCTGTTCCAAGGCATGGCGTGCTTGTTCTACCTGTGCCTTCGCCACTGTCGCCCTTGACTGCGTCGCCAATACAGTTGAAACTGCGCCATCAAAAACTGTCTTGCGCGTGTCGTAATCCATTTTGGGGATCAGACCATCTTTGTAAAGGTCCTGGCCTCGATCCCAATTAAGCTTAGCGTTATCGAGATTAGCCTGCTGAGTTTTAATATCGGTCTGGGCGGCTTCGTAGGAAGCTTGAGCAGACTGCAGAGCCGCTTCGGCCGAAGCAATGCCGTCCTGTTGAGCTCGCGCATCTGCCGCGGGTTGGATGCTATCAATGTGCAGCAGAATATCGCCGCGTTTGACGTGGTCGCCCTCTTTGACCAGTATTTCGGTAATCGCGCCAAACCCTTGGGCCAGCACATTCGAGTAAGTCTTTGGATTGACCTGCCCGGAGGAAGTGACAATAGTCACCAGGGGTTCCAGGCCTACCTTGCCGCTCTGGACAGTGACAACGTCCTTATTCGCTTGCTTGACGCTATAAAGAACGATCCCGCCGGCGACAACGACCACCCCGACACCAATTGCTACTTTCTTCCAAACCTTCATGTGGTTTTCTCTCTATTCCGTTTGAATCGCCGGAGGCTCAGAACCCGACCCGACCGCCCCCGCACTTATGATACGTTTTCCTTCGGCCGAAAGTTTCTTAGGGGTTGCACATATGGGGGCAAAGCTTGACCCATCCGGCGTAATACGGTTGACGCGGAATACGGCGCGGAAAGCCCCAATATATAGACGTCCCAAACCCGACCCAGGTTTTTATTGTAATTCATTTAGACGGGATTGGAAAGGGGTGCTTTGGCATGGAAAATTGGCAAGTCACCGGGAGCAACATTGCGTTTAATTCTTCATTCTAAAGGAAATGGGGAACAGATGCCCCGGCTAACAGACATGTGGAGACTGCGGCTTTGTGTGGGAAATATAGGGGCTTCGGTGAGAATGATCGTGGCCAATCCGATCCTGAAAATGTTGGGGAGAATTACGCCTCTGGGCGTGGCAATTGGCGTGGGAATAGCGGGGATGTCGGCGCAAAATCGGAAGCCTGCCGCCTCGGTTCCGACCTTCGCTCATGATGTTGCTCCCATAATTTACCAGCACTGTGCCGGGTGCCATCGCCCCGGCGAGTCGGGGCCGTTTTCGTTGCTGAGCTACGATGATGTGAAGAGACATGCGCAAAAAATTGCCGCTGCTACCAGCTACCGGGTGATGCCGCCGTGGCTGCCGGAGCCCGGGTACGGGGAGTTCGCAAATGATCCCCGGCTGAGCGATGCAGAAATTCACCTCATTTCAGAATGGGTGAGAGCGGGCGCGCCGGAAGGGCTTGCAGCCGATGAGCCGCCAACGCCAAAATTTACAGAGGGCTGGCAACTTGGCCCCCCGGACATGATTGCTGAGGCGGAGCGACCGGCTGCGGTACGCGCGTCCGGGCCGGATGTGTTCTGGAATTTTATTCTCACGCCGCCAATAAAGACCGTGCGTTATGTGCGCGCCATCGAAATCCGTCCGGGGACAACGGGCGTGGTACACCATGCAAACATTTATGTGGATCGCGCGAGATCGGCGCGCCGCCAGGAGGCCGAACCCGGTGCGGGATTCCCAGGAATGGATTTGAAAATTGTGCGCAGCGCGTTCGATTTGGATACGCACTTTCTTTTCTGGAAGCCGGGAAACATGCCTTGGGTGGAGCAAGAAGGGATGGCGTGGCGGCTCAACCCGGGTGACGATCTGGTCCTCAACGCCCACTTGATGACCATGGGAAAGCCTGAAACGGTGAAGCCCTCCATCGGTTTCTACTTTACGGACAAGCCGCCAAACCGATTTCCTTTGCTGGTCCAACTGGAGCACGACGGCGCGCTGGATATTCCCGCCGGAGAGCGCGATTTCATTGTCAGCGATCATCTTCAACTGCCCATGGATGTGTATGTGCTCGCCGTGTATCCGCACGCGCATTATCTGGGGCATGTAGTGGAGGGCTATGCGACCCTTCCCGGCGGCGAACGCAAGTGGCTGATCCGCATTCCGCATTGGAATTCAAAATGGCAAGCCGTGTACCACTACCGCGAGCCAGTGTTCCTGCCAAAAGGAAGCGTAATTTCAATGCGCTGGCATTACGACAATTCAGAAGGGAATCCACGCAATCCCAACCACCCTCCTCGGCGGGTACATAGCGGGAACCAATCAACCAATGAGATGGCGCACCTGTCATTTCAAATCTTGCCGCGCGGGGAAGGCGACCGGAGGCGCGAACTGGAGGAAGCTGTAATGCGGCGCCAGTTGGAAAAATATCCCGATGATTATCTAGCTCGCGTTTGGCTGGGGTCGCTGATGCTTTCGCGGCTCAACCCCGCCGGCGCCGTAAGTGTATTGGCTGAGGCAGTGCGAATCGATCCCAAGCGGCCGGAGGGACACAATCAACTTGGAGCCGCGCTCATGGCCGTGGGCCGTTCGCGTGAAGCCACCGTAGAGTTTGAAAAGGCAGTCGACATTCAGGCGGATTACACAAATGCCCGCTACAACCTTGCCAAGGCGCGAGTAAAGGCGGGGGAGCTCGAAAAGGCCAGGGAAGATTATTTGAAAGTAGTGGCCGCTGTTCCTCAGGATGCCCAGGCCCACAATGATTTTGGTGAATTGCTATTGCGAATCGGTGATCCTGCCAAGGCACTGGAGCAATTCGACCAGGCGCTGGCCATCGATCCCTCCAATGAACAGGCGCGCAGGAACCGCGACCGCGCGTTGAGTCAACCCATCGGGCGTTAATCCGGCCGCCCCGTGCCAATTGAAGAACAGTCTTCCGGAAGCGGGCAACCCCGTGGTAACCCCCGCAATCTAAGCGAGGTATACAGGTAAGGACGGGGTGATATCGATGGTTGACGCACCTATCCGCAGGGGCTAAAATCCGCATTCTAAGAAGGGTAGAGGTGTATCCATGAGGACTCCTAGCCGGTGGGTATTATTGGCAGTCAGCTCGGCCATTCTTTTGGCGCCAGGTCTATGGGCGCAGAACCCGCCTGCTGGAACGGATCAATCCAACAAAGATAAGAACGGCCAAGCCCAGCAAGTTCCACCGAAGAGATTGACAAAAGCCCAGCAGAAAAAAGCGATGAATGAGCTGGGAAACGTTTACAAGGGCTGGTTGGAGAATGAAGTTCCCTACATCATCACAGATCCAGAGCGGGAAGCGTTTTTGAGCCTTACCACCAATGAAGACCGCGAATCCTTCATCGAGCAATTCTGGCTTCGGCGCAACCCCAATCCGGATACCATTGAAAACGAATTCAAGGAAGAGCACTACCGCCGAATCGCCTACGCAAACGAGCATTTCGCCTCCGGTATCCCCGGCTGGAAGACAGATCGCGGCCACATCTACATCCTTTGGGGTAAGCCGGATTCAACGGACACACATCCCTCCGGTGGAACCTACAACCGCACGCCGGAAGAAGGCGGTGGCGAGACTTCGACCTACCCGTTTGAAGTGTGGACCTACCACTACCTTGAGGGAATCGGACCCAACATCGAGCTGGAGTTCGTGGACGTTTCAGGCTCGAATGAATACCACCTATCCACCGATCCCGAAGAAAAGGATGCCCTTCTGTATGTGCCTGGCGCGGGGTTGAGCGATTTGGAATCGATGGGATTTGCCGACAAGACCCAACGATTCAATCGCCCCGATGGAACGCATATGCCCACCGGCTCCAATTATGCGCCGGGTTACGATGAGTTTTCCCGTTACGAATTGTTAGCCAAAGTGTTCGTGCCTCCGCCGGCGAAGTCCAAGGATCTTGAGGCCTTGGTTTCGGCGCGCATCGTGCGGAATCAGCTCCCATTTGATTACAACTTCGCGTTCCTTCGCATCACTACCGAATCGGTAATGGTTCCGATCACGATTGAACTGCCCAACCGGGAAATGACTTTTCAGGAAAAGGACGGCGTGCATTCGGCCAAACTAAATCTTTACGCGCGAATCAGCACACCAAGCGGGCGCGTAGTGCAAACGTTTGAGGATGTCCTGCCGAAGGATTTCCCGGACTCGCTGTTCCAACAGTATCTGACCAAGAAATCCATTTACGGAAAGACGATACCGTTGCGCCCGGGTCTCTATAAAATTGACATAGTATTGAAGGACGTTCAGAGCGGCAACGTGGGGGTAGTGAGCACTCGGCTGGCGGTCCCCCGATTTGACGAAGAGAAGATGGATGCAGGCACGCTGATCCTGGCGGACGATATTCAGCATGTCGCACCCAACCAGGTAGGAATTGGCCAGTTCGTATTAGGCGACGTAAAAGTGCGGCCGGCTCTGAAACAGGAATTCACCTCGGACCAGAAGATGGGAATTTTCTTTCAGGTGTACAACTTGAAGGTGGACGACACAAATCACAAGTCGAATGTGGTGGCCCGCTTCCATATAACCAATGGCGATCAGACGATGTTGGACGCAACGGAAACCTCGGCGGAGCTTAAGCAAACCGGGGATGAATTGACGATTGAGACCATGGTTCCACTCAGCGCATTTCAACCCGGAAAATATAAGCTGGAAATCACGATTAACGATCAGGTTGCCAAACAGACTCTGACGCGCGCGCAGGAGTTCACTGTAGTCGCTCCTGTGCAGCAGCGAGCTGCCGCGAAATGACGCGCATGAGGGGGCTATGATGTCTCATGCTTTGCGAACCCGGTGCCTGGCATTTAAAATAGCAATGGTTTTGGTCTGCGCTGGTGGAACAGTGCTGGCGACGGCGGCCTCCGCGACCACAAACTTCGGCACGCTTTCCGGCGTGGTGGTGGACCCATCCGGCACGCCCCAGATGGGCGCGAACGTAAAGTTGGTGGCGGAAAATCTGGGCCCCTCCGTCACCTCAAAATTATTCACTAACCAGCACGGAGCATTCAGCAACGCGCGTGTCCCCGCCGGTTATTATGAATTGCAGGTCTCCCTGGCTGGATTCCTTCCCTCGACTCAACACCACATCCGTGTAGTGCCCAACGTAACCACGCTGGTAAAAGTAGAACTATCCACTGTGTTTGCATCGTTGGACCGGTTACGGCGCGGCCCCGCTCCATCAGCGGGAAATGACGATTGGAAATGGGTGTTGCGGACATCGGCGGCTACTCGGCCTGTGCTGGAATGGACCGATCGCCACCTGGCCGTCTCAAGCGCGCCTTCGGATTCCTCCGACCAGCGGCGAGCGCACGCTCAATTGCAACTTACCAGCGGGTCCGATCGGCCCGGCTCCATTTCAGACTTATCGCAAGCGCCGGCAACAGCGGTGGGCTATGACACTCCCGTTGGCGCGACGGGACGATTGTATTTTGCCGGCCAAATGAGTTTTGGACGCGATTTGCCCTCGGGCGGATTTGCAAGCGTGTGGATGCCATCATCGGATTCGGCCAACGGCCCCGTGACCGAAGTCGTTTTTCGCCAGGATTGGCTGGGTCTTGGGAGCCTCGCATTCCGCAGCGAGCGGGTTTCGCAGCGGAACACCGTTGCGCTGGGCGACCGAATGCTCCTTCATGCCGGCGCGGATGTGGTGGCGGCTCAAATTGGCAGCGGCACGAAGTCGTTCAGACCGGGAGTTGACCTGGAAGTCTTATTGTCGCCAAAGTTACAAGCCAATTTCATTGTCGTTTCCGGTACGGCCACAAGCCCGATGTTTCCTGCCACTCGCCCGACGGCGATGGAGCAACTCAATAATTTTCCCATCATGATGGAGCGTGGCGGGAGGCCAGTTTTGGAAGGCGGCTGGCATGAAGAGCTTGGCGCGCATTACAAAATCTCCAAGCGGACAACAGTGGAGACTGCCGCTTTCCACGACCGATCCGGGGACACCGCTGTATTTGGCCGCGGAGCAATGTCTGGACCCGACTTTCTGCAGGATCCCTATTCAAGCGCGTTTGTTTACGATTCCGGAGTCATGGACTCTTGGGGAATTCGAGCCGCCCTGAAACAAAATCTCGGGAATGATATCGATCTGGCGGCGGTCTATGCATGGGCGGGGGCCATGGCCCCGGGATCGGCAGACCCCGCGACAATGTCCATCCTTCGAGAAGCGCTCCTGAGGCACTATCGCCACAGCCTGGGCATTCGTTTTTCGGGCAAGAGCCACCACACGGGGACTCAGTTTGCCGTCAGCTATAAGTGGCTCAGTGGGCAGGCGCTCAGTCGTCAGGATGCTTACGGCGAGGCTTTGTATGGAATGGATCCCTATCTCTCCGTCACTGTCCGCCAGGCGTTGCCTGGGAGTCTTTGGAGCTGCCGCTGGGAGGCGCTGGCTGACTTCCGGAACATGCTGGCTCAGGGCTACATCCCCGTAGCCGGACCCGACGGCCAGGTAGTGCTCATGGCTGCCGCGCGCTCCTTCCGCGGTGGCGTAAGCTTCCAATTCTGAAGCCAATCCGCAGGGATACCATAAATGGAATATGATCTACCAAAACCGGAAATAGAAGTTTCGCGAGAGCGCTTACTTTGTGTAAGATATTTATTTTGTGATAGTTACGACGCGGTAAGTTCTACCACTTTTGGAATTGCACGTGCTTCAAAACCGCAGCAGGAACTACCTCGCGAGCGGTCTCTTTTTGGGATGGGATGAATATAGGGGTTGGCCAAGATTTAGGGTTGTGGGGCGAAGTTTCAGATGACCAGGACGGAAAGCCTTCGGGTTCGTGTTGGCGCAGTCACGCTTGTCCTGGTGACCCTGGCTGCGATTGTCTTCTCCTTCTATAACTTCCACCAAAGTTCGATTTTCCAGATTCCCGATGACGGCGTGACCTGGCTGGACACCTCCTCCGGTCAGGGTGTGGTCGCAACCCATGTAGGGCCCAATTCCCCTGGCGAGCGCGCAGGAATCAAAGCAGGCGACCGTCTGTTGGCGATCAACGATGTGAGCATCGCGCGAGCGGTAGATATAACGCAACGGTTGTGGCGCGCGGGACTGTACAGGGATGTGCGCTATGACCTGATGCGCGGTGGCGCGGAATTTACGGCCCCTTTGGTGACCGCACCGGCGACAAAATCCTCGACAGATAATTTCCTGCGTTTTGTTGGCGTCGTTTATCTCTTCATCGGAATTTTCATTTTTCTGCGGCGCTGGAGCGCTCCGCGCGCGCTGCATTTCTATATTTTCTGCCTGGTCTCTTTCACCCTTTACACCTTTCATTACACTGGAAAATACAACGCGTTTGACCAGGCAATTTATTGGTCAAACATAGCGGCGTGCCTGCTGCAAGCGGCGCTGCTGATGCATTTCGCGCTGGTTTTTCCGGAACGCAGCGGGTCGCGACGGGTCCGCTGGGCGCAACTGCTGGCCGTTTATTCCGTGCCCGCCGCTATAGGGCTATTACAGGTGATGGTTTCGCAGGGCATGTTGGGCTTCGTGCCTTGGCTGGGCTCGCGCATTGTGATGGACCAAATCCGCATGGCCTACGTGGGAACTTACTTCCTGCTGGCCGCGGCGATTTTTCTAATCAGTTATCGGAACGCGCCGACAGGAATTCTGCGCCAACAATTAAAGTGGGTATTTGGGGGCACGCTGGCGGTTGTGCCATTCGTCCTCTTGTATATCGTGCCGTTCCTGATCTCTCCCGAGAACGTGCCTGCATGGGGGAGATACTCCACTCTTTCGCTGGCCATAATTCCTCTTTGTTTTGCGTACGCCATCATTCGCTACCGGTTGATGGACGTAGACATCATCTTCAAGCGCGGCCTGGCATATACAGCGGCGACGGCCGGCGTGGTGGCGGTTTATTTTCTGGTGGTGGGCGGGATTGCCGAGCTATCGCATAATTTTTCCTGGGCCCAGGGGACCACCGGCGGCATGCTGGCGATTGTGCTGGCGGCATTCCTGTTGCAGCCCTTCCGCGACTGGTCGCAGCTCCGTCTGGACCGCTTCTTTTACCGCGACCGGCTGGATTTTCGCCGGACGCTGATTGAATTCGGCCGGACGCTGACCAACGAAGTGCATATTGAGCCGATGCTGGCCTCGGTAATGGATCGCATTTCCCAGACGCTTTTGGTGGACCGCCTGGCGGTTTTTCTGGTGGATGAGCAGACCGGAAAGGTAAGCCTGGCGCGGGCCCTGGGAGTGAGCGATTCGATTGCTCACGAACCGCTCGATCTGAGTTTCCTGGATCCGGCGCGGAAAGAGTTTTTGCGGGGCTACGTTTTCTACGAATCGCCGCGAAATTCGCCGGAAAAAGAGCCCTCTGTCCGGCAATCCCTGGCGCGTCTGGACTTGAATTATTTCATCCCCTGCCGCATCCGCGAGCGCACCCTGGCGGTGCTGGGATTGGGCAAGACCGTGGACGGCGATTTCCTGTCGTCGGACGACGTGGAACTTTTGTTTACCATTGCCAGCTATGTGGCCATTGCGCTCGACAACGCCCAGCTTTACAGCTCGCTCGAGCAGAAGGCCGCGCAAGTTGAGCGGCTCAAGGACTTCAGCGAGAACATTGTGGAATCGCTGCACGTGGGCGTGTTCGCGGTGGACCTGGAAGGACGCATCGAGTCATGGAATTCACAAGTCGAGTTCCTGATTGGCGTGCCGCGCGCCGAGGCCATTGGCCGCAACATTGTCGGCGTGCTGCCGGAAGACCTGGTTGCGGAAATCGAAGCGCGCTCTGAGGAGGAACACGTTTCCAGCATCTACAAGTTCCATCTACGCAACCGCGAAGGCCGGATGCTGGTGGTGAATGTTTCCATTACTCCTCTGTTGGGCAAGGAAAGCCAGCGGCTGGGCCGGTTGATACTGGTGGACGATGTTTCGCAGCGGGCGCGTCTGGAAGACCAGCTCATGCAGACCGAAAAGCTGACTTCGCTCGGGTTGCTCGCTGCGGGTGTCGCCCATGAGGTAAACACGCCTCTGGCGGTTATCTCCAATTACATCCAGATGCTGGCCAAGCAATTCCCTGGCAACGATCCGCGAAATGTTTTAATCGAGAAAATTGTGAAGCAGACGTTCCGTGCCAGTGAAATTGTAAACAACCTGCTGAATTTCTCGCGAGTGGGCTCGGCTCAATTTACGGAGGTAAGCCTCAATACGGTGGTCGAGGAAACCCTATCGCTGGTGACGCACCCATTCAAAACCGCGCATGTGGAGGTCGTCCGGCAGTTGCAGGGGGATCTGCCCCCGGTGCTGGGGTCCATGAACCGTTTGCAGCAGGTTTTTTTGAATTTATTCATGAATGCGCGTGACGCAATGCCTTCGGGCGGCGTATTAGAGGTTAGAACAATTTGCAACAACGGCTCTGTCGAGGTCGAGGTTGCGGATACAGGCGTTGGAATACCAGGTGATCACTTGAAGCGCATTTTCGATCCATTTTTTACCACCAAGACGTCAGGGCGTGGGACCGGACTGGGCCTTTCGGTAAGCTACGGCATCATTAAAGAGCACGCGGGCAAGATTGACGTGCGCTCGACCCCGGGGCGCGGCACGGCATTCCGTCTGGAATTCCCCGTGGCCCGGAAGGCGGCCCATGTCTAGGGGTGCCATCCTCGTCGTGGACGACGAGGCGGAAATCCGCGAGGGCCTTGAGCTCTTGCTTGGGTCTGAAGGGTACGGAGTCACCAGCGCGGAAACCGGCGGCGAAGGCCTGGCGCGGCTGGAAGAAAAACCCTACGACCTTCTCCTGCTGGATGTAAGCCTGCCTGACCGCAACGGACTGGACATATTGAAGGAAGTCCACCGCCGCGATCCCGATCTTTCCATTGTCCTGATTACCGCATACGGCTCGGTGGATATGGCGCGCGCGGCCTTCAAGAGCGGGGCGCAGGACTACATCACCAAACCGTGGTCGAACGATGAGCTTCTGTCGCAAGTGGCGCAGGCCGTGGAAGGGCGCCGTCTGCGAGAGGAAAACCTGCAACTCAAGCGCGCGCTGAAACAGCGCTACAACTTCCCCAACATTATCGGCAAGAGCGAAAAGATGCTCGCCGTATTTGACCTGGTGTCGCAGGTGGCGCCCTCTCGCTCCACCGTGCTCATCAGCGGTGAAAGCGGCACCGGCAAGGAGCTGATCGCCAAGGCCATACATTCGGCATCGCCGCGCGCGGACAAGGCTTTCGTGCCCGTGAATACGGGCTCGATTCCCGGAGACCTGTTGGAATCGCAATTGTTCGGGCACGTGAAGGGCGCGTTCACCAGCGCGATTACCTCAAAAAAGGGATTGTTTGAAGTTGCCGACCAGGGCTCGATTTTCTTCGACGAAATTTCCACCGTCAGCGCGGAAACGCAGGCCAAATTGTTGCGCGTGATTCAAGAGCGCGAGTTCATGAGGCTGGGCGGCACGGAAAACATCAAGGTGGATGTGCGCATCGTCGCCGCCTGCAATCTGGATTTGCTGGGCCTGGTGCGCGAGGGGCGGTTCCGCGAGGATCTCTACCACCGCTTGAATGTGATTTCCATCAAGCTTCCCCCGCTGCGCGACCGCAAGGAAGATATTCCCTTGCTGATCGAGCATTTCCTGAAGCGCTTCTGCGACGAAAATGCCAAGAAGTCGCTGCGATTCACAAACGGGGCCATGAAGCTTTTGATGGACTACGATTGGCCGGGGAATGTGCGCGAGCTGGAAAATGTCGTCGAGCGCGCGGTGGTGCTGGCCACCAGCGATCAACTGGACGCCGAAATACTTCCCGAGACCCTGCGCAGCAAAGACAT
>Ga0209698_10004085_pt1 | contig 16136 bp, 12 predicted proteins | sample LitLauG_LLR_2012_FD_187203 | JGI IMG/M metagenome (GOLD analysis project Ga0209698, IMG submission 187203) | Freshwater sediment microbial communities from Pennsylvania, USA - Little Laurel Run_MetaG_LLR_2012 (SPAdes) (version 2) | ecosystem: Environmental > Aquatic > Freshwater > Creek >...
CGGGAGGGCGTTGGGGTCGGACGTCGGCGGCACACCCGAGCCGGACGGCTCGGGTGGGGAGGGCATCGTTGGGTCGCTCACGGTCATCCCCTGTGCGATCGACGGTAAGTCACCGGCACGCTAGACCCGGGCGCGGCGGCCAGGTGTGCGTTTGGGTCGACTCGCCGATGCGCGAGGATGAACCCATGCCGGCTGCGTCTGACGCCACCCCCGATCTGGTGGGCTTCCGCGCGCTGGCGCCCGACCACCGCGTGATCCCCGTGGTGCGCAGGCTGCTCGCCGACGGCGATACCCCCGTCGGGCTTTACCAGCGCCTGGCCGCGGGCCGTCCGGGCACCTTCCTGCTGGAGTCTGCCGAGCACGGGCGGGTATGGAGCCGGTACTCCATCGTGGGCGTGTCCAGCGTGGCCACCCTGACCGAGCGCGACGGCCAGACGCACTGGACCGGTGACCCGCCTGCCGGCGTTCCCACCGACGGCGACCCGCTCGCCGCCCTGCGGGCCACGTGCGCGCACCTGCACAGCCCCCGGCTGCCGGGGCTGCCCCCGCTGACCGGGGGGCTGGTGGGGTTCCTGGGCTACGACCTGGTACGGCGGCTGGAGCGGGTGCCCAGCCACGCGGTGGACGACCTGCGGCTGCCCGAGCTCGCGATGATGCTGGCCACCGACCTGGCGGTGCTGGACCACCACGACGGCACCGTGCTGCTGGTCGCCAACGCGGTCAACCACGACGACGCGGACACCGGCGTGGACGAGGCATGGGCGCACGCGGTGGCCCGGCTCGACGCGATGACCGCCGACCTGGCGCGTCCCGGCCCCAGCCTCGCCGCGGCCTGGGACCCGGAGGCGACGGTCGCGGTGCGCCGTCGAACGTCGGCCGAGGACTACCAGCAGGCCGTGCGCGACGCGCAGCAGCAGATCCGTGACGGTGAGGCGTTCCAGGTGGTCGTCTCCCAGCGCTTCGAGGCGGACACCACCGCGGACGCCCTGGACATCTACCGGGTGCTGCGCACCGCGAACCCCAGCCCGTACATGTACCTGCTGCGGTTCGGCGACTTCGACATCGTCGGGTCCAGCCCGGAGGCCCTGGTCACCGTCACCGGGGACCGTGTCCTGCTGCACCCGATCGCGGGGACGCGCCCCCGGGGGACCACCCCCGAGGCGGACCAGGCGCTGGGCGTGGAGCTGCTGGCCGACGCCAAGGAGCGGGCCGAGCACCTGATGCTGGTGGACCTCGGACGCAACGACCTGGGCCGGGTCTGCCAGCCCGGCAGCGTCGAGGTGGTCGAGTTCATGGCCGTCGAGCGCTACAGCCACGTCATGCACCTGGTGTCCACCGTGGTCGGCACCCTGCCGCCCACCGCGAGCGCGGTCGACGTGCTGACCGCCACCTTCCCGGCGGGGACGCTGTCCGGTGCCCCCAAGCCGCGCGCGATGGAGATCATCGACGAGCTCGAGCCGACCCGCCGCGGGCTGTACGGCGGGGCGGTCGGCTACCTGGACTTCGCCGGCGACCTGGACGCTGCGATCGCCATCCGCACCGCCCTGCTGCGCGACGGCGTCGCCTACGTGCAGGCCGGCGCCGGCATCGTTGCCGACTCCCAGCCCGCCGTTGAGGACGCCGAGTGCGCCGCCAAGGCCGCCGCGGTGCTGCACGCGGTCGCGGTGGCCGGGTCGGTCAGCCCACTGCAGCGCAGCGCGTGGGCGGAGACGGCTGGGGCCGGCTGGACGGCGCACGTCCCGCGATGAGACGCCCCGGCCGCGGCGCCGCGCTGCTCGCCTGTGCCGCGGGTGGCGGGCTGCTGCTGCTGGCCAGCCACCACGCCTGGGGGGTACCGAGCACCGCGGTGCCGGGCGGGACCGCGGCCGCGGCGGCCACCCGGCCGACGGGCGCCAGCCTCGCCCCGCTGACGGTGGGGGTCGGGCTGCTCGGGCTGGCGGGCGTGGCCGGCCTGCTGGCCACCCGGGGCACCGGTCGCCGAGTGGTCGGCGCGGTGCTCGCCGTGGCCGGCCTGGCGGCAGGTGTCGTCACCGTCGTGCAGGCACACCGGGTCGCCGGCGCGGTGGTCACCGTGACCACGTCGCTCAGCGTGACGCTGCAGGCCACCGCGTGGCCGTGGCTCGCGCTCGTCGGGGCCCTGCTCGTCGGCGGAGCGGGGGGCCTGGCGGCGTGGGACGGCGCTCGGTGGGGCCGGCTGTCGACCCGCTACGACGCGGTGGGGGCCACCCCGGCGGCCGGTGACCTGTGGGCGGCGCTGGACCGGGGCGAGGACCCTACGGCACCCGCCCCGCCGCCCGGTCCCATCGACGCCGCGCCGCCGGGCGAGCCCGGGTAGCCGTGCGGTGGTCGGCGCCCCCCACCTGCCACACTGGTGGGCGTAGTGCCGCCCGCCCGGGGCGGCGGAGACGAGGAGCGGCGATGACCCCCACCCACTCCGAGGCCATGGAGAAGGAAGGCAAGTCCATCGCGGCGTGGACCGGGGTCAGCGTTATCTGCCTGGGCTCCCTGCTGGGCTGCATCGCGGTCGGCATCAACTCCAAGTGGCTCTTCGCGGTGGGGTGCGTGGTGATCGTCCTGGGCGTGGCCAGCGGCAAGGTCCTGGCGATGATGGGGCTGGGCGTCTACGGGTCCGACGGTCGACCGCGCGACGGCCACGACGGGCCTGCCGCTGCCGCCACGGACCCCTCTGCCCACGCATCCGCCGACAGCTCGCCGGTCACGCCCGTCGACGTCCCCGCCGCGCCGGCCGACCAGGCAGCCCACGGTCACTGAGCGCCCCCGCCGTGCGGCGTCGTGGCTGACCGGCCCGCGAGGCGCTGCGGAGCCAGCGGCTGCCGACGCGTCTGACCTGATCCGAACGTGGCGCTGACCCATCCGTAGCCCCCCAGGTGCCACGCTGGCGGGGTGGGACCTGCCAGCACGGAGCCATCCCGCGGCCTCGTCCTCGTCGTGGAGGACGAGCGGTCGATCGCGGACCTGGTCCGGCTGTACCTGGCCCGTGATGGCTTCGGGGTCCACGTCGAAGGCGACGGGCGCTCCGGGCTCGCCGCCGCGCGCCGGCTGCACCCCGCCGCGATCGTCCTCGACGTCGGGCTGCCGGAGCTGGACGGCACGGAGGTGTGCCGGCTGTTGCGCGCCGAGGACGACTGGACCCCGATCCTGTTCGTCACCGCCCGCGACGACGAGGTCGACCGGGTGCTCGGCCTGGAGCTGGGTGCGGACGACTACGTCACCAAGCCGTTCAGCCCACGTGAGCTGGTGGCGCGCGTCCGGGCCGCGGTGCGCCGCGCCGCCGGGCCGCCACCGGCGGCCGCGCTCGAGCTGGGAGAGGTGCGCCTGGACCCCGAGCAGCGTCGCGTCACGGCCGCCGGCGCACCGGTCACCCTGACCACCACCGAGTTCGACCTGTTGGCCTACCTGATGCGCCGCCCCGGGCGGGTGTTCTCCCGCGAGCAGCTGCTCGCCTCCGTGTGGGGGTACGAGGCCGCGGCGGGTACCCGGACCGTGGACGTCCACGTAGCGCAGCTGCGCGCCAAGCTGGGACCGCACGCGCCGCTGCGCACCGTCCGCGGCGTCGGGTACGCCGCGGACGCGGCCGGCGATGGCTGACCGGGCGCCGCCCGCCGCGGACTCCACCCCCCGGCGGCCGACCGGCCTGGCCACCCGGATCGCCCTGGTCACCACCGCGGTCGCCGCGGTGTCGGTGCTGCTGGCCGGCGGGGTCTCCCTGGGCCAGGTCCGCGGGGCCGCTCGGCAGGAGGCCGCGGCCGCGCTGGCCAGGCAGGCCTCGGTGGTAGCCGCGCTGCTGGTCGACCCCGTCACCGCGGCCGGGCAGCGGCGCGAGACGGCGCTGCGGACCTTCCTGCGCCGCGACGGCGTGCAGGTGGTCGTGCTGCGCGCCGACCAGCAGCTGCCACCGCCAGGCCTGACGTCCGCGCAGCTGGCCACCCTGCAGGCGGGCGGGACGGTCTCGACGACCGCCCGACTGCGGGGCACACCCGTGCTTGTCCAGGGACAGGGCAGCCCCGACGGCACGGGCGCGGTGCTGTACCAGGCGGCCGCGACCGCCTCGGGGTCCTCGGTCGCGGCGGCGCGGCGGCGGCTCGTGCTGTCGTTGCTGGTCGGCCTGGTCGGTGGGGCGCTGGCCGGCCTGGTGCTCGCCCGATGGCTGGCTCGCCCGCTGGCGGACCTCGCCGCCGCCGCGCACCGCCTGGCCGGCGGCCAACGCGGCGTGCCGATCCCGGCGCAGGGCCCGGCGGAGGTGGTGGAGGTGGCCGACGCCGTGGCCCAGCTGGACGCGGCCCTGGCCACCTCCGAGGGGCGGGAGCGGGAGTTCCTGCTGTCGGTGTCCCACGAGCTGCGCACGCCGCTGACGGCGGTCCGCGGCTACGCCGAGGCACTCGCCGACGGGGTCGTGCCCGCCGACGGGGTCGCCGCGACCGGCACGGTGATGCTGGCCGAGGCCGAGCGGCTGGACCGCCTGGTCTCCGACCTGCTGGACCTCGCCAGGCTCAGGGCGAGCGACTTCCGCGTGGAGACCCGCCCGGTGGACCTCGCCGCGTTGGTCCGCGACGCGGCGACGGTGTGGGCGGACCGCTGCGCGCGGGAGGGCTGCCCGTTGCTCCTCGCCGCGGTGCCCACCCTCGTCGTGCGCACCGACCCGCTGCGCGTGCGTCAGATCATCGACGGGTTGGCCGAGAACGCGCTGCGCGTCACCCCCGCGGGCGCGCCGATCGTGCTGGCCACCTACCAGGAACCCGGCTGGGCGGTGCTGCAGGTGCGGGACGGTGGTCCGGGGCTCGCGCCCGAGGACCTGCCGGTCGCGTTTGAGCGCGGGGTGCTGCACGCGCGCTACCGCGGGCTGCGTCCGGTGGGCACCGGGCTGGGGCTGGCGCTGGTCGCCGGGCTGGCCGAGCGGCTCGGAGGGACGGCGGCGGCCGGACGCGCCCCCGAGGGCGGGGCCGCTTTCACCATCCGGCTGCCGATGCGGGCCTAGCCTGGTCCCGTGGCGCTGACCTCCCCGCCCGGCTGGCCGCCGGGCCCACCCCCGGTGACCGGGGGTGCGGCGCGCCGCCTCGCCGGCCCAGGCGCCATCGTGGCGGTGGCCGGCGTCGCCGCCGTCGTGGTGCACCTGCGGCCCCCCGTGGACGGCGCCTACCCGTCGTGCCCCCTGCACGCGCTGACCGGGCTGTGGTGCCCGCTGTGCGGGGCGACAAGGATGGCGGCCGCGGTGATGGACGGCCACCTGGCCACGGCGCTGCACGACAACGCGCTGGTCCTGCTCCTGCTGGGCCCGCTGGCAGTGGTGGGCCTGGTGAGCTGGTCCGCCGACCTGCTGGCCGGTCGGCCGCGCCGCGCGGTGCTCGGCCGGCGGGGCTGGGTCGTGGTGGTGGTGGCCGCGGTGGCGTTCACCGTCGTCCGCAACCTGGCGGTGGGGCACGCTCTCGCCCCGCTGGCGCTGTCCGGGCGCTAGCCCGGTCCGGTGCGCGGGGCGCCGCCCCCTGACGCCGCGTTCGCCGCTGCGGCTACCCTGGCGGGGCCGGTCAGACTTCCAACCCGCCGAGGGGACGCGCGCGCGTGAGCGTTCTGGACGACATCCTCGTGGGGGTGCGCGCCGACCTGTCGGCGCGGCGCGCTGTGCGCCCTCTGGAGGAGCTGCAGGAGGCGGCGACCCACGCGCCGCCACCGCGCGACGCCCTGGCCGTGCTGCGCCGACCGGACGGCATCGCCGTCATCGCGGAGGTGAAGCGGGCCAGCCCGTCCAAGGGGGCGCTGGCCAGCATCGAGGACCCGGGTGGCCTGGCGGCGGACTACGAGGCGGGCGGCGCCTCGGTGATCAGTGTGCTGACCGAGGAGCGCCGCTTCCAGGGCTCGCTGGCCGACCTGGACGCGGTTCGGGCCCGGGTGGACATCCCGGTGCTGCGCAAGGACTTCGTGGTCAGCAGCTACCAGCTGTGGGAGGCACGCGCGCACGGCGCGGACGTCGTGCTGCTCATCGTGGCCGCGTTGGAGCCCGAGGCGCTGATCTCCCTGGTGGAGCGCTCCGCGTCGCTCGGCATGACCGCCCTGGTGGAGTGCCACGAGGAGTCCGAGGTGATCCGCGCCCTGGACGCGGGCGCCCGGGTGGTCGGGGTCAACGCCCGCGACATGCGCACGATGACGGTGGACCGCTCCACCTTCTACCGTCTGGCGCCGCTGATCCCTGACGACGTGGTCGCGGTCGCGGAGTCCGGGGTGCGCGGGCCGCACGACCTCATCGAGTACGCCCGGGCGGGCGCCGACGCCGTGCTGGTGGGAGAGTCGCTGGTCACCGGTCGGGACCCGCGGACCGCGGTCACCGAGCTCGTGACGGCCGGTGCCCACCCCGCACTACGCCACGGTAGGAGCCCGCAGTGACCACGACGCACACCCCGCCCCCCACGCCCGCCGCGCCGTCGGTGCCGTCGGTGCCGTCGGCGGGTGACGCCGGCAGCGTGCCCGGCAGGTTCGGGCCCTACGGCGGGCGCTACGTGCCCGAGGCCCTCGTCGCTGCCCTGGACGAGCTGTCCGCCGCCTACGCCACGGCGCAGGCCGACCCGGCCTTCCAGGCGGAGCTGGACTACCTGCAGCGCACCTACACCGGTCGGCCGAGCCCGCTCACCGACGCCACCCGGCTGGCCGAGCACGCCGGCGGCGCGCGGGTGCTGCTCAAGCGTGAGGACCTGAACCACACCGGCTCCCACAAGATCAACAACGTGCTCGGCCAGGCGCTGCTCACCCGGCGGATGGGCAAGACGCGGGTGATCGCCGAGACCGGTGCCGGCCAGCACGGGGTCGCGACGGCGACCGCGGCGGCGCTGCTCGGCCTGGAGTGCACGGTGTACATGGGCGAGGAGGACACCCGCCGCCAGGCACTCAACGTGGCGCGCATGCAGCTGCTCGGCGCTCGGGTGGTCGCGGTCACCGCGGGCAGCCGCACCCTCAAGGACGCCATCAACGAGGCGATGCGCGACTGGGTGACGACGGTGGAGACCACCCACTACGTGCTGGGCACGGTGACCGGGCCGCACCCGTTCCCGACGATGGTGCGCGACTTCCACGCGGTCATCGGGCAGGAGACCCGCGGGCAGGTCCTGGAGCTCACGGGACGGCTGCCGGACGCGGTGGCGGCCTGCGTGGGCGGCGGCTCCAACGCGATGGGCATCTTCTCCGCCTTCCTCGACGACCCGTCCGTCGCCCTGTACGGGTTCGAGGCCGGCGGTGACGGCGTGGCGAGCGGGCGGCACTCCGCGACGCTGACCGGCGGCTCGCCGGGGGTCCTGCACGGCACCCGCTCCTACGTGATGCAGGACGCCATGGGACAGACGGTGGAGTCCCACTCGATCTCTGCGGGACTGGACTACCCCAGCGTGGGCCCGCAGCACGCCTGGCTGCACGACACCGGCCGGGCGACCTACCGGGCGGTCACCGACACCGAGGCGATGGACGCCTTCGCCCTGCTGTGCCGCACCGAGGGGATCATCCCCGCGATCGAGTCCGCCCACGCCGTGGCGGGCGCCCTGGTGCTGGGCCGCGAGCTGGGCAGTGGCGCCGTCATCGTGGTGAACCTGTCCGGGCGGGGGGACAAGGACGTCGACACCGCGGCGGCCTGGTTCGACCTGCCGCCCATCGACCGGGTGTGAGGCGGCGATGACCACGCTCGCCGAGGCCTTCGGCACCGCCAAGGCCGAGGGGCGCGCCGCCCTGCTGGGCTACCTGCCGGCAGGGTTCCCGACCCTCACCGGCGGCCAGGACGCACTGGCGGCGATGGTGGCCGCCGGGGTGGACATCGTCGAGGTGGGGCTGCCGTACTCCGACCCGCTGATGGACGGGCCGGTCATCCAGCGCGCCGTGGAGATGTCGCTGGCGGGCGGCACCACCACCGCGGACGTGCTCGCGACGGTGAAGGCGGCCGCGGCGAGCGGCGCGGCCACCGTGGTGATGAGCTACTGGAACCCCGTCGAGCGCTACGGGGTGGCCGCCTTCGCCGACGCGGTCGCCGCCGCGGGCGGTGCCGGGGTGATCACCCCCGACCTGATCCCCGACGAGGCGCAGGAGTGGCGGGCCGCGGCCGACGCCGCGGGTATCGACCCGGTGTTCCTGGTGGCCCCGTCGTCCACGCCCGCGCGCATCGCCCGGGTGGCGGGCGCCAGCCGCGGCTTCGTCTACGCGGCCTCCACGATGGGCGTCACGGGGGTGCGGGCCGCCGTGGGCTCCGGCGCCGCCGACCTCGTGGCCCGGGTGCGGGCGGCCAGCGACCTGCCCGTCGCGATCGGGCTGGGGGTGTCCACCCGCGCGCAGGCCGCCGAGGTGGCGGCGTTCGCCGACGGTGTGGTGGTCGGGTCGGCCTTCGTGGCCCGACTCCTGGATGCGCCCGACCCCGACGCAGGGGTCGCGGCGGTGGCCGCCCTGGCAGGCGAGCTCGCCGAGGGCTGCCGGCACCGCGGCTAGCCTCAGCCGGGCGAGACGCTGTCGGCGAGGAGTCGTTCGGCGCGCCAGCGGCTACCCTCGACGCTGTGACCGGGTCGCAGCTGCTGGCGTTCATCCCCTCGCCCGGCCAAGGCGTGTGGCACCTGGGGCCGATCCCGATCCGCGGCTACGCGCTGTGCATCATCGCGGGGATCGTCGCCGCGGTCATCGTCGGCGAGCGCCGCTGGGTCGCCCGTGGCGGGAGGCCCGGCCTGGTCGGGGACGTCTCGGTGTGGGCGGTGCCGTTCGGCATCGTCGGCGCCCGGCTGTACCACCTCATCACCAGCCCACAGGCCTACTTCGGCCGCGGCGGGCACCCGCTCAACGCGTTCGCGATCTGGCACGGCGGCCTCGGCATCTGGGGCGCCATCGCCGGGGGCGGGCTGGGCGCCTGGATCGCGCTGCGCCGCCGCGGCCTGCCGCTGGCACCCTTCGCCGACGCGGTGGCCCCCGGGCTGCTGGTCGCCCAGGCGATGGGTCGGTGGGGCAACTACTTCAACCAGGAGATCTTCGGCGGTCCGACCAAGGCGTGGTGGGGGCTGGAGATCTCACCGGCCCAGCGGCCCGCCGACTACGCCCAGTACGCCACCTTCCAGCCCACCTTCCTGTTCGAGTCGCTGTGGTGCCTGCTCGGCGCCGTGGTGCTGGTGTGGCTGGACCGCCGCTACCGCCTCGGCCATGGCCAGGTGTTCTTCGCCTACGCCGCCTTCTACACCTTCGGCCGGTTCTGGTTCGAGCTCATGCGGGTGGACCCCGCCAACCGCATTTTCGGGGTCCGGGTGAACGTGTGGGTCGCCGGGATCGTGTGCGTCGCCTCCCTCGCGGCTTTCGCCTGGTCGCGGCGGCACCACCCCGAGCGCGAGGACCCCTCCGTGCTCTCCCCGACGCCGGCCGAGCCCGTCGAGGCGGGCAGCCCCACCTAGCCGGGCCCCGGGCTGCGCGCCGCTACGCTGCCGCCCCGTCAGTCCCCTGCGTCCACCGGGTCGAGCAGGGCATCGGCTGGCGCACGCGGCGCGTGCCGCGGTCGACACCGGGGGAGCAGCGATGAGTGAGCCAGAGCCGTCCGACACCGCACCGACCGCACCGACCGCACCGGGCGGACCGCCGTCCGGCCCGGCGCCTACGCTGCCACCGCTCGGCGCCTACGCCACCCGGCCCCCGGCGCGACCAGCGACCGACTCAGGCCCCCTGCACCCGATGCTGCAGGTCGCCGTCCTTCTCCTCGTCGTCGTCGTCGTGCTGCAGGCGTGGGCGCTGGTCGCCATGAACAGCAAGATGAACACGCTGCAGCACAGCGTGTCCCAGGTGTCGACCACCCCGGACCTGTCCTCGGTGGCGGACTCCCAGACCGCGTACGACGCCTGCCAGCTGCTCGGCGCGCTGGCCAAGCGCGCCGGGGTGGACCTCGCGGCGGTGTTCCCCGCCGACCAGCGCCAGGACACCTGCGTGGGTTTCGCGCGCACCGGCTCGGGGGCGGTGCGCGCCCAGCGTTGAGCCGCCCCCCTGCCCCGGGCCAGCGGCATCCGCCCGCCCACGCGCCGGGTGGCGCGGACCACGGTGGGAGCGGTGGCGCGGGCCGCGCCCGCTGCACAGGGCCCTGCCCGAGCGCGCTGCTACCCTGACCTCACCGGGCCAACGTCGTCCCACCTCCATCCGCACGGACGACGTCACGGAGAGTGCAAGTGGCTGCCCCCGCCCCTCTGTCCGCCCACGCCCCGCAGCCCGCCCCTGCCGGGGCGCCGGGCGCTGTCGGCCTCTACCGGCCGCAGTACGAGCACGACGCCTGCGGGGTGGCGATGGTGGCGACCCTCACCGGGACGGCGGACCACTCGATCGTGCAGGCGGCGCTGGGCGCGCTGCGCAACCTGGAGCACCGCGGTGCCTCCGGGGCTGACCCGAACTCCGGTGACGGCGCCGGCATCCTCGTCCAGGTGCCCGACGCCTTCCTGCGGGCGGCCACCGACGGGCTGCTCGCCGCGCCGCTGCCCCCCGCCGGCCACTACGCCACCGGTCTGGTCTTCGAGCCCGCCGATACGGCCACCGCGGCCGCCGCCCGCGCCACGCTGGCCGCCCTGGCCGCGCAGGAGGGCCTGAGCGTGCTGGGCTGGCGCACGGTGCCGACGGCGCCCGCCCTGCTCGGCCCCGCGGCCCGCGCGACGCTGCCCGGGGTCTCCCAGGTGTTCCTCGCCCTGGACGGCGTGCTCCCCGTCCTCGCCGACGACGGCCTGGAGCTGGACCGGCGCGCGTGGTGCCTGCGCAAGCGGGTCGAGGCGGCCACCGGGGTGTACCTGCCCTCGCTGTCGAGCCGGACCATGGTCTACAAGGGCATGCTCACCGCCACACAGTTGGAGCCGTTCTTCCCCGACCTGTCGGACCGGCGGTTCGCCTCGGCGCTCGCGGTGGTCCACTCCCGCTTCTCCACCAACACCTTCCCGTCCTGGCCGCTGGCGCACCCGTACCGCTACATCGCCCACAACGGTGAGATCAACACCATCCGCGGCAACCGCAACTGGATGACCGCGCGCGAGGCGCTGCTGCGCAGCGGCCTGTTCCACGGTGACCTGGCGCGGCTGCTGCCCGTCTGCGCGTCGGGGGCGAGCGACTCCGCCTCGTTCGACGAGGTCGCCGAGCTGCTGCACCTCGCGGGGCGCTCCCTGCCGCACGCGGTGCTGATGATGATCCCGGAGGCCTGGGAGAACCACCGCGGGATGGACGCGGCGCGCCGCGCCTTCTACCAGTTCCACGCCACGCTGATGGAGCCGTGGGACGGCCCCGCGTGCGTCACGTTCACCGATGGCACGCTCGTCGGGGCGGTGCTGGACCGCAACGGGCTGCGCCCGGGCCGGTACTGGGTCGACGACGCCGGACTGGTGGTGCTGGCCAGCGAGGTCGGGGTGGTCGACATGGACCCCGCACGGGTGGTGCGCAAGGGCCGGCTGCAGCCGGGCCGGCTGTTCCTGGTCGACACCGCTGCCGGGCGCATCGTGGAGGACGAGGAGGTCAAGGGCCAGCTGGCGGGGGCCGCCCCCTACACCGAGTGGCTGCACGCGGGGCTGGTGCACCTGGAGGACCTCCCCGAGCGCGAGCACGTCACCTACACCCACGCCTCGGTGGCGCGGCGCCAGCAGACCTTCGGCTACACCGAGGAGGAGGTGCGCCTGCTGGTGGCGCCGATGGCGTCCACCGGGGGCGAGCCGCTGGGCTCCATGGGCACCGACACCCCGCTGGCCGCCCTGTCCGGGCGGCCCCGGCTGCTCTTCGACTACTTCTCCCAGCTGTTCGCCCAGGTCACCAACCCGCCGCTGGACGCGATCCGCGAGGAGCTGGTGACGTCGCTGTCCACACTCATCGGGCCCGAGGGCAACCTGCTCGCACCCGGCCCGGCGTCGTGCCGGCAGGTGGTGCTGCCATTCCCGGTGATCGACAACGACGACCTGGCCAAGATCCTGCACATCAACGCCGACGGCGACCTGTCCGGGTTCGGCGCCCGCCGGCTGTCCGGGCTGTACCGGGTCGCGGGCGGGGGAGCAGCGCTGGCAGACGCGCTGGAGGAGCTGTGCGCACGGGCCAGCGAGGCCATCAGCGACGGCGTGCGGTTCCTGGTGCTGTCCGACCGTGACGCCGACGCGGAGCACGCGCCGATCCCGTCGCTGCTGGCGACGGCCGCGGTGCACCACCACCTGGTGCGCACCCGGGAGCGGGCCCAGGCGAGCCTGCTCGTGGAGGCCGGCGACGTCCGCGAGGTGCACCACGTCGCGCTGCTGGTCGGCTACGGCGCTGCCGCGGTGAACCCCTACCTCGCCCTGGAGACCGCCGAGGACCTCGCGCGCCAGGGCGTGCTGGGCGCGCTGACCCCCCCGCAGGCGCAGCGCAACGTGATCAAGTCGCTGGGCAAGGGGCTGTTGAAGGTGATGTCGAAGATGGGCATCTCCACCGTCGCCTCCTACCGGGGCGCGCAGGTCTTCGAGGCGGTGGGGCTGTCCCAGCAGATGGTGGACCGCTACTTCACCGGGACGTCGTCCCCCCTGGACGGGGTCGGGCTGGACACCATCGCGGAGGAGGTGGCGCGCCGCCATGGCGTCGCCTACCCCCCGACCGGGGTGTCGCCGGCCCACCGCACGCTGGAGGTCGGCGGGCACTACCAGTGGCGCCGGGAGGGCGAGGAGCACCTGTTCGACCCCGAGACGGTGTTCCGGCTGCAGCACGCCACGCGCAGCGGGCGGGCGGACATCTTCGCCTCCTACACCGCCCGGGTGGACGCCGCGGCCGCGCGCGGGATGACGCTGCGCGGGCTGCTCGGCCTGCGGACCGGTACCCGCCCACCGGTCCCCCTGGAGGAGGTGGAGGCGGTGGAGTCGATCGTGCGTCGCTTCTCCACCGGCGCGATGTCCTACGGGTCGATCAGCGCCGAGGCGCACGAGACCCTCGCCGTGGCGATGAACCGGCTGGGCGCGCGGTCCAACACCGGCGAGGGCGGGGAGGACCCGGCCCGCTACCAGGGGGAGAAGCGGTCCGCGATCAAGCAGGTGGCCAGCGGCCGGTTCGGCGTGACGAGTGCCTACCTGGCCTCCGCGGACGACATCCAGATCAAGATGGCGCAGGGGGCCAAGCCCGGGGAGGGCGGCCAGCTGCCCGGCCACAAGGTGTACCCCTGGGTGGCCGCCACCCGCCATGCCACGCCGGGGGTGGGGCTGATCTCCCCGCCCCCCCACCACGACATCTACTCCATCGAGGACCTCGCGCAGCTGATCCATGACCTGAAGAGCGCGAACCCCGCGGCCCGCGTGCACGTCAAGCTGGTCAGCGAGGTGGGGGTCGGCACCGTGGCCGCGGGCGTGGTCAAGGCGCACGCCGACGTGGTGCTCATCTCCGGGCACGACGGCGGCACCGGCGCGGCCCCGCTCACCTCGATCAAGCACGCCGGCACCCCGTGGGAGCTGGGGTTGGCGGAGACCCAGCAGACCCTGATGCTCAACGGGCTGCGGGACCGGGTCACGGTGCAGGTCGACGGCCAGCTGCGCACCGGCCGCGACGTGGTCGTCGCGGCCCTGCTGGGGGCGGAGGAGTTCGGCTTCGCGACCGCGCCGCTGGTCGTGATGGGCTGCGTGCTGATGCGGGTGTGCCACCTGGACACCTGCCCGGTGGGCATCGCCACCCAGAACCCGGTGCTGCGGGAGCGGTTCGCGGGCACGCCCGAGCTGGTGACGACCTTCTTCACCTTCCTCGCGCAGGAGGTGCGCGAGCACCTCGCCGCCCTGGGGCTGCGCAGCCTGGACGAGGCGGTCGGTGCCACCGAGCTGCTGGACACCGCGCCGGCGCTCGCGCACTGGAAGGCAGCCGGGCTGGACCTGTCGCCGCTGCTGGCGCCACCCCCGCCGGGGGTCCCGCGCCGGCGGACCACCGGGCAGGACCACGGGCTGGACAAGGCGCTGGACCACCAGATCATCGCCCTGGCGGGCGAGGCGCTGGACCACGCCCGCCCGGTGCACCTGGAGCTCGCCGTGCGCAACACCCACCGCAGCGTGGGCACCCAGCTGGGCCACGCCGTCACGACCCGCCACGGCGGGGACGGCCTGGCCGACGACACCCTGGTGGTGACGCTGCACGGCTCCGCCGGGCAGAGCCTGGGCGCCTTCCTGCCCGCCGGGGTCACCCTGCGGCTGGTCGGTGACGCCAACGACTACGTGGGCAAGGGGCTGTCCGGCGGGCGGATCATCGCCCACCCGGACCCGACGGCCCCGCTGGTGGCGGCGGAGTCGGTGATCGCGGGCAACGTGTGCCTGTACGGGGCGACCGGCGGTGAGGCGTTCCTCGCCGGGGTGGTCGGGGAGCGCTTCGCGGTCCGCAACTCAGGCGCTGTCGCCGTGGTGGAGGGCGTGGGGGACCACGCGTGTGAGTACATGACTGGCGGGGTGGTGGTCATCCTCGGGCCGACCGGACGCAACCTGGCCGCGGGGATGTCCGGGGGGCTGGCGCTGGTCGCCGACCTCGACCCCTCCCTGGTCAACCCCGAGCTGGTGGACCTGGCCAGCCCGGACGAGTCCGAGCGCGCCGTGCTCGTCGCGCTGCTGGGCCGCCACGTCGCCGAGACCGGGTCGGCGCGGGCCGAGGCCCTGCTGGCGCAACCCGACCCCGCTGCCCGCTTCACCGCGGTGCGGCCCCGGGACTACCAGCGGGTGCTCGCGGCCCGCGCCGCAGCCCGCGAGGCCGGGGTCGACGAGCTGGCGGCAGTGATGGCGGCGTCTCGTGGGTGACCCCCGTGGCTTCCTGACCACCCCGCGCGAGGGGCTGGTGTCCCGGCCGGTCGAGCTGCGGCTGATGGACTGGCGGGAGGTCTACGCCCCCACCGACCCCACCCGGGCGGCCCGCCAGGCCGGGCGCTGCATGGACTGCGGCATCCCGTTCTGCCACTCCGGGTGCCCCCTGGGCAACCTGATCCCAGAGTGGAACGACCTGGTCTACCGCGAGGACTGGCGCGACGCCGCGGACCGGCTGCACGCGACGAACAACTTCCCCGAGTTCACCGGCCGGCTGTGCCCCGCGCCGTGCGAGGCGGCCTGCGTTGTCGGCATCGCCGCGGACCCGGTCAGCATCAAGCAGGTCGAGCTGGCGATCATCGACCGCGCGTTCGCGACCGGGGGGATCAGCCCCTCCCCGCCGGCCCGGCTGTCGGGGAAGTCCGTCGGCATCGTCGGGTCCGGCCCGGCCGGCCTGGCCGCCGCGCAGCAGCTGACCCGCGCCGGTCATACCGTCGCGGTGTACGAGCGCGCCGACCGGGTGGGCGGGCTGCTGCGCTACGGGATCCCGTCGTTCAAGCTGGAGAAGTCCCACCTGGACCGCCGCCTGGCGCAGCTGGAGGCGGAGGGCACCCGGTTCCGCACGGGGGTCGCGGTCGGGCTGGACGTCACCGGGCCGGACCTGCTGCGCCGCCACGACGCGCTGGTCCTGGCTACCGGGGCCGGCGTGGCGCGCGACCTGCCGGTGCCGGGTCGCCACCTGTCAGGGGTGGCCCAGGCGATGGACTACCTGACCGCCGCGGCGCGCGCCGTGGCCGGGGACACCCCGGGCTCGACGCTGTCCGCAGCCGGGCGACACGTCGTCGTCGTCGGGGGTGGGGACACCGGGGCGGACTGCGTGGGCACCGCGCACCGGGAGGGCGCGGCGTCGGTCACCCAGCTGGAGATCATGCCGACCCCCCCGTCCTCGCGGGCCGCGCACCAGCCGTGGCCGACCTACCCGACGCTGCTGCGGGTCTCCAGCGCGCACGAGGAGGGCGGCGAGCGGCGCTTCGCGGTGTCCACCACGGCGCTGCGCGACGACGGCCACGGCCGCGTCGCCGCGCTGGACCTGGTGGAGGTGGACCTGGTGGACGGCCAGGTGGTCCCTCGCGACGGCTCGGAGCACCAGCTGCGCGCCGACCTGGTGCTGCTGGCGATGGGCTTCACCGGTCCGGAGACTGACGGCGTCGTCGCCCAGCTGGGCCTGGCGCTGGACGCCCGCGGCGCCGTCGCCCGCGACGAGCACTTCGCCACCTCCGTGCCCGGGGTGTGGGTCGCCGGGGACGCCGGGCGCGGCCAGTCGCTGATCGTGTGGGCGATCGCGGAGGGCAGGGCCGCTGCCGCGTCGGTCGACGCGGCGCTGTCGGGGGC
>Ga0209698_10004086_pt1 | contig 16135 bp, 8 predicted proteins | sample LitLauG_LLR_2012_FD_187203 | JGI IMG/M metagenome (GOLD analysis project Ga0209698, IMG submission 187203) | Freshwater sediment microbial communities from Pennsylvania, USA - Little Laurel Run_MetaG_LLR_2012 (SPAdes) (version 2) | ecosystem: Environmental > Aquatic > Freshwater > Creek >...
GCCCGTAAACTTCGGCTCGGCTGATGGCGCCGGCCGCCGACCAGCCCGGGCCTCCAGCGGCGCCCGCCATCGAGCACCATGGCGGGGCGATCGTGTTTGTGCCTATCCGCCACCACAGCCCGGTCTGCGCTCAAGCGCTGCTGGCGCTGCTTGCCGAAGTGGCGCCGCGGCAAGTGCTGATCGAGGCACCGATAGACTTCGAGTCAATGATCGGGGTTCTGGTCGACGACGCCACTCGTCCGCCGGTTGCCGTCGTCGCTCTCCCACAACAACGCCCGCGCACCAAGCAGACTGTGAACGCGGACGATGGCGACAACGAAACCGTCAATTCGCCTCCGCACCCGGTGAGTTACTTTCCATTTTGCGCCCACTCGCCCGAATACCTGGCCATCCGTTGGGCGAGCGCTCACGATGCCCGCCTTTCGTTTATCGATCTGCCGTCCCGTGCACGTGTCATGCGCTCCGATGCGGGGGACTTTTTGCCCCAGCTCCCGCTCACCGGCGAAGGAGCCATGACCCACAGCGGCTATGTTGCAGCCCTGTGCAGTCAATCCGGGTGCCGCGACCACAATGAACTTTGGGACCACTTGTTCGAACAGCGCCTCGGCACGGCCACGTGGCGCAACTTACTAACCGATGTCGCGGTCTACGGCGCCCACGTCCGCGCCACCATCCCCTCCCACGTGCTGGACGCTGATGGCACCATCGCACGTGAGCAGCATATGGCCCAGCGTCTAGCCGAAAGCCTCGCCCGGCCCGAGCGTCCCATCGTGATTGTCACCGGGGCCATGCATACACCCGCCCTGATCGAAGCGCTCGACACAGGTGCCGCGCCCAAACCCGCCAAGCGTCGAACGGCCTCGGCTGGGAAGGGAGCGCCCGGTCTGGAATCAGACCGGAGCGAGCCGGTTGAAACCCGCGCATTCCTCGTCCGCTATGGCTTGCGCGAACTCGACCGGCTGAACGGCTATGGCGCCGGAATGGCCTCGCCCGGGTGGTACCATCGCGTCTGGAGCGCCTCGGGCAACGCACCCTCGCCACGATCGCAAACTGCAAAGCCCAAAGTTGCCCGCCGCGTAGCCCGCAAGCTCGAATCATCAGCGCGTCCGGTCAACCCGTGGCAAGCGGCTGCCACGACGCTCCTCTTGGAATTACGCACCCGCATCGCGACCGAATTTCCGGGCCTGGCCCTTGCCTTGCCGGCGCTCGCCAACGCCCTCGAGCAGGCAGTCCGCTTGGCCGACCTCCGCGGCCACCCCGGCCCCTCCCGCCAGGATGTGATCGACGCAGCCACCTCCGCTTTTATCAAGGGAGAGGTAACCCCTGGTGCCGATCCGGTCCTCGCAGCCCTTGCCGCCATGATGACCGGCGACGAGCTGGGAGACGTCCCGCCTTCGGCCGGTTCGCCCCCGCTCGTCGAATCGGTACGGGCAACGGCGCGCCGCCTCGGCTTTGATCTGTCGGCCTCGGTCCGGCGCAAGCGCGAGCTTGATATCTACCGCCGCGAGCGCCACCTCGCAGCGAGCCGGTTTCTCCATGCCATGGCGTTCTTAGAAACAAGCTTTGGCAACCGCATATCGGGTCCCGATATATTGGGCGGCCACGACCGCGACATCCTGTTTGAGGCCTGGACCACGAGTTGGTCGCCGCAAGTCGAAGCGCGCCTCATCGAGCTGTCCGCCGAGGGCGATGAGATCGAAGTCGTGGCGGCCCGCCGGCTCCATGTCGAGGCGCTGAAACTTGCCGATGCTGGAAATGGACGCAATGCTCGGGTGGCGGTCCGCTTGTTGCTTACGGCCTGCCTGATCGGTGTGCAAAGCCGGGTTTCGACCATACTCCGTTTGATTGCCGCCAACATCGAAGCCGACCCAGATCTCGCATCGGTCACCGGGGCGGCATCGGAATTGTTCCTTCTCTGGCGTTCGCGCGCCGTACTCGGCCTAACCGGTTCAGCCGACCTTGAATCCTTGATAGCAGGCGCCTACCGCCGGGCGCTGTATTTGATGGAAGGCATCGCCGATACCAGCGAGGAACGATTGGGCGGCGTTGTGGGAGCACTCGCCACGCTGCGCGAGGTGGTGGCATCGGCAAGCGCCGAGGGCGGGCCTGGGGACGACACACCACGCATCGGCGATCCAATGGCACAAGTCGGCGCCCGCGATCGCCAACGAAAAATGCCGATCCTCGATCCCTCGCTGTTTGCCGATGAAGTCGTGCGCCTGCTCGAAAAGCCGATGCCGCCGGTCCTCGGCGGTGCGCTTTCGGCCCTCGCCTACCTCTCGGGTCACCGCGACGGCGGCGACCTCGTCTCGCGCATTCGCGGCGGCCTTGGCGGTGCCTGCGTCGACATTGCCGACCGGGTTGCCGCGCTCAACGGCATGCTTGCGGTCACGCGCGAACTGTTATGGCGTGTTCCCCACCTGCTGGACGCAATCGACGACACCATCACCTCCCTGGATGATGAGCGCTTCATCGCCGCACTTCCCCACCTGCGGTTGGGCTTTGCGGCCCTCGATCCGCGCGAGATCGACGAGGTCGCGACCCGTATCGGCGTACGCCGCGGTGGAGGGGCCAACCCGCTAGCAGCAGAAGTCTCCTATGATATCGGCGAGGCCGAGGTTGCAGCCAATCTCGCGCTCGCAACCGAACTTGAGCGCAACTTGTCGGACGATGGTTTAGCCTCCTGGCTGAGGCCGCCCTTGGATCAGTCCGCCACGCCGTCCGCGGTGATAGCGTCCGAGCCTTTGCAATGAGCTCAGCGCCCGAGGCCGCGAAGTCGCTTCGCCGTTGGCGCCTTATGCTCGGCCGCTATGCCGATGAAGGCCTCAACCGCCCTCGTCTTTCAACACTGGATGGCCGCTGCGATGCAGCCCTTGCCTATCTCTACGACCGCGAATCGTCTGGGCGCGGCCACAAGCGTGCCGGAACCTTGGACCCATCGCAAGTTACAGCGCTTGGCTGGCTAAGCGAGCTACGCGAGTTGTTTCCCGCAAGCGTGCGCGAGACCATCGAGAGCCACGCGCTTGAACGCTATGGCATGACCGGCCTGCTTGAGGACCCCGAGGTGTTGGCGGGCATCACGCCGTCGGCCCAGTTGCTCGGTGCCATGCTTCAACTGAAGGGTCGCGCCAATCCGCAAGTCGAGGCCCAGATCCGCGCCCTCGCCCGCCGCGTGGTAGAAGATATCATGCGTCGCCTGAAGCCTGCTGTGTCGAGCGCGCTTTCCGGCACGCGCAACCGTTTCGCGACCAGCCCGATGAAGAGCATGCGCAACTTCGATTGGCGCGGCACCATCCGCCACAACCTCAAGAATTGGGATGCCGAGCGCAAGGTGGTGGTTGCGGAACGCCTGCGCTTTCATGCTCGCGAGCGACGCAGATTCCCTTGGACAATCGTGCTGGTCGTCGATCAGTCGGGCTCCATGGCGCCGTCGCTGATCTATTCGGCCGTAATGGCGGCCATCATTGCCGGTCTGCCGTCGCTTCGATTGAAACTCGTGGTGTTCGATACCGGCATCGTCGACCTGTCGGACCGCGTCTCCGATCCCGTCGAAGTTCTACTTTCTGTGCAGCTCGGAGGCGGCACCGATATCGGCCGCGCGCTCGCCTATAGCGAAACGCTCATCGAACAGCCCTCCCGCACCGTGCTCGTGCTGGTGAGCGATTTCTGTGAGGGCGCCTCGCCTGCCCGCCTCATCGCTGCGGTCCGCCGCCTGGCGGAGGCGCGCGTAAAACTGCTCGGCCTTGCGGCCCTCGATGAGCGTGCCAAGCCCGATTACGACCGCGCCATGGCCGCCCGCCTCGCGGATGCTGGAATGCAAATTGCGGCCTTGACGCCCGAGCACTTCGCCGACTGGCTCGCCGGGGTCATCGTATGAGCGCCCTCATTGCCGCACTGGCCGTATTCGATGATGGTGCCTTGGAAACGCTTGCCAACAAAGGTCTCGTCCGCCGCGCGGCCAAGGATGTCGAAGCCGGCAAGGTCGACGTGGTGACGCTCGATGGCGTCGCGGCCATTGTTGCAGCCGATGGGGAAACCGTGACCCTCGACGCGCGCGGACCCGCCGCCGCCCATTGCAGCTGCCCCGCACCGGGCGTATGCCGCCATAAGCTCGCAGCCGTCATGGCGCTACGCACGCAAACGCCGGCCCCGCCTGCTCATGTACCGGTAGCCGATCCCCCGCCGGCACCCGCAGTGCCTTTGGAAACGTCATCGGCCTCACCTCCGGCGCCCGCCGTACTTGCCGAAATCCTTGCGATCGGTGGAACTGCCCTCGTTCGCTGGGCTGGCAAAGCCGCCATCCGAGCCGCAGGCGAAGTGCTCGAAGCGGCCGAAAGCCCCATTATCGCCGTCGAAGGCCAGGGCCTCGTCGTCCGCCTCGGCCATGGCGCGCCTGAGATCCGCATGATCCCAGGCCAGGGTCTCGACGGAATTATCTCCAAAGCTCCTTTGAGCAAAAAAAAGGTACTCCACGCCGCAGCCGTGCTCGCCGTTCGCAGAGCCAATGGCCTCATGGACGAGCTATCATCAAACCCTCCGCAGCCAACGGCATCAGTTGCCGCGAATTCTCCCGACGACAAATTCCATGCCGCCGTGCGCCACGCCCTGGAAGACGGCGTTGGGACCGCGCTCAACCAGGCGCCGCTCGCGCTCGAGGACCGGCTATTCGAGCTTTCGGTCTCCTCACGCGCCGATCGCCAGCCTCGCCTCGCAAGCGAGTTGCGCAACATCAGCGCCCTCCTGCGCGAGAAACGCGCCCGGACCTCCTCGATCCAGCCTGCTTCCCTACTCGTCCGGATGGCAACCGCGTATGCCTTGAACGATGCGCTAGCCGCCGCTGCCGATTCAGCGCTTGCGGCCGCACTCGCAGGCGAGGTCCGTCAGGAATATGAGGCGTGTGGCCCACTGACCCTCGATGGCTTGGGCCTGGAAATCTGGCGCACGCGTACCGGCGCACGTGGCGTCACCGGCAATTTCTACGCCCATGAGCGCGCCCGCATCGTCACGGTGTCGCTCGCCCGGGCGAGTGGCGCCGATCCCTCGTTCGATCCCGAAGCCGCGGCCGCAATCGAGCCGATCTGGGATCTCGCACCGCTCACCATTCTCACGCGCTCCCGTCTAACCCTCGCAGATGCCCGCCTTTCGCCAGAAGGCCGCCTGTCGCTCAGCGCCGATAGCAAGGCAGCGTTCGCCTCCCTCAAATCGACCCCTTCTGAAGTGCGCCAGTTTCCCGGCACGCATGTCGATTGGCTGGCGCTGCAAGACGGTCTGCGGGCTCGCTTCGCGCAGCGCTTGACGGCCGGATTCGAACCAAGCCCGATCCTGATCGCCCCCGCCGCCCACGCCGCGGCCAAATTCGACCAGCGGAATCAGGAGTATACTTGGCCTCTTTGTGATCGGTCCGGCCGATGGGTCGCGCTCACTCTCAGCTTGGGCGATGCAGACGAGATGGCCGGCGCTCGGCTCCAGCGCCTCTCCGTCATCGGCGATGTCGCGGCTGTCATCGTCCGCCCCGAACTCGATGAAGATCGCCTAGTGCTCGTGCCGTTGACCGTTCTGGCATCAACCCCGAGCGAGCCGCACCCGCGCCTCTATGAGCTGAAGGGCGCTGCCAAAGGTCTCGAACGACCCAGCCCGGCGATGAGGCTAGCCTGGCTGGAGGCACTAACGAAGCAACGTATCGGCGCTATGCCGGTCGACGTCAGCTTGCAACGTCCAAGCGGCGCAAGGAGCATCACCGTACGCACGCTGGATCGGCTCGCCGACACGTTGACCGGGCTTGCCGAACTTGGCGGCCAGCGCCGGGTTGAACTCGAAACCGCGCGCGAGCTCAAAATAATCGCTGGCAATCTCGATCGCTATGGGTTCCCGCATTTGGGTTTGCTGATCGAAGATCTGACGGCAAAACCACAGCCCCCCGCCGCCACTCTACTCAAGACAGTGTACATCGCAGCCCGCACCCGCGCCGCCCTCCGCCGCCTGACATGGTTGACAGTTGTGCAGCACTAGGGTCGTTCCGGTTGAAATGGAATCTCGGACCGATCCTAGCCCTTTGCTTTGTCATCCTTCTTGTCGGAAAACCGGAAGCTGCGAGCCGGTCACCGTGTCGATGCGTGCGCCTCACCGGGCCATCGGACCTGCCGCCGTGCCAAGCGTAACATGGACAAAACTGTCACGAACAAAACCATCTTGGAAAGGGATTGGACTGTTGAAAACTCTATCGCCAATTGAAGCAGTAATCCTGAACCCTTCGGTTTTACATCTTCTCGGACGCGCGTCGCAAACCGCAGGCATTGTTCAAGCAACCTGGAGATCAGGGCCGGGATCGTGTAATATAGTTTGATTGGTGCCGGGATCAGTATTGCAATTGCGGGGGGCCGCTGTGGTGCTGCTTTTTCAAACTACGTCGCCCGTCGTTGAGGACGGGCCAAGGCTCAGGGTGTTCGTCTCCTATGCCCGGAGGGACCTGAACTTTGCCAAGCGGCTCGTCGCAGCACTGGAAACGCGTGGGATCGACATTCTAATTGACGAGCGCGACCTTCCGCTCGCCGTCGAGTTCCAGCAGGAATTGCTCGGCTTCATCAGACAGGCAGATTCGATCGTCTTTGTTGTCAGCCCGGCCTCGATATCTTCGTCTTGGTGTGCGTGGGAAGTCGAGCAGGTCGGCCTGCTCAACAAACGTCTGGCGCCTGTCGTTCTGGAAACGGTTCCCGACGATAGAGTTCCCGCCAGCATTCGCAAAATAAATTACGTATATTTCACCGGCCAGTGGGCGGAAGGTGCTGGCTTCGAACAACAATCCGATGCCTTGGCTCGGGCGCTCAAAACTGACGTGCCGTGGATCAAGGAGCACACCCGGCTCGGCGAACTTGCGCGCCGCTGGGCCGAGGGCGGCAGCGGCCGGGGCCGTCTACTTTGGGGCGATGAACTGAAGTTGGCGGAATCTTGGAGCAGCCGTCAGCCGCTCGATGCGCCACCGCTGACGGAACTCCATAGGAAATTTATTCTGTCCAGCCGGGCGCAGGAGCGGTGGCGGCAACGGTCTCTCGCGGGAGGCTCGCTCGCGCTGGCAATCGTCGGATTCGCATTGGCGGGATTTGCCTTCTGGCAAAAGCAAGTCGCAGACGATAACGCCACACTCGCCGACACCAATGCGAAGTTGGCCATTCAGCGAGAGGGTGAGGCTAAACAAAACGCCGACACTGCCAAGCAAAATGAGGCTCGCGCCGTGGCCGAGCAGCGCCGGGCGGCGATCGAACGCGACGCTGCGAGACGTAATGAGTCTGCATTGCTGGCCGATGAATCATTGCGCGACATCACCGCCGGCGCACCTCGCACCGGAATGCTGCGCGCGCTCAAGGCACTGCCGGCCACCAATGTTGATCCAGACCGGCCCTATCTGCCGCGCGCCGAGTTCGCGCTGGCACGTGCAGCTTTGGCAGACCGCGAAATTTTCACGCTAATTCCAGGCCAGGACCGCGCAAATTATGCCGCCTACAGCGGCGACGGCAAGTACATCGCATCGGGCTCGCGCGACGGCCAGGTCAAGATATGGGACGCGGCATCGGGCAAGCCGGTCCGCTCGTTCTATGATGACCGGAAGGCGGTCTACGGGCTCGGATTCAGTCCTGACGGTTCCCATCTCGCCGTATCTTACGAGACGCCGCCGTCCATCGTTGTCCGTGACGTCGTGTCGGGCAATGTGGTGGCGGATTTCAATACTGGACGCCTCTCCCACAACAATCTGGTGTTTTGGCCGGACAATTCGAGGCTCGCGTCCTCGGTGTTCAGTTTCGATTCCAAGCCACGGATTTGGGACCTCAAGAGCCGCTCGCTTCTCGCCACGCTGCAGCAGCCGACATCCTGGGACAATCAGGTCTCGCAGCCAATACTATCCCCTGACCTCAAACTGCTCGTGCAGGCCGGGAGCAATTCGACCTTCGTTTGGGACGCCCAGAATTTCCAGCCCGTGATCGAAGACCTCGCCGCCAGCATTAATGGAATCGACAAGGACGACCAGGTCGCGAGCACGCGCTTTCGCAGCGATTCAGGCCACCTCATCGCCAAAGGCAAAACGAAAATATATGACGTCGATTGCGTGACGAAGGCGATGGTCAAGAGCTGGCCGTACAATGGCGCCTGGGCAGCGGGCGCCCGCAACCTGCTTGAAATCTCAAATGACAACCGAACCGTCGCTCTGCTGGTGTCGGATCGCGAGCCCGTGCTGTTTGACCTCGCCGACGGATCAAACAGGCGCGTGCTGGCCGGCCACACCGCGCCGTTGTCCGCGATGGCATTCAGCCCGGCTGGCGGACAGATCGCGACGGCTTCGGAGGACGGCAGCGTCCTTGTCTTCGAGACCGCGACCGGGCAACTTCTGTTCGCCTTGCGCGACCAGCGGGGGACCCCGCGAGGCATCTCATACGCGCCCGACGGCAGCCGCCTCATCGCCTGGGATGATCGCGCGGTGCATGTCTACGATGTGAGGCCGGACCTCGAACGTTTGAGCTATGCGGGACCTGGACCATTGTGGACCCTCCAGCTCGTGGACGGCAAAACGAGCCGCGCCCTCTTCAAGCCAGCCGGCGACGATGCGAAATTCCGCACTCGGAAGCTCGTGTTGTGGGATCTCGTCAACGATCGCCCGTTCGCTACTATCGAGGCACCATCCGGCGAAACCTTCGATGTGGACTCAGGGCAGTTCTCGAAGAACTCAAAACTGCTTGCGATCGCGACGAACGGTCTAAATGGCGGCGTCATTGTTTTCGGCGCCGACACCGGTGCCACAGAAGGCCAACTCGTTGGTCCCACGATGCCCCATGGTTATACCCTAAAATATGCCATGAGCGATGACGCCAGCGTCATAGTACTCGGCCGTTCGGGGTCTTCGGGACAATCTCGGGAGGTAGCGTCCAAGGTCGTCGCCTGGGACAGGGTCGAGCGCAAACAAGTGCTTGCGATCGAGTCGACCACTGAATTGGAACAGCTATTTCTCAGTCCCGACGGCAAAAAGCTCGCGGTCATTGTAAGAGCCCCTGACGAAAAATATAGCGTTTTTGATATATCACTTTGGGATATCGCGTCAGCAACCAAGCTCATGCAGGTCCGGCGGAGCATGGACCATGTCAATGTCCGCTTCATAACTGGATCGGCGCGGCTGTTCATTTTCGGCGGTACGACGGCCCCTCTCGTCTACGACACAGCGTCCGGTCGCCAGGTCGGAAAATTTGGCGGGCAGCAACTCAGCGCAAAATCGTTTTGGAGTTCCAAGGATGGGTCGCGCATGGTCGTCACGCGGGAAAATGGTCCGCTTTCGATTTGGGATTCCGAAACCGGCCAGGCAATCGCAACGCTACCGGGACCCAATAAACGGGTTTCCTGGGTAAAGCCCAGCCGGGATGGCGCGCGAGTGCTTTCGCATAACTACGATTACGTGGACAAAGTGCAGATCCATTTGGATGTCGCAAATTTTTTGACAGGGCAGCAGGTGCGCCGCCTGGGCCCGTTCCAGTCGATCGAAGCCGCCGAGATCGGCCCGGCCGGACGGCGCGTCGTGGCCCAATTCAGCCCCAAGGTGTTGTCGATATTCGATGCCGACGGCGCCGCGCCGGTTCGGGAGATAAACCTGCAAACCGCCCGGCGGAGTTTTGACTTTGTCGCCTCTGACGATCGGCTGGTCACGTCCGACGATGATGGCCGGATACAAATATGGGATACGGCAACCGCCTTGCAAATCGGCAACACCTTCCTGGCCGACCGGTCGTCGCCTTTCGCTTACCTCTATGACGCCGACCCTATGTTTGCCGTTCGCAGTGCCGACGGGGCCGTGCGTGTGATTGATACCGGTGATGGCCATGTCGTGCGCTCAATTCCGTCGAGCTTGGATGTAACGATTGCCCAAATCGGCCGCGACCATGACGCCATCGCGCTCGCCGGGGCTTCGAGCGTGGAAATCATTTCGCTCGTTTCGGGAGACGTCATCGATCGCTTCGGCCGCGATCCGGGACCGGTCGATTTCGTCATGGGCTCCGGTGCAAGTGCGGCGGCGCTCTTACTCCACGTGCCCAAAGGCCGGTCGCAGCTCTACGATATGGGTGCCCGAAAAATGCTGGCGCAATTCGATCAGGTGGCTCACGCGCAGTTCACGCAGTCGAACCCGGCCCGGCTCGCTCTCGCAACGGGGCCGGTGCTGCAAGTGATCAACCCCGCGACGGGTGAAAAGCAATTTGAAGCAGATCTCAAGAGCTCCATCAAACTGATGGCCAGTGACCCCGCGGGCGAAGCGGTCGTGGTGACGACCGGCGACAAGCGCGTCGTCGCCTACTCTCTCGCTGAGGGCCGGCAAATCTTTTCCAAAGGGCCACTCATTCGCAAGCCGCAATCGATTGCATTTGGCCGCAATGCGAGCCGCATCGCGATTTACGAGGCGGAGGGTAGGGGGCTCACGCTTTGGGACGTGCCAAAGGACGCCGTCGTAACGCAATTTCCGATCGAGTGGGACGCTCTTGCGAGCGAATTCGTCGCCAATTGGCGGGTCGCAGTTGAGAATGATCGCATCGCGGTCGTCAATCCCGACAGCGAGGTCGAGATCTATGGCACAAATGATGGATCACGAATTTCGTTTTTTACCTGGGGTACCATCAAACTGGCCGGTATTCAGTTTTTATCCGAGGCACAGAAACTCTTGGCAATATCTGCCGATGGTCAACTCGCAATTTGGAACAACGTGAAGAACCAGTCGGATGCGCTTCATGTCCTGGCTGAAGAAATGCCGACGTACGGTCCGGATTGGCATTTCGCTTCCGCCAGTGGCGGCATGGCGGCGATATTGGGAGCCACGGGCCGTATCCATCTCGTTTCCGGCACGACATTCGGAGTCCGGTCGCTGAATCCCGGTGAGAAGGAGAGTGCCCTGAGCGGAGCCCTCTCGCCGGATGGTACTTTGCTTGTGACATTTCCGGAGAAAGGCAAACTGCGGTTATGGAATACGGCACTCGGCGAGATCCTTTTCGAGTGGCGGCACCCATTTGGAATCAAGCGCGCGCGCATTTCGGCCAATAACCGCTTTCTAGTTATCGAGGAAGGCTACCTGGACAAGACCACCATCCTGAAATTGCCCGAGGGTGGCGAGGCGCTCATCAATCGGGCTCGTGCGCTGGTCGATGAAGGCGCTGGCGCCGCAGCCGGTCAGCCCCCGTCATCGCCCCTTCGGCTCGGTGTGACGATGCTGGACGTTAGCGAGCAAATATCGCGTGACCTCGATATCGGGGTTGTGCGCGGCGCCTTGGTCTCTGAAGTAAAGCCCGCAAGTCCCGCCGAGGCCGCCGGCATCAGGCCGGGGGATGTCATTGTGGCAGTCGATGGACACGCGGTCTCCCGGGGCGAGGAGATAGCCCAGGCGGTCAAGGCCAAAGAGCCGGGATCGGAATTGCTCGTAGCGCTGTCGCGGGATAGCCAAATCCGCCAAGTGCGGGCTCGAATGCGCGAGTGACGCTGGCGATCGAAGCAGGGGGATATATGACCGTGGCAGATGATATCGATGCGATCTCAACACTGGCCGAATGTCAGCTTGAGCTGTCGGGAAGGCGCCTGAATGCGCCTAATAACTGGGCGTCGCTAGCGTTGGAAGGCGTCCTCGGGTAGCGTGCCTCATTGGCGGCGGCGGAGGCACTTGTCGATGGCGGATCCGTATCAAATTCTTGGCGTCAGCCGCGAGGCGAAGTCCGACGAAATTCGCAACGCCTTTCGTGCGCTCGCCAAGAAAAATCACCCCGATCTGCATCCCGGCGATAAGGCGGCCGAAGCTCGCTTCAAGGACATTGCGTCCGCGTACGCCATCATCGGCGACGAAACCAAGCGGGCGCTTTTCGACAGTGGGAAAATCGACGCCAGTGGCGCCGACGTCCATCAGGCGCCCCCCCATGGCTCCTATCGCCAGCACGCAGAAGCTGAGCCCGATTTCAAATACGATCGCCAATGGCGAGGCGGTGCCGGCGGGATAAATGAGGACTTGTTCGCCGAGTTGTTCGGACGGCAAAGCCGGACCAATTCCCGAGGCGCCAACATCAACTATTCGTTTGCAGTCCCCTTCATCGAAGCCATCATCGGCGCAAAGAAGCGCGTCGTTATGGGCGACGGCAAGGCGCTCGATATTGCGATACCGGCCGGGCTGAAGGACGGCCAGATCCTGCGCCTGCGTGGCCAAGGGCAGCCGGGATTTGGCGGCACCGACGCGGGCGATGCGCTGGTCGAGATCCATGTCGATCCGCATCCGGTCCTTCGGCGCGAAGGCAACGATATCTACTCGACGGTGCCCGTGACACTCGGCGAGGCCCTTGGAGGCGCCAAGGTTCCCGTCGAAACGGTATCCGGCATGGTGAACCTGGCCGTCCCGAAGCGCTCAAATTCCGGGACCAAGCTGCGACTGCGCGGCAGGGGCGTGCCGTCCAAGAGCGGCGCTGGCGATCACGTCGTAACCCTCGAAATCGTGCTGCCTACCTCGCCCGATGACGAGTTCATCCAATCCGTTGTCCAGTGGGAAGCCAAGCATCCCTACAATCCCCGCAAAGTTTCAGGAGCGTGATCATGATCGGCGAGAGTGAACTCGTGGCGTTGATCGAACCCTTGGACGCCGAAGCGCTGCAGCGCTGGATCGATCTGGGCTGGGTATTGCCGCACCAGGACGACGAGGATTTGCACTTCGATTCCGCCGACGTCGCGCGCGTTCGGCTCATCTGCGAGCTGCACTACGAACTGCGCATCGAGGAAGACAGCATGACCGTCGTGCTTTCGCTGATGGACCAGCTTTATGCGGCAAGGCGCGCACTCGGCGCACTCACGTCGGCAGTTGCCGCACAACCCGAAGGCGTCCGCAAAGACATTGCCGCGGCCGTCGATCAGAGGCGGCACTGATCGACGGCGCCGATTGTCGTTGGTCGCCTCGGACACGCGCAATCCGGCGCGGTCGGCCCAAACTTCAAGCTAAATTTTACGCCTTATGAACCGGACAGCCGCCGGACGCAGGCGGTTCGGCGGCTATGGCAGCAGGGGCGGAGGAGGTGGCTTGTCTGGAAGCAACCAGCGCCTCAAGCTCGGCCAGCCGCTTCCTCATCTCGCGGTTTTTGTTGAAGGCCTCCGTTTCGTCGCGCATGACGGAGGCGATTGAATGAACTTTGCCATCAGCGGCGAACAGCATAGCGACCGTGAAGGCAATCGATAGGGCGCGGCCCTCCTTGTCGATGGCCGGCACGCGCAGCACGTCGTGGCCGTACTTGGTGGTGCCGGTCGCCATCGAGTGGTGATAGCCGTCCCAGTGACGCTTGCGCATACGCTCGGGGATGATGATGTCGAGGTTTTGCCCGAGCGCTTCGGCTTCCGTGAAGCCAAACATCCGCTCGGCGGCCGGGTTCCATAGCGTGATCGCACCGGCCTTATCGCATACGACCACGGCATCGCCGATGGCGGCGACGAGAGAGTTCATGTCGAGCGCGCTGTGCATATGAGGACCCATGAGTGTCGGGAAGAGCCAGGGCCTGAGGCCCTGGACCCCTATGTCAAGTGACGGTCATGTTAACACTTCGAAGCGGGGTCGAGGGGGTAAGCCCCCTCGCCTTCACTTAACTCACCCTTATACCGCCTTGGCGGTGTGGAGCTGGGCGATTTTTTCCTGGCTATAGCCAAGTTCGGCGAGCACTTCGTTGGTGTGCTCGCCAAGCAGCGGCGAACCGGTGATCTCGACCTTCATATCCGAGAACTTGATCGGCGAGCCGACGGTCAGATACGTGCCGCCGCGGCCCTTGTGGGCGACTTCGGCGATGGTGCCGGACGCGCGTAGCGACTTGTCGTTGGCGAGTTCCTTCATGGTCAGCACCGGCGCGCACGGAATGTCGAACTTGCGCAGGATGTCGACCGCTTCGAACTTGGTCTTGTCGGCGAGCCACACTTCAATGGTCGCGAAGATATCGTTGATGTGCGGCTGGCGCGCCTGAGCTGTCATGTAGGCCGGATCGTTCTTCCACTCGGGCTTGCCGATGGCATCGCAGATCGGCGCCCAGGCATGGCCCTGAACCGTGAAGTAGATGTAGGCGTTGGGATCGGTTTCCCAGCCCTTGCATTTCAAAATCCAGCCCGGCTGTCCGCCGCCGCCAGCATTGCCGCCGCGCGGTACGACATCGCTGAACGTGCCGTGGGGGTATTGCGGATATTCCTCCAGGTAGCCGACCTTGTCGAGGCGCTGCTGGTCGCGCAGCTTGACGCGGCACAGGTTCAATACGCTGTCCTGCATCGACACGGCGACCTTCTGACCCTTCCCGGTCTTGTCGCGCTGGCGCAGCGCGGTCAGGATGCCGATGGCCAAATGCATACCAGTGTTGCTGTCGCCGAGGGCTGCAGCCGAGATCGTCGGCGGGCCGTCCCACCAGCCGGTGGTGGAGGCAGCGCCGCCGGCGCACTGCGCGACGTTCTCATAGACCTTGAGGTCTTCGTAATGGTGGCCATCCGAGAAGCCCTTGACCGAGGCCAGGATCATCTTGGGGTTCAGCTCCATGATGCGTTCCCAGGTGAAGCCCATGCGGTCGAGCGCGCCGGGGCCGAAGTTCTCGACCATGACGTCTGAACCGCGGATCATTTTCTCGAGGACTTCCTTGCCCTCGGGCTTCTTGGTGTCCAGCGTCAGCGAACGCTTGTTGGAATTGAGCATGGTGAAGTAGAGCGCGTCGGCACCCGGAATGTCGCGCAACTGGGCGCGGGTAACGTCGCCGGCACCCGGGCGCTCGACCTTGATCACGTCGGCGCCAAACCAGGCCAGCAGCTGCGTGCACGCAGGACCCGCCTGCACGTGGGTAAAGTCGATGATCTTGATGCCGCTCAGGGCTTTATCGTCCATGGGGAGTTCTCCGGTGTTGTTCATTTGAGTGGGATTTTGGCCGAGACCAGGGGCAAGCCCCTGGTCCAAGCGAAGCGTCTGAATTGCGCTTGCCCTTATGCCTTCGAGATCGCGCTGGTTGGGTTCAAGCTGCCGATGTTGCCGCTTTCGGTGCCAGCCGACGGGTCGATGACGGCGTTGATGAGCGTCGGTCGGCCGCTATCCATCGCCACGTTGACGGCATGCGAGAGTTCGGCAGGCGTCGTGACGTTGACGCCCACGCCCCCGAAGGCTTCCATCATCTTGTCGTAGCGCGCATCGCGTACAAACACTGTCGTTGCGACGTCGCCGTTGCCGTTGGTATTGACGTCGGTGCCGCGGTAGATGCCGTTGTTGTTGAACACGACGATACAGACCGGCAGATTATACCGGCAAATGGTCTCGACCTCCATGCCGGAGAAGCCGAACGCGCTGTCGCCTTCAATGGCGAGCACCGGCTTGCCGGTTTCGACGGCGGCGGCCACGGCAAAGCCCATGCCGATGCCCATGATGCCCCAGGTGCCAACGTCCAGTCGCTTGCGCGGCTGATACATGTCGATGATGCCGCGCGCGAGGTCGAGCGTGTTGGCGCCTTCGTTCACGAGCATGGCGTCGGGACGAGCCTTGATGATGTCGCGCAGCGCGCCAAGCGCACCATGGAAATCCATCGGCGACTTAGTCTTGGCGAGCTTCGCCGCCATTTTGCCGGTGTTTTCAGCCTTCTTGGCGTCGATCTTGGCGATCCACTCGGCGGGCGGCGCCTGCCAGTTGGCGCCCATTCCGGCGAGGAGGGCTTCCACGCACGAGCCGATGTCGCCGACGACGGGCGCCACGATCTCGATGTTGCTGTCCATTTCCTTGGGCTCGATGTCGATCTGGATGAACTTCTTCGAGCCCGGTTCGCCCCAGGTCTTGCCCTTGCCGTGCGAGAGCAGCCAGTTGAGACGCGCGCCAACCAGCAGCACGACATCGGCTTCCTTGAGAACCAGCGAGCGCGCGGCACCGGCGGATAAGCGGTGTGTGTCGGGCAGAAGGCCCTTCGCCATGCTCATCGGCACGTAGGGAATGCCACTCTGTTCCACGAGGGCACGGACGGCGTCGTCGGCCTGGGCGTAAGCGGCGCCCTTACCGAGAATGATGAGTGGCTTCTTGGCGGATTTCAAAACGTCCAGCGCGCGAGCAATCGCCGACGGTGCGGGGATTTGGGCCGGCGCTGCGTCGATAACCTTGACC
>Ga0209698_10004087_pt1 | contig 16135 bp, 17 predicted proteins | sample LitLauG_LLR_2012_FD_187203 | JGI IMG/M metagenome (GOLD analysis project Ga0209698, IMG submission 187203) | Freshwater sediment microbial communities from Pennsylvania, USA - Little Laurel Run_MetaG_LLR_2012 (SPAdes) (version 2) | ecosystem: Environmental > Aquatic > Freshwater > Creek >...
CGGCAACAGCAAGGGCGGGGGCCGGCGCGGTGGTGGAGGCGGTGGCGAGCCAACCGGTGACGCGCCTTTGAACGGTCCGGCGGCGGGTAGCGGAGGCGGCAATGCCAATGGGAGCGCGGGCGTGCGCGAGCTTGGTTCTCCGGGCGGCGGAGGTGCCCCGGCGATGAACGTGGTGGTCAGCTGGCGGACCGCGCTGCCGTGCCGCGAGGCTATCGCCAAACAGAAATACGGCGCGGACGCGGGAACGTCGGCGGACGCGAAGAAGATGATCGAGGAGCCGCAGAAATTCTACGCCATCGTGGTGGGCGGCTTGCCCGGGCGTATGCTGCGCGGCGATGCGGACGGCACGAAAAAGACGCTGCTCCAAAACACCACGATCACGGTGAAGGGCAAGGACCCGATTCAGGCCTCCGATCTGCAAACGGCCGCGACCGGCCAGCAGGGAATGATCGTGTTTCTGTTCCCCAGGACCAATCCCATCGACGCCGACGACAAGGAAGTGGAGTTCGCCTCGAAGATCGGCCCCATGACGGTGAAGCAGAAGTTCAAGCTGAAGGACATGATGTTCAACGGCAAACTGGAGCTGTGAACCGTCCTCTGCCGCGCCGGTTTTTCGCGCGCCCAACGACGCTGGTGGCGCGGGAACTGTTAGGAAAAGTTCTGGCGTTCGGGGGCGCGTCGGGCATCATTGTCGAGACCGAGGCGTATCTGGATAAGGACGACGGCGCGGCGCATTTCGCGCGCGGCATGACGCCTCGCACGGAGGTGATCTACGGCCCGCCGGGGCATGCCTATGTGTATTTCATTTATGGCATGTACGATTGCGTGAACGTGGTGACCGAGGCGGACGGCGTCGCTGGAGCGGTGCTGATCCGCGCGCTGGAGCCGCTGGCGGGTATCGAGGCGATGCGGCGGCGCAGGCCCACGGCGCGGCGCGATGAGGATCTGGCCAACGGTCCGGGAAAGTTGACGCGCGCGCTGGGCATCAAGGTGGCGCATAACGGTGTAGATTTGACCAAGGGCCCGATCGCGATTCATCAGCCGCAGCACGCGGGGCCCTTTGAGATTGCCGTCACGCCGCGCATTGGCATCCGCAAGTCCGCCGACCTGCCGCTTCGGTTTTTCATCAAAGGAAATCGCTTCGTCAGCAGGGTTAAAATGAAGGTCTAACGAATGCTGAAACCGACTATTTTCCGCGAATACGACATCCGCGGGGTTGCCGAAACGGAATTGACCAGCGCCGGCGTGGTGCAGCTTGGACGCGGCCTCGGTACGCTGCTCCAGCGCAAGAGCGGACGCCGCATCAACCTGGGCCGCGATTGCCGCTTGAGCGGTCCGCGCTTGCATGACGCTCTGCTCGAAGGCCTGATGGCTTCCGGCTGCGAGGTGACCGACGTCGGTGTGGTGCCGACGCCCTTGCTCTATTTTTCCGCCGTCCATCTGAAAGCCGACGGCGCGGTGATGATCACGGGCAGCCACAATCCGGCAGAGTTTAATGGCTTTAAGACCGTCTGTGGATCGGGCACGCTGCATGGAGAAACGATTCAGGACGTGCGCCGGATGATCGAGTCGGGCGATTTCGCCACCGGCACGGGCTCGGTTACGACCTTGGATGTCTCCGACGCTTATCTGGACGCGGTTGCGCCGCAATTTCAGTTCGCGCGGCGCATCAAAGTGGTGGCGGACGCGGGCAACGGAACCGCGGGTCCGCTGGTGCACCGGTTGCTAAAGCGCCTGAATTGCGAGCCAACAGAGCTGTTTTTCGAAATGGACGGCCGCTTCCCGAATCATCATCCCGACCCGACGGTGCCTGCGAATCTGAAGCATCTGCAAGACGCCGTGAGGGCGCACGGCGCGGATCTGGGCATCGCCTTCGACGGAGATTCCGACCGCATCGGCGCGGTGGATGAAAACGGCGACGTGATCTACGGCGACATGCTGATGCTGATCTTCGGCAAAGAGATCCTGATGCGCAAGCCGGGAGCCACGTTTATCGGCGAAGTGAAGTGTTCGCAATTGATGTATGACGAGTTGAAGCGCCTCGGCGGCAATCCGATCATGTACAAGACCGGCCACTCGCTGATCAAGGCGAAGATGAAAGAGGAACACGCGGAACTGGCCGGCGAAATGTCCGGGCACATGTTCTTCGCCGACCGCTACTTCGGCTACGACGACGCGTTGTACGCGGCCTGCCGCCTGATGGAGATCGTCGCAGCCAGCGGCAAACCCTTATCCGCGCAACTGGCCGGGTATCCGAAGCTGGTTTCGACGCCGGAGCTGCGCATCGATTGCTCCGACGAAACGAAGTTCAAAGTGGTGGAGCGAGTCGCCGCGCATTTCAAGAAGTCCCACCAGGTGATCGATGTAGACGGTGTGCGCGTGCTATTCCCGCAAGGCTGGGGATTGCTGCGCGCGTCGAATACGCAGCCGGTGCTGGTGATGCGCTTTGAGGCGCCAAATAAAGAATTGCTCGAAAGCTACCGTCGCGAGGTCGAGGCAGCGCTCGAGCAGGCAACAGTTCAGACTTAGGAACCATCCGAAAAGCGAGACAGGAGAGATGGAAGGCCGCCCTTCATCCATCCCCCCAGGTTAGCTACCGGTCCGCGATCATCAATGTTTCTTTAGCCTGCTGCACGCCGTGACCGCACCCGTAGGATCGATGGCGCTGTTGCCCTGTTCGATGCTGACTATTTTGCCGCCCATGTCGATCACAAAGGTTGTTCGATTGGCCAGCATCATCTGCTCGTTCAATACGCCGTACTGTTTGGTCACGACCCGCTTATAATCCGACAACATGGGAAACTCCGCGCTTAATTCCTTCGACCAGTGATTCAGCGTCGCGATGAAATCCGCGCTGATCGCCAGAACCTGCGTGTCCGCTTCCGTGAATTTGCCAATACCAGACTGGTAGGCTGTGAGTTCCTTCGTTCAACCACCGGTGAACGCGGCCGGGAAAAACGCCAGCACGACGTTCTTCTTGCCCCGGAAATCGGACAGCTTCACAGGTTTGTTGTTGGTGTCTGGCAGCGTGAAGTCGGGAGCCTCATCGCCAACCTTCAACGCGAGCTTTGGCGCCGGGGCGCTCTGCGCGAGGGACAGGGCGGCGAATCCGGCAATGAGCAGGAACTGTTTCATGGGCTTCTCCTTGGCGGCGCGTTTGCCGCATTTTGATAGGATAGCCGAGAAATCCTAGGCCGTGGTGGTGGCGATCTTCAAGGTTTCGTCCAGCACGAACTGCTGGATATGGAAGGCGCGCTTGCGGCCCGTGGTGACCACTTCTCCCTGATACTTCAGTCTGCCGTTGACGGTGATGTCGAGCACACGGTCTACGGGATGGTCGAAGGCGAGGATGTCGCCCTCTTTCAGATCGAGCAGCGTCTCCACGCCCATGGTGGTGCCTTGTAATCGCGCGTCCAGATGAATGATGGCGGGGCGGATCAGGCGCAGCACGCGTCCGCGTTCTTCCTCGGTGGCGCGCGTCTTGCGGACGCTCCACTGCTGGTCGAACTTCTGGCGCAGCATCTTTACGATGATCGAGGGGATGCCGATGTTCATCATCCCGGCGGTATCGCCAATGCGCACTTCCATGCTGATGGCCACCACGGCTTCGTTGGGTGCAAGGATCTGCAAAAGCTGCGGTTCGGTCTCGAACGATTCGATGGCGAAATCGATGGTGGTGACGGCGTGCCATGCGGTGCGCAGATCGTGCAGCACGATGCGCAGCAGGCTTTCCATGATGCTTTGCTCGATTTCGGTGATTTCGCGGTTGATTTTCGTGGGTGCCTTCCCGGTGCCTCCGAGCAGCATTTCGAGAATCGGGAACACCAGCGTGGGGTTGATCTCCAGCACGGCGTTGCCGTCGAATGGACGCATGCCCAGCGAAATCATGCAGGTGGGCGAAGGCAGGCACTGCGTAAACTCCATGAAGGAGAGCTGCTCCACCGAAACCAGGTTCACCGCGACGTAGGCGCGAAGATAGGCGGAGAGGCTGGAGGCCAGTGCGCGGGCGAAATTTTCGTGCAGCAGGTGGATGGCGCGAAGCTGATCCTTGGCGATGCGGTCCGGGCGGCGAAAATCGTAAATCTGCGCCCGCTTGGACGGATCCTCCTCGGCTGCCGTCTCACGCAACTTCTTGAATACATTATCGATTTCTTCCTGCGAAAGTACACGGTCTACAGACACGCCCCTCTATCGGCAAGAATGGGCGCTGCCACTATACGGATTGTTCCGAGCGAGCAATCACGGAAAAGTTCCCCTCGTGTTACACTTTCCTATCTAGCGCCCTTCCCCGTCAGAAGAGGCCAACCGCGGTACAGGGGATTCGATGGCGGGTACAGCGCGCGCACTTCCGGCGCCGTTTCAGGATTACGGGCTCGACGACGCGTACGATGAGATGATCGACGAGTCGGGTGAACCTCGCCCGCAGTACGCGCATCTGTTTCAGGCCCTGCGCGAGCTCCCGGCCAGCGAATTCAAGCGCCGGCAGCAGGTCTCCGACCTTTCCTTCCTGCATCAGGGCATCACCTTCACGGTTTACGGCCGCAGCGAAGGGACGGAAAAGATCTTCCCCAACGACCTGCTGCCCCGCATCGTCACCAATCAGGAATGGTCGAAGATCGAAAAAGGGCTCACGCAGCGTATCCTGGCGCTGAACATGTTTTTGAAGGATCTGTATCACGAAGGACGCATCCTGAAAGACGGCGTCGTGCCGCAGGAACTGGTTTTTAGCTGCAAACATTTCCGCCGCCAGATGCGGGGGCTTGTGGTGCGTAAAGACGCCTATGTCACCGTGGCGGGTACCGACCTGATCCGCACCCCTTCGGGCGAATTTGTGGTGCTGGAAGACAATTTGCGCGTTCCCAGCGGCGTCAGCTATATGCTGGTGAGCCGCCAGGTAATGAAACGTATTTTCCCGGACTTGTTCCGGCAGTGCGGCGTGCAGCCGATCGAACATTACAGCCAGGCGCTGCTGGCAACGTTACGGTCGCTTGCGCCGCAAGGAATCGCCGAGCCGACCATCGTGCTGCTGACGCCCGGCGTCTACAACTCGGCCTATTTCGAGCACGCGTTCCTGGCGCGCCAGATGGGCATTGAGTTGGTGGAAGGCCGCGATCTGGTGGCGCACGACAATTTCATCTACATGCGCACCACCGAGGGGCTGCGCCGCGTGGATGTGATTTACCGCCGCATCGACGATGATTTTGTCGATCCCCTCGCGTTCCGTCCCGATTCGTCGCTGGGCGCGCCGGGGCTGTTCAACGCCTATCGCGCTGGCAACGTGAATCTGGCCAACGCGCTGGGCACGGGAGTGGCCGACGATAAAGCGGTGTACGCGTACGTGCCCGCGATTATCAAATATTACTTGAACGAAGATCCGGTGCTGAATAACGTGGAGACGTTTCAGATGTCGGACCCGGCGGAGCGTCAGCACGTATTGGCCAATCTCGAAAAATATGTGGTGAAGGCGGTGGGCGAATCGGGCGGCTACGGCATGCTGATCGGCCCGCATTCGACAGCGCAGCAGCGCGACGAATTCCGCGCCCGCGTGGAGGCCGATCCGCGCAACTACATCGCCCAGCCGACCATCATGCTGTCGCGCGCGCCGTGCATCATCGACGGCAAGGTGCAGCCGAGGCACGTCGACCTGCGCCCCTACATTTTATTCGGTGAAAAAACGGTGGTGGTGCCGGGCGGCTTGACGCGCGTCGCGCTCAAAAAGGGTTCGCTGGTGGTGAATTCGTCGCAGGGCGGCGGCAGTAAGGACACTTGGGTGCTTCACTAATGGATAGGGAGCAACGCTCGCGCAGCCCGTATGCCAGCCAACGAGCCGCCATGCGTCAGCATGCGGGCAGGACGGGCCACTAAAATGCTTTCACGCGTCGCAGAAAGTCTGTATTGGATGAGCCGCTACCTGGAGCGCGCCGAGCACACTTCGCGCGTCATGAAGGTCCAGTTGAACCTCATGCTGGAGCGCGAAACCGAGCACGACGACCGGCACTGGCTGCGTACTCTGAAGTCGCTGGCGCTCGAAACCAGCGCGGTGAAGCCGGGCGAAGCGCAGGCGCTGGCCAAAACGCTGATTCATTCCACCACCAACCGGAGTTCGATTGTCAGCTGCATTACGTCGGCGCGCGAAAACGCCCGGCAGGTCCGCGAACAGATCAGCTCCGAAATGTGGGAACAGCTGAACCGCATGTTCCACGATATGAAGCGCGCCGATTCCGACGAAGCGTGGGACGTGGACGACTATCTGCAGGCGGCGAAGGATAGCGCGCACCTGTTTCAAGGCATCACCGATTCCACCATGACGCATGGCGAGGGCTGGCAGTTCATCCAGGCCGGCCGGGGATTGGAGCGCGCCTCCGCGCTTTCCACGCTCATCAGCGTGCATTACCGCGAATTTTACGGTACGGCATCGGAACCGGAACCGCTCGAATGGCTGGGATTGCTGCGCTCCTGCACCGCGTTCGAGGCCTACTGCAAGGCCTACACGGCGGATTTGCGGCCGGATCGGATCGCTGAATTTCTGGTGTTGAATTCCAGCTTTCCGCATTCGATTCGCTTTTCGGTGGACGCGTTCGAGACGGCCCTGAAGCAGATTGGCGCGGAGGTTTCGAGCAAACGCTCGGCGCGCGTCGAACGCATCGCCGGGCGCATGCAGGCGACGCTGGCATTCGGCCAGATCGACGAAATCATGAACGCCAGTTTGCAATCCTATTTGGAAACAGTGCTGCGGCAATGCTCGCAGGCGCATTCGGCGCTGTATCAGACCTACGTAACCTATCCCATTGAGGCGGCGCTCCAGGCATCCTGATTTATGTTTTATTCCATCCGGCACCTCACGCAATTCCGTTACGATTCGGCCGTCAGCGAAAGCCTGATGGAGCTGCGCATGCATCCGCGCACGGAGGGTCCGCAGCGATGCCTGTCGTTCAATCTTTCCGTGGATCCGCGGGCGATGATTTTTCAATACCGCGATTATCTGGGTAACAGCGTGCATCATTTTGATGTGCCCGGGAAGCACATTTTGCTGCGGATCGTCGCCGAATCGCTGGTGGAGGTCCAAGCCGCCCCCGATCCGCCCAGACGTCTGGACGCCGGCGCATGGCAGCAGATCGACGAGTTGTCGGCGACCGGCGATTATTGGGAAATGCTGATGCCCAGCCAGTTCGCCCAGCCCACGCCCTCACTGATGGAACTCGCTGCTGAGCTTTCCGTGCAGCGGCGCGACGATCCTTTGTCCTTCCTGCGCGAACTGAACGAGAGCATGTTCAACTGGTTCGATTACGTTCCCAAGGCGACGCGCGTCGATTCTCCGATCGACCACGCGATTGAGGAGCGGCGCGGCGTTTGCCAGGACTTCGCGCATATTATGATCGCCTTGGTGCGTCATGTGAAGATCCCGTGCCGCTATGTCAGCGGTTATCTGTATCCTCTGGCCGATCATCCCGATCGCTCAAGCGAAGGCGCAACGCACGCCTGGGTGGAGGCTCTGCTGCCCGGCCTGGGATGGGTTGGTTTCGATCCGACGAATAATCTGCTGGCCGCCGAGCGCCACATCCGCACCGCCATCGGCCGGGACTACGCCGACGTGCCCCCCACGCGCGGCATCTTCAAGGGAAAAACCAACAGCGAACTCAAGGTGTCGGTCCGCGTCGCGCCGTCCGACGCCCCGCCGCCGCCGGAAACCGACCTGAATCCGCTGCCGCAGTGGGAGCCCGTCTCCGAAATCGAGCTGTACGACATTCATCAGCAACAGCAGCAACAACAGCAATAAACCCGTTGGAGGTAAGCTGAATGCATGAATGCCAGCGTTCCCCGGCGCAAGGGACTGCCTCTGTTAGGCGTGCTTCCCTGGTTTCGCAAAAATCCACCTGAGTTTCTCCGCACCACCGCTCGCGACTACGGCGACGTGGTCAACTACCGCATCGGGCCGCAGGAGATTTATCTCGTCAGCAAGCCGGATTGGATTCGCGACGTTCTCGTTACGCATCAGACCAACTTCGCCAAGAGCCGTTTCCTGGAACGCGCCAAGGTCCTGCTGGGCGAAGGCCTGCTCACCAGCGAAGGCGAGCACCATCGCCGCCAGCGCCGTCTGGTGCAACCCGCGTTTCATCGCGACCGGCTGATGGGCTACGCGTCGTCCATGGTGAATTGCGCGATGCATACCCGCGAAACCTGGCACGACGGTGCATCGCTCGACATGTCGCGCGAGATGATGCGGCTGACGCTGGCCGTGGTGGCGCGCACGTTGTTCAGCGCCGACGTCACGGGCGAGGCGGAAAACATCGGCAAGGCGCTGGAAAACGCCATGGTGATGTTCGACCGTATTTTCGTGCCCTTCAATCAAATCCTGGAAAAGCTGCCGCTGCCCTATGTGAAAAAGTTCCATCGCGCGCGCGCGTTTCTGGATCACCTGATTTACTCTATGATCGAGGAGCGCCGCAAATCAGGCGAGGACAAAGGCGATCTTCTCGCCATGCTGCTGCTGGCCCGCGATGAGGACGGCACGACGGGCATGGACGACAAGCAAATTCGCGACGAGGCGCTGACGCTGTTTCTGGCCGGTCACGAAACCACGGCCAACGCGCTGATGTGGACCTGGTATCTGCTGTCGGAGAATCCTCATGCCGCGGAGGCTTTCTACTCCGAAGTCGATCAGGTGTTGGAAGGCCGTCTCCCCACGTTCGATGATCTGCCGCGCTTGAAATACACCGAAAGTGTGTTCGCCGAATCGATGCGCCTCTATCCCCCGGCGTGGCTGATCGGGCGCAAGGTGTTGAGCGATTACGCGCTGGCTGGATATTCCATCCCCAAAGGCGCCATCATTATGATGAGCCCCTGGGTGGTGCATCATGACGCGCGCTGGTTCCCGGAGCCGGACAGTTTTCAGCCGGAGCGCTGGACCAACGGCGAGGAGCACCCGAAGTTCTCCTATTTCCCCTTCGGCGGAGGCATGCGCGTCTGCATCGGTGAGCGCTTCGCCTGGATGGAAGGCGTACTGCTGCTGGCAACCGTTGCCCAGAAGTGGCGCTTCAAGTTAGTGCCGGGGCATCCGGTCGCCACGCTCCCTTTAATCACCCTGCGGGCGAGACACGGGATGCGGATGATCGCTGAACGCCGGTCTGTGCAACATCCGGGCGCGCCGTCGTCCCCTTCGTCCATGCAATCTCACCCAGTCCCAGCGTAAGCACGGCGGGATCGGCCGCATCGTCGAAAATCAGTTCCACGCCGACGGCATCGGCGCGCCGCCTCCACCATCCGAATCCGAGCATGACGACGGCCGCGGCGGCATAAAACGGAATCAGCCGCGCAGGCTTGCGGACCATCCAGACATCCATGCGCGCCATCGAGAACGCGTACAACAGGAATCCACTCCAATAGCCGATCCACAGCAGCGTTACGTTCGCCTTGCCCGGAGGATAGGAGCACGCGAACGGAATTTTATGAAACTCCATTAACAGAGCTTCGATCAGGATCAGCGAGATCGTGATGCTGAACAAAAGGTGCGCCAGCGCCGCTCCCGGGCTCCACAGTAGAAAATAAACGGGTGCGAGCGCGGTAAATAAGGGCGCGACGCCGAACCACTGCATCGCGCGGCGCGCTCCGTTCAAGGCCGCGCGCTGGCGATTCGTATCGCTGACGCGAAATTGCCAGTTGGCGGGCAGTTCCGATGGAAGCGTAAAAATGAAGCGCATGCCGCTCAACAGAAAAAAACCGATCACCAGAGGCATGGGCAGCCATTCATCCCGAATCCGCGCCGCGGCGAACGCCTGCGCCGCCAGTGCGCAGCCGACGCCCGCATAGGCAGCCAGGAAAATGCGATGCTTCGCGCTGCGAGAAATGGTCTTGCCGATGAACGCCGCAGTGGCGCGCTCCACGGGGTCTTTAATGATGCGGTCCGCCAGTGCGCCCAGCCGTTCCTGCATGCGCGTCCTGGTGCCGTCGCCTCCTTCCGTCGATTCCAGCGTCTTACGCACATGCTTCCGGTACGCCGCGGCATAAGCAAGCCCGGCGACGAGGGTCACCAGCGCCAGCGCGATCTCCGCGCGATGCGCCAGCGCGAGAAATACCGCGTCGTGCGAGCCGGTGAGCGTCTCATATAGACCCAAAAACCACGCCGGAGGAAACGCGCGCAGTACCCAGGAATTTTCGGCCCGCAATCGAGCCATATCCGTGGCGATTTGCGGGAACAAAAAGAACAGCCACAGCAGCGCGAACACCATTGCGCCCTGCATGTATGCCGACGCTTTGCGAAATACCTTCACGCTCAACACATTCAGCAGCAGGCCCTCTAGCGCGACCAGAAACAAAAATGCAAACGCGCTCGATGCCAGGATCGCCGTGCCATGGGCGGCCATCGTCCAAATCAAGCCCGCCGGCGGACCCTTGTACGACACCGCGGGAAACGTGATGGTTGATACTGCGTTGACGCTGGTGGTGAACGCGAATAGAAACAGTGCCAGTGCCGCGATTTTTCCCAGGAAGATCGTGCGCGCGTGGATTGGCAAAGGCACAAGCGAAGCGTAGTCTCGGCGGTCGGGAAACAGCGCGTCCCATTCCAGCACGGTGACTGCGCCCATCACGAGCATCGAAAACGACAAGTACATCGAGCGGTCCGACCACAGCATCGCGTTGCGCATTTCCTGGGGCGCGGCGTTCAGGCCAAGATACGTCGTGTAACGCAGGCACGGCAGAATGATGCCGGGAGCAGCGAGGAGCGCCAGCAACTTCGTCACTGTCACCTGAATATCGGTGTTCTGCGCGACGAACTCATTGTCGAAGAACCGCCCGAAAAAGTGGCGCGTCAGGGCGTCGAACTGGTCGAACCGGTTCACGCTTTCATGACCTCTACAATCGAGTTGGCCGTGGTTTCGGTGTCCTGTTCCAGCACCAGTTCGGAAAAAATGTCTTCGAGCGAGGGCAGGTGCATCAGGTTCCGCAGAGCCTCCACGGAATCGTGCGCGGCGATCTTTCCTTTGCGCAAAATCATCACGTGCGTGCAGACTTTTTCGACAACCTCCAGTACGTGGGAACTATAAAGGATGATTTTCCCCTCTCGCGCAAGCGACCTGATCAGACTCCGGAATACCAGCCCAGTGGTGACGTCGAGTCCGCTTAGGGGCTCGTCGAAGACCAGAATATCGGGGTTGTGCAGCAGCGCGGCGGAGATCAACACCTTCTGCCGCATACCCTTGGAATAGGACGCGATGGGCGAATGGCGCGCCGCACCCAGAGAAAACAGTTGCAGCAGGTCGTCAATCTTTTTGTCGGTCGATTTTTGCGGAAGGCCTCGCAAGCGTCCGGCCAGTTGCAGATATTCGCGGCCCGTGAGATGCGGATAGAGATGCGGCTGCTCCGGCACGTAGCCAAGGCGGCGTTTGTAGTCGATCAATTGGGACTGAATGCTGCGACCCTCGAACAGCACTTCGCCGCGGGTCGGCTCCAGGAGGCCGACGATCATGTTTACCGTGGTGCTTTTGCCGCTGCCGTTCGGTCCCAGATAGCCCAGCACTTCGTAAGGCTTGACCGTGAAGCTCACCTCATCGACCGCCGTGGTGGTGGTGTAGCGCTTGGTCAACGCGCGAGCTTCGAGCATGGGCCTATAGACGCCACCGGACGTCTATTTGTTCCCGGCCACCAGATATTCGCTCTGAACCAGGCCTCCGGGGTAAGTGCGCGTGGCCACATGATCGAGCTTCACGTCGTACGGCAGAGAACCGAACAAGGGGATGCCGCTGCCGATCAGGATGGGCACTCGAGTCACGATAAGGCGGTTAACCAGTCCATGTCGCATAAATCCCTGGATGGTCACGCCTCCGTCCAGATACAGGTTTTTGATGCCGCTGGCGGCCAGTTGGAAAACGATCGCGGGGGGAGGGCCGGACATCTGCTCGACGTTCCCACCCTGAATAGACGAAAAGTCGAGCGCCCCGCTGCTCAGAACAACGACGCGCTTGGGTCCATACGCCCAGCCACCGAAGCTCAGAACCTTTTCGTAGGTGCGGCGTCCGATGCACAGCGCGTCCACGCTGGCGAAGAACTCCTCGTAGCCATGGGGCTCCTGTCCACCCGCGTCCAGAAAATCGATGTCGTCGTTTGGCCGCGCCAGAAAACCGTCCACGCTGACGCCGCAGAATACGGAAACCTGCATTCAAAAATCGTATCACCGTACCCGTCTACTTCAGCGTAACGAGGCCGGTGGCTTCCATGGGATAGTTCCGCTCCCGCCACGCGTCGAAGCCTCCTTCGAGCGGGCGGACCCTTGTGATGCCGTATTTCTGTAACAGGAGCGCCGCACGGGCGCTGGTGGCTTCGTTTGGTCAAGTACAATAGAGAATCACGTCGCGATCGCGCGGGATCTCCTCGTGCCTCGTCTCCAATTCCTTACGGTCGAACCACATCGCGCCGGGGATTTTCATGCCCTCGGATTGGAATTCCTCCGCCGTGCGCAGGTCCAGAATCACCACTTCGTCCAGGCGATGTTTCAAGTCTTCCGGTTCGATGCGCGCCACGCGCAGGCTCTTGATGAACCGCAGGCGCTGGAAATATTTGAAGGCGATCCACAGCGCCAAACCGGCGCCCAGGATGACGATCAGCCATCCGCCGAGCCTCCCGGCCCACGCGGCCACGGCATCCAACTGCGCGCGAAACGCGAAGCCCAGGCCCAGATACGCGCTCGCCCAGAACAATCCGCCGAGCCCGTCTGCGCCCAGGAATTTCCACCACGGCATGCGAGATAATCCCGCCATCGGCGGAGCCACGGTGCTGAGGCCCGGTACGAATTTCGCGATCACCAACGCCCATCCGCCCAGGCGCTTAAACCAGTAGCGCGTCGAAGAGACGCACGAATCGGGCTCCAGCGATATGCGGCACAGCAGCTTCAATACGGATGAGCCCTTCTTGCGTCCGATTCCGTACCAGACGCCGTCGGCGATCATCGCGGCCACAAGCGAAAACCCCAGCGCGCTGGCCAGCGAGTACTTGCCGTTTCCGATCAGCGCGCCCATCGCCAGAAGTACGGGCGTGGCGGGGATCGGCGCGCCGAGTTGTTCCGCCAGCACGGCGGCGAACAGCACCCAGTAGCCGTGGTGCAGCAGGAATTCCATCGCCTGGTGCATCAAACAGGCCGTGTGAACTCGACGTCGATCGTGATGTGGACGTCGTCGCCGATGGCCACGCCGCCGGCCTCGAGAACCGCGTTGTAGACCAGGCCAAAGTTTTTCCGCTGGATGGTTGTCTTCGCCGATGCGCCGCGGCGGTACAGGCCGAACGGGTCTTTCATTTCCGGCGTGACGTCCTCAACGTTCAGATCGACGGTCTGCGTCACGCCGTGGATGGTCAACTCGCCCACCACTTCGAAGCTGTCATCACCCGACTTCACCACTTCCTTGGAAACGAAACGAATGGTCGGGAATCTCTCCACGTCGAAAAAATCGGGGCTCTTCAGATGCGCGTCGCGCTGCGGTTCGCGCGTGCTGATGCTGGCAACATCGATGGTCACGTCGATCTTCGCCGCGGACGGATTCGCGTCGTCGTATTCGATGGTGCCAGTGACTTTGTCGAAGTCGCCCTTCACGTTCGAGATCATCAGGTGCCGGACCTTGAACTGGGCGTGAGTATGCGCCGTGTCGATTTGATAGGTGCTCATAATGTTCTTATTATGATGCGTTCAACCGCGGTCCGGATTCATGACCGCGATGTAGCCAAGATTTCGGTAAAGCTGCTTGTAATCCAGGCCGCAGCCCACCACGAAGCGGTCGGGAATTTCGAAGCAGCGGAACTCCACGGGCACCGGAACCATACGGCGAACCGTGCGGTCCAGCATGGTGCAGATGGCGATGGAGCGCGGCGCGCGCCCGGCCAGCGTCTGCAAAAGATAGCGTGTCGTCAGGCCCGTATCGACAATATCTTCAACTAACAGTACGTCCTCGTCCTGAATCGGTTCGTCCAAATCCTTGGCGATGCGCACCATTCCGGCAGAATTTCCGCCGAAGCTGGAAATGGCCAGAAAATCGATTTTCACGGGCAACTCCAGCGCCCTCGCCAGTGCCGTGAGGAAAAATACCGAGCCTTTCAGCACACCGATCAGCTTCAACTCCCGGCCCTGATACCGAGTGGCGATCTCCGCGGCAACTTCCTTGATCCGCGCGGACACCTGCTCCTCGGTGAACAGCACCCTTTCAATAGGGGGAACGTTCATTCTCGTAACCCATGCTTAAAAATCAGGTCCTGAAAATCTTTTTGATAGAACACCTGAATATTGACGTGCGGATAAATCGCCCGCAGCAGCTTGACTTTGCGATTCTTCTTGGTCACCAGAGCCTGCTTCATGGTGGTGAGCTCGACGTACAGGTCGAGTTCCGGGAGGTAGAAATCGGGCGTGAAGGCCTCTGTCACGTTGCCATCCTTGTCCCACTGTAGCGGGAAACTGCGCGGCTCGTATTCCCACTGGATGCGGTAGAAATCCAGCAGATTCGCAAACAGCCGCTCGCTGGGATGGCCGAACGCCGCCTTCTTGAAATGCTCCCGCGACGCTGGAGCGATGCCGTGCTGCGCCAGTTGCAGGCGAGCCTGAAAGTGCATCTGCGCCTCGGCCGCCGTGCTGAGCATGCCGTGCTGCGGAAGTCCGCGGGACATCACGGCAGTGCGCAGCACCTCCGCCGCCTGCGGCGCATCGAAAAACTCCATGTTCAGAATGACGTCGAATGCCTTCGGGATGCGGCCGAAACGCGCTTTGCGCACCCGCTTCGCTTCGTCGCCCATTTCGTCGAGTATCTTCAGCGCGGCCGGACGCTCCAGCCGTTGATCGATCATGACGTTGCCTGCGCGACGCGCTTCCGGCGCAGCGATGCCGGCGCGCAGCAGCATCGGCAGGGCGGGGAACAGAGACTCCGCGCCAGCTACGGCGATCACCAGATGATGCTCGGTCGCCATGCGCGCCAGGATCGATACTGCCGCGGGCTTCCAGGCTTTTGCCGGAGCCGCTTCGCCGATTTCCTCGGCCATCCACTGCGCCAGGCGAGCCTCGGTAACCAGTTCGAATTCCAACAGGCGGGCCGAGGCGTGCGCGACTTCTTCCCACCGCGACGCCGGATCGCCCGAAATTGTCAGGATCGCCATCCGCTACAATCGAGCATAGCAATGGTACTAGGGGTTGATATTGGCGGCACGAAAATCGCCACGGGCCTGGTAAACCCGAAGGCCGAAGTTTCGAGCGTACGCACTGTCCCGACGCTGGCGCAAGAGGGCTATAACGTGTCGCTGCGGCAGATTTGGGGCGCGATTGAAGAAAGCATCACTGGCGATGTGCGCTCCATCGGCATCTGCGCGCCGGGACCTCTGAATCCGAAGACGGGCGTGGTGCTGAATCCGCCGAACCTGCCCGGCTGGCATCACGTCCATCTGCAGGAGATGGCGGAAATCCGCTTCGGCATGAAGGTCCGCGTGGAAAACGACTGCAATGCCGCGGGTCTGGCTGAGGCGAGATTCGGGGCGGCCAAGGGCTATTCGAGCGTGTTCTACGCGGCCATCGGCACCGGCATCGGCGCGGGCATTATTCTCGACGGCAAAATTTATCATGGCAAGAACGGCTTCGCCGGTGAAGGCGGCCACGTCACCATCGATTATCAAAGCAAGACGGTGTGCAAATGCGGATCGCCGGGATGTATTGAGGCGCTGGCGTCGGGTCACGTGCTCGACCGGATCGGCGCCTACGATCTGAACAACCTCGCGACGCAACTCGGCGCGTGGCTCGGCAGCGTCGTGAGCCTGCTGGACCCGGACATTATCGTTCTGGGCGGCGGCGTGACGAAAATCGGCGAGCCTTTGTTCGAGCGCATCCGCGCCGTGGTCCCCGGCCGCACCGACAATCCCTTCGCCGGAGAAACTCCCATCGTCCCGGCCAAATTCGGAGGCGAAGCGGGCATAGTCGGGGCAGCGGCTGTCATGATGGGCGGATGAAGAGTCACAGGTGTTCGCGATTTGGCGCGGGTGGGCTCCGGAGGGGCATCTCGCGTTAAGATAACGCCCCGATAACGCCACGAACTTTTTTTGAATCAACGGATTGCTCTTTTCAGTCGGCAGAAGCCCTCGGCCTCGTCATGCAAAAGTGTATGCGGAGAGTTGCGAGGTT
>Ga0209698_10004088_pt1 | contig 16133 bp, 16 predicted proteins | sample LitLauG_LLR_2012_FD_187203 | JGI IMG/M metagenome (GOLD analysis project Ga0209698, IMG submission 187203) | Freshwater sediment microbial communities from Pennsylvania, USA - Little Laurel Run_MetaG_LLR_2012 (SPAdes) (version 2) | ecosystem: Environmental > Aquatic > Freshwater > Creek >...
GTGTAGAATAATTGAAGATCATTCAATTAGAAAATACGACGTTGAGGTAAAATACATAGAAGGTACAATTACAGATGTAGTAGACTATATCATAGAATATGTCACAAAAAACTATCTCAATTCTCCAGTATTGTTGTTTACAAATACTAGAGGTGAATCAGAATATCTTGCATCAGTTCTAAAAGAAAGATCTAGTCTTGCAATAGAATTGCATCATGGTTCTCTTTCCCAGCAGGTTCGCGAAGAGACTGAAGAGACACTCAAAGCTGGAAAACCTGGCATAGTGGTATGTACTTCGTCGCTTGAACTTGGTCTTGATATTGGATCTGTTGAACTTGTAATTCATTATGGTTCACCAAGACAAGTATCAAAACTAATGCAAAGAATTGGACGAAGCAGACACACAAGAGGATCTTCTGCAAAGGGGTTGATCGTAACAAACAATCCTGATGATGAGATCGAAGCCCTTGCAATTTTGGAGCGTGTAAAGGAGAAATCTATCGAGGATCAGGTAGTTCATGACGGGGCACTAGATGTCCTTGCACATCATTTGGTAGGAATGACTATGCAATTTGGAAAGGTCTCAGTTGACTTTGCATTAAATATGACAAGGCAGGCCTATTCATTTAGAAATGTAACTGCGGAAGATCTTCTTGCAGTACTTGAGGTTTTACACAACGGCTCACTTATTTATCTAGATAAAGAAGAGATGACATTTATAAAAAAAGGCCGCTCATTTAGATACTATTTTGAAAATCTCTCAACAATTCCAGACATTTTAAAATTCAAAGTATTTGATACTGCTTCTAAGAAAATCATTGGCAGTCTTGACCAGAGATTTGTAGGAGATAATGGAGAACAAGGAAGTGTCTTTGTATTGAGAGGCATGCAATGGAGAATTCTAAATGTAGATGACAAGTCTCTTAAAGTAAATGTAGAGCCCATTCAATCTGCTGGAATTAACGTACCGTACTGGGAAGGTGAGAACATTCCAGTTGACTATAATACAGCAAAAAAAGTAGGCATGGTCAGAACAAAGACTGTTTTAACACATTTTACAAATAAAATAATTGATAACCTAAAACTTGGTATAATTCCAGACGAAACAAATATTGCTGTTGAATCGCAACGAGTGAGAAATACTGTAGTGATACATTCCTGTTTTGGAACTAGGATCAATTCCACCCTTGCAATGTTACTTTCTGCAATGCTCTCTGCCAAAAGTGGATATCTTGTAGATTCTAGGTCTGATGCGTATAGAATAATGCTTTCATCAAATGGCAGAATATTGGAAAAAGCTGTTGTTGATATTCTTGTAGATGACTATGATCTTCAGGAAATTGTGAAAGCCTCCCTTGCTGGAACGCATAATGTAAACTGGAGAACTTGGTGTGTAGCAAAAAAGTTTGGAATCGTGGGAAGAGAAGCAGTCTATGACAGAAAATCTGCAAGATTCCTGTATGAAAAATATTCTAAAACGGCGCTTGCAAAAGAGGCGTTACGAGAATTGTATCATGACAAGTATGACCTGCAAAACACCTCTCAATTATTACAAGATATCAAGTCAAACAAGATTAAGATAACATGGATTGAAGTCGATGGTTTTTCAAAACTGGCAGAGCCAATACTTGATCATACAACAAAGTACTATGCATCTCCTGCAAATATGGACAAGGGAATACTGGATCTGGTCAAGTCAAGACTGATGAAGACACGACATAGGCTAGTGTGTGTAAGGTGTGGAAGATGGGAAAAAGTAATCGAGACGGGTCAGATAAATGAGATTCCATCATGTCCATATTGCAAGTCACGGCAGATATCTGCTACATTTTACTCTGATTATGACCTACCAAAAATAGTGCAAAAAAAGATTGCAGGCAAAAAAGTTACCACTGAAGAGAACCACAAGTTTGTTCGAGCCTGGAAGGTTTCGTCACTTCTTGCAAACTTTGGTAAAACAGCACTTGTTGTCATATCTGGCTATGGTGTGGGAGCGGACACTGCTGCAAGGATACTGCGGAACATGGTGGGCGAAGAAGAGCTCTACAAGCAAATTTACGAAGCAGAGCGACAGTATGTTACAACTAGGGGATTCTGGGACTAGTTCTTTCGTGTTATAACCGAATAGGGGCTCAAAAACAATTCTGTTCTTCCCTCAAGACCTGATTTTGCATTAACTGCAGTTACTGTAATTATCTCTCCTTGGGTAAATTGCTCCAAAAGTCTAGCCTGTGATCTCCAACCCTTGAGCCAAATCTGACCTGTATCATCTTCAATAAATGTCTCTGAGAGCAAAACCATTTCGCCCGTCTTTGTCTGAATCTCTCTTTTCTCTGGTGACTTTAGGATTATTGCTTCAACACAATAAAGTGTCTCAGCTGGCTTGATCTCCTTAATCTTTGTTCTAATTTCTGATAAAGTTGGAATCTTTTGATCATCAATCTTTCTTACAAATGAATCACCCTCAAGTGTGATGGAATTTCCATATACCTTGGATGGCATGCATTCTATAACATCTCCCAAGACAAGATCTTTTGTCAAGGATGCTGTATCGGTAATACTGATTAGATTCTTGTCTTGCTTTGCTCCAAGAATCAATGTATTTCCGGAATCACTTTTTGTAATAGATAAAATTCTCATAACGATTGGTTGAATCTCTGTTGCTCCCTCTATCTCTACTACTGTTCCTTCGTCACCATGAAGTTCAAGACCCATCTGGCCAACCTTTGTCTTTACTCCAATCAGTCTAGTCTTGGCACCTGATGTAATCATCTTTGGTATAGTCTTTTGGTCCATGTTCCACAAAACTACTCGTATAACTGTTCCATCTTTTCCTTTGAGTCTAAGCTGCACTGACTTTCCAGGCTCCCCTTTAAAATTTGTAAATTCTGTAGCCCTGATATTTCCATCAAGGATTCCAGTTACTACCAGATTTTGCTGGTTCTCTTTTACACTACTTACATCATCAGTGATGGCATCAAGAGATGGAATACTACTTTGAGTTCCATTTGGCTCAATATTTGACCCAGATCCAACATTAATTATTGGATTTCCCTTCATATCTGACTTGACATATGCCTTGATTATCTTGACTAGATCACCTGGTTTTAGATTCTCAATTCCTGGCAGGTTTGCCTTTTCGTCCCATAGTTTTACCTGAGCTCTGGAATCTCCGTCGTATACTGTCATTGTACGTAATAGAAACTGGGAACCGTCTTTGCGTGCAAACTGCTTTACTGGATAGACATTCATCACTCTTGTGGCAAGGGTTATCTCCTTTGCTCCTACATAGAGATCTTTTAGACCCATCTCTACCTTTAGTGGCTCATTTAATGAAACACCAAGGTCAGAGGCTATAAGAAATAGCGCACCCTGGTCTGTTAGATACCCTGCACCGATCTTTTCCTTCTTCTTTTGTATCATTTCTTCAATCTGTGTTCTTGAAAGATCGGGTTTTTGCTCCAAGAGTTTGCTCAATAATGAATCAAATTCTGACAATCAAGTCTTGATGGAAAGTGGATCATATAAAATTTCAGTAGACAAATTAGTGGGGAAAAAAGATCGCTCTTGTTGTATTGCATAGAAGCTAGTTTGCTTTCAAAATCGTATGGTGATTTTATTGCAGTAGATGGCATAGATCTTAAAGTAGAGCAGGGAAAAATTTTTGGGTTTTTGGGCCCAAATGGTGCGGGAAAGACAACTACCATGAAACTGTTGACTACGTTGATCCCGCCAACCGGGGGACGCATGAACATCCTAGGAATTGATGCCATAAAGTCACCACTTGAGGTAAGGAAAAAGATTGGAGTTGTACTACAACAACCAAGCTACGAGCCTACCCTAAGTGTTGAAAAGTCGCTTGAAAAATATGGCATGATGTGGAATGTAGAAAAAAGGATCCGCAAAGACCGTGCCGAGGAACTTCTCTCTGCATTTGATCTTGTAGATATTAGAAAAAAGAAAAATGATGACTTGTCCATAGGACAAAGACGTAGAGTGCAGGTAGCGCGGGAATTTATGCATGAGATGGAATTGTTATTTTTGGATGAACCTACGGTAGGACTTGATCCATCTGCAAGAAGAGGCTTGCTTGATTTTATAAAAAGCAAAGTAAGAGACGGTCTTACAATATTTTTTACTACTCATATTTTGGAAGAGGCAGAGTATCTCTGTGATGATATAGCAATAATAAACAAGGGAAAGATAATTGCAGTTGACACCCCAGGAGAGCTAAAAAGCAAGTTTGGTAGAGAAAAAACTATTAAAATTCACATAGGTGAACAAAGAGACATATCTTCTCTCTTATCTGGGATAAAAGACTGTAAAATTGAATACGATTCTGGTGCGATAATTACAGTTCATTCAAGCCAGTCAGAACAAGTCCTACAAAATATACTGCAAATACTTGCCTCAAATAATATGACAGTAGAAGATCTCAGCGTTGTACCAACTAGTCTAGAAGAGATATTTCTCTCAGTGGTGAAAAATTCTAATGCATCCAGTGATTAGACTAGTCAACAGAAATCTAACTATCTCCCTTAACATGGGATTTGTCATCTGGCAAATTCTTTTTCCATTGATTTACATCTTTGTTGCAGGGTTTGCATATACTGCATTAATCCATCAAGTTACCTTTGGAAACAAGACACTTGACTATCCTGCCTTTATCGCAACAGGCATGATTGGATTTAATATAATGAACAGCACTCTGATATCTGGCATAATAATCTGGAATGACAGAAGGCATGGAATGTTTGAGCAGATTCTTGTTGGACCATTTACACGAGCGCAGTATATTTTATCCAACGTCTATACCATTGGAATAATTGGGCTTGTCAGTGCTAGTATGATAACAGCAGTTGGTTATCCTTTGTTTTTTAATAAAGTGGAATTTAACATATTGACTGTACCACTTGTGATATTTGCTTCAATTACAGGATCCATACTGTTTGGATCTATTGCATCTATAATATCAACTAGGTTAAAATCAAGTGAAGGATTTAATGTTGTGATAAATACAGCATTTCTATTCTTTGCATTTGTAAGTACGGCATTTTACCCTGCACAGGGAGCTCCGCCAATTCTATCTGCTGCATTTTACCTTAATCCTTTGACATATCTTGTTGATGTGGTTCGCGCTGGAATATTTGGATACTTTAATGGCCTTGTTGCAACTGAGATGATAATTCTAGGATTTGGATCTATGGCATTGTTCTTGGTTGCAACCAAATTGTTGTCAAAACTTGAAGTGTAAGATTTCCTTTAAATTGAAGAAAGGGCTATTATTATGATATAATGCAAGTAAAACGACGTAGCAGTTTCTGGTTTTTGCTGCCTATTATACTCAATGTAGTTGGGGGAATAATTGCTTATTTTATAATAAAAGAGGATGATCCAAAAAAAGCCAAGAACTGTCTCTATCTTGGATTAATTCTTGCTGCCATACCTATTCTATTGATTACAGTGCCACTCTTTATTGGAATCACACTGTTACCTCACTTGCCAACTCCTTCAAATATGCATTATATGTAAAGTAGCCCGGCCCAGACTCGAACTGGGGTCAAGGGCTCCAAAGGCCCCTATGCTTGACCGCTACACTACCGGGCTTCTTTGAAACCTTCATCTGTATTCCTTTATAATGTTACTTTATAGCACGAGAGCTTATTAGACCTGAAAATTATCTTGGGATATAATGCAAATCTTACTGTTTGCTATTATTGTAATAATATCTTTTGGTTTAATGATTCCTCTAAATTCGTACGCACAAACACCAAGCAATCTTGCAATGTTTGTTCAAATAAAAGTACAAGACTCTGGTGGTAATCTGGTATCATATTTGGAGTGCACCAAAATAACCATAACTGATGTGGCAAAGCTCAACCTGCTGCTTGATAAAAAATCTCCTGTCTTTGAGAAAAGTTTTGTAACAAATGGAGATCAAAAGTTTGAGGTTATAAAAGTAAATGATACTGTAATACACCCATCCGCTACAATAGTATCTCAGAACATGATCTCTGAAACTGATGGTCAACACTCTACGGTGTTGGCCATTACAGACCATGATGGATATCCAGTAGTTAAAGGAGATAGAGTTACCGCGTATTGGACAATAATTCGTCCTGTTTCCTAGTCCTTTTAGATAATAATACCCCTACACCAACTGCAAAAAATACTGAAAGTGAGACAAATCTGTAGGGTTGGTTTGTCTGTTCTGTAAATGTAGTCAATAGAGGTGATGTAAGCAGTATGGATAGAATGAATATCAGAATCGAATCTGCATGGAGGACTCCTTTTCGTGAAGCAAAAAATAGCATTACTGTTAAAGGCAGAATAAATAGTATTGTGATATAATCAAACCTCATCTGCATTGACATGGCTGCAAAGCCCTGCCAGAACTGGGACATTTCAGAAAATGTGCTCGGTTCTGTAAGGCTGGTTTTAAGAGCAGATGCTCCCATGACTAGAGCTATGATGATTATTGCATATGTTACAAGCGAGATTATTTTAGAACGCTTTGAAAGTGTTGATCTTGCTATGAAATAAAGTGTCATGGGAAGAAATGCAATCGTTAGTGCTTTTGAAAATATTGATAAAATAAATGACACGGGAGATGGTGGCCAGAACTTTTGCACTAGGTACAGTCCAAATAGGTACAACAGTATCCAGGAATTGTCATAGCTTGCACTTGTGGAATACTCTACAAAGATCTGGCTCTGCAGTAACACTGCCATTGATACCAGGCCTGCAAATCTTTTTTGCGTGATTTCTTTTGTAAAAAGATATGTTAGCAGTAACAGTGCTATGCTTGTTAGAAATGGTATGACCCTGATATTGCCAAAGATATGAAGCGAGGCAGAGAGCAGCAAGTATCTTAAATGTGGCTCAAAGGAATGTGTAAAGTCTGATATGGTCCATGTCTGTACCCTGCTTTTTACTGCCTGATAATCAACCCAAGTCTCTTCCTTTGCTAGAGTTCCTGCAGTTATTGCAGAAAATATTGCAACTAGTATGATGATTCCTATGATGGCTTGTTTTCTTGAAACTTCAAAGTTGGCAAATCTTGATACCATTGGCCTGTACTTGCATTCCTTTTTTTTGCGGTATGCTATTCCTATGCCAAGCAGTATTACATTTATGGCAACAAACGGTATTGCCAAGATTCCTGGCTGGAATGGATCCAAAAATTCTGGTGTTATCAAGACTCCCTGAAATGGGCTTGAAGACCTTGTGAGCAAGGCCGGAAATACTACTGAAGATAAACTGAGAAGAACTATGATTATGGTTGGAACAAAGACTGCCCATGGCAAGATATTGTTTTTTGATATCCTTACCTGTGGCTTTTCTGGTAGCTTCTTGTCCTTTTTGCTCAACTTCTCTTTTATTCTAAATTTATCGTGCTTAAATCTTGATTGAATCAATCATTATATTACAACCATTTGTTTACAAAAATAATTGCTCAGCCTTTCTATCTTAAATAAATATGACAAGAGCTATATATACAAAATCTATGACATGTGGCCTGATATTGCAAAGGAATTCTATACCAAAGACTATGACAAGCCTGAATTTGGAAGAATAGACCAGATTATTTTTACTGGAATGGGAGGTTCTGGAGCCATAGGCGATACTCTTTCAGCCATTGTATCCAAGACTAGTCTACATTTTTCTGTAGTGAAAGGATATCATCTTCCAAAAACTGCTGATTCTAGCACCCTGGTTGTTGCAACAAGCGCGTCTGGCAACACACTGGAAACCCTCACCGTTCTTGATACGGCAAAAAAAATAGGATGCAAAATAATTGCTTTTTCATCTGGCGGGAAGATGGAACAATATTGTACAAAAAATAAGATAAAACATGTAAAAGTACCAATATTCAACTCTCCACGAGCTTCATATCCTGCCTATTTGTACTCGATTTTGAATGTTTTAGGAAATTTAATTCCTATAAAAAAAAGTGATGTTTTGGAATCAATTTCACTACTTAAAAAAACTCAAAAGCAAATCCAATCTTCAAACCTTGATGATAATCCTTCCATAGAACTGGCAGAATGGCTGTCTGGAATACCCATGATTTATTATCCATCCGGCCTGCAGGCTGTCGCAATCCGGTTCAAAAATTCGCTACAAGAGAACGCAAAGTTGCATGCAATTGCCGAAGACATAATTGAGGCATGCCACAATGGTATAGTTGCATGGGAGAGGCCATCTCAAGTAAAGCCGATTTTGATACAGGGAAAAGATGATTATATCAAAACCAAGGAGCAGTGGCAAGTAATCAAAAAATATTTTAAAAAAAATAAGATTGAATTCAAGCAGGTGTATTCAGTAAACGGCAGCATACTTTCCAAAACTGTAAATCTTGTATATCTATTGGACTATGCATCAATTTACCGCGCTATTGCATCAAAGATAGATCCTACACCAGTAAAGTCCATTGATTTTATGAAAGGTATATTCTAATTTAGATTCTACAGGATTGTATTTTTTAGTTAATAATTATAAACGCCTGTGATTTTTTGAGCATGAATTCCTTGTCATGTGATTCTGGAAATAATTTACTGTCGTTTCTTCTCATCTGGAGGGTTTCTGTAATAATGCTTATTTCTCTAAAATCCTGTTTACAACTTGAAGGATGTTTCCATTTGTCTTAATTTTAACCCCGGAAATTCCAACCTGTGTAGCTGCTGCAATATCACTTTCACTGTCGCCAATCAGCCATGAAAGTTTTCTGGAAATGAAATGCTCTTGAATAGCTTTCTCTAGCATGCCTGTCTTTGGTTTTCTGCATTGACAGTCTTCATCCGGTCTGTGTGGACAGTAGTATATCGCATCAACATGGGCGCCATTCTTCTCAAGTTCCTGGCTCATGACTTTGTGAATCCTGAAAAGTTCTTCACTGGTCAGCAAGCCCCTATTGATGGCAGATTGGTTTGTTACTATGATAACAAGATAATTCTTATCGTTGAGTAACTTGATTGCCTTTGAGGCACCAGTCAGCATTACAAATTCGTTTACATTTTTTACATAGTCGTCTCTTTTCTTGTTAATTACACCATCTCTGTCCAAAAATACTGCCCTATTCAACAAAAATTATTTAAAATAAATCAAATATTATTCAACTGTTATCCAAAAAAGTTGTCGACTCGAGAAATACGATATATAGTCTTAGGTGATATCACGGGTTGATGGATAGGATCATTCGCAGCAGATCTCCTTTAAGAATTAGCTTTGCAGGAGGTGGAACTGATGTTCCGCCATATCCAGAGCTATATGGGGGGGCTGTAATAAGTACGACAATTGATAGATATGCCTATGTTACTCTAAAAACAAATTCGCATAAAGGAATTCGCATAATCTCACAAGACTTTAACCTATTAGAAGAATTCAGCAAGATTTCAGATATGAAAATAGACGGAAAAACAAACTTGATAAAGGCTGCTGCAATCCAGGCCGGATTAAAAAATACAAACTTGGACATCATTGTCCATGTAGATTCTCCTCCAGGTTCGGGACTAGGATCATCATCTGCGCTTGCCGTAGGGCTGATTGGCTGTTTGTCAAAATATCTAAACGAACACCTCACTACCTACGAGATGGTAGAAAGGGCAATTGAACTTGAAAGAAAGTTATTGAGCATAAAGGGCGGATATCAAGACCAATACGCATCCACCTTTGGAGGATTCAATCTTATAGAATTTGGCAAATCGGTTATTGTAAATCCACTAAGGCTGAGAGCAGAGGTCCTTCAAGAGTTACTTGCGTCCATGATTTTAGTAGATACGGGAAAAACAAGGCTGTCGGGCAATATTCTAAAACACCAGATCCGCAAATACGAAAAAGGGGACTTGGAGACACTTGAACACTTGGACGAAATTAAAAAACTAGTTTATAATTTAAAAGATCATCTTCTGAGGGGAAATATTCAAGAAGTGGGACATACACTTGATATGCACTGGAACCATAAAAGAAAGATCGACAAAAACATAACCAACCCAAGAATTGATTCCATATATGACAAAGCCAAGGAGGCTGGAATTTTCGGCGGTAAATTGCTTGGAGCCGGCGGAGGGGGCCATATGCTATTTTTGTGTGAGCCAGATAAAAAGCACGAAGTCATCAAAGCAATAAAAAAAACTGGCATTGAAATTGTTAGATTTAACTTTGATAATGATGGTCTTAGGACATGGATGCTAGAAGATCATCGAGTAGTATACTGAGGAGTCAGACATAAGATTTGCTTGTTATATATTCATATATTATTTGGTCGCGATGACTTGGCAGGCAGTCATCCTAGTAGGCGGTCTTGGGACAAGGCTGCGAGATGTGGTAAGCGATAGGCCCAAGCCCATGGCTCTTGTCAATGGCAAGCCATTCTTAGAGTATCAGGTAGAATTTTTGAAAAATAATGGCATCCGAGAAATTATATTCTCTACTGGATACATGGGCGAAAAAATAGAGGAGCACTTTGGCTCTGGAGAAAAGTATGGAATCAACATAAGATATGTAAGGGAAAAAGATCTGCTAGGTACCGGTGGAGCCATAAAGAATGCAAGAAGTTTCTTGGAAGAAGAGTTTTTTGCACTAAACGGTGACTCTATGTTTTTAGTTGACCTAAGTTCTATGGTCAAGTTTCATAAAAACAATCACGCAGATCTTACAATATCTCTTGCAAAAGCAACACAAAGGTCAAGATTTGGAAACGTACAGGTAAATGACAGATTTCAGGTAACAGGATTTGCTGAAAAGGAGTATATCTCAGGAGATTTCATAAATGGCGGCATATACTATATTGATAAAAATAATATTGACTGGAACATGTTTCCTGAAAAGTTTTCGTTAGAGAAAGAGTTCTTTCCGCAGGTTGTGAAAAAAAACAATGTTTTTGGATTTGTTTCAGATTCTTATTTTATTGACATTGGAACAATCGAGGATTACAAAAGGTTTGAAAATGACATCTCTAGCGGTCAGGCAAAATTGTGACCATGTCTTTAATTTATGACCAACGCTTCAACAAGATCGCAGATTATATGCCAGGCAAGAATGTGGGCCTCCTGAATTCTTGGTGTGCTCTTGGATGGTATGCACAGGCAATAATCTGTCAAACTCTGCATCAAGTCTGCATCAGAGCCTGTAAACCCTATTGTCTTGGCGCCTATTTTTTTTGCAGCTTCTAGTCCCCTTAACACATTTGCTGATTTACCACTGGTACTAATCCCAACTACTACATCCCTGGGCTGGACTCTTGCCTTTACCTGTCGTGCAAATATCTCAGAAAAGTCATAATCGTTTCCTATTGCAGTAATTGCAGAGGTGTTGGTTGTAAGTGCCTCGGCAGGCAATGGTCTTCTTTCTCTTGCAAAACGACCTACAAATTCTGCCGCTATATGTTGGGAATCTGCAGCACTTCCACCATTTCCAAAAAGGTAGATGGTCCCATTTTTCACAAGGGACTTGGAAATACATTTGCTAATTTGTGATATTGTATTGTATAGCTCGTTTCCCATTTTTTGTTTTATAGCTATGCTTTCTGATATTACATCCTTGATGAATTTCTCGTCAGTGTTTTTAATTTTTTTTACCAATGATGATATTTTCAGTTACATGCCTTTAAAAAGTGAGCTGGGATCATTTTGGATGTATTGCTAATAAATTGTATGGAAACATACCATACAGGTATGAAAGAAAAACAAAATTAGATCACATGACACCTCATCATCATCCTAGGCAGTGAGACTTTCTCTGATCTCCAAGGAATTACTAGATATTTAAGATCATAAAGCAGATACAGTCATGAAGAAATTCAAAAGAACATCAAAACGTCTCTTTAATAAATTTGCAGAATATTTTCCATATTCTACTGTTGATGTAATATTAAGAAATGATGGTTCTTTTCTCTTAACGAAAAGAATTATCTCCCCCTACAAAAACAAGTGGAGTCTTCCAGGGGGAGTTGTTTTTAAAAATGAGAGGTTATCGGATGCAGCAAAACGAATAGCAAAAGAAGAACTAAATCTAGACGTTAAAGTTGAAAAGTTTCTTGGCGTATATGAAAATCCAATATCGCAAAGACATGATATATCTCATGTTTTCATCGTCTCTATTGTAAGAGGAAAGGTAACCTTAGATTTTCAAAGCAGCGCTATCAAATTTTTTAATAGACCTCCAAAGAATATGATTTGCTTTCAAAGGAGATTAATAATTGATGCAAGGCAATTTCTAAAGTGATCTTCTCTTTGTACAATCTTTTGGGATTTTTTAACATAATTGAATAGTATTATGAAAATAATGTTATTGGCTGTGTAGAAACCATCGATTTTAACAATATTGTAGATCGAATTCCACGAGCAGATCTATAGCTGACTAGACAGTTTCATGTTACCATGAAACCATCGAGATATGTCAAGATGACTTGTACCATGATGAGTGTAATCAAAAGAGCAAGAGTACCACCATACCTGCACCGCAAGTCCAATCACGTGTACAATGTATGGCAGCACCTGATACTCCTTACACTGCGTCAGTACGAGTCAAAGAGTTACCGCAGGTTTGTTGAATTCCTACAAGAAGCTTTTGGTGTGATAGAATGTCTTGGATTGTCTAGGGTACCACATTATACAACATTGCAAAAGGCAGCTGCCAGATTAACACATGGAATACTGCTAAGAATACTGGAATCATTTGTGATGTATGCAAGGATTCGAAAAATATTTGCAGGAATAGATTCAACTGGCCTGTCACACGGTCAAGCTTCGTATTACTATACAAAACGCCTCAAACTACGAAGGAAATTTCTTAAAATCTCAATCTGTGCAGACATGAAAAAACAGATCATATGTGGCATAAAGATACGGCATAAAAGACGACATGACAGTGTTGATTTTGTTCCATTGCTGGAACATTCCATCCGACTAGCTCCAATTGGCATAGTTGTTGCAGACAGGGGATGTGATTCAGAACAGAACCACGTATCTGCACAAGACATTGGCATTGCAAATACAATCATCCGTCCAAAATATGAGAACCTACAGGTCCACAAGACAAAGGGATACAACAGAAAGATGATGAAGCGTCATTTTGACTGGGATGAATACCATCAGAGAAGCAAGGTCGAGACCATATTTTCTGTCATAAAGAGAATGCTTGGAGAATACATCATGTCAAGGTACATCTTGACACAGAACAGGGAGACAATGTACAGGATAATTGCATACGACTGTTACAGAATTACCAGGAATTATTCAGTAATTTGGCATGGTTTCTACACAGCCAATGTTATTCAATTTTCTTTAAAGCAAATTTAGCAGACAAAAAACCAAGTATGGTGGAAAACCAAATTGTCATAATCCTGGTGTAGATGACCAAAGCTGTAGCAAGTGAAATATTCGTTCCATGATTTACAAGAAAACCCATCATACTTATTTCTGTAATACCTAAACCACCAGGAAGGAAAGAAACCGTACCCAAAACTAAAGATGTTAAACTGATAAGAGAAGTGCTGAAAATATCAAAGTTTAGATTAAATGATAAAAAGCAGAGGTAAACTGCCACAGCATCAACAAACCAACATAAAATACTAAATGGTAATGCATATGCTATATTTTTTTTTGAAGTAAGTACTAGAAGATTATTGCGTGATTCTATTGCACTATCTATGTATTTGTTAATAATTTTAATCTTTTTAAATAATTTTGTCATGTTTAGAAATAATTTTTTATTTCTTATTGTGAAAATTACAATGAGCATTATTATTGCGACAATTATTGTTGGAATGATAAATTCAATAGAAAATCGGAAAACAAGAAATATAGAAATTAGTGAAATAATTCCAGCCATGTCAAAATACCTTTCAACTAGTATCATTGGTATTGTTTTTGAAAAGGAATGTCCAAATTTCTGCTTGAAAATAACGGATTTGATAACAGATCCTACCCCTCCTGGCGTTATGAGAAGGGTTTGACCTGCATTGAAAATTATAAAACTATCTTTGATTGAAATGTTGATAGAAACTGCCTTGAGAAGAAATCTTTGTCTTTCACTTTTTAGAAATATTCCTAAAATTACAGAAAACAGTATGAATGGAAAATAAATCAGTTGAATACTGTGAAAGCTATGAGTAATTTTACTATAATCCGAATATAAAACAATAACTCCGTAAAACGCAACAACAAAAAACACAATTAAAAGACCGCGTTTTTTAATGGATTTTAATAAATTCATTCTAACTATCAACTCTTCAAACATCTTAAATTGATTGCTGCAATTTTCTTACAAAAATTACTTACTCTTCTTTTTTATCTGATGGTTGGAAATATTCCTTAACTGCAAGTTTTGATATTAGTTTTACAATGTCCTTATTCAAGGCATCTACTTTTAGGTGTAGGTGAAATACTAAGATTGTTAGTATGACAATAGGTATGCCAAAAACAGCTGACAGAACAAACTGTGTACCAATTAGCCTCTGAATGGTAAAAATTGCAAGAGGAAATGATGCTATGATAATAAGCGTCGTTCCAATAATGATCCATAAAGTAAAGACCCCCTGCGTTATGTTTTGTTTCTTTAGTCTAAGTAAAGAAATTGAAATAAATAGAACGCCTACCATAAAACCAATTACAGAGTAAACTTCTACCATTCTTAATCAATTCAGGAGATTAAAAGAAAAAGAAATCTGAAAGGATAAGATAACATGTTTATCAGGTTGAAGGATTTGGATTTACCATGTTCTCTTTTCTTGTAAAAAGCTGGAATTTCTATTATTCTTAATCCATTTCTTGCCGCAAAAATTATTTCCCGTTGAAGATAAACTGTTCCATGACACATCCCGTCGTTAAAATACATTGAAGATAATAATCTTATACTCTTAGCATTCCACGCTTTAACTCCTGATGTACAATCTGTAATTTTACTTTTACCTCTAGTTTTAAAATTTATTAACGCAGATGAAGTCACTCTGCCAATCACTTTGATGAAAGAATCTGTTTCAGGTGTCTTTTTCACATATCTTGATCCAATTACAATATCAGCTTGATTATTCTTAAGAGCCTGTATGAGGGGCCATAAAACACTGACCTCTTGCTGACCATCGCCATCAATCTTAACCATGTAATCATATTTTCCTGTATATGCTATCATAAAAGAAGTTATGACAGAGCTTCGCCCTAGGGTATTCATCACAAGAGAAACAACTCTAGCTTTAGTTTTACTTGCTTCTTTGATAGTATCATCCGTAGATTCATCGTCAATGACTAGAATATCCCAACTAGGATGTACATCAGCAATATCATTGATGATTTTTTTTATAGTTTTTTCTTCATTTTTAACAGGGATAAAGACTAGGACTTTATCTTGACTCACAGACTTTGAGAATAAGTCATAAATATATAAATTATAATAGAATACATCTGCAATTTCTCATTATTTTGATAAACTCTATAATTTGAAAGAAAATGAAAGCTCATAATGGTTTGAGTTTTTTCTTTAGCTTTCCAGGAACTCCAACATACAATGAATTTTCAGGTACGTCTGAAATTAATGCCGTTCCTGCACCTACGATTGCCCACTTTCCAATCCTTATCTTCTCCTTCATGGCTGTTCCTGACCCTATAAACGCACCAGTTTCAATTAGTATATTACCATTAACATGAACTCCGGGATTTATTGTTACAAAATCATCTATTATGCTATCATGTCCTATTGTAGAATCAATATTGATGTGTGTATGTTCCCCTATCTTTATGTTCACCGTAAGAATGGAACCAGCCTGAATAATTGTGCCCTTTCCAATCTCAACAGAGTCTGAAAAAATTACAGATGGATGTACAATTGTTTCAAATATTGTATTGCCCTCCTCTAATTTTTTGACAACATTTTGTCTAATCCTAGTGTCACCAATTGCAACTATGCAATGAACATCTTTTGGATTTTTTGTTAAGAACCAGTCGATCCCTCCCATTACTGGAAAATTATTAACATGTTTTTTCCATAATGATTTATTGTCATCTATAAAGCCGAGAATTTCGTACTTTTTCGATTTTTTGTTGCAATCATGTAACGTCCATAAAACTTCTCTGCCAAAACCACCAGCACCTACTATCATAATTTTAATTAGTTTTTTCACTGACGGTTTCATTTTT
>Ga0209698_10004089_pt1 | contig 16132 bp, 15 predicted proteins | sample LitLauG_LLR_2012_FD_187203 | JGI IMG/M metagenome (GOLD analysis project Ga0209698, IMG submission 187203) | Freshwater sediment microbial communities from Pennsylvania, USA - Little Laurel Run_MetaG_LLR_2012 (SPAdes) (version 2) | ecosystem: Environmental > Aquatic > Freshwater > Creek >...
ATCTGGTTCTATGGACAAGACTCGTTTCCGATCTCAGGCAGGAACTGAAACTCGATGGAGAAGACTGGCATTCTTCCGGGCTGAAGTACGGCTGGTCCTGTCGCCTGCAACGGAAGAAGCGCAACATCGTTTACCTTGGGCCGCGAGTGGGAAGGTTCGTGGCAGCATTCGCTCTGGGGGACAAGGCGCTTGCTGTGGCGCGCCAGAGCGGATTGCCTGCCCGCGTGCTGAACATGCTTGCCGATGCCAAACGGTATGCGGAAGGCACCGCGGTGCGGATCGAGGTTTCGAGCCCGGAAGATCTTGAGATTGTGAAAGCTCTGGCGCGGGTCAAGGTCGAGAACTAGTGATTCTATTTCAGTCCCAGATCTTTTTTCAGCGCTTCCCACTTATTGTCCACCAGCGATTTTGTCTTTGCGTCCATCACAATCTCGTCGGGCCAGCGGCGCGTGAAGCCTTCACTCGGCCATTTTCTGGTGGCGTCAATGCCCATCTTTGAGCCGAAGTCGGGTAGCCGGCTGGCATGGTCGAGCGAATCCACCGGCCCCAGCGTGAACTGAATGTCGCGCTCGGGATCAATGTTGTTAAATACTTTCAGCGTGACATCGGCGAGATCCTGGACATCGACATCTTCGTCGACTATTACGATGCACTTGGTGAACATTGCCTGGCCGAGCGACCAGATGGCATTCATCACTTTGCGGGCCTGCCCGGGATAGGACTTTCTGATCGAAACAATCATCAGGTTGTGGAACACGCCCTCGATCGGCAAGTTGATGTCGACCAGCTCGGGAATGGTGAGCTTCATCATAGGCAGGAAAATACGTTCGACCGCTTTGCCCATGTACGCGTCTTCCTGCGGCGGCTTGCCTACGATCGTGGCCGCGTAGATCGGATCCTTGCGGTGGGTGACGCAGGTGACGTGGAAGACGGGGTAGAGATCTTCAAGCGAGTAGAAGCCGGTGTGGTCTCCGAATGGGCCTTCGGTGCAAAGTTCGTCGAGGTTGATGTAGCCCTCGAGAACGATTTCGCTGCTGGCGGGTACGTCGAGGTCGACGGTTTCGCATCTCACCAGATCGACCGGAGCTCCGCGCAGGAAGCCGGCGACCAGATACTCCTCGATTTCAGGCGGGGCGGGAACAATGGACGCAAACGTAACCACGGGATCCGTTCCGATCGCGACCGCGACTTCCATTTTTCCGATCGGCCGTTCGCCTTCGGCAAGCATGCTTCCGCCCGATGAACGCGCCATGATGTCGACAGCAGCCCGGGATGCTTCTGTGCCGGGCGCAGCCGGGCTTCGCCCTGGCTGGACAGCCGAGGCGGCTGTCCCCACACGTTCCGCCATTGCTCCGCGCATGCGTTCGCGCTGGTGTTCGGCTGCGCTCTTCTGGCGCTGCCAATGCATTCCCGTGGTGCGCCCGTCATAAACCTGCATGCGGTACATGCCCAGATTCCTTTTGCCCGACTTCGGGTCGCGGGTGGTGACGCAGGGGAGCGTAATGAAGCGTCCGCCGTCTTTAGGCCAGCATTGCAGAACAGGGAAGTCGAGCAACGAGAAGTTGTCGCGCTGAATGACTTCCTTACAGGGGCCGGTCGCCACCGTGCGGGGAAAGAACTTGCCAGCCTCGGTCAGCAGCGGCAGCATTTTCAGTTTGTCGAGAAAGCCCTGCGGCGACTTCACGTCCATGAACATGCGGAAGCGGGCAGCGATCTCGTCGTAGGACTCAACCCCGACGGACATCTTCATGCGCTTATCGGATCCGAACTGGTTGATCAGGAGTTGCGAGCCGGGATGTCCCTTCAGGTTCTGAAAAAGAAGTGCCGGGCCTCCGGGATTTCCTGCGGCATCGTGGCTTTTCGAGACACGATCGGTAATCTCGGCGACTTCCAGAATCGGGTCGGCTTCTAGGTTGATGCGCTTCAGTTCACCGGCGCGTTCGAGCGCAGCGATCCACTGGCGAAGGTCGTCAAAGGGCAAGGATTTTCTCCGGGCGACCGACGATTATAAGGGATTCGGCCGGCCTTCATTGCCGCGGATAAACGCAGATCAAAATTTAAAATCTCAAGGCGTTACTTGCGTTGCTCGAGTTTCACGCTCGCCGTAACGGGCTGTCCGTCGCGCATTACTTTGACTTCGACCACGTCGCCCACTTTGCTCCGGCGCAGGGCATCGGTGAAGTCGTAGAGATTCTTGATGGGCTTGTCGCCAAACTGCACAAGAATATCTCCCGCCTTCAGCCCGGCTTTCGCGGCCGGAGAATTTGGCTTCACGTCGGAGAACTTCACTCCCGTCTCCACCTGGCCGAAGTCGGGGATCGATCCGAAGTACGGGCCATATCCGCCGCCACCACCGGCGGTCACGGGTTTTTCTTCGGCCACGACCTGGAATTGTGGCGGTTGATCGGCATTCGCCAGTTGCACCGCTACGCTCTCCACCATGTCGAGCAGCCGTGCAGCGGAAGTGTTGTTGATCTTGTCCCACGTATCCGATGGCTTGTGATAGTCGGAATGCAGTCCCGAAAAGAAGAACAAAACTGGAATCTTCCTGGTTACAAACGAGGTGTGATCGCTTGAGGAGTATCCTCCCGCCGAGTATTCGATCTTGAAGGGAGCTTCTTTCTGCGCCTGCTCCAAAATCGTCTTGAACGTCGACCCGGTGCCGACGCCGCCGATATACACCTTGTCATCTTTAATGCGGCCGATCATGTCCATGTTGAGCATGGCAACGGCTTTGGCGAGCGGGCGAGTCGGTTCCTTCACCCATTCGGCGGACCCAAGCAGTCCCAACTCTTCTCCGGCAAAGTTCATGAACAGAATGCTGCGTTTGAGTTGCCCGCGTTGGGGAGCCAGTAGCCGGGCCAGTTCCAGAACTCCTGCCGTTCCGCTCGCGTTGTCATCGGCGCCGGGATGAATCTGCCCGATCTGGGAGGGCGCGAGCGAATCAAAGTTTCCGCGCCCAAGATGGTCATAATGTGCGCCGACAATGACGTACTCATCCGTCTGCCCGGGCAGCCAGGCGAGCACATTGTTGACCGTGGCGCGGGTGGTTTCGATGTCGATATTGAGCGCAAGGTGAAGCGCGTCAGGAAAGGCGAGTGAGGCCGGCTTGGTGCTGGAGTTGATTTGCTCCTGCACATCTTTCAAAGTTTTGCCAGCCGTTTGAAACCATCCGTCGGCGATTGCATTCTTTACCTGCACCATCACGATGCCAGCATTCTCCGGCCCGCTCACGCTGCCGAATCGCGTGAGCAGATCTTCTTCGCCGTCACCCAACTTGCCGTTGACGATCACCAACGCCTTCGCGCCATGATTTCTCGCATTGATCGCTTTGGTGATGAGCTGGGAATGTTGCGTCAGACCGTGATTGCCCGTCTTCTCGGCGAATCCGGAAGGTTCATAGCGAAGAACGACGACGATCTTGTCTTTGACGTCGAGGCCGGCGTAGTCGTCGTAATGAAACTCCTCCGCCGTGGCGCCGTAGCCGGCGAACACTAAGGGCGCCTTGACTTCCCCAGACGACGAAAAGCTGAACGGTACAAAATCCACATTGATCTTCCGCTCGTACCTTGCGTCGCGCGTTTCCTCTACCAGACGATTGTCGGACTTCAACTGGGCACCGGTGACCACGCTGAAAGGCTGCGCATATCCCTTCACTCCGGCGGGCTCAAGGTGGAGTTCCTTGTACCGCTTTTCGATCAGGCGCTCGGCGCGCGTGATCCCAGCTGTACCGGCGCCGCGGCCTTCCATCTCGGGGGAGGCCAATACCCTGATGTCGTCAATGTAGCGGTTGGGATCGGCCTGTTGGGTGGAGGTGGCCGCAGCCAACACCGTGGCGATGACGAGGACGGAAAGGAGCCGGTGCGTACGAATCAGCATGAATTCCTCTGGAAAGGATCGATCGTATGGGCACCGAACATGTGTGTCAATGTTCCGGAAGCATTTGCCCACCTTGCGGAACTACGCGCTCAATTCCAGCGCGATCTGCTCCACCTGCGGCCAGGCTGCACTTTTGGGATCAATCAAGTCGAAGTGATCCGCTCCGCTGATCTCGAGGAGGTGAACGTCTTCCTTTTCTTTGCCTGCGCGTGCCTTCTTCAGATCGACATAATCGCGGCTGAAAGCGGGAGGAACCGTATCGTCGGTGCTGCCGTGAATGAGCCATTGACGCGCCTGCAGAATGGAGAGTTGCATCGGATCTGCCTCGCGATAATGATCCGGGACGTCCGCAGGCTTGCCTCCAAGGAACTCCACGACGGCGTCATGGCTGAGATGAAGTTGATACGCTTGCTGCAGGTTAACGACTCCAGCCAGCGAGATCACACCGACCACAGAAGGCTCGTGGGCGGCGAGACACAGGGCCAACTGGCCTCCGGCCGAATGCCCCATCGCGACTACCCTTCTTGCATCAAAATTGTGATTGTGCGCATTCTGGATAAGAAACTGGTAGGCCGAGCGGATGTCGGCGAAGGTTCCGGGCCAGGCTCCGCCCTCATTGCCCACACGGCGATATTCCAGATTCGCGGTCGCGAACCCCTTCGCGGTCAGGGCCGCGCAGAGGTGGCCGGCATGGTCGAGGCCGTATTTCGCGCGCCAGAAGCCGCCATGAATGTTGATCACGAGCGGGTGCGGCTTGCCTTTGGCAGGCAGGCGCAGGTCGATAAATTGATTCGCATCCGGCCCGTACTTGACGCGAAGGTCGGCGGTCGGCGGCTGCCGCGAAAGGATGTCCTCAGACATGGAGACTAGAACAATTCAGCACGGAGGGCACAGAGTAGCACAGAGGTGATCCCTGTGATCCTCGGTGTCCTCTGTGGAGCAGAATTTCATTCGTACCGCAGTGCTTCGATGGGGTCCAGGTTGGCCGCGCGCAGAGCAGGCACCATCCCACTCACGATGCCAACCACCGCGAGGATGCTGGTGGCAATCAGCAGGATCATTGGCGATACGATCAGGCGGATATCGGCAGCCTCGGCATGGCGGGCCATCGCACTGTAAAACGTAATTCGCCCCGCCGCGATCGAAACGGCATAAGAGAGCAGGATCCCGAGCGCACCGCCGACTGCGGTGATGACCATCGCTTCCGCAAGGAACTGAAACAGGATGTGGCTCCGCCGCGCGCCCAGAGCCTTCTCCACTCCGATCTCTCGCGTCCGCTGCGAAACCGATACCAGCATGATGTTCATGAGCCCGACACCACCGATGCCAAGCGTCAGCGATCCGATGATGGCGAGCAGGGCTTTGAGCGCGATGATAATGATGCCGAACTGCGACAGTTGCTTCTGAGCGTCGAAAACGAAGACCGCGCGATGGTCGTCAGGCTTGAAGCTGTGCGCGGTTGCCAGTGTCTCGCGGATGGCGCGGTCCATTCTGTCGTGATCGAGGCCCATCGAGTCGAGCCATATTCCGTCGAGATAGTGGTTGTCCTTGAGAACATCCATGGAGTTGAAAGGAACGTAGACGACTCGGTTATTGTCGTTGTCTCCCTCCTGCATGCGTGGCGCGCCGACTCCGATGACCTCAAATGTGACGCCGTCAATGCGTATCGATTCGCCGACGGCGGGCATCCCCGAAAAAAGCTTGTCGCGCGCTTCTGACGCGATCACGGCATAGAGGCCGTGCTGCATGTTGTCGCCGTCATTGAGGAAGCGGCCTTCAGCGATATCGAGATTCCAGATCGCCTGAATCTGGGGATCCAATCCCATCACAGGAAAGGTGAAAGAACGATTGTTGTTCTGAACCGTGGAATCCTTCTGCGCCATGCGGACTACATGCCGGCAGAGCGGAAGATTGTTGCGCAGGAGTTCGATGTCGTCCTTGGTAAAGCGGACCTGCACACCGGCCTTATTGCCGCCTGCCTGTTGCGACGTGCGTCCCGGGAAAACCCCGACCGCCGTCGCACCAAAGCTCTCAAAGATGGTCTCAATCGCCTTGCCAAAGCCGTTGCCGTAGGCGAGCAGCAGCACCACGGTCGCAATACCCCATGCCATTCCGGCCATGGTGAGCAGCGTGCGGCGGACGTCGTGCCGCATCGCGCCATAAGCCTGCTTGAGAAGGTCGAAGTGCATGCTATTCCTTGCGAAGAGCCTCTACGGGTTCGAGAAGGGCCGCGCGCCGCGCAGGGTAAAGTCCCGCCGCAATTCCCGCTACGCTCAGCGAAGCCAGAGCCAGAAGGGCAGTGGAGGCGACGAGCTTCGGCGGATCGAATCCATCGGTCAGGGTCATATGGGAAAGGCCCCTCATGGCCAGTGCGGCGACACCAATTCCGATTCCACCGCTTAACAGGGTCAGGAAGGCACCCTCGACGAAGAACTGAAACATGATGCTGCCGCGGGTTGCGCCCACGGCCTTCCTCAATCCGATCTCGCGCGTGCGATCGGCGACCGCAACCAGCATGATGTTGATGATTCCAATCGCTCCCAGCGCGAGGGTCACCAGGCCGACGCTCCCGAGGAACAGGTTCATCGCGTCGAAAATCTTGCCAATCTGGTCGACGGTTTTTACTGTGTCCCATTCGTCGAACGCATCCGGATTCTTCGCATCGAACCCATGGTTTCGCGCGACGATTTTATGGACTTCCTGCTTGGCCGTCTCATGCAGCGAGCGCGAGCGCGGCTGGTAATTGATCTGTGAGATGACGTCCGGATCTTCCCCGGCGTTCAGCGGCGGAAAATACTGATGCATGGTGCTGAAGGGGATGTAATTCTTCAGATTCTGCGTGTTGTTGTCGCCATGGCCGATGCGCTGCAGGGTGCCGATAACGTCAAAGCGGATGCCGTTCAACAGTATCGTGCTCCCAATGGCCGGGCGGCCCAGGAACAGAGTCCGGCGGGTCTCGTCCCCGAGCACAATCACGCGCCGGTTTTGCTGCTCGTCCAAGGGATTGATCCAGCGCCCTTCGTTGATGGGAACGTAGCGAATCCCGCTGAAGTTGGACTTTACACCGTTGATCTGGCCGCTCGCCTGGTAGAAATCGCTGACCGCACGAATGTCGCCGCGGGAGATGACGGGCGTGGCGGCGCCGACGCTGGGACAGCCGATCAGAATGTCTTGGTAATCGCGGTACGTCAGGTAGTACTGGCGAAGAGCGGTAAAACTGCCCTGTACAGCCGGGGCGCGTCCGGACCAGATGAAAATCACGTTCTCGCCCATGGAATCGAACTGCTTGCGGTTGCCGGAGCGGAAGCCTTCTCCCATGCCGACCAGCAGCAGCAGGGAAAAGACGCCCCAGGCAATGCCGAACATCGTGAGGACGGAGCGCAGTTTGTGCGCCCACAGCGTCCGCAGGGTTTGGCCGAAGGTGTCGAAGATCAGGCGCACGCCCCATTATAGAGGGCGTCGGGCATCTGACGTCTGGCTTCAGGCGTTTGCAGTGCGGGAGGAGGTACTCCTGGAAACTCGAAACCACGAGGGGAAGACCCTCCCTATTCGGAGGCAGTCACCCTGACAGCCTGAAGCCTGCCGCTCTGTATTTCAAAATTTCGTTCCTAACCCGTGCGACTCGGGTTATTCTCTACGCGATGACGACTCTTGCGCTGAGCGAATTGCTGGGCGCCACGGTGTATGACCCGTCTGGCGCGGCGGGACGCGTGCGCGAAGTCACTCTCGCCCCCCAGGAGGACCGTTCCCGCATCGCCTCGCTCATCATCAAGACGAGGTCCGGAAATCGGGTGCTTCCGTTTGCGGCTATATCCGCGATTAACGGAGGCATACGGGCGAGTACCGCCGCCGGAGAGTGGTCTGCCGCCATCGGTACCGAGGGACTCTTCCTGCTGGAGCGGGACCTGCTCGACCAGCAGGTGATCGACGTGAATGGCAGGAAAGTCGTGCGGGTCAATGACGTTGATCTTGAAATCGATTCTCAGAAAGATCCGAAGCATCCCGTTCTGCGCGTTCATGCGGTCGACGTGGGGGCACGAGGCGCGATCCGGCGCCTGCTGCGCGGACTTGCCCCTCGCACCGCCTTGCACGCGCTGCTGGGGAAGATTCCTCCGCACAGCATTCCCTGGGATTTCGTCGATGTGATCGAAACTGATCCGGCCCGGCGGGTCAAGCTGAAGATTTCGCACGAAGGCCTGGCCAAGCTGCATCCGGCCGATATCGCCGACATCGTCGAGGATCTCGCCCCAGACGAGCGGCAGGCTGTCTTCCAGACCCTTGACGAGGAGACCGCAGCCGAAGCTCTTGAGGAAGTCGAACCCAGGGTGCAGAAGTCGATCGTCGAGTCGCTCGACTCTGGGACCGCCGCCGGCATCGTGGGGGAAATGGATCCCGATGCGGCCGCCGACCTGCTCGCCGACCTACCCGAAGATCGCACCGAACAGATCCTGATTCAGATGGAGCCGGAAGCGCAGCAGGACGTGGTCGAACTGCTGGAGCACAAGGAAGAAACCGCTGCCGGACGGATGACTACGGATTTTTTGGGCCTGCCGGTCAACGCAACCGTGCAGAACGCGATCGATTCTCTGCGTGAATTTGAGGGAGGCGTTGAGGTAATCAGCACGATTTACCTGGTCGGCAGCCAGGGAACGTTGGCTGCCGCGGTCCCCCTGGCCAGAATCGTTTTGGCAGAGGCTTCAGTTCCCATGCTTTCTCTGGCTCAGGAGCCTCTGGTGCTCGCGCATCAAGAGACGACCGAGATGGAAGTGGCCGAACTGTTCGACAAATACAACCTGCAGACTCTTCCCGTGGTGGATGATCATAACAAGTTGACTGGTGTCATCACTTCCGACGACGTAATCAGCATGCTTCGGGCCAAGTTGTAGAAAAGGCAGCCGTCGCTCGTCAGGCGTCCCAAACATAGCGTCGAACACTGAAGGCCGATGGACAGTTAGAACCTGAGCCACGAAGATCACGCCTCCGGTGCCACTTTTCGTTTGGTCAAATTCGCCGCCTGCGTTTATCCTGTGGCGTCGCTCGTGCCTAAATCGCTCTATTTTATGTCTGTGAAAAGTGCGCATGAAGTTCCTGAGACGTTGGAAGATCCGGATCCTGCTGTTCTTCGCCGTAGTCGGTCCGGGATTCATTACCGCAAACGTCGACAATGATGCCGGCGGCATCCTGGTCTATTCCCAGGCCGGGGCACAATTTGGACATCTTCTGCTGTGGACGTTGATTCCGATCACGCTCGCCCTGATTGTGGTGCAGGAGATGTCTGCCCGTATGGGCGCGGTCACCGGCAAGGGGTTGAGCGATCTGATTCGCGAGGAGTTCGGGCTGCGCATCACGTTTTTGATGATGCTGGGAATTCTGATCGTCAACTTCGGAAACGTGGTGACGGAGTTTATTGGCATCGCGACGAGCCTCGAACTGTTCGGGCTGCCCCGAGTCTATACCGTGCCGGTGTGCGGGGTCATCGTCTGGCTGATTGTGGTGAAGGGTCAATATAAGAGCGTTGAAAAGGTTTTCCTGGCGGCTTCGTTTTTCTATATCGTCTACATTGTTGCGGGAGTGAAGGCACATCCACTCTGGAAGGAAGCGATCGTCGCAACCGTCAAACCGCCGGCGTGGGCTGCTTTTCGCGACCAGTCTTACTTGTACATGGTGATCGGAGTCGTAGGCACGACCATCGCTCCCTGGATGCAGTTCTATCTGCAATCTTCGATCGTGGAGAAGGGCGTGACGCGTCGCCAGTACAAAGCCTCAATGCTGGACGTGGTGACGGGCTGCATATTTACCGATGTGGTGGCCTGGTTCATTATCGTCGTCTGCGCCGCGACCCTGTGGGTGCATGGATATCGAAATATCACATACGCAGCCGACGCGGCTGCCGCACTCAAGCCGCTGGCTGGGCAATATGCTTACATCCTCTTCGCGGTTGGATTGTTTAATGCCTCGCTCTTTGCGGCGTCGATTCTCCCGTTGTCGACCGCTTATACGGTGTGTGAGGGACTGGGATTCGAATCAGGAGTCGGACAGAAATTCGGTGAAGCCCCGATCTTCTACTGGCTGTATACCGCCCTGATCGTGGCGGGTGGCGCAGTCGTGCTGATTCCCGGCCTTCCACTGGTGAAAATTGCCGTGCTCTCCCAAGTGGTGAACGGTGTGGTGTTGCCATTCGTGTTGATCTTTATGCTGCTTCTGATCAACAAAAAAGACTTGATGGGTGAGTACGTGAACAAGCCGCTGTTCAACGCGGTGGCGTGGGCGACTACCGTGATCATGATTGGCTTGACGGCGGCGTGGTTCTGGACGTTGCGCTCCGGGTAAGTTCTTCGCGTTTAGCCTTCCATGAGGATAGTCAGTGTCTATGGCGGCCTGTTTTCTCTGCGTTCTCGGCGCTGCTCTCCGCGAAACTCCGCGGTAAGGTTGAAGCGCGGAGGGCGCTGAGAAAACCCGCGGAGGACGCTGAGAAACCCTAGAGCAGCTTCCCGGCGGCCAAGTCCTTCACCAGCGTCAGGTCGGCTTCCAGAAAGTCGAACGTCGGAAGGTCCTTGGGCGCGGACCACTGCATGTCCTTGAAGATGCGGTTCTCGAGCTCGCCTTGGTACTCGCGCACGATGTAAAAGCGCAACTCCACCATCCCGCCGTTCGGATACTCGTGCTGGATGCGGGCGAGTTCGTCGCCGATCATCGCCTGAATCCCCAATTCTTCGTCGAGTTCCCGCCGCAGGGCTGCGCGCGGCTGCTCGCCTTCCTCGATCTTTCCGCCAGGGAACTCCCACTTGAGCGGCATGGTCTGATGCCGCGTGCGCTGGCACACCAGCAGCTTGCCATCCTGAATTATTAGAGCTGCGACCACCCGTTTCATGGCCGGGCAGGACCCGATGCCTGCAGCGCGCTCGCGACCGGATCGACGCAGCTGGTGAAGGTGAAGGCGAAGGCCGCCACTCCGGTCGAGCAACGCAGTTCGAGTTCGTGCAGCCCGAACTCGTGGTTGTTGGCCAGAAAATACATTCGCGGAGAATCGATCACGAGGTAGCTCTCTTCTTCTTTCGCGGCTGTGCGGAAGCGCGTATCCCGGGTGGCTTCTCCGGGTATGAGAGGTCTCCCGTCTTGCAGAATTACAACTTCAGCCGAAGGAGCATGCGGGCACGCCATGACCAAGTTTACGGCGGCGGCTTCATATTTCAACCGTAAACTGTGATGACCTTTCTCGGCCGCCTCGAAGTATTCGGCGGTCGAGGCCCAGCGGCCATTGGCATAGAAGAAATTCTCTTCGAGCGATCCATTGAACGCGTAGTCTGCAATCTGATCTTCCTTGAAGCCGCCCTCATTGCCGATGCGTCCGCGGGCGTGGCCCAGGTAAAGTTCCCCGGTCGCGCGATAGCAGACTGCGCCCATGTGATCCTCTTCTTGCAGCGGTTCCATCACGGGCGGAAGTTCGATCCCAGGATCAATTTCGCGCAGCAGTTCCTGTATCACCTGTTCACATTCGCCATAGCCACCCTCGCCGAAATGTCCATAACGCAGGTATCCGTCTTTGTCGAGCAGATATTTCGTGGGCCAGTAGCGGTTGGCGAAGGCCTTCCAGATCTCACGATTGCTGTCGATGACGATGGGGTAGGTGAGCCCAAACTCGCGGATTCCGCGCTCGACGTTGGATTCATACTGCGCGAAGGTGAACTCCGGCGTGTGCACGCCGATGACGGTCAGTCCTTGGTCGCGATAACGCTCGTGCCAGGCCTGCACGTAGGGAAGCGTGCGGATGCAATTCACGCAGGTGTAGTCCCAGAAGTCGACCAGAACCGCGCGCCCGCGAAGCTGGCGAAAACTGAGCGGGCTGGAATTCAGCCAGACGCGTCCGATTTCAGGCGCGCGTACTTTGCCCTTCTCAACTCTCATGCGCCGGACGCTTCCAGCTTCTTGCCGACCAGCAGGGCGCAATACTGCACGAAATCCTGATCTTCAGAGGTGAACGCGGCAGGGAAGTGGCTGTCGATGTCGAGTTCGCCCACGACTTTGCCGCCAGCAAACACGGGAACAACGATTTCCGACTTGGTCTCAAGCGAGCACGCCAGATAGCGGGTATCCTTGGCGACATCATCCACGACTACAGTCTGGCCACTCGAAGCAGCGGCACCGCAGATGCCCTGGTTCAGCGGGATCCGCGTGTGCGGGGTCATCGCGCCTTCAAATGCGCCCAGCACGAGTACCGGCGGCTGTGCGCCCGGTTCCAGCATGTAGAAACCGACCCAGTTGTACTTCAGCATTTTGTCGTGCAGAAGCTTCACCATCGCCCGCATGAGATCCAGGGGTCTGGCAGAAGATTCCGCCAAGGCGGTAACGTGAGAGCGCACTTCTTCCAGTCGGGTCGTCACGGGAATAGAAAATCTTACATCAGTCGACGGATTTTCCAACTGTGGAAGCCGGAACACCGGTAATCTGCCGGATTCCTTTTGTGCGCGGAAAGACTTCCGGATGAATCGCCCAGGCCAGGGCATCCAGACCCTTTAGCAGTGTCGGCGCAGGAGTGTTCAGAAATTCGTCGCGAATACAAAAAACGCGGCCTGACATTGCCGCGGCCGTCTGTTGCCATCCGCGTTCGGCAATGATTTTTTCCAGCGGAACCCGATCTCCCGCACCGCACCACGCGGCAATGATCGTGTCGGGATTGAGGGAGGCGATCTCTGCGGTTGTGCATTGGCGCGATGGAACGCCGACAAGTTCCCCTCCCGCGGCGGCGACCAATTCCGCCACCCAGGGTTGCGACGCGATGATGGGCTTCCCCCATTCCTCGCAAAAAACGCGCGGCCGGGGTCTGTTCGCGGCTCTTTGTCGAGACTGTTCGATGCGCGCTTGCATGGTGCGAATCAGGATTTCTCCAGCCTCTAAAGCTCCTACCGCGCCGGCAATCGTGGCGATGTCGGTATAAATGTCCGCCAGCGTTTTCGGGGCAAGCCCCAGAAATCGCGCCCCGGACTTGAGAATCTCTGCCAAGGCTTTCTCCTGGAACGGAACTGCCGCGATCACCATGTCGGGTTGTACGGCGGTGATCTGGCCGGCATCGGCGGTCCACGAGTCCTGCAAAATCGTGCGCGTTCCATCGGCGATTGCGGGTACCACGTCGGCGCAATATCGCGTGCAAGCGATGATGCGGTCCAGCTTCCCGATCGCCTCCAGGATCACCGTCGCGCTGGGCTGCAGGCACGCGATTCGCTGTGGAGTGTGATCGATCGCCATTCGTCCATCTTAAATGGACTGCAACTGGCTGTGGGTGCCCCACGTCTCGCCGCTTTTGCGAGACGTGGGATTCGGCGTGTCTAGTGGACTGTCGCGATGAAAACGTTAGCGGCAAATCATGACGGCATTCACGCCTCGCGTCGCTCGGCGGGGCGGACGAATGCGTCCGCCCCTACATTTCTTGTCCTAAAGCCGTCTTTGCGACAGTCCACTAGTCTTTGGAGATTTCCCCGAGGGCGGCCGAAAGCGCGTCCAGCGACAGCTGCGCTGCATGTTTCGAGGCCTGAGGCAGACCTCCCACAGCGCGCGTAAGTTCCTCGCGGCCGAGCTGGCGCGCTTCTTCAGGAGTCTTGCCCACTACCATTTCCGTAAGCGCCGAACCACACGCCATCGCCGGAACGCATCCCTTGGCCTTGAATTTGATCGCCGAGATTCGGCCCCCGTCCAACTTCAGGCTCAGCCGGATCACGTCGCCGCACACGGGATTTTCGATCTCAACTACAGCGTCCGCATCGGGAAGATCTCCCACGTTGCGTGGATTCTGAAAATGATCGAGCAGTTGAGCCGAGTACATCGTTACCGCCGGCCGGTGCCATCGGGAAAGTAAATTGTCCATCCATTCCGCTGGGCCGCGGCTTCCAGGTCGGGATTCGGATTTACCGCGAATCCATGCTTCGCCATAGCCAGCATGTCGGTATCCCAGCGAGAATTGCCAAACGCCGCATCGATCTCTTTCTTAGCAACTTCGCGCAGCGCTTTTGGCTTGCCCGGGCCTGAGGGGATGCGCACGAGCTTGTCGGTCACGATTCCGTTGTTGAGTTCTATTTTTGCGGCGAGGATTCTGCTGTCAGGGATCCCGAATTGTTGCATTCCCGCGCGGATCACCCATTCATTCGATGATGACACCGCCCAGATCTCGCAACCCTTCGCGTGGAGCTGGTCTACCAACTGCTTCATCTCGGGAAAGATCCGTCCGGGGAAGCGCGCCGTCATGAACTCCGTGGCGACCTCCATCATGGATGCATCCGACAGGCCTTCGTGCATCGTGACCATCTCGCCGCACATGTCGTCTTCGCTGACCTTGCCGACTTTGTATTCGGCGTAGCGCGCGCGCATGGCGCGGCCCACTTCGGCCGACACGACCCCGCGCTTGATCTCCCAATCAAAGAAGGTTTCGCCGGCGTCGCCCGACCAGAGGGTTCCGTCGCAGTCAAATGCGGCCACCCGTGGCACAAGCCGCAGAACGGTGTCTACAAACTGTGTGGCAGTCGGAAAGATGGCTTCTTGGCTCACGGCGTCCATGCACTTTGACAATACCGTGCGCCAGCGGAAGTGTGCAATGGAAGGGAATTCTACTTCGATGTCAGGTCCGCGTAATCGTCCGGCGTATTGATGTTGAGGGCTACGTTAGCGTCATCGACTGTCATATACACGATGTGCTCCTGATACCGGTGTTCCACGTCACGTGCATTCCCGGTGACTGGTTCGCGCAAGAAGCGCTCGATCAGGTCGCGCCCGGCAATAAACGGGTGGCCGTGCTTTCCGGAAAATTCCGGCACCAGTGCCCAGATGTTCTGCGGAGCCTCTTCAAACGCCTGGCGGAGAGTCGCCACGGTCTGGGCGCTCGCCGCTGGCCTGTCGACAAGAGTGATCATCGCAGCATCGCGCCCGCGGTTCAGCACCTCGCGCAGTCCGGCTTGCAGGGAACTGAACTGGCCCTGGCTGGGATCAGGATTGATCACAAGCGACGCTCCGCTCGCATAAGCGACGGAGGCCAGCGCGTCTTCGTTCTGTCCGGCGACTACGAGCACGAAATCGGTAGAGAGAGAGAGCGAACGAATTGCGGCCGACAGGAAGCTGTCGGATGTCGTCAGACCCTCGGCCGCCGGGGGCCAGGGCAGCAGCGCTTTGTCTCGCCCCATGCGCGAGGATTCCCCGGCCGCCAAAATCACTCCGGCAAAACTCACGGACCGGGACATGTTGCGGAAGATAGCAGAATCTGGGGAGAAAGTCAGTGATGGCGAAGATCAAAACCTTGAACCACGAAGGACATGAAGGTCCACGAAGGTAACGCATCGAATTCCTTCGTGAATCTTCGTGTCCTTCGTGGTTTCAGGCTGTTTGCCGTTAATGTGAACTACGCTCGTCGGTGACGTGGTCCGGTTCTGATTTCGTTTTGAACCAGCTCATATGCGGCAGCGCCGATGTTGCGTGCCGTCGGATGGCAATCAACTCTGCCGTAATGGCAATGGCGATCTCCTCGGGCGTGACCGCTCCGATGTCGAGCCCGATGGGTGAATGCACCCGCTCGAAGAGATGGGCCGGCAGGCCTTCAGCCTGCAGTGCCTTGGAGATCTCGATCACTTTGCGCTTGGACCCGATCATGCCGACATAGCGTGCCCGGGTCTGTACCGCCCAGCGAAGGATACGCATGTCGTCGCGATGTCCACGGGTAACGATCACGATGTACGACGCCTCATTCGGATCCAGCTGTTTCATCGCCTCGTCGAATTCGAGCGCATGAATTTCGCGAGCCGCGGGAAATCGTTCTGGGGTTGCGTAAGAGGAGCGGTCGTCCGTCACAATGACGTCAAAGCCTGCCGGGACGGCTGTCCTGCAAAGATTGATAGCAACGTGGCCTGCACCGAAAAGATAAAGTAACGCTGGAGGTAACACCGGCTCCACGAAAACCTCAAGCGTCCCACCGCAGACCAGGCCCGTGTCGTACTTCGGATCCTGGTTCAAGTCAAATTTTAGAGTTCGAGGCTTTTCTGATTCCATCACTTCGCGGGCGGCCTGCCAGACATCCGCCTCCACACACCCGCCGCCGATTGTGCCTACGATCGAGCCATCGTCGCGCACCAGCATCTTGGCAGTCTGGAACGACGGGATCGATCCGCGCACATTGACGATGGTAGCGACGGCCCCGCGGCGTCCCTGGCGGCGCAGTTCGACGATTTGTTCGTAGATGTCCATAAGAGCGAATGCGCTGTGGTGATTATCAGTCGGT
>Ga0209698_10004091_pt1 | contig 16124 bp, 12 predicted proteins | sample LitLauG_LLR_2012_FD_187203 | JGI IMG/M metagenome (GOLD analysis project Ga0209698, IMG submission 187203) | Freshwater sediment microbial communities from Pennsylvania, USA - Little Laurel Run_MetaG_LLR_2012 (SPAdes) (version 2) | ecosystem: Environmental > Aquatic > Freshwater > Creek >...
GGCGTACCCTCCGGGTGCTCGGCATTGCAGGGCCACTGGATGCTCCCGAGGCGGTCGAGCTTGCGGTAGTCGATGCCGGCGAATGTGGGCGTAAGCGCCGCGATCTCGTCCATGATCTGCGCGGGATGGCCGTAATTCATGGTCATGCCCAGCGCCTGTGCCAGCCGCTCGGTAATCTCCCAGTCGGCCAGGCCGGACTTCGGGCGCATTACCCTGCGAACCCGCGAGACGCGCCGCTCGGCATTGGTGAAAGTGCCGTCCTTTTCAAGGAACGAGGAGCCCGGCAGGAACACGTGGGCGAATTTCGCCGTCTCGTTGAGGAACAGATCCTGCACGATGATGCACTCCATGGCGCTGAGCGCTGCGGTCACGTGCTGGGTATTCGGATCCGACTGCGCGATGTCCTCGCCCTGGACGTACAGCCCCTTGAATTCGCCGTCGAGGGCGGCCTCGAACATGTTCGGAATGCGCAATCCGGGCTCCGCCAGCAGTTCCACGTGCCAGCGCCGCTCGAACTGCCCGCGCGTGGCGGCGTCGGAGACGTGCCGGTAGCCCGGAAATTCGTGCGGAAACGACCCCATGTCGCAGGAACCCTGGACGTTGTTCTGGCCGCGCAGCGGATTGACGCCGACGCCGTCGCGCCCGAGATTGCCGGTCGCCATGGCCAGGTTGGCAATGCCCATGACCATCGTCGAACCCTGGCTGTGCTCGGTCACCCCCAGGCCGTAATAGATGGCCGCGTTGCCGGCCTGCGCATACAGCCGTGCCGCGCCGCGCACCGCCGCCACCGGCACCCCGGTGACCTCCGCCATCGCCTCGGGCGAATTGCGCGGCTCCGCCACGAAATGCCGCCATGCCTCGAAGGAGGCCGCCTCGCAGCGCTCGCGCACGAACTCCTCCCTGACGAGGCCTTCGGTGACGACGACGTGCGCCAGGCTGTTGATCAGCGCCACGTTGGTACCCGGCCGGAGCTGCAGATGATGCGCCGCCTGCACATGCGGCGTGCGTACCAGATCGATGCGGCGCGGATCAACGACGATGAGCTGCGCGCCTGCGCGCAGGCGGCGCTTCATCTGCGAGGCGAACACCGGATGTGCATCGGTGGGATTGGCGCCGATCACCATGATGACGTCGCTGGCCATCACCGAATCGAAGGTCTGCGTGCCGGCGGATTCCCCGAGCGTCTGCTTCAGGCCGTAGCCGGTGGGCGAGTGGCACACGCGTGCGCAGGTGTCCACATTGTTGTTGCCGAAGCCCGCGCGCACCAGCTTCTGCATGAGGTATACCTCCTCATTGGTGCAGCGGCTGGAAGTGATGCCGCCGATGCTGTCACGGCCGTATCTGTTCTGAATGCGCCGCAGCTCGGACGCGGCATGGGCGATCGCCTCCTCCCAGCTCACCTCGCGCCAGGGCTCGGTGATCGCGCCGCGGATCATCGGCTTCGTGATCCGGTCCGGATGCGTCGCGTAGCCGATGGCGAAGCGGCCCTTGACGCAGCTGTGGCCGTGATTGGCGCTGCCGCCCTTGTCCGGCACCATCCGCACCACTTCCTCGCCGCGCATCTCGGCGCGGAACGAGCAGCCCACGCCGCAATAGGCGCAGGTCGTGACCACGCTGTGCTCGGCCTGACCCTGCTCGATCAGCGATTTTTCACTCAGGGTCGCCGTCGGGCAGGCCTGCACGCAGGCGCCGCAGGAGACGCACTCCGAGTCGAAGAACGACTCGCCCTGGCTGGCGGCCACGGCGGAGGCGAAGCCGCGGCCCGCGATCGTGAGGGCGAGCGTTCCCTGCTGTTCGTCGCAGGCCCGCACACAGCGCGAGCAGACGATGCACTTGCTGGCGTCGAAGGTGAAATAGGGATTCGACTCGTCCCGCGGCGCGTCGAGATGGTTTGCGCCCGAGTAGCCGTACCGGACTTCGCGCAGGCCGACGGCTCCGGCCATGTCCTGCAGCTCGCAATGGCCGTTGGCGGGACAGGTGAGGCAATCGAGCGGATGATCCGAGATGTACAGTTCCATCACGCCGCGGCGCAGCCGGGCGAGTTCGGCATTCTGCGTGCTGACCCGCATCCCGGCGGCCACCGGCGTGGTGCACGATGCCGGGAAGCCGCGTACGCCCTCGATCTGCACCAGGCACAGCCGGCAGGAGCCGAAGGCCTCGAGCTGGTCGGTGGCGCACAGCCTCGGAACCTTGACGTCGGCGAGCGCTGCCGCCCGCATGACGGAGGTCCCGGCCGGTACCGTGACCTCGCAGCCGTCGATCTGCAGCGTAACCTGCTCCGCGTCGCGACTGGCCGGGGTCCCCAGATCCTGCTCGCCGATGGATTGCATGGCTCAGCTCCGTGCGACCGGCAAGGCGGCCGCTCTGGAAAAATCTTCCGGGAAATATTCGAGTGCCGACAGCACCGGATAAGGGGTCAGGCCGCCGAGGGCGCACAGCGAGCCGTGGGTCAGCGTGTGGCACAGATCGCGCAGCAGCACTTCCTGCTCCGCGCGGCGCTCACCGGAGCGCAGCCGGTCGATGACCTCGACTCCGCGCGTCGAACCGATGCGGCAGGGGGTGCATTTGCCGCAGGACTCGAGTGCGCAGAATTCCAGCGCGTAACGCGCCTGGGCTGCCATGTCGACGCTGTCGTCGAAGGCCACGATGCCGCCGTGCCCGAGCATGCCGCCGGCCTGCGCGAAGGCCTCATAGTCAAGCGGCGTGTCGAATTTCGACGCCGGCCAGTACGCCCCGAGGGGACCACCCACCTGAACGGCGCGAATCGGACGGCCCGAACGCGAGCCGCCGCCATAGTCGTACAGCAGTTCGCGAAGCGTCACGCCGAAGGCCTTTTCCACCAGACCGCCGTGCGCAATATTGCCGGCCAGCTGCACGGGCAGGCTGCCGCGGGAGCGACCGGTGCCGAAATCGCAGTAGTAGCGGGCACCCCGTTCGAGAATGACCGGCACCGTGGCGAAGGTAATGACATTGTTGACGACCGTGGGCGCACCGAACAGGCCCTTGACCGCGGGCAGCGGCGGCTTGAAACGCACCTGTCCGCGCCGGCCTTCCAGCGACTCCAGCAGCGACGTCTCCTCGCCGCAGATATAGGCACCGGCGCCAAGCCGAAGTTCCAGATCGAAGCACCGGCCGGATCCCATGAGGTCGGCGCCGAGCAGACCCTCCGCGTAGGCCGTCGCCAGGGCATCGGTCAGGGCGGCCCGCGCGCGCGGATATTCGCAGCGCAGGTAGATATAGCCGCGCGTGGCGCCGACCGCCAGCGCCGCGATGGTCATGCCCTCGATCAGGCAGAAGGGATCGCCCTCCATGAGCAGGCGATCCGAGTAGGTGCCCGAGTCGCCTTCGTCGGCGTTGCACACGATGTATTTCTGCGGCGCCGCGGTCTCGAGCACCGTGCGCCACTTGATGCCGGTCGGGAAGGCCGCGCCGCCGCGCCCGCGCAGCCCGGAGTCGGTCACCACCTGGCAGATGCCCGCGGGGGGCAGCGTCACGGCGGCCTGCAGGCCCAGGTACCCGCGATGCGCGCGGAAATCGGCGAGACTGCGCGGATCGATCACGCCCAGTCGTTCGCAGGTCAGGCGCTCCTGATTCCTGAGGAAGGCAATGGACTCGACCGGTCCGAGGCGCAGGCGGTGCGCAGCGCCGCCGAGCACCCCGGCGGCCAAGAGCTCCGGGACATCATCGGCTCGGACCGGACCATAGGCAACGCGCCCTGCCGGTGTCTGCACTTCCAGCAGCGGCTCGAGCCAGAATGCGCCGCGTGATCCGGTGCGAACGATCCGGACGGACTGACCGAGACGGGCAGCCCCCGCTGCCAGCCGTTCGGCCACCGTCCCGGCCCCGAGTGCCAATGCCGTGGCCTCGCGCGGAATGAAGACGGTCGTGGTCACGATCCGTCCGCCCCGGTCAGTTCGTCAAACCGCTCCGGCGTGACACGGGCGTGCAGTTGCCCGTCGATCAACAGGGACGGCCCGCACGCGCAGTTGCCAAGGCAGTAGACCGGCTCCAGGGTATAGCGCCCGTCCGCACTCGTGCCATGCAGTGCCACGCCGAGGCGGCGCCGCGCATGGGCCTCCAGTGCGACGGCGCCGACCGCCTGACAGGCTTCGGCCCGGCACAGATAGATGACCTGCCGGCCCGGGCGCGTTGGCCTGAAATAGTGATAGAAGCTGATCACGCCGTGCACTTCGGCCCGCGAAAGATTGAGTTCCGAAGCGATCAGCGGCACGGTGCGCGGCGGCACCCAGCCGAGGCGATCCTGGATCGCATGCAGGACGGGCAGCAACGGACCCTGCAGCCGGCCATGTCTCGCCACCGCGTCCAGCACCGCCGCGTGTTCCGCCGGCGGCAGCACGTCGGCCGGGTCCCGGGCCGTTGTCATGTCGTCGGTGCCGGTCGGGTCACGACAGCGTCCCGGCGTAGATGGTCAGGCGCGGCGGCCGCGCCCAGGCCACCAGCGTCACGCCCGCGTCCCGGGCCAGCTGTACGGCCAGTGCCGTGGGCGCCGAAATGGCCGCCACCAGGCGGCAGCCGATCTCGGCTGCCTTGTGCACCACTTCGTAGGAGGCGCGCGAAGTCACCAGCAGCGTATGCGGCACCTCCCCGGCCCGCAGCGCGGCCCCCGCGGCCTTGTCGATCGCATTGTGTCGCCCGACATCCTCGCGGACGATGAAGCCGCCGGCCGTCGTCAGCAGCGCCGCCGCGTGCAGCGCGCCCGAGGCGTCATTGAGCGGCTGCAGCGTCGTCAGGCGGCGCAAGCCTGCGCGCAGCGCCTGCAGGTCGGCGCATGGGCCGGCCGGATCCACCGCCCTCACCGGCCGGATCGCCGCTTCGAGCGTCGAGGTGCCGCACAGGCCGCAGCCCGTGCGCCCGGACAGGTTCCGGTCACGGGTCTCCAGCAGCGCAAAACGCACCTCCGGGATGCGAATGTCGAGCGCCACACCCTGCGCCGTCCAGGTCTGCGCGGCCACCTGCACTTCGTCCACGCGCCGGACGATGCCCTCGGTGACGGCGAAGCCCAGGGCAAAGTCCTCGAGGTCGGCCGGCGTGGCAAGCATCACGGCGTGCGATCGGCCGTTGAACTGCATGGCGACCGGGACTTCCGCGGCAAGTGTCTCGGTCACGGCATGGATCAGTTCGCCCTCGCAGCGTGTCGCCGTCGCGGCCACCAGTGGCTGGCGAGGCGGGCTCCCGCCCGGTGTCTCCCGCGCTGTCGCACCTGAGGTAGCCAATGCATTTCTCCAGTAGCGCCATACGGTCCCGCCACGACGCACGCCAGCAGGAAACCGCGGGTGAACGCCGACGAACGCCGATGCGGCTCAAGCCGCCTGATCATACCCTTCGCGGCGGTCCAACCGTAGGGGCGGCCTCCCGCCACCGCGCATCGCGCCAGCCGGGCGTCGCATTGACATAAACCCCGGCATCGACGCACCGGCACGGCCCCGGGCCCGCGGTGCGCGCCGCGCGCGGTGCCCGGTCGAGCTTCGAGGCTCGTCAGTAGACCACCACGCTGCGTATCGATTCGCCGCGGGTCATCAGATCGAAGGCATCGTTGATGCGATCCAGCGGCATCGTGTGCGTGATCAGATCGTCGATGTTGATCTTTTTTTCCATGTACCAGTCGACGATCTTCGGTACGTCGGTGCGCCCGCGAGCGCCGCCGAATGCCGTGCCCCTCCACACGCGGCCTGTGACCAGCTGGAACGGTCGAGTCGAGATTTCCTGGCCCGCAGCGGCAACGCCGATGATGATGCTCTGTCCCCAGCCGCGGTGGCAGCATTCCAGCGCCTGGCGCATGACCTGCGTGTTGCCGATGCATTCGAACGTGAAGTCGGCGCCGCCCCGCGTGAGATCCACGAGATGGCCCACCAGGTCGCCCTTGAGTTCCCGCGGATTCACGAAGTGCGTCATGCCGAACTTCCGGGCGAGCGCCTCCCGGCCCGGATTCGTATCCACGCCGATGATCATGTCGGCACCAGCCAGTTTCGCGCCCTGCACCACGTTGAGACCGATGCCGCCCAGGCCAAAGACCACGACATTCGCCCCCGGCTCCACCTTTGCCGTGAAGATCACCGCGCCGATGCCGGTCGTCACGCCGCAGCCGATGTAGCAGGCCTTGTCGAAAGGCGCGTCCTCGCGGATCCTGGCGACGGCAATTTCCGGCAGCACCGTGAAATTCGCGAACGTCGAGCAGCCCATGTAGTGGTGGATCGGCCGGCCCCGAAAGGAAAACCGGCTGGCACCGTCCGGCATGAGGCCCTTGCCCTGGGTGGCGCGGATCGCGGTGCACAGATTGGTCTTGCGCGAGAGGCAGCTGCGGCATTCGCGGCATTCCGGCGTGTACAGGGGAATGACGTGGTCGCCCTGCTTCAGGCTCCTGACGCCGGGACCCACCTCGACGACGATGCCGGCGCCCTCGTGGCCCAGTATCGACGGGAACAGGCCCTCGGGATCGGCACCGGACAGCGTGTACTTGTCCGTGTGGCAGATCCCGGTGGCCCTGACCTCGATCAGCACCTCGCCGTACTTCGGACCCTCCAGCTGCACGGTCTCCACCTGCAGCGGCTTGCCCGCCTCAAACGCCACCGCCGCTCTGACATCCACGTTGTTCTCCTTGTGCTCAGGCCTTCAGGACGCCCGTGGCGCGCGCCACGTGCGTCGAAATATGATCCATCAGCATCGGCGACAGGCAGTCGTAGGGCTCCAGTCCGATCACCCTGAGGCGATCGCGCACCCGGCCCATCTGCGTCGGATCCGCACCGCCCTCGATGATCGAAGATACGAACGCGGCGAACTCCGGCGGCGACCAGCCGCCTTGCGGCGAGAGTTCGGTATGGACGAAATCCAGGCCGTAGAACGGGTGCCGCGTGTTCTCGATGCGGCCATACAGGTGTACCCCGCACCCCGTGCAGGCATGGCGCTGGATCGCCGCCGCGGAGTCCACCACCCGAAGCCTGTCCGCATTCTGCGTGACGCTCAGCTGTTCGCGCGGTACCACGGCAACCATCGCAAACTGCGCGCCTGGCGGCTTCCAGCAGCGGGTGCAGCCGCAGACGTGGTTGTGCGCCGATTGCGACCTGATCGTCACCTCGACCGGATTCCGCGCGCATCGGCACAGCAGCGTGCCCCCGGAGAAATTCCTGGCGGCCGGCCTGATGCCGTTGTCGACGTCAGGATGTATGGCGACTGGATCCACGACTCAACACTCCTTCGGCATGAGCCTCGCGCGGCGCGGTGCACTGATCCCGGCCGGCCGCGCCGCTTGCGCCGGTCCGGATGTGCGGCTGTTCAAATTATGACGCGCGCCAGTCCCGCCTGCAGATCGGACTGCAGGTCGGCCAATCCCTCGATACCGACGGACAGGCGCAGCAGACCATCGGTGAGCCCGGCCGCGCGCCGCGAAGTCTCGTCCATGGCCGCGTGGGTCATCGACGCCGGGTGCGCGATCAGGCTTTCAACCCCGCCGAGGGACTCCGCCAGCGAAAAGTACTGCAGCCCGGCGATGAACTGCTTCACGGCAGGTATTCCGCCCCGCAGCTCGAAGGAGATGATCGCGCCATAGCCGCTTTGCTGCCGCTTCGCCGTCTCGTGGCCGGCGTGCGCCGTCAGCCCCGGATACCAGACGCGCTCGACCGCCGGCTGCCGGGTCAGCCATTCGGCCAGGGCCTGGGCGTTGCGCCCATGCTGGGCGAGCCGCGCGTGCAGCGTGCGCAGGCCACGCAGCGTCATGAAGCTGTCGAAGGGTGCACCGGTCAACCCCAGGCAATTGGCCCACCAGGCCAGCTGCTCGTGCAGTTCGCGGGTCCTGGCAATCGCGGCACCACCGACGACATCGCTGTGGCCATTGATGTACTTGGTGGTCGAGTGCACGACGATATCGGCGCCATGACGCAGCGGCTGCTGCCACCCCGGCGACAGGAAGGTGTTGTCGACGACCACCAGCGCTCCCGCCTGCTTCGCCCGCTGCGTCACGGCGGCAATATCAGTGATCCGCAGCAGCGGATTGCTGGGCGTTTCGATCCAGACCAGGGCGGCGGGCTTCGCCAGCGCCGCCTGCACCGCCGACTCGTCGCCGAAATCGACGAATTCGACCTGCAGTTCGCCCCGCTTCTGCCAGGCCGCGAACAGTCGATGCGTGCCGCCATAGCAGTCGTGCGGCACGACCACGCGCGCCCCCACGTTCAGCAGATGGCCGACCAGCGTGATCGCGCCCATGCCGGAGGCCGTGACGACGCCTCCCGCGCCCTCCTCCAGGTCGGCCAGCGCATTGCCGAGCAGATCGCGGGTCGGGTTTCCCGACCGGGAATAATCATAGGTTCGCTTGTCGCCGAAGCCCCGGAACGCAAAAGTCGAACTCAGGTGGATGGGCGGCACGACCGCGCCGGTCGCCTCGTCGCTCTCCAGTCCGGAACGCACCGTGCGCGTCTGCGCATCGGCCCGAGGCGTGTTGTTCGGATTCACTCAGCACTCTCCATAGATACAGGCAAAGGCAGGCCGCAGCTGACCGGGTTCCTTGAGGAAGGCGTCATGCCCGTGCGGCGAAGAAATCTCGTGAAGCCGCGCGTCGGGGAGCCGGGCCGCCAGTGCGCGCATGTCCTCGATGGGCACGAGCTGGTCCTCGCGCACGGCGATCACGGTGGTCGGCACCGCGATGCGCGCCGCATCGACGCGATGCAGGTCGATCGATTCCGACAGGCACAGGAACTCCTCGGCCCGGACCCGCGAGGCGTAATCGCGGCCGCGGGCGAACAGGTAGGCCTCGACGGGAAACACGAACTGGCCGTCGACGCGGGTCGGTGGCGCCGCAAAACGCGCGGCGAACTCCTCGGGGCTGCGGTAGGTGGTCATGGCGAGTGCGCGCGCGAGTTCCAGCCCCTCACTGCCCTTGCCCTGCTGCATGGCAAATCGGACCGTGCGGCGCTGCACGCAGCGCCAGGCCGTGGCCATCGGGTGTGCCCGGTCCGCCGCGCTGATGACCAGCAGCCGCGCCACGCGATCGGGATGCCGCTCGCCGAAGGCCAGCGCCACCATGCCACCATAGGACGCGCCCAGAATGGCCTGGATGCGGGCCAGTTCCAGGTGATCGAGCAGGCAGCGAATGGCCTCGGCCTGGTCCTGGCTGCCGATGCTGGGCGGCAGCAGACCGGGTGGCGGCCGCGTCGAATCACCGCTGCCACCCAGATAATCGATGCCCAGCACGCAGCAGCGCTGCGTATCGAGCGCGCGACCCGGCCCTGCCACCTCGTGCCACCAGCCGGAGCGCGGCTGCAGATCGTCAAAGACGCGCCGATGCGCGGAGATCCCGCCAATGGTCACGACCACGGGCAGGCGGGGATTGCCGGCGAGCCGCCAGGCGAGCCTCGCGCCAGCGAGTTCGCCACCGTGGTGAAGAGGGAATGGCGCGGGCAGATCCAGGATGCCCTCACGCACGGAGGACTGCCCGTCGACCGATCGCAGATTGGTATGTCCCGAACTCACTGAACCACTCCGTCCATTGCAGGTGCCACGCTCACCGGCTTCCCGCAAGACAAGCGGCTGCGCCCCGTTCGGCGCCTTCGCTGCCGGCATCCGCAGCGGATGTCGGCGCTTCGCACGCTCATCTGCCGGCCCCATGTAGACCCATGGCCGCCGCAGGAGTTGGCACCATGCCGACCGAATCGGCGGTTGCCCCGGCGTCGAAGGGCCTTATCCCTCAGCCGGTCTCGATGAGTAGAACGAGTCTAGGGGCGCGCCTCTATCGTCGTCAAGTTCAGCAAAATCACGGACTTGGATAGCCAGTGCGCCGGGCTCCCGCCCCTGGGGCAACCGCATGCGGACCGCGGGCACGGGACGGGTCCGGGACGGGTCCGGGACTGGGGCCATGCGTCCGGCCCCATGCCCCCTTACGGCTTAAGGCAAATTGAGGCTAGACTTCGCGTCGTGCAGTGATCCGTTCGACGGGGCAGCCGGGTCAGATCGAGGCGTCTGCGCATGATCCACAAGGTCGACGAGTGTCGCACTGAGTCCACATTGCCGACCGGAGCGCCGTTCGAAGTGCTGTACCCGGCGGCGCTCGTCAGCACCGTTGAGAGTGAAATCGTGCCGCGCCTGCTCATGCACAGCGTATCGAAGCGCCAGGCGGTGCGGCAGGGCGAGGCACGATGGCGCCCGGGCGTTGATGAGCTGGCCGAGTTTGCCGGCCTGCTGATCTGGCACGATGCGGGCACCGCGGCGGCCTATGTCACCGCGCAGCTGCAGCAGGGAACCGCCCTGCCCACCCTGTACGTCGAATTGCTGGCGCCCACGGCCCGCCTGCTGTCGGGACTGCGCCGCTCAGGTCAATTTGGGCGCCTGCGCGTGATGCTGGCCCGCTACCGGCTGCTGCGCGTCATGCGCCAGCTGCGCAGGGCGCGTTCACCACTGCTGACGGATCCTGCTGCAGCGCCCCATTGACGCCGGCGCTAAGATAGGGGGAATGGATGTTCATGCCCCCGCCGCCGGCCCCGACCCTGCCCGGAATCACACTGCGATGCATGGCAGCACGCTGGCGCGGCTGCGCGCGGCCACGTGGCCGGCGCACCAGCGCCTGGAAAAGCGCCTGGCGGTCAGGGACCGCTTCTGTGAGGCGGCTGCCTATCGGGCGCACCTCGAGCAGATGTGGGGCTTTTGTGCCGGCCTGGAAAAAAATCTGGGATCGTGCGGCCTGGGCGGCGCCCTGGGCGACTACGCGTCCCGGCACAAGCTGCCGCTGCTGGAACGCGACCTGATCGCGCTGGGCCTCGAACCGGAGGCACTGGCCTGGCTGCCGGTATGCGGCGCGCTTCCGGACTGCAGCGACGTGGCCGCCGCGCTGGGCTGCCTTTATGTGATCGAGGGATCGACGCTCGGGGGGCAGACCCTGGCGCCCCTGGTGCAGCGGCATCTCGGGCTCGACGCCGAGCGCGGCGCGGCGTTCCTCGCCGGCTATGGCGAGAACACCCTCGCCATGTGGCGCGCCTTCGGATCGGCGCTCGATGCGTGGTGCGGTGAGGCACCTCGCCAGGCCACGGCCGTGGCCGCCGGGATCGCCACCTTCGAAGCGCTCGAGTCGTGGCTGTGCGGCCCGTCGACGTGAGCGCCGAGACCGTCCGCTTCGGCGAAGCGGACCTGAGCACCTGCGATCGCGAGCCCATACACATCCCCGGTTCGATACAACCCCATGGCGTGCTGCTGGTGGTCGACCGCGAAACGCTCACGGTGGAGCAGGCGGCCGGCGATACCCGGTCGCTGCTCGGCATCGATCCGGACCGGATGCCCGGCATGTCCATCGGCGCGCTGTTCGACCCCGACGCCGTGCGCTACGTCACCGCGCGACTGGGCTCGCCCACCGCGTTCGTTGCACCGCAGACGCGGCTGGGCATCGACCCGAGCGCCGCTGCGCGGGCCCTGGACCTGACGTTGCATGCCCAGGACCGCACGGCGATTCTGGAACTCGAACTCGCGCGCCGTACGGTGACCAGCGGCGAGGATCCGATCGCACAGCTCAAGACCCTGCTGGCGGTCGTACAGGTCACGGCAAGCGTCGCGGAATCCTGTGCCGCGGCCGCCACCGCGTTGCGCACGGCCACGGGCTTTGATCGCGCCATGGTCTACCGCTTCCTGCCGGACGGGACCGGCGTCATCGTCGCGGAAAATGCCCGCGCCGGCCTGGAGTCCTTCCTGGGCCTGCATTACCCGGCTTCCGACATTCCCAGGCAGGCGCGTGAACTCTACCGGCGCAACTGGCTGCGCACGATCGCCGATATCGACTACGCCCCCGCGCCGCTGCAACCTGCGACGAACGCGCGCACCGGGCAACCGATCGACATGAGTCACTGCACGCTGCGCAGCGTCTCGCCGATCCATATCGAATACCTGCGCAACATGGGCGTCAGCGCCTCCCTGTCGGCATCGATCGTGGTCCGCGACAAGCTGTGGGGCATGCTGGTCCTGCACCACTACGCTCCGCGGCAGGTTTCCGCCGACCTGCGCATCGCCTGCGAAACGTTTGCGCAGATCTTCTCGCTGCACATTGGCGCCAAGAACCAGGCGGATACTTCGCACCTGCAGCTGGAGGCGCGCCGCCTGCGCGAGGAACTGATCGCGCGCATCGCAGCCACCGATGACATCGGCGCCACGATCGCGAGCTGGGATCTGCGCCAGTATCTCGGGGCGACCGGCGCGGTCGTCTATCTGGACGGACGGCTGCACCGGGTGGGTGAAACCCCCGGGAACGAGGACATCGAGGCGCTCATTGCCTGGCTCAACGGCGTCAACCAGCCGCTGTTCGCCAGCGAGCACCTGGCGGCCAGCTACCCCGCGGCAGCGCGGTTCCCCGCCGTGGCAAGCGGCCTGGTGGCGGTGGGACTGTCGCGCGAGCCGCGCGACTACGTGCTGTGGTTTCGCCCGGAAATAGGCCTTACGGTGCGCTGGGCGGGTGATCCGTCGAGTTCCATCAAGGCCGGACCCCTCGGTGCCAGGCTGACCCCGCGCGGTTCCTTCGCCGAATGGCTGGAAGTGACCCGGATGCAGTCGGCCCCCTGGTCGGAAGTCGAGCTCGAAGCCGCCGAGGCCCTGCGCGTCCTGCTGCTCGAATGGGTGCTGCGCAGCGTCGATCTGCGCCAGCGCGAGATCCTGTTCCAGGCCACGCGGGCGACGGCCGAGGAACTGGAACAGCGTGTCGCGCAGCGCACCGAACAGCTGCGCACGCTCGCCTCGGATCTGGAAGCCGCCGAGGAGCGGGAACGGCGCCAGATTGCGCGCGATCTGCACGACGATCTCGGCCAGTTGCTCGCGGCTGCGCGCATCCGGCTGGCCGGACTGTGCAGCGACTCGCGCGGCGAGGTGCGCTCGATCGCCAGCCAGGTCGATGTGCTGATTGAGCGCGCTTCCGCTTCGACCCGCTCGCTGGCCGCTCAGCTGGCCCCGGCGGTGCTGCATGAACTGGGCTTCGTTCCCGCCCTGGAGTGGCTGGCGGAGGAAGTTGAGCGCACCTTCGGCCTCAAGGTGACGACCATCGATGACGGTGCGCCCAAGCCGCTGTCGCATGAGGTGCGGGCCATCCTGTACCGCGTGGTGCGCGAACTGCTGATCAATGCCGCCAAGCACGCCCGGTCCGATGGCGCAACCGTCGAATCCGAGTCCGTGGATCGGGGCCTGGTGGTGCGCGTGTCGGACCACGGCATCGGCTACGACGCCGCCAAGGTGCTGGTGCCGCCCTACCGGGGCCTGGGCCTGGTTACGATACGCGAACGGCTTTCGCACATTGGCGCCACGCTGGAAATCCGCTCGGCGCCCGGTCGCGGTACCGTTGCCATCGTGACGGCGCCGGTTGCCTCCACGGTGCAGCCGTGAGCATACGCGTGCTGCTCGTGGAGGATCACCGCATGGTGCGCGAGGCGCTGCGCGACCTGCTCGCCAAGGTGCCCGAGATCCAGGTCGTCGGTGAAGCCGGAGATGCCCGCGAAGCGCTCGAACTGGCGAAGAGCGCCGCGGCCGACGTCATCGTGCTCGACATCGGTCTACCCGACCTCAACGGCATCGAAGTGGCGGCGCGCCTGCGCGACGCGGGCAATCCGGCCAAGATCGTCGCCCTGTCGGCCTTCGCGGACAAACGCTTCGTTACGGCCATGCTGCGGGCCGGCGTAGCGGCCTACATCACCAAGTCGGCCGCCGGCACCGAACTGCTCCGCGCCATCAGTGCCGTGGCCGCCGGGCACGGCTATTTCTCTCCGGAAATCGCTGCGGCGCTGGCCTCGGAAATGCGCGAGCGGCCCCAGGCCGGCGAGGCGCCCACGCTGTCCCGCCGGGAGCGCGAAGTGCTGCGCCTGATCGCCGAGGGCCACCGATCCCCGGGCATGGCCGAGGAGTTGCACGTGTCCGTCGCCACGGTGGAAGTCCATCGGCGCAACCTGATGCGCAAACTCGGTCTGCGCACGGTTGCCGACCTGACAAAATACGCGATTCGCGAAGGCATCATCTCGCTCTGAACCGCCCCGCCCGGGCCTACCGGTTTCCCGGTAGATCGATGTAGCGTTAGTCAGGATATGGGCGCCCGCGCGTGGCCGATAGGCTTGAGCCCTTCGCTCCCATCAAGTGCCTGTCATGAACGAGGTCGTCGCGCTGCTGGCTGTGCTCCGTGCCTCGCCGTTGCGGGAGGCGCCGCGCGGACCGGCACCGCTGGCCGACGCCTGCCTGTACGCCGCGGCCACCGAGGCGGTGCTGATGCTGGAGGCCGCCACCGGATCCATCATCGAGGCCAATCCGGCCGCAGCGCGGCTGCTGTGCGTTCCGCGCACGCGGCTGCTGGGCGCATCGCTGCTGCAGTCCTTCGATGGCGGTGCGGCGCTCGCGCTCACGCGCGCCATCAACCTCGTGCGCCGCGAGGGCACCGCTCAGGTCCTCACGGCGCGCACCCGGGACGGCCGCTCGGAAGTGCAGCTGGCGCTCTCACTGGTTCGGGTGGGCCCGGAAAGCTATGTGCTGGCGCGACTCGGGCAGCCCGCACCGGATCGCCGGACCGATGGCGACGGCGTGACGACCTCCGTCGTGCTCGACCTGATTGGCGAAGCCAGCGAAGGCTTCGTGGTGACCGATCCCGAATTGCACGTGCTGTATGCGAACCAGGCCTTTGCGGAGCTGGCGGGCATCGACTCCCCGCAGCAGGCCCTGGGACATTCACTGGTGCGGTGGCTGGAACTCACGCAGGCCGACCTGACCGCGCTGGCCGTGCAACGGGCGCGGCGCGAAGCCGTCACGGTGCACGAGACCCGGCTGCGCGCCGCTTCGGGGAAAACGCAGGGCGTCGAGCTGTGGGCGGTCGCGGTGGCCGACGGTGAACAGCCCTGCTGGGGATTCCGCCTGCACAGCGTGTAGCACCGTGCGCCGAGGTGCGTTCAGGCGGCGGCGGCCTTGACCTCCGCGGCGCCGCCACGCTCGTCGATGGTGTGCAGTATGACGGGGCGGCGCCATACCTTTTCAATGTAGTGCAGCACGCGGCTGCTGCTTTCCGCGTCGAGCCCGCGCCCGTCCGACTTGGCATCATGGGTCAGCTCGAGCGTGCCATCCACGCGCACGTGCGTCGCCGTGACGACCGGCGCTCCGAAGTTGAACTTCGGACCGATGATCGCCTCGTGCAGCGCGTTGAGGTCGGTATCCATGACCTTGATCGCCCCGGACTCCTCCGCGCGCACATTGAAAAGTTCGAGCTCAGCGGCCAGTTCTGCGGTCAGGTTATTGCGTACGAAACTCGCATCGTCGTCTTCCTGCATGATGCGGCGCGCCGCTTCCAGGCCCCGCTCCTTCATGATCCGGTCCCAGATGGAAAAGCCGAGGTGATAGGGGTTGACCTGGAGTGCCACTTTCTGGCCGCTCGCGATCGGACGAACCACGTCGGAATGGCATTTGATGGCGTCAATGTAGGCGCTCTGCGGCAGGAACTCGGCTTCGCGCAGCAGGCGGGCATGCCAGTAGGATGCCCACCCCTCGTTCATGATCTGCGTGGCATAGACCGGATGGAAATAGAAGGATTCCTCGCGCACCGCCAGGAAGATGTCGCGCTCCCAGCCTTCCAGCTCCGGTGCGTAGTGCGCGATGAACCAGAGCAGATCGGCCTCCGGGTGAGGCGGCACCGCGGCCCGCTTGAGCGTCGGGCCCGTGCGGTCGGCCTCATCCGGCGCGTCCAGGGCCGCAAAGCGCCGGCTGAAATCGCCGCTCGGGCCGCCCCGTCCGTGCGCCTCGTATTCCGGATAGAGCGGCCGCTGCACCCGGTGATTGACGTCGATATGGCGTTCCAGCGACAGCGCCGCATCCAGAATGCCCTCCACGCGGCCGACCCCGTGCTCCTCGATCGCCAGCTCGATCTGCCGGGCGTGCGAGGCGGCCTGCTCGACGATGCGCTCGCCCACCTGCTCCTGGCTGGCCCGGAACAGCATGTTGTTCCTGGAAAAATCCGCGTGCCCGAGCACGTGCGCGGTCACCAGCGCGTTTTCGGCCAGACTGTTGCCGGCGGCCAGGTAGGCCCGTCCCGGATTGCCGGGAAATACGACTTCGAACAGCCGTGAATGGCCCATGCGATGCTGGATCAGCTGGCTGATGTAGCGCGCGCCGAACGACCAGTGCGGCAT
>Ga0209698_10004092_pt1 | contig 16121 bp, 15 predicted proteins | sample LitLauG_LLR_2012_FD_187203 | JGI IMG/M metagenome (GOLD analysis project Ga0209698, IMG submission 187203) | Freshwater sediment microbial communities from Pennsylvania, USA - Little Laurel Run_MetaG_LLR_2012 (SPAdes) (version 2) | ecosystem: Environmental > Aquatic > Freshwater > Creek >...
GAAATTTGTGGTCGACCTATATGCGGATTATCAAAGGCTTAACTGGCAACCTGGATGGCATCATGACCGCCAGATGCTGAAAGGCTTCATAGCCTATAATACCCAAATGTTTACATTTGGTGTGGAAGGATTCATTAACAATTTAAGAGGTGATACAAAAGCCACTTACATTACCCCTCCAGGAGCATTCAGTGCCGACACGATTGCTACTAAAGCCTCCGGATTGTCTCTGTTTGCCCATGGCGATATTGTCAAGAATAAATTAAGGTATTTTGCACGGGTCGATCTCTACAATCCCAATAAGAATGTCGACAACAACACCTACAAGGCGTATTCAGGGGTATCCTCACCCGGCGGATACATGTCTAACGGCTATAGGTTGACGTATAGTCCGAGCACTGGTGCCCCAACGACCGCCACTAGCACAGGAGATCCTACCGCTAAAGAAACTTATCTCACATTTGGTTTGGATTACACCCCGTTCAAAAATATCCATTTTGAGCCCAACATCTGGTATGAGCATTACGCTTCTCAATTGGCCTCTACCGGTACCGAAGCAAATCATGATCTCGTTTACAGAATGACTTTCTTCTTCGTGTTTGGCAGGAACTATAAAAATACCTACAACCAGTTTTAATCTTAAAAAAACTTCATAGCATGAAAATGTTTTCAACCTTCAAAACGCTCTTTTTCGCGGGATTGGTGTTTGCAACTACTGGAAGTATTTTACCGGGTTGCAACGGTGGCGGATCAGCAACACCTGGCAACAGCGATTCGACAGCAAACGCCGGAGATGATAAAACGCTCCTCGGCGCCGGTAGTACCTTTGTCTATCCGCTCTTTTCCAAACAATTCTCGGAGTACAATAAATCAACGGGATTAAAGATCAATTACCAGTCCATCGGCTCTGGCGGTGGTATCCTACAGTTAACGAACAAGACGGTCGATTTTGGTGACTCTGATGCCCCTTTGACAGAAGAGCAAGCCAAAAAAATGGGCGTTCCCGTTCTTCACATTCCCATGTGTTCCGGCGCGGTCGTAATTAGCTACAATTTGCCGGAGTTAAAGGATACGCTGAAGTTAACACCATCGGTTATCGCCGATATCTTTTTGGGCAAAATAACTAAATGGGATGATGCAAAAATTGCCGCCGTCAATAGCGGGGTCAAATTACCGTCCACCGATATAGTGATCGCGCATCGTTCTGACGGTAGCGGCACTACCAATATTTTTACAGACTATCTTTCCAAGATCAGTGACGAATGGAAAGCCAAAGTCGGCAAAGGAACTGCAGTAAATTGGCCACAGGGTGTTGGCGGAAAGGGCAATGAAGGTGTTGCGGGCCTCGTGAAGCAGACCCCGGGCGGTATAGGGTACATTGAACTGGCCTATGCCATTCAAAATAACATGTCCTTTGCAAAAATTCAAAATAAATCCGGCAACTTCATTACCCCCAGTATCGCTTCGACCAGTGCAGCAGGTGCTGTACAGCTTCCGGCGGATTCAAAAATATTTCTGGGCAATACCGATGCAGCAGACGGATATCCTATCAGTGGATTTACCTGGGCTTTGATCTACCAGGAACAAAACTACAACAACCGCCAGCAAGACAGGGCTCAAAATCTCGCCAAATTATTGTGGTGGAATATCCATGACGGCCAGAAATTTTGCGCCGACCTGCATTATGCACCTTTATCACCAGCAGCGGTTATAGTCGCTGAAAATATTCTCAAGTCGGCCACTTTTAATGGAAAGCCCTTATTGTAATTGAAAACTTTAACTAGTTTTGAAATTATCAGCCACTAAAACAGAAATTTCCCGCAGCAGTTCTTTGCTGCGGGAAATTTCGTCTTTACCCCGTATGATGAATGTATTAAAAGCCTTAAAAATTGAGCGATCCAATCGTCAAATACAATTGGAGAAGTTCTTTAAAACTTCCCTCGTACTGATCGCGTTAGGGATCCTCATTTTGGTAGTTTGCTTCTTTCTAACACTGGTGGTACAGTCGATGCCTTCCATTAAGGCACTTGGATTTGGTTTCTTGTTCGGTAAAACTTGGGATCCAGTGTCCAATGTTTACGGGACTTACCCATTTCTATTAGGGACCCTACTTACTTCGTTTTTGGCACTTATTATTTCGGTACCCTTTTCTTTTGCAATTGCGATCTTCCTGGGCGAATATTATCCCCGCGGATGGTTCTCGGAATTTTTGAAGAATTCTATCGAACTGATTGCGGCTGTTCCCTCGGTCATCTATGGCTTTTGGGGACTGTTTGTACTGGTGCCGCTGGTGAGAAGCCTGGAGATCAAAATGGGGGTAACCCCGTACGGTATTGGCATCTTCACTTCTGCGCTGATCTTGGCTATAATGATTGTTCCATACGCAGCTTCACTGGGCCGGGAAATGATCCGGATGGTACCTTCCTCGCTCAAAGAAGCGGCCTATTCACTCGGCGCAACGCGCTTCGAAGTGATCACCGCGGTGATCTTGCCTTACGCAAAATCCGGTTTGATGGCAGGAGTATTACTGTCTTTGGGACGGGCGCTCGGAGAGACCATGGCAGTGACCATGGTGATTGGCAATACAAGTCTTATACCAAAAAGCATATTCGCTCCGGGAAATACTATGGCCAGTGTTATTGCCAATGAATTTACAGAGGCTGCCAGCAGTCTCTATCTTTCCTCGCTGATTGAGTTGGGGCTGGTGTTGTTCCTCGTGACCGTGGTCATTAATTTGATCGGTAAACGAATCATTAAAAGATTTACAACCGAATAAGCATGAAACCCAATATTAGTTTCCGGATCGGCAAAAGCAGATTTTTTAAGGCAATGGTCATATTGTTTTCGGTCATTTGCACGGTACCCTTGTTTGTTATACTCATTTATATACTAAAAGAAGGCATTACCAAGATAAACTGGCACTTCCTGGTCAATCTTCCCAAGCCGGTGGGAGAAACCGGCGGGGGCATTGCCAATGCATTGATAGGAAGTTTGTTGATCGTCTTCTTTGCCGCGGTCATAGCGATTCCGATTGGAATTATGGGGGGCATCTATTTAAGTGAAAACAAAAAGAGCTGGATAGCCACTTATACAAGGCTGTCGGTGGATGTGCTACAGGGAACACCTTCTATCGTTGTCGGTATCGTCATTTATTTTTGGATCGTAAAGCCGCTCAGTACATTTTCCGCGTTGTCGGGAAGTGTAGCATTGGCCATCATGATGCTCCCGATTGTCGTACGTTCAACGGAAGAGACATTAAAACTCTTACCTGACTCTTTAAAAGAGGCGGGCTTTGCCCTGGGATTGCCCTATCAAAAGGTGATTTTACGGATTATCCTGCCTTGCGGTTTTAGCGGAGTCATATCCGGCGTTATTTTAGCCGTGGCGAGAATTGCCGGCGAGACCGCCCCTTTGCTGTTCACCGCCTTTGGAAATCCCTACTTTTCTACCAATATCCTTAAACCCATGCAGAGCCTTCCTTTACTCATCTTCAATTATGCGACCAGCCCATATGATGAATGGCATGACCTGGCTTGGGGTGCTGCCCTCATCTTATTATTATGGGTTCTACTATTAAATATTATTACTAAGATTATAACGAGAAAATGGAAAATACAATTTTAAAGTCGGTCGATTTTGATGCTTACTTTGGAGAAAATCAGGTCGTAAAAAAAGTAAATATTGAAATTCCGAAAAACAATGTGGTGGCCGTGATGGGACCTTCGGGCTGCGGGAAAACGACTTTCCTTAGATGTATTAACCGCATGCACGAATTAATAGAAGGGGCACATGCCAAGGGCAAAATGCTGCTGAATAATGAAGATGTTTACGGCATGCATCCTATCTTCGTGCGGCATAAGATCGGCATGGTCTTTCAACGCCCCAATCCTTTCCCGAACCTGAGTATATACGACAACGTGATTGCCGGTTATAAACTCAACGGGATGAAGATCGCAAAAGCGGACCGTGACGTGATAGTTGAAGAATCTTTGCAGAAAGCAGCTTTATGGAATGAAGTGAAAGATTCCATCCATAAAAAAGGCACTTTTTTGTCCGGCGGTCAGCAGCAACGCCTATGTATTGCCCGGGCAATTGCTATGGAACCCGATATCTTGCTTTTGGACGAACCGACTTCCGCGCTGGATCCGATATCCACTTCCAGCATAGAAGTCCTGTTACAGGAATTGAAGAAGAATTTTACCCTCATAATTGTTACACACAATATGCAGCAGGCAGCCAGGGTCAGTGATAAAACTGCCTTTTTCTATGTGGGAGAAATGGTGGAGTACGACGATACAAAAAACATGTTTACCAACCCGCAGGATAAACGGACTCAAAACTACATAACCGGAAGGTTTAGTTAACTTAAAAACAAACGAATGACACAGTTTGAAACGGAAATGCTGGACGTTAAGTCCGAAATCATCAATATGTGGGAGCTGGTGCTGTTGCAACTCTCCAAGGCCAATCAGGCGATGCTCAATTTTGACAAAGACCTGGCGCGCGAGGTGATATTAAAAGAAAAAAGAGTCAATGCCTTTGAATTAAAGATCGACAGGGATTGTGAGAATATTTTTGCCCTGTATTGTCCCGTGGCGATTGATTTACGTTTTTTGCTGGCTGTTCTGAAAATCAATTCCAACCTGGAGCGCATCGGGGATATTGCTGACGGGATAGCCAGGTATATCGTGGAATCATCTGAAAAATTCGATACTGAAATCCTGGAGGGTGCAGAAGTATTGCGAATGTTTGAAGACTCCATCAGCATCTTAACGGATACCCGCACAGCCTTTGAATTTGAAAATACGCTGCTGGCCCGTACCATTTTCTCCAGGGATGACATTTTAGATACAATCAACAAGAAAGCCGACGCCAATATCACCCGTTTTATAAAAAAGGATCCCGAAGTGATCGGGCAGGCATTGTTTATTCTTTCCATTATCCGCAAGCTGGAAAGAGTTGGCGACCAGTCCAAGAATATTGCAGAAGAAATCATATTTTACCTCGAAGCAAAAGTATTGAAACACCAATAAGACTGACACGGATCGCCCCCCGATAAAGGAGGCGCCTTTCTGTTCAAAATTTCCGTAAGCAAACAGGTTATTTAGAAACTGTACCACCATTCATTCCTGTAAGGTGGTTTTTTTTTGCATCATTCAAAGCACAATAAGCAGAACGCCTCCGGTTAAAAACCCTATTTCCTTCACTCAAGTGCACGGAACCAGCCGAAATCAAAATTATTCGGCGGATGAAAGTCAGAAAGCTATTGACCGCCCCGATTGATCCTGCATTTTTAAGGGTAAATGGACGATTCCCTGACCAATCATTATTTTTGAAAAAACTCACAATTCCTGTTACAATGACAGTCACCTCATTAATAAAAGAAAACCGGATTTTCTTTTTTTGCTTCCTTTTATTTGTGCTCGTGTCACTGGTTATTTTAATTGCCTTTTCCAAGGCAGACGGATTTTATATCTTAAATCCTTACCATTCCCGATTGCTGGACGATTTTTTCATTTTCTATGCCAATGCGGGCGATGGCTTGTTTTGCGTCGCCGTAGGGCTGCTGCTGTTCCTTATCCGGAAAAGATTTTTAGGGTTGATGGTCCTTGTGAGCTATGCCATTTCAGGTATTTTAGCCCAGGTCCTGAAACATTTTATCCGTGAAGCGCGGCCTGCCGTCTTTCTGACTGGGAAGCCATACCGGTATTTTATTCAAAACGTAACCTTGCATAACTATCAGGCCTTCCCTTCCACGCATACCGCGTCCGCCTTTGCTATGGCGGCCGTGTTAAGTTTTGCTGCGACTAATAAAAAGTACTCCATCCTATTTACTGCGGCGGCGATCCTGGTAGGTTACAGCCGGATTTATCTGCGGCAACATTTTCTGGACGACGTATTCCTGGGACATTGGGCGTATTGACCAGTGTAGGTTGCTGGATGCTTTTAGGTAACCCCTTTCGCCGATTATTGCGACAAAAAAAAGCCGATCGCTGACTAAAGAATTCGGCTTTGTTGCATCAGCCTACCTCCGGAAAAATCACCGTACCAATTCGACAATTCATGATGAGATTTCATTTCTTTGGGCATCTGTCCCGAACATTTTGGGGGCCAAAAAAAGTACCTGGGTTGGCGCTCAAACGGTTCGGTTTTTAAAGCAAATAATACTTCGAGGTATCACTAGTGTAGACACATTTTAATTTAGCAACATATTTATAATTTGTGTATTTTAGATATCAAATTATACGTATGAAGCGAGAATTAGTAAAATTAAGCAAGTCAGAATTGGCATTTTTACGTTCGTTCAAGAGTTCGGGCAAAAGGAGCCAAAGGGAGTATGATAGAGCGAACATTCTTTTATTATTGCATAAAGGAAAGAAGGATGCAGAGATTGTGGATTTTCTCGAGGTTGAGCGTACTACAGTTTGGCGGACACGAATGCGGTATTTGCAAGAAGGAGTCGAAAAGTCTTTACAAGAAAAAGAGCGTAGCGGGCAACCCAGTAAATATGGGACTAAGGAGGAAGCCGAGATAATAGCCTTGGCTTGCAGTGGTCCTCCAGAAGGCAGAGCAAGATGGACATTGGAGTTGCTTACCGAAAAGGCAAGTCAGTTCAAGGGACTGGAAAGTGTTAACAGGGAGACAATCCGGTTAATACTAAAAAAAACTCATGTAAGCCTTGGTTAAGAAAAATGTGGTGTATAACAGCAATCACGGCCGAGTATAGAAAAAGGATGTATAAACTGCTTGCATTGTATTCACGTAGCTATGATAAAAGACACCCGGTTGTTTGCGTGGATGAGAAAAGTAAGCAGCTGATAGAAGATGTGCGAAAAAGCATACCCTTAAAACCTGGCAGCCCGACCAAATATGATGGCGAATATCGGCGGAAAGGTACCCGGAATATCTTTGTAGCTGTAGAACCGCTGGCGGGGCCGCGGAAAATAAAAGTCACGCTTCAGAGGAAAAAAATCGATTTTGCTAATTTTATTAAGCAATTGGTAAATCATGAATACAGGCAAGCTAAAAAAGTGAGGCTGGTATTGGATAATCTGAATACGCATTTTGCCGCTTCATTTTATCAAGCATTTTCAAAGAAACAAGCAGATAGCATTTTAAGAAAAATCGATTTTTATTACACTCCTACACATGGGAGTTGGCTCAATATGGCTGAAATTGAAATTAATATGATGGATAGGGAATGTTTAGCAAGAAGGATAGGTGATGCCGCTGAAATGGAAAGGGAAATTGAATGCTGGTCACGACAACGAAATAAAGAAAGGAAAAAAATAAACTGGGCATTTACACGGAAAGATGCGACAAAAAGCTGTCTAAATTTCATGTTGCTAATTAAATTGTGGACACACTAACCAAAATAAATCCTACTCCCTTTAAACAAAATTCCTGTGGGCACCACTCAATGATTTCCGGCTTTGATGCCAACACGGTTTATTTAGCAATTACGCCCAGTACATTTCTTTCTTTCCCTGTAGACCGTTTCAATCAAAATCCTGCTTTCACATAGCTCCAGCCCTGGTGTTGCCTTATGACAATTTCAGCTATCGCTGCCGGTACCGTTTTTATCCCCGGAAAAACATCCGATTTCAATTTACCGTTGGCACTCAACATATTTTCACAAGCCACAATTTCAACTCCGTTTGTTAAAAGATGGGTAATAATGGCTGTCCAATCGCCACGTTCATTTAACACAAAGGGCAGACTTTGACCATGGCAAATCAATTCAATAATGACCTCATTGTGCAATGCCTTTTGCAAATTATCTATTTGCGAAGCGGCACTTTTAATTACAGGTGCTTCGTCAGTCATTAACTGGATGATTACTTGGTATTTCATATTAAAATCCTCCCTTCAAATAGCTCCAGCCCTCTTCCTGTTTAGAAACGATTTCTACAACCCCGGACGGGACAAACCCCGCTTCCGGTACTATAAGCTGCTTAGAAATATTTTTCGTTCTCATTGTATTTTCACAAGCCAAAAATACCAAGCCCGTTTTTTTCAACGCCGTCATTTTTTTTTCCTCGGTGGCCCTTGCTATTACCAGCATATTGATACCGGGGCCATGGGCCACTACTTCAATTTGTATACTATCTCCCCACCTGTCCTTGAGATGCTTAACATTATTCATGACGCCTTTCCAAACCAGGGAATCCGGACTCGTAACTTCTATCACAACATGATGGTTGACCATCACTTCAGGTTTCCTTGCCTCCGCAGGTTGATTGTAGGTATTGAGCGAGACATCATTTGCTTGAGCTGTTGCCGAAAGGCTAACGGCGAAAAGAACGATAATAAATGACACAATTTTTCTACACATCTTGCTTGGTTTTAAGTTTGAGCGAACGACAGGCGCCGAAGGGCCTTCCCTTTTTTTATAGCGCTTTGCTTTTTCTTTTGATCTTGGTGATCGATTTTTGTGGTCCATATTCACGAAGTTCTTTAGAGGCATTATGAGTATAAAGAACAAAAGCAACAATCAAAAGGTCTTTTCTGAAATAGACGGCCAGTCGTTCTTGCCCGCATCTCTCAATTCCACCCCTTATTTTTCACACTGAAAAATCAAAAACTGGCACTTTCAACCGGAACGATAATCGCCCGGATGGGGAAATTAGTTGCCGTTCTGCTGTTATATTCTTTTACTAGCTCCATTCCGAGATCGGCCTTCTCATCAGCCGTAAAACTGAACAGCATCATCGAATCTGCCCTTTCACCGCCACTCGCAAACCATTCCTGCAGGTAATTATGTGATTGATTTTCGTTGAAGCCAATCACACCGGTTGCACTGAAAACACTGATATTTGCGTGCTTAAATATTTTCAACACTTCATCCTGCTCACCATGTAAACAGGTTACTATAAGGAATTTCATGCTCACTATTTTAAATTATTTACTCGGATATTTTTTTCGCATCATTTTGAAATATAAAAGGGGAACCACCAAAAGTGTCAGGAACGTCGATGTTATGGTCCCTCCCATTAATGAAATGGCAAGGCCCTGAAAAATTGGATCGAACAAGATGATAACGGCACCCAGGGCCACAGCCCCGGCTGTTAGTAAAATGGGTGTCGTCCTTACAGCGCCGGCTTCTATTATAGCCTGTTTCAGCGGAATTCCCTCCTTTAAACGGATATTAATGAAGTCAATCAAAAGGACCGAATTACGCACCATAACTCCAGCCAGCGCAATAAATCCGATCATGGACGTAGCAGTGAAATAGGCGCCCAGCATCCAATGGCCCAATACAATCCCGATCAGTGATAATGGGATGGCGGCCAGCATTATTAATGGTACGGTGAAATTTTGAAACCATCCCACAATCAATATATAAATTAATAAGATAACGACCACGAATGCAATTCCCAAATCTCTGAAGACCTCATATGTTATTTGCCATTCTCCGTCCCATTTCAATGAATAATTGTCTTCCTGCTGCGGTTGGTGGGTATATTCCTCCTTCAAGGAGAACCCATTAGGAAGAGTCACATTTTTTAAACTATCTGAAATATTGGCGATTGCATAGGAGGGGCTTTCCAGTTTCCCGGACATGTCCCCTAAAACGTAGACAACTTCCTTTTGATTTTTGCGGTAAATATTTTTCTGCTTTATCTGCCTGCTCACAGTGACGACGTCTCTTATCGGAACATCATTGCCCTGCATTCCGGTAATTTTCAAGTCCAACAGATCATCCATGCTGGTTTTATCTGCATCACTTAACTGCATTTTGATAAAAGTCTGGCTATAGGATGCGGGTTGATAAAGATTTCCCGTGGGCAAACCTGACAACGCTGCATTAATTGTTGCCGCCACTTGTGCAGTAGTAACACCATACCGCATCGCTTTTTCTTTAGCCACCTCAATATGAAATTCTGGCTGGTCAGCTTCTACCATCCAATCGACGTCTACGACATCCGGAGTTTTCCTGAATAACGCTTTCACCTGGCCGGCAATTTTAATTTGCTGGTTGTAATCGGGTCCGTATATTTCTGCAACCAGCGTTGACACTACCGGCGGCCCAGGCGGTACTTCCACGATCTTTACGTTGGCATTATACTTTTTTGCAATTACTTGTATGGGCACCCGCATCTGTTTGGCAATGTCATGACTTTGGAGGCTTCTATCTTCTTTGTCGACGAGGTTAACCTCGATGTCTGCAACATTGTCTCCCCGTCGTAAATCGTAATGCCTCACGAGACCATTAAAACTAATGGGCGCTGACGTACCGACATAGGCCTCAAAATTCTCCACCAGGGGTTGCCTTGAAATATATTCCGAAATATCTTTTGCAACCGCCTGAGTTGTTTCAAGAGTGGTGCCTGCCGGCATATCAATGACCACCTGAAATTCATTCTTGTTGTCGAAAGGCAACATCTTAAGGGCCACTGACTTGGTGTAAAATAACATGAGCGACCCAAGCAAAATGATAACAATCCCGGCAATAAACGTCCATCGTTTCCACCGGGATTCCAGCATGGGCCTGATGAATGATTGATATATTTTGTAGATTCGACTGTCTTCCAACCGTATTGGTTTGCTCTCGCGATGGAACTTACCCTTTTTCTGTTTTTCACGAAGGAAAATATACCCGAGGTAAGGAGTAAGCGTCAAAGCCACCACCAAAGATAACATCATCGCAATAGATGCTCCAATTGGCATCGGACTCATATATGGCCCCATCATTCCAGAAACAAATGCCATTGGCAGCACGGCGGCAACAACCGTAAATGTGGCCAATATTGTTGGATTGCCCACTTCGTTGATTGCATAGATGGCCGCCTGCAGCGGAGGCAGTTTCTTCATCTTAAAATGCCTATGCATATTTTCGGCTATAATAATGGAATCGTCCACTACGATACCGGTAATAAAAACCAGCGCAAACAAAGTAATCCGGTTGAGGGTGTAATCCATGAAATAATAACTGAAAAGCGTGAGCGCAAAAGTTACCGGCACCGATAAGAAAACCACCAGTCCCCCGCGCCAACCCATGGCCAACATCACAAACAGCGTCACAACCACAATTGAAATAAACAGATGAAACAATAATTCGCCGACTTTATCAGAGGCGGTCTTCCCGTAATTTCGAGTAACAGACACGTGAACATCGTCAGTTATTATTTCTTTTTTAAGATGTGCCACCTGTTCCAGGATTTTCTGCGACAATTTCATCGCATCTGCCCCTTTCTTTTTTGCAACAGACAACGTTATGGCAGGATAAGTCGATTTGAAAACATTTGAGTTCAAACTATCGGCCTGTCCATATCCAAACAATACATACTGGTTAGAAATCTCGGGGCCGTCCTCAATACGCGCAATCTGTTTAAGGTAAACCGGTTGCTGTTGGTTGATGCCGACTACAAGATTTCCCAGATCCTCCGCGCTGCTTACGAAACCTCCTGTCTCGACCGAAAATGCGGTATCCTCTTTCAACAATTCCCCGCTTTGCATTTGCATATTACTGCCTTGAATTTGCTTGCTAACAGAAAGGAAATCGACGTGATTTTCTGCCATCCTGTTTTTATCAGCGAGTACTTTTATCTCACGACTTCTTCCGCCGATAATTTTGATATCAGCGACATCGGGTATTTTCTTAATTTCACTGGCAAGTTCCTGTCCGATTTGCTTCAACTGGTAGTCACTGTACTTCTCGCTCCAGAGAGTAAGTCCCAACACCGGCACATCGTCTATAGACCTCGTTTTAATTAATGGAAGCGTGACCCCTTGCGGCATACGATCCATATTTTTCATGAGTTCACTATATAGTTTCACCAGCGAACGCTCTACATCTTCGCCCACATAAAACTGCACAATCAGCATCGCCTGCCCCTTCATGGATGTCGAATACACATATTCAACACCTTTCACATTGGAAATTATCTTTTCCATTGGCCCTGCCACTTTGGTCTCAACATCTTTTGGATCGGCGCCAGGATAGCCAATAAAAATATCGGCCATCGGCACTTTAATCTGCGGTTCCTCTTCACGAGGAATTAAGAAGGTACTATATGCGCCTATCAGCAAAAAGCTAATCATGAGCAGTATCGTCAGCTTAGATTGAATGAAAGCTTTAGCTATATTCCCTGCAAATCCGTTTTTCATTACACTGTTTTAAGTCTTTATTTATTAAACCCCGCAACTTTGCACAACTGTATTGCTGCTGTTATTCCGGCTATATTGGCGCCAGGGTTAAAAACAGATTTATTACCGTTCCCTGTTAATTTGTACCCTTCTTTATCTAATTTTAACAGGCACTCCGTTGTACAACTTTCCATCTGAACTCATGATAAACGGTTCATCTTTTGAAAGTCCCGAGAGTATTTCCACTTTGTCGCCATATACTTTACCCAGGCGAACCCAACGAAGCAATGCAGTTTTAACACTGCTTACCGTGTATAGTCCGGTTAATTCATCTTTATGGTTTATGCAGGAGACCGGAACCAGCACACAATTGCCTGCTATAGTATCGTCACCCGATACGCTTAAAGGAATGTTCACTGTGGCATACATTCCGGCATATAACTCCCTTTTGTCATTTTCAGGGATCCTAATTTTAATGATAAATTGGCCTCCCGAATACTGCGACGATTGATTAATTTGACTCACAGTTCCGTATATGGTCTTGCCAATGGCATTTATGGTTACAACTGCAGCAGCATCCCTTTTTATTTGATGAATGGTGTTCTCCGGTACTAAGGCACTTACCTGATAGCTGCCGCTCTGCTCTATGGTTAATATAGGCATCCCCGGATTGGCCATGCTTCCGGCATCAGCCAGTTTTTGAGTAATCACTCCTGAAAAAGGTGCAGTCAAGCTGGTATAACCAAGCATTGCCTCGACTTCATTTCGCATTTGTTTCGCACCATCCAGTTTCGATTTGCCGGCCGCGTATTGCAATGTTGCGTTGTCCAGTTCGCTGGCAGTTGCACTTTGCTGTTTGAATAATATTGCAAAACGGTCATAGTCCTTTTGCGCTTTAGCAAATGCGGCCTGGGCTTCCGCAATCTGCGCATCAGCCTCTGCCCTCTTAGCTAAAATGTCCTGATTGCTGATAGTGGCCAGTAGCTGGCCTTTGTTAACGTGATCGCCTACGTTTACTTTTAACATAGTTATAAATCCCATCGCCCGGGTACTTATGTTAGCTGCCTGGGCGGCTTCTACTTGCCCGGTAATATTTATCCCCGGCAGCTCAGACCCGGATGGGGTAGCAATAGTTACCGCGACAGGCGTATCCTTATTAGCAACAGCCGCTTCGTCCCGTTTTGAGGAACATGCACTTAATATCAACAAACCAATACCGGCAAATATTTGCGTAGTTACTTTCAAGTTCATAGTCGTTCTTATAATTTAAAAAAAAGATTCATTTAGCTGACGCTGTTAAAAACTGCAAATAAGCTTTGGTGACATTGAAAGTGTATACAGATTGTGCCAATGCATATTTTTGCTGTGAAAGTTGTGTAGCAGCCATCAAAACGTCGGTTGTATTCGCCAGCCCTTGCCGATAACGGTTTTGCAAAATCATCAATGCTTCTGCAGCCTGAACCGCCGCAAGCCGGTGTTGTTTAATATCAAATTGCGCATCTTCCAGGCCACGCCGCGCTTTATTCAGCTCCAGTTTGCTTTGATCCTTTTGCCGGGTAAGTTGCTCTGCCAATTTATTGCGTTCCAGCATTTGTGCGGCAATGACATTTTTTGTGCTGTTTCCTTTAAAAATATCCCATGAAAGCTGGACACCGGCTAAATATGAACTTGCACCAAATCCTAACATCCGGCTATCATTGAACTGATAACTCCCGAATGCATTCAACTTTGGCAGGTAACTCATCTTGTTGGCCGTAATCATCAGGTCAGATGCCTCAATCTCTTTTTGCATTGCAAGAAAGTCTGATCGCGTATCTGCAATATCGGAACTAGAATCAAAGATTTCCTCCGTCGCATTTTGGTCCGTTTTATAAATCTTTTCTGCAGGTACTCCCATCAATAAACTCAAATAATCCGATTCATTGCGAATATTGTTTTTGGCACCGGTGAGGTTGCTTTCGAACGTAGTTACCTGTACTTCGGCGTTTAACACATCAGATTTTTGTAGGAAGCCCTGTTTAAAACGATTGTCTGTAAATACGTAAACGGAATCTGCCGTAGCCAGGGCCTCTTCCAAAACCCGTGCGGCTTCATATCCGAGTTGCAACTGCAGGTAAGCCTCTTTTACCTCATATAACAGGTTCTCTTTGGTTCGCTGAGTATTATATTGAAATATCTCTGTTTGCTTCGCAGCCGACCTTCTTCTGTACAGCAAATCTATATTTACCAAGGGCTGTTGCACGACCAGTTTCGTTGTAAAATCGGGCGTGCCTGCTGGATGATTTAAAAGGCTGGTGCCAAAGTCATTTTGAGTTATCGATTTTTGCTGCAGTTCAAATCCAAATGCGTTCAAAGGATTGTTAGTATTCATCACGCTGTAAGAGAAGCCAATCTGCGGTAGATAAATAGCCGCAGTTTGCTTATAATTGGCTGCGGCAATGTTCTCATCCAATTGGGCCACGCGCACGGCACTGTTGTTATTTACGGCCGCGGCAATCGCTTGATCCAGATATAAGGTGATGGCGCTATCCTGTGCTATAGCTCCTCTTGGAAAAAAATTCGTGAAAAGGACAGTGATTACCGCCAATGCAGAAAAATATTTTAATCGCGCCATCAATCTATTTTTTTCCGCAAAATTACCGGCACCAAGATGTTATAACTGTAACATTTGTAACTTACTGTTTCGGCATGACCAGTCAAAAAAATCCCCTATTTGAATAAAAAAAATCCCTGCCGGAAACAAAACATAGAGCGGAATACCCCCAAATTTGGGAGAACCATGTTTGCGATGTCACACCACAAAATGGTCCATCTCCGCCGAGGATCCGTCATTTATCACACATACATCTGTTTTGTCCAACAATTGATTTTGTGTGCGCACTTCTGGCGTCGCTGCGCCAAAAGACAACTATTTTTCCGTCTTTTGAAAATTTTGATAATTAAGATATTGTTCCCTTTAAAAAAATATCTTCCAAACTTTTGACGCTGCAGGCTGCAAATTCTGATGGCCTTTTCACATCTGCATCATTCCCGCAAATAAAATTAACATCCACAGATGCAATTTTTGCGGCACCGGTTACACCATTTAAAACCGCTTCGCAGTCAGTATAATAGCGCAACTGCTCCAACATTTTATAGCTAAGAATCCTGTGCAACGTCCGCCGGCTGACCTCTCAGGTTAAACAAGTTCATGATGACCAATTGTGAAAACCGGAGGTTTTAGATAAACAACATGTGTACCCCCTCCCCAGAACTTTCCTTATAAAAATCACCCACGGTAATTACACCTGCGATACCCTCATACAGATCCTCCCTCCTGTAATGAAACATATCCATCGCCAATTTGCATGCCCATAACTTCACCCCGGAAGCAGTTAGAATATCCAGGAACTCAAGCACATCCGGCATTTCGATTTTCTCCATTTCCTTTTTCATCATTGCAGTAGCAAAGGCCTCCATCCCCGGCAAGCCACCCAACATTGTCGGCATGTGCATGGCAGGGTTACCAACAGTGGCCACATGTAAATGTTCCAGTTTCTTTTTATGGATGGCCTCCAATCCAAAAAACGTAAAAAACATTTCCGCTTCTATCCCCTCCATCCTTGCGCCGTTGGCCAACACAAAGGCAGCATACACATTTTCAAGTGTGCCCTTCGACAAAATAATCATCATTTTCTTTATCACTCCCTTGTTGTCAGGCTTAAATGTTGCATTACTTTTTTCGAGGGCCGTTGGCATTTCGATTTCTTCATACATAATTGACAAATTTTAGTTTTTCAAATGCAACTTGCAGGCTTAGGTATACCCGCAATCTTGGTTGCTGTCTTTAACGGCGCAATTGGAAATAATTGATAGAGTTCTTTGATATCGACGATACCGCTCTTTCCCACACGCCGAATACTTAGAGGCACCTGATTTTTTTGTTCATTTTGCAGATATTTTAAAACCTCCCAATGCCTTGCCGTTAAGGCAATCCCCGCCTCTGCTGCTAAAGATTCCCCCACTTTATTATCCCATTGGCTAAAATCCTT
>Ga0209698_10004093_pt1 | contig 16119 bp, 12 predicted proteins | sample LitLauG_LLR_2012_FD_187203 | JGI IMG/M metagenome (GOLD analysis project Ga0209698, IMG submission 187203) | Freshwater sediment microbial communities from Pennsylvania, USA - Little Laurel Run_MetaG_LLR_2012 (SPAdes) (version 2) | ecosystem: Environmental > Aquatic > Freshwater > Creek >...
GGCGGGCTATCCGCCCAAACCCCAAATCATAGCTTGTTGTGATTCAGATCACAGACCCCTGCAAGAGCGGACGTCAGAATCGATCGCGAACCTTTGCCTCGAACAGGAGCGGTCTTATGCCTACTGCGAGCTCGGTGCAATCCGAAACACTGCGGACACTTCCCTCGGATACCGCACGCCAAGTGCAGTGGGGATTCGCCAACCGATTCGATTTGCAGATGCTGGTACAGGCGACGCGCGCGGTGGCGCGGGGTCCAGTGGCCCGGCTGGTGGCGAATGGCGGGCGGAATTCGCATGAGTGGACTGACGGGAAAGCCTCATTGCTCCACGCGTTCGACGAGGCAGGCATCACAGCGGTGTTCATGAATCCGGACGAAGGCGGGCTGTTCGCCGGTCCCAAGAACCTGGCGCTTGCGCTGGTTGCTTTCGAACTGTCATGGGTGGACGGCGGTGCGGCAACGGCGAGCCTGGCCGGTTGCCTGGCGTTGGCGCCAATTCACGAACGGGGAACAGCAGAACAGCAGCGTCATTATATGAAGCTGGCAACCCCCGGCCAGCCCGGAGAAGACCGCAAGCCGTGGCGGGGAGCCTTCTGCCTTACCGAGCCGATCCCGTATGTGGGCGTTGATACCGGGATGCTCAACGGCAAGGTGCGCATCGTGGAATGGAAGAACGGAGGAGAACCGACGCTGCAGGTGGAAAAGCGCGGGCGATTCATCACTAACATCGGTTTCGCGAATTTCGTGACTGCCGCGGTTGATTCCGATGACGAGCGCATTAAGGGCAGCTGCATCGTGATTCTGCAGGAAAACGATCCCGGCCTCTTCGATCGCGGCACGCCCACCAGGAAAATGGTGCACCAGCTTTCCTCGACCGGTGACCCGATCTTCAATCTGCGTGTCCCGGCCAGCCGGATTGTCGGCGGTTATGAGATCAAAGACGGCGTTCTGATCCCACGATTTAATCACAGCGAAATCATCGAAGCCGTATTCCGTCGGACACGAGTCACGGTTGGAGTGATGACTTCAGCGAAGCTGCTATCGGCGGTCGAGCCTGTCATTCGCTACCAGCGTGGCAGATTCCGCGGGGCCGAAACCGCTACTCCCGGATCAGTGCGCTATGAGTTGGGGCTGCAGGCGCGGGAAGACTCCCTGCATCGACTCGTCGACGTTTGGGCTACCGGCGAAGCCAGTGCTTCACTAGGGTTTGCGGCTGCGCGTGCTTTCGACGAGCTTGATCCGCTCGAGAAGGAGATGGAGCGGCTTTATGCAGAGAGAGAAATCAGCGGCGCCAAAGCGAAGATGAAACTGATTCGCGAAGCGGCGGATCGAGCGGTGGCCGTGATGCAGTTGCCCCCCGGCGACTCGCGCTGGAGCTTTCTTGATTCCGATCTGCTGTTGCGGTTCGTACGGCTTGATTCAATCGCGGATGTCCTGTGCCCGGCAGCAAAACTGTGGAACACCGGCTGGGGCGCGCAGATGATGCGCGAAGCTGTGAGCTTGATGGGCGGGTACGGAATTACGGAAGACTGTCCTGGTTTTCTGGGCAATAAGTGGATGGACGCACAACTCGAGGCTACGTATGAAGGTCCCGAGGCTGTGCAGCGGCGACAACTCTCGGTGACGATGACGAATCCCATGTTCCTGGCCGAGTTCCGCGGTTGGATCCGCGAGATGAGGGCGATTGCATCCGACCGTCCAGGCACGGGAGCATGCGCGCTGGCTACAGCGATGACGATGTGGCTGTGGACGCTCAATCATCTGCAACACAGTAAGGACGCTGATGGCGGCAAGCTGTATCAGAGTGCGCGGCAGGGCGTGACATTTCCGCTGGCGGATGCTTTGTCCTGGTTGATTGCGGCCCGTTGCCAGATCCTCGATGTGCTGCGTCTTGAGAGAGAAGGTCCGGCAGACCCTTCGGTCGCGGAAGGACTGTCTGGGCTGGTCAATTTTCTCAGTGATTTGTGCCATGTACAGTCATCGCGCGCCAGCGGCGAAGTCGCGCGCATCTGCGCGGAACTGGTTTTCGGGTATAACCGGCATCCCGCGTGGGATGAAGAGGGCACTCGCGGTTGCTGGCACGAAGATGAATTAGAAGAACTGGAAGGGCTCATGCCCGGAATTAATTCGTTCCGCTTCGACGTGGTTGGTAACGATGGCTCACATCCCAAGAAGGCGGGGCCGTGCGTGAATTGCTCGGGAGAGACTCCGTTCCTCTCCTTGCACACCAAGCTGGCGGGGTGTTTGACGGGGTCTCGCCTGGCGAAAGATCGCGCAGCGGACGCCATCTCAAAGATCATGATTCCTGAAGCGCTGGATTATCCCGCATGAGCGCTCCGGCTCAACCTGGTTCGGGTGTCGAGCGGCAGCAGATGTCGATCGACATCGCGTGCGTGGGATTTGGGCCGGCAATGGGCGGGTTCCTCACGACTCTTTCGCGCAAGCTCTTGCATGATGACGGCACAGTGCGGCTGGAGAGTGCTGTTTCTGCCGGGCTACCGTTGCAAGTGCTCTGTTACGAACGTGCGGACGGGCTTGGCTTTGGAGTCTCGGGCGCGGTCACGCGGGCCCGTGGAATTCGCGCCAGCTTTCCCGGCGTCGACTTGTCCCAGATTCCGATGGCCACTGCCGTTTCCAAAGAGAAGCTTGTCTATCTGCTCGACCCGATTGGAGCCAGCCGGCGTTCACTCGTCTTCCGCGCAAAGGACGCGTTGATCCGCGGGCTCGGTTCAATCTTTCATTCGCGCGATCATGCTGTCGAACTGCCTTTCACCCCGAGATTCATGCGCAAAGACGACGGCATGATCTTCTCTATTGGGCAGTTCAATCAGTGGGTGAGCGAAGGGGTCGCGAGCTCCGGCATTGTACAAGTATGGCCGGGAATGCCAGTGAGCGAGCCCTTGATTGAGAACGAGGGGGTTTGCGGAGTGCGCCTGGCGGATCAGGGAGTGAGCCTCGACGGCACGCCCAGTGAGGGATTCCTGCCGGGTATGGATGTTCGCGCGGCTCTGACCGTAATCGCGGACGGGCCTGTGGGGGCCGTAGGGCGTAAACTCGACGCCCATTTCGGGCTGCCGCCTGGGCACGAACAACGCGATTGGGCTCTAGGAATGAAGATGGTCATCGAACTGCGCGAAGGTTGCGATCTTCAGCCGGGCACCGTGCTGCACACCCTTGGGTTCCCTGAGCCGGAGATTTTTGGATTCCTGTATGTACATCCGGACCGGCTCGCCTCGGTCGGTATCTTTATTCCTTCCTGGTTCCAGACGCCGGTCCGAACCGCCTATCGATATCTGCAGCATTTTATCCTGCATCCGTATCTTTGGCGCCATCTGGAAGGTGGGGCGCTGAAATCCTGGGGAGCGAAATCTTTGCAGGAGTCGGGACGCCATGGCGAACCCTTTCTCGCTGGCAATGGATATGCGCGCATCGGGGAAGGATCGGGCAGCACAAACGTACTCACGAATTCGGGGGTCGATGAGGCCTGGACTACAGGCGTACAACTCGCGGAGGCTGTCGTTGAACTGCTAGAGCAGAAGAAACCATTTACGCGAGAGAACCTGGAGCAGACCTATGTCCGCCGACGGCGTGAGGGCTGCTTGGATAAGGAATCGAAAGCCGCGGCGGATGCTCGCAATGGTTTTCAATATGGCGTAGTCGCTGGTCTGATCGGAACTGCGCTCGCGGGATTTACCGGGGGAGCAGTTTCCTTCCGACCGCGAGGTAAGCAGCTGAGTGCCCCTTCTCTGGAACAGGTCTATCGTTCGCGCATCCCCCTGTCTGAACTAAAGAAATTGCGGGACGACGGCGCCACTCCGGGAAGCGCGTTGCATGACCGCATCATGGACCGCTGCGCCTGGCCGCAGATCCCGCTCGACGGCAAGCTCCTGATCTCGCATCAGGACGCTCTGTTGATGGGAGGCAACGTGCAGGCGCCGCCCGGATACGCCAGTCACGTCACCTTCGTGCGACCGGAACTCTGTCGCGAGTGCGAGTCCAAATTGTGTGTCGAAATGTGCTCCGGACAGGCGATTACGCGCGGCGAAAACCACACACCCATGTTTGATCGTGAGAAGTGTGTGTACTGCGGTGCGTGCCTCTGGAACTGCGATGCGGATGCAGGAAAAGGGAATATCGATTTCCGAGCGGGAGCGGGGGGATTGCATTCCGCACTCAACTAGCAGGAAGCTGCGACAAGTTTGAGCTATGAGTGACTCTTACCACATCGTCGTCTGTGCGGGTATCGTGCCTGATCCCCTACAAACGCTAGAGCCCATCACTACGCAGACGGGACCGGGGCTGAAGAACGAGATGATGCTGCCCGAAGTACTTGACCCGTGGGCCAGCCATGCACTCTATGAAGGGGCCAGCCTCGCAGCGCGCTTTCCCGGTAGCAAGGTCTGGCTTGTCAGTGCCGCACCAAGGGCAAAACTGCAGCAGGTCATGATGAGTGTCGCGCAGAAAGCGAGGTTCGAACTGGTTCCGATTGATTTAGCCGCCAACGGCTTTGCAGATTCACATTCTGTCGCTGGGATACTAGCGCAGACCATCCAGTCAATTCCCGGGCTTGATCTGTCGCGCTTGCTTGTGTTTGGAGGCTGGGAGTCGGCTTCGCGCAGTGCGGGCGTGACCATGCAACTTGTCGGCGAACAGATGGGAATCACCGATCAGTTCCAGGGAGTGGATCAGCTTACGGTGCAATCGGACGGTTCACTCGAGATTCTGGAACGTATCGAAGGCGGCCGGCATCTGGTCTCGATCTGCCTGGGTCCGCCCGCCTTACTGGGCTGGGCGACGGGTAGTCTGCCTGAACCAAAGAACAATCCACAAGTCGGCATGGCCAACATGCGAACTGTGATTCCGGCGCTACAGAAAGCGAAGTCCGGAATGCTGACGGAGAACGTGCGCTATGCGAGCGTAGCTCCGCCCCAACAGCAGCGGCATACTCGAGTGGTGAAAGACTGTTCCGCGGATGAGATCGCTGCAGAACTGGCGCAGTGGATTCAGCAGGATTGAATTTCGCTTTATTCCGTCAACGGATGCCACGCCCGGCGTCGGAAACTTAAGGACTTCATGGCACAGAGTATTCTCTTTCTCGCACACATCGACGAATCGGGAAAAGCACTGCCTCGCGTCGCATTTGAGGTGCTCGGCGCCGCTCTGGAAACGGCGAGGGAAACCGGTGCAGCTCTGACGATCGGACTTGTCGGGGAGAACGTGCAATTCGCCGCCGACAGCATTGCGGAAACGGGCATTCGTATCCTTGGCGTATGCGGCACAGAATTTGCCCATCCGCGATATGGGAGTGATGCCGCGGCAGTGGAAGCGATCTGTCGAGCAGCAGCGCCGGAAATTGTGATCGCTCCCGCGACGTCACGTTTTGTTCGCGTGATCCCAGGCGTTGCGCACCGACTGGGGGGGCAAGTCGATACGCACATCACTTCCGTAGAAATCGCCGAGGGTGTCGTATCCGTCAGGCGGTGGTTCTATCGGCAGCGCATCGAAGCTCTGATGTCTCGGAATGCGCGACCATGGTTCTTGTTGATGGATTCGGGATGTCATGAGGCCTGGGCAGGAACTTCTGGGACAGCGAGAGTTGAGATGATTGACGTGCCGCTCTCGTCGGAGGTCAAGCGCACCGTGTTTCGCGGAGTTCGCACTCCTAGCAGCGACGCACAAACCATTCGTCCGGACGCTCGGCTGCTTTTCGTAGCCGGCGCTGGATGGTGCAAGAAGCAAGCGGATGGCAAAACCCACGTTCCCGAAGCTGAGACGGCGATCCTCGAATTCCTGCAGACCGCGGGAGCATCCCTTGGCGGAAGCAAGTCCCTGGTCGATCAGAGCGGCGAAAATCAGAGTGTGCTGGGATTCATGACGCATCTCAATCAGGTCGGCCAGACCGGCTCAACGCCGCGTCATCCCAAGGGACTTTCGACCTGCTGCCACGGCGAGGAGCCCCACGTTGTGGGTTGGCGGTTCATCAATGAACGCCGAGCCATTAACCTGGACCCGAATTGCGGTTGGGCTCGCAGCAAAGCCGACGTGCTCTATGTGGCCGATGCTTTCCAGGTCATTCCGAAGCTCATTGCGCTTCTGCGCGCCAAGTCATTGTCGGCTCCTTCCTGAATTCAGGGTACAATCGCTCAAGTTACAGAGCGAGATCCAGTGATTGAAACCCTCTACAAGAAAAAGGTTCCTGACACAACGGACTGGCGAGATGCGTTCTTTGAACTGGCCTTGGGCGAGCAGACGGTGGACGGCCAGCCCGGGTATTTCGTGCGCGAGACGCAATGCTGGTGGGACGCCACGTCGCAGCGAACCGTCCGTGTGCAGTACACACTTTCGCCGCGCCAGGGCTTTATCACCATAGAGGAAGCTCGCGCCTGTTATGACTCGTGCCGAGTCAGTCGGGCCCGCCGCGGTTTTATCCACTCCTTTACTCCCCGGTACGAATCAACAAAGAAACATAAGTACGAACTGATTCAGATTCCGGCGGAATTAGAGCAAAAAGAACAGCCAGAGACCACGGAAGCCTAGTCGGCGAAGTTGTGCCGGCTGATTCAGCCCAGTTCGAGCGGCCTTCCATGCATCTATACTGAGCTGGCTGGAAAACAACTCGCAAAAGTTTACCGAGCGACGAGAGCCCTCATGCACAAGAGAATGATTGTTGGCTTCATTGTAATTTTCACTTCAACATTTCTTTTTCCTGCGACTCCTGATGCCCCAGCAAAAGAAACAGTCGAAATCGATGCCTCCGCGCACGCCACCCCCCTCCCTCATTTCTGGGAGCACTTTTTCGGTTCCGGCCGCGCCATTCTGTCATTGCGCGAGAGCTATCGACAGGACCTCCGGGACGTCAAGAAAATTACGGGCATGCAATACATCCGCTTCCACGCCATCTTTCATGACGAAGCCGGCGTCTACGATGAAGACGCGCAGGGCAATCCCGTCTTCAACTTTTCTTACGTGGATCAGATTTACGATGGCCTGCTCGCCAACGGAGTCCGTCCTTTTGTGGAACTGAGTTTCATGCCGAAGAAGCTGGCCTCGAACAAGGATGCACTGCACGCGTTTTGGTACAAGCAGAACGTCTCTCCTCCCAAGGACTATGCGAAGTGGGACGAGATGATTGCGCAATTCGCAAAGCATCTCATCGAGCGTTACGGGATTGACGAAGTCTCGCAATGGTACTTCGAAGTGTGGAACGAGCCGAATATCGACTTTTGGGCGGGCGATCCGAAGCAGGCAACCTACTTTGAACTGTACGATCACACGGCGCGTGCAGTGAAGGCGGTGAGCTCCAGGTTGAGGGTAGGCGGACCTTCCACAGCACAGGCGGCGTGGGCTGACGTTTTCATCAAGCATTGTGCCGACAACAAAATTCCGGTGGACTTCGTGTCGTCCCACGTTTACGGAAATGACAAGGCCGAGGACGTCTTCGGAACCCACGAACAAATTCCGCGCAATCGGATGGTCTGCCGCGCGATCGGCAAGGTGCATGACCAGATCAAGTCCTCCGTCATGCCGGGGCTCCCGCTCATCTGGTCGGAATTCAACGCCAGTTATGCGAACGAACCCGACGTCACCGATGCTACATACATGGGCCCATGGCTGGCAGACACGATCCGCCAATGCGATGGCATGGTTGACGAAATGTCGTACTGGACCTTTTCAGATGTCTTCGAGGAGCAGGGAGTGGTCAAGCAGCCCTTCTATGGTGGATACGGTCTTATCGCGGAGGACGGGATTCCGAAGCCGGCATTCAATGCATTTCTGCTACTGCACCGCTTAGGTGACGAGAGGCTCGCTTTGTCGTCGGATGACACGTTGGTGACTCGGCGAAAGGACGGTACTCTGGTCCTCGTGGCATGGAACATGGCTGATCCCGGCACAACCGGTCCGGCCAAAGAGATAGAATTTAAATTTGAGCATGCACGGGTTTCTAGCGTGGAGACCATGCGGCTCGATCCGGACCATGGCGATTTCCACAATGCTTACGCGGCGATGGGATCGCCGCGGTATCCAACGAAGGAACAGATAGAAAAGCTTCGTGCAGCCTCCCGGCTTTCTGCCCCGGAAAGACACAATTTAAAGAATGCGTCGGTGGTGGTTCGGATTCCTTCGCAAGGTCTGGTATTGATCGAAGCCAAACCGGTCCACTGATACTCGTGAGATGCGGCCACGCCGGGTGGTTTCGCCGTTCATCCATTGCGCCGCATTGGTGACTTGTGCGTCCCGTCTCGTTGATGTGTGATCTCAATCACAAGACGCCTGCTTCTTCATAGTGCAAAAGAACTTAGCGTTTTCGGGTTAACGCTACACCCGCGCAAAACCCGCTGGTTATGCGGCTTCTAGCAGATTCCTATTAGTGATCGTCAGACCTGCGCTTACTAGAATGAGCGCGCTCATGAATCCGAAGTGGAACGGACAATTTTCCTGCTTTGATCTAGTCGCCAAGACTGAGGCATGCCCGCGTAGTGTCATTCCGGTTGGTGACTTTGAGATTGGCGGAAATGATTTCGTCGTCATGGCGGGGCCTTGCGCCGTCGAGTCCGAAGATCAATTGATGCGGACCGCAGAGGCCGTTGCCGATGCGGGCGCGCGGATTTTGCGGGGTGGGGCATACAAACCACGATCATCGCCCTATGCATTTCAGGGCCTCGGTGTCGTGGGGCTCAGGTTGTTGCGCAAGGCGCGCGAAGCTACGGGCCTGGCCATCGTCACCGAGGTCATGAGTGAGGAAGACGTGGACCTCATCGCCGAGTATGCCGACATCATGCAAGTCGGCACTCGCAGCATGGAGAACTATGCACTGCTCGAAGCACTCGGTAAGTGTGGGCGGCCCGTACTACTCAAACGAGGGATGACCGCAACTCTGGAAGAATTGCTTCGCTCCGCCCAAGTGATCGCCATGGCGGGTAATCCGCAGGTAATTTTATGTGAACGCGGCATCCGCACTTTCGAAACGGCAACTCGGAACACCCTCGACATCGCGGCCGTACCTGTTCTGAAGACGGTCTCTCATCTTCCGGTCATTGTCGATCCCAGCCATGCCGCAGGCGTTCGGAGTCTGGTGCCGGTGCTATCGCGGGCTGCGGCCGTGGTGGGCGCCGATGGCTTACTGGTCGAAGTGCACCCCGTCCCCGAGAAAGCGATGAGCGACGGCAACCAGTCGCTTACGTTCGGCGAATTCCACCGCATGATGGATGACCTGCAGCCGTATCTCGAACTGCAACAGGAGACCCGCCAGTTTCGTCCGCAACTCCTCGCCGCCGGGGGAGCAGACTAGTGCTGTCGCGGACGATTCTGGCCACTGCTTTATTGTTGATCGCCCTTCGGCCTGCGATCCCTGCCGTCGAAACCTCTCCTGCTGCCTATGTCCCTTTTCTTTACACCGCGGCGAAGACTTACGAACCCCTAGCCTGGCTTCACGGAGCGGACCGTTTCCCCTCCAGTGCCGCAGTTGTTATCAGCAACGAGAATGGCCATCATCTACTCGTACCTGACTTCTCCGCGTCTGCTGATCCATCGGTTTCTTTCGATGGTCAGAAGGTGTTATTCGCGGGGAAGGTACATGCCAGCGATCCCTGGCAGATCTGGGAACTTGATCTGACTGGAGGCGTACCGCGGCAGATCACTTCGCTCCCGGAAGATTGCATCCGGCCTTTCTATCTTTCCGACGGCCGCATCGTCTACGGGCGCAAGATCGGCGGGAGATTTGTAATCGAAGCCCGGGAACTTGGTGGCAACCAGACTCTCGCGCTGACCTATCTCCCATCGAGTGCTCTGCCTACGGATGTGCTGCGCGACGGCCGCATCCTTTTCGAATCCGCGTTTCCGCTGGGCGCTGGAGACACCCCAGAGATATACACGATGTATTCGGATGGCAGCGGAGTGGAATCCTATCGTTGCGATCACGGCGCCCCGCGGCATTCGGCAAGACAACAGACATCCGGGGACACCGTATTCACGACCGCGGCCGGACTGGCAAGATTCACATCGGTTCGCGCCCAGCAAGCCAAAGTCACTTCCCCGGCCGGCGATTACGCCGGTGACATCGTTGAGACAAACACAGGGGATTGGCTCGTTGCCTGGCGTTCGGACACAAAGGCGCTGTTCCGGCTAATGCGTTGGTCTCCCGGCGCTGCAGATTTGAAACCATTGATCGCCGAGCAAGACCTCAATATTGTCGAACCAGTACTGCTAGCGCCCCACGCTGTGCCGAATCGGCATCCGTCAGGCCTTCATGACTGGCCGAATGCTAATCTGCTCTGCCTCAACGCCTACACTTCGAAACAGCCAATTGCAGGTGGATCAATCCAGTCGGTTCGCCTTTTTACTCGCGACGAATCGGGAAAACCGAAAATGCTCGGAACCGCTCCCGTGGAGCGCGACGGCTCGTTCTTCGTTCAGGTTCCCAGCGAGCAACCGCTTCAGTTTGAACTGCTGGATGCCTCGGGAAAAAGCCTGCAGCGCGAGGCCGGATATTTCTGGATGCGCCGCGGAGAGCAGCGCGTTTGCGTGGGATGCCACGCCGGTCCGGAAACAGCGCCAGAAAACGCGGTTCCCGGAATTCTTTTGAAGACCACCACTCCCGCGGATATGACCGGAACCAGCGCTCAGAGCGCAGGAGGGCAGTAGATTGAAACCGATCTTTATCTTACTTCTGTCCGCGATGATGTTCGGGCAAGTCGCGCAGACGAATGCGCCGGGGCCCATCCGCTTTGAAGACGCTACCGCCAAATCGGGGATCCAGTTCACCCACAACTTCGGCTCACAGAAATTGGGCTCCCTGCTGGAAAGCACCGGCGGAGGCTGCGTCTGGTTCGACTATAACAACGACGGTTTACTCGATCTTTACGTGGTCAGCGGTAAGCCGCTTGAAGACGGCATTCACCCGTATCCTCTGAAACAGCCGCCCGCGACGCCGCCCCACAATCACCTTTATCGCAACAACGGCGATGGAACCTTTACCGATGTCACCGACAAGGCCGGCGTGGCCGCGAACCTCTACGGCATGGCTGCGATTGCCGCCGATTTCGACAACGACGGTTTCGTCGACTTGTTCGTGACCGGCTATGGGAAGGCGATTCTGTATCACAACAACGGGGATGGAACTTTCACCGACGTGACAGCCAAGGCCGGGATTCAAGTTGACGGGTGGTCCATCAGTTCGGCATGGCTCGACTACGATCGCGACGGCTGTGTCGACCTGTTCGTCGGGCGCTACGTGAAGTTCGACCCCAAGTATCGCAACTACTACTCCGCCGACAATTATCCTGGGCCGCTCGACTACGCTGGCGACACGAATCGCCTGTATCACAACAACTGCAACGGAACGTTTACCGATGTCACGGAAAAGTCCGGGATTGCTGCCTACAAGGGCCGCACCATGGGCGTTACAGCCGCAGACTTCGACGGCGACGGCTATCCCGACATCTACGTCGCCAACGATAAAACAGAGAACTTCCTGTTTCACAACAAACGCGACGGCACTTTCCAGGAAATCGCCGGCGATCTCGGAGTGGCGTACGGTCAGAACGGCGAAAGCACTTCGGCCATGGGACCAGTGTTCGCCGATATCGATGGTGACGGCCACCTTGATCTATGGGTGACGGACTCCAAATACAACCGCCTGATGCGCAACACTGGGGCGAATGGATTTGAAGATATCGGTCCAAGTTCCGGTATCTCGCAGGCGACGGCACAGTATGTGAGCTGGGGTTCGGGAATCTACGATTTCGACAATGATGGCTGGCTCGACATCCTGGTATTCCACGGCGGCCTCATCCACCTTGTGCCGCAAGAGCAATCCCTCTTTCGTGGCCTGGGCAATGGAAAATTCGCTGATGTCTCACGTGACGCTGGTCCGGTTCTCGATGTCAAGACTGTCTCGCGCGGTGCTTGCTTCGCTGACTACGACAATGACGGCAAGATCGATGCCTTCGTCGTTAACCTGGGCGCTCCAGCCACACTGTTGCATAACGTCAGCCAGAACAACAACCACTGGCTCACGGTGAAACTGAAAGGCAAGAAAAGCAATCGAGATGGGATCGGCGCGCACTTGGAGTTGCTGGCCGGCGGACGTAAACAGATGGCAGAACGCTTTGCCGGCTCAGGCTATCTCTCGCAGGATGATGGCCGAATTCACTTCGGGCTCGGCACGGCCACGAAAGCCGAGAAGCTCACCATCCGCTGGCCTAGTGGACAGGATCAGGTTCTGGAGAATCTTGGCGTCGATCGCATCCTCACAGTGGAGGAGCCGTAAATGGCGGCGCTCGACACCAGTTTCGGGATCTCCCATGTGGCCATGCGGCAGTTGCCCAAACTCGTGGGTGTCCTGGCGCTCACACTGCTGGCCATTGCGGCAAAGCCTGCGCCGAATCAAGGGAATACGCTGGTCAAAGAGCACTATCTCTCTCCCATCGAGATGGCATTTTCCCCTGACGGCCATCTTCTCTACGTCGTCTGTCAGGAGAGGGATGAAGTTCGTGTCGTAGATCCTGATTCAGGCAAGGTCGTCGGCAGCATCCACGTTGGACATGTTCCTCGTGATATCGCCCTCTCATCTGACTCCCATCGCGTTTATGTAACTAACGCCTGGTCCGATACAGTTTCGGTGATCGACACTGCCTCCCGGGAGGTTGTGCAAACGCTCCCCACCGGATTTGAGCCAACCGGAATTGTCGTCGATCAATCGGGTACGACTCTTTACGTTGCCAATCGCCTCAGCAATGACGTTTCCGTGATCGATCTCACAACTGGCCAGGAGATCAAGCGTCTGCTCGCCGGCCGCGGCGCCAGCTATCTCGCACTGTCGCACGATGGCAAGTGGATTTACTGCACGCATATCTATCCCAACCTGGGCGCGTTCCGTAGTGAGCCAGACTCCGAGATCACAGTCATCGATACCGCCTCGCGCAGGGTAGTCGAGCGAAAGCCGCTGCATAACGTGGCGGGCGTATTTCATGTTGCGGCGTCGACCGACGGAAAGCTGATGGCGGCGGCACAACTCAGGCCCAAGAATCTCATCCCCCTCGCGCACGTGGAACATGGCGCAGTCTTTGGCGACTCACTGGCGCTGTTCGGCGACGATGTCGGCGGAACCGTCCAAATACCGATTGACGAACTGGACCGCTACTATGCTCTGCCGTGGGGCATTGCGATTACACCGGATAAGTCGAAGATCTTCCTGACGACCGCTGGATCCCAAAGCGTGACAGCGATAGACGTCTCAAAGCTATTGAAAACGGTCCGGTCGCGCCGCCAGCCGTTTGCCAACGATCTCTCGGCATCGGCGGAATACGCGACATCTCGAATTCCCGTGGGGCACAATCCGCGAGGTCTTGTGTTCTCGCCGGATGGCAAGCGTCTATATGTGGCGAATCGGCTCGACGACACCATTTCGGTCATCGATACCGCAAGCGAGAAGGTAGTTTCAACAATTGATCTCGGTGGGCCCAGGAATATTGACGCACTGCGCCGCGGCGAGCGCCTCTTCTATACCGCTGAGTTCTCCTTCCAGGGCCAATTCGGCTGCTCAAACTGCCATCTCGACGCGACCATCGATGGCCTCCAGTGGGATCTCGAACCGGACGGCTTCGGCAAAGACATCGTCGACAACCGCTCGCTGGAGAATCTCGCCGGTACTGAGCCGTTCAAGTGGAATGGCGGCAATCCCGACATGCCGACCGAATGCGGCCCGCGCACCGAAAAATTCTTCTTCCGCTCACAAGGCTTCACCCAGCAGCAACTCACCGATCTCGTCACTTTCGTGTACTCGCTACCCTACCGTCCCAACCGCTATCGGCTGGCCAATGGAGCACTGACTCCAGCCCAAGAACGTGGCAAGGCAATCTTCGAACGAACGAAGACGAAGAGGGGACTGGAGATCGCGGAAATAAATCAGTGCACCTACTGCCACAGCGGACCGAAATACACGAATCAGAAACAGATTGATGTTGGCTCCGGCAAATCAACGGACCGTTCCCCTGTGATCGACGTGCCTCAGCTACCCAATGTGGCGTACTCGGCTCCCTATCTTCACGACGGCTCGGCGAAATCGCTGGAAGAAATCTGGACCATCTACAACCCCAAAGATACGCATGGCGTCACCAACGATCTGACGAAAGATGAATTGAACGATCTCATCGAGTACCTGAAAACGTTATGAAGACGAAATTCTGGTTCGCCTTGGCGCTGTTCACCACCGCATCGCTGGGCGTCGCCCAGGAAATCCCGATGTTCCGCTGGGAGAACTTCACCACCGCCAATGGTCTTCCCGACAACCATGTCTTCTGTGTACTGGTAGATGGCAGCCGGGTATGGACTGGAACGGACAACGGCCTGGGACTTTACGAGAACGGCACTTGGAAAGTCTTCCGCCCGAATCCCGAAGCAAAGGAACATAGTCTCGCGCATCAAGCGGTGCTCTCCCTGGCGCTCGACAAGAACACTGGCGACATCTGGGCAGGTACGATGGGCGGCCTCAGCCGTTTCTCCGCGGGTCGCATTGATACCTATACACAACTGAACTCTGGTTTAAGCAACGACATCGTGTATGGGGTCGGTGTGCAGGGCGAATACGTGTGGACAGCGACTGCTGCCGGAGCAAGCCGACTCAATACCCGCACCGGCCAGTGGTCCTTATTCAACGCCACGAACACGCCCATGTACGAGATCTGGACCTACGCGGTCAACCCCGCCGAGGACAAGGTCTACTACGCGGTCTGGGGCGGCGGAGTCCTCGAATACGACCAGAAAACCGAGCGCTGGAAGGATTACAACGATCCCGACGGCGAAACCGAAATGGTCGTAATGAAAGATCAGGGACTGATTCACGAGATCACGACCTCGGTCAGCTATGTCGACAAGATTCTCTGGGTAGCAACTTATTTTGGGGGGAGCCGGTACGACGGCCGTTACTGGCACAACTTCCTGAACAAAGACAGCGGACTTCCCAGCAACTTCCTGAGCCAGATCAAGGCTATCGATGCGAACCGCGCCTGGTTCTCAACGGATAAAGGGCTTGCCTACTACGACGGGACGAACTGGGCGGTCTATCGCCCCGCGCTCGATACCCACAAGCCGGAGATGTTCATCACCGATGCGGCAGGGAACTCGAAGAAAGAGATTTCGGTCCAGACAGCACCATCGCACAACTACATTCTCGGCGTCGATTTCGAGGGAGATGACATTTGGGTGGCGACTGCGCATGGCTTAAGCCACGGCATCCGCCAGAAGAATTCGGTAGCAGTAGCAATAGATGTCAGCGGCAAAAAGTAGCGCCGGCCACCGGCCGGCTGTCGCGAGGGCATCTTGCCCTCACCCGCAGGTGAGCACGGCAATTGCAGCACAACGAGGAGCCATCACTATGAATGTGCAGGAACTGCTCGCAGAAGTAGCTACGGCCCCGGTCGCAAAACGGGCCATCACCAATCATAAAGCCCTCAACGAAGCCTATGACTACGGAAGCGCCTTTTCCCGGGGGATGCGTATCGACTTGAATGGACTGTCGATCCTCTTGATCTCGGGCACTGCCAGCATCGACGACCAAGGCCGCACTGTGCACGTTGGCGACATCCGCGCGCAACAACGGCGCACCTACGACAACATCTCCAAGTTGCTCGCATCCGAAGGCGCTACTTGGCACGATATTGTTCGCACAACCTGCTACTTGCGCGACATCGAACGCGATTATCAGGCGTTTAACGAGGAACGCACCAAATTTTTCAACGAACAGGGACTGGATCCTCTTCCAGCATCAACGGGAATTCAAGCGATCCTTTGCCGGCCCGATCTGCTCATCGAGATCGAAGCCATCGCCATGTTCCGCCGCGAATCGCCCGAGCAGTAATGGTCAGGAGAAGCGCCATGCGCCTCGTATCCGTCGCGTTGATTGCTGTCGTCGCTGTGTGTGCGGGTTGGTCGCAGAGCACTGCGCCGTGTTCGTGCGGTAAGAATCCTCCCGGCCCGCCGCCCAACCGGACGCTGAAGCCGTACGCCGGCGCGCCTAAGGATCTCCGTCCATTCTCGAAGTTCACCACTCCTTACTACGAGTATTATCAGGACCTCATCGAGTACAACGGCGCAGCGCGCGAGGTTCCTGAGCCCGACCTCA
>Ga0209698_10004094_pt1 | contig 16117 bp, 10 predicted proteins | sample LitLauG_LLR_2012_FD_187203 | JGI IMG/M metagenome (GOLD analysis project Ga0209698, IMG submission 187203) | Freshwater sediment microbial communities from Pennsylvania, USA - Little Laurel Run_MetaG_LLR_2012 (SPAdes) (version 2) | ecosystem: Environmental > Aquatic > Freshwater > Creek >...
AGCCGTGTATTCGCCATCCGCGAGGGCGGTCGCGAGCGCCGCCGACGTCCATTTCCCGCCGCTTACCGACGCCGTGATGCTCTCGACCACCGCCCCTTCAGCCTTCGCGCCGCCATAAACCCGCACCGTCACCGGTTCAGACTCATCCGAAGTCCCGCTGAACGACGGCTTCGTGACCTTCGACGGCGTCGCAACGGCATTCAGCGTCACCGCCGGCGGCAGCGTATCCACTACGAACGTCACCGGGGCGCTCTTGCCTTCCGCGTTGCCCAGGCTGCTCGGCTCCCCCGCGACAGCCGTGTATTCCCCATCCGCCAACGCGCTGCCCAACGCCGCCGACGTCCATTTCCCGCCGCTCACCGACGCCGTCACACTCCCAACCACCGCCCCTTCAGCTTTCCCACCGCCATAGACCCGCACCGTCACCGGTTCAGACTCATCCGAAGTCCCACTGAATGACGGCTTCGCGACCTTCGACGGCGTCGCAACGCGATCCAGCACGACCGCCGGCGGCAACGTATCCACTACGAACGTGACTTCTTCGCTCGCTCCGGGAAGGTTGCCGAGCCCGCTGGGCTCTCCGGCGACCGCGGTGTATTCCCCATCCGCAAGAGCGCTCGCGAGCGCCGCCGATTCCCATTTCCCGCCGCTCACCGACGCCGTCACACTCGCGAGGACCGTCCCTCCCGCGACGGCGCCTTCATAGACGTTCACCGTCACCGTGCCCGCTTCATCGGCGGTCCCTGCAAACGATGGGGTCGCGTTGTTCGACGGCGTAGCCACTGCACCCAGCGTGACCGTCGGCGGCTGGGTATCGACCACGAACGTGACTTCTTTGCTGGCTCCAGGCAGGTTGCCGAGCCCGCTGGGCTCGCTGGCGAGCGCCGTGTATTCCCCATCCGCAAGAGCGCTGCCCAGCGCCCCCGATTTCCATTTCCCGCCGCTCACCGACGCCGTCGCGCTCGCAACCACCGCCCCTTCAGCCTTCGAACCGCCATAGACGCGCACCGTCACCGTCCCCGCTTCGCTCGCGCTCCCGCCAAAGGACGGCGTCGAGTCCTTCGACGGCGTCGCGACAGGATCGAGCGTCACGTCGGGCGGCGAGGTGTCCACCGTGAATTCGACTGCTTCGGTTTCGGCGTTGGGCGGCCCGGTGATGACCGTCTGTTCGGCGATCGCCGTGTAGTTGCCCGCGGGGAGCGCTTCGGTCGCGGTGACTGTCCACATGCCGGCGATCGGTGTCGCCGATTCGAGCGGTTCTCCGACCGCTTCGCCTTTGGCGTTGCGGATCACCACCAGGACAGGGCTCCCGGCTTCTTCGGTCATGCCTTCGAAGGTCGGCTGCGGGCCCGTCACGGACCCAGCGGCCGGCACGGTCAGGGTAAGGGGGACCGACGCGCTCGCGGCGGCGGGCGCGAGCACCGCGAAGAGCACCGCGAGGATCGCTCCCAAGAGGGCTCGGCGCGCATTCCATCGCGATTTTGCCTGCATTTCCCACACCGGCCAGGTCGGAGTCTTTCGGCTGCGCATGGTCCCCGGGCCAGCGCGCGCGACTTCAGAGCGGCGGATCATAGCCCCCATGATGGCGCATGGGAAGAGAGTGACGGTGCACTTGCAGGACATCGCCGGAGCGCCTCGACACGCCCTCTGCCGGAGGAGCGTCGGAGCGCCGGCGCAGGGTGTGGAGCGCGCAGGCCGTTGCCCGTACAACACTTCGTGCAACCGGCTCGCGGCTGCGAGCGCTCTGCGATAATGCCGCGACCCGGCAGATCCGAACGATGCCCGAAAGGACCCACCAGAACATGGCAAATCGCACCCTGGCCGTCGTGCTCGCGCTCACGCTCGCGCTCGCAATCTCAGCCGCCGCGCTCGCTGCAGGCGCGCTGAACGGCAAGCGCTACCAGGGCATGACGAGCGCAGCAGGCGTCGACGGCGAAGGGCACAAGCTGCCCCACCTGACCGCGAGAGCGATGACGCTGAAGGTGTCCTCCAACGGCAGGACAGTGAGCGTTCGCTTCTCATCCTCGGTGCCGCCCCTATATGACTGCCAGACCACGAAAACGGTGCGGGCAGAGTCGACCAAGCCGGCGAAGATCCTGGGCGACGGCACCTTCAAGGCGACCGTGAACGAGCGCTTCACACCCGGCCCGGGCCAGTCCTCGATCACCGAGATCGTGACGGGGCGCTTCTCCGGGAAGAAGGTCTCGGGCACGGTGCGCACCGTTCAGCCGCCCGAATGCACCGGCTCGGCGAGCTTCTCCGCAAACGCCAAGTAGACACGCACACCGGGCGAAAACGACGCACCCGGCCCGCGAGCCGCGTGCTTCCCCTCCTGCGCGCGCGCAGCGAGGTCAGTCGCCGGCCTGGCCGGCAGCGCTGAGCGGGCGCTCGGGGCGGATCTGCTTCGGCAGCATGAAGCGCACGTCCTCGCGCGTGACTTCGAACTCGGAGATGTCGCTCACGCCACGCTCGCGGAACAGCGCGACGAGCTCCGTGACGAGGTTCTCGGGCGCGCTCGCGCCGGAGGAGATACCCACGACGCGGCGGCCCTGCAGCCACTCCTCGCGCACCTCGCCCGCGTTGTCGATCAGGTGCGCGTCGGTGCCGCAGTCGCGTGCGACCTCGACCAGGCGCTTCGAGTTGGACGAGTTGCGCGAACCGATCACGAGCATCAGGTCGCAGCTCGAGGCCATCTGCTTGACGGCCGCCTGACGGTTGGTGGTGGCGTAGCAGATGTCGTCCTTGCGCGGCCCGACGATCTGCGGGAAGCGCTCGCGCAGGCGCGCGAGGATCGCGGTCGTTTCATCGACGGCGAGCGTCGTCTGCGTGATGTAGGCAATGCGCTCGCTGTCGTCGATCTCGAGCTCGTCGACGTCTTGCTCGCTCTGCACCAGCACGATGCGGTCGGGCGCCTCGCCCATGGTGCCTTCGACCTCCTCGTGGCCATCGTGGCCCACGAGCACGATCGTGTAGCCCTCCTGCGCGAAGCGCACCGCCTCGCGGTGCACCTTGGTCACCAGCGGGCAGGTCGCGTCGATCGTGCGCAGGCTGCGCTCTTCGGCGCCCGCGCGAACGCTCGGGGCGACGCCGTGCGCGGAGAACACGCACACGGCGCCCTCGGGCACTTCCGTGTGCTCCTCGACGAAGATCGCGCCGCGCTCGCGCAGCTCTTCCACGACGTGCTTGTTGTGCACGATCTCCTTGCGCACGTACACGGGTGCGCCGTGCACCTCGAGCGCCCGTTCGACGGTCTGCACCGCCCGGTCGACGCCCGCGCAGTAGCCGCGCGGCGCTGCCAGCAGCAGCTTCTCGACCGTGTTCGGCACGAACCCCATTGTAGGCGCCGGCAAGGTACCCTACGCGAATGCCGCAGCGTCACCTCGACCGGCTCACGCCCGTGGACGCGTCCTTCCTGCACCAGGAGGGCGCCGTATCGCACATGCACATCGGCGGCGTCACGATCGTCGAGGGCCCGCCGCCGACGATGGAGGAGTTCCTCGAACAGATCCGCCGGCGCCTGCACCTCGTGCCGCGCTACCGCCACAAGCTCGCGCACACCGCGCTCGACAGCGGCCGACCGGTGTGGATCGACGACCCCAGCTTCAACCTCGACTATCACATCCGCCACACCGCGCTGCCCGCGCCCGGCGACCGCGAGCAACTGCAGGAGCTCACCGCACGGATCTTCTCCCAGCAGCTCGACCGCACCAAGCCGCTGTGGGAGATGTGGCTGATCGAGGGCCTCGAGGAGGACCGCTTCGCGCTGATCACCAAGACGCACCACTCGCTCATCGACGGCATCGCAGGCGTTGACCTCGCGACCGTCCTGTTCGACCTCTCGCCCGACCCGCCGCCGGCGCCCGTCAACGGCCGGCCGTGGCAGCCGCGCCCGGAGCCGGGCACCGCACAGCTGCTCGCCGCCGGCGTGCAGGGGGCGGTGCGCACCGGCGTGGCGCTGCTAGAGGGCGCGGTGTCCGCACTCACTCATCCGGAGCGGGCGCTGGACCGTGCGCGCGAAGCCGCCGAGGGCGTCGGCGAGATCATCTGGGCGGGGCTCAACCCCGCACCCGAGACGCCGCTCAACGTGCCGATCGGCCCGCACCGCCGCTTCGTCGCGCTCAGCAACGAGCTCGAAGACTTCAAGACGATCAAGAACGCCTTCGGCGGCACCGTCAACGACGTCGTCCTCGCCGCGGTCGCCGGCGCGCTGCGCACGTTCCTGATCTCGCGCGGGCGGCGCACGGAGGGCGTGGAGATGCGCGCGCTGGTGCCGGTGTCGGTGCGCACGGAGGGCGACATGCATGGGGGCGGCAACCGCATCGTCGTGATGCGCGGCCCGCTGCCCGTCTACATCGCCGACCCCATCAACCGGCTGCGCTTCGTGAGCAACGCGATGGACGGGCTGAAGGAGTCCAAGCAGGCGCTCGGCGCCGAGGTGATCGCGGGCGCCCAGGCGTTCGCGCCCCCCACGATCCTCGCCCAGGCCTCACGGCTGAACTTCTCGACCAGGCTGTTCAACCTGATCGTGACCAACGTGCCCGGACCGCAGTTCCCGCTCTACGTGCTCGGCCGCGAGATGCTCCAGGCCTTCCCTGTGGCGTTCCTGCCCGAGAACCACGCGCTGGCGATCGCGATCATGTCCTACAACGGCCAGATGAACTTCGGCCTGCTCGGCGACTTCGACGCGCTGCCCGACATCGACACGATCGCGGAGGGCATCTCCGCCGAGCTCTCCACGCTGATCAGGCTCGCGCGCGAGTCACAGACCGCGAACGTCTAGCCCGCGCGAGCACCGGCCGGCGGGCTGCAGCGCTCGAGCGCTCGGTGCGCCGCTCAGAACCCGAGCGCGAACTTGGCGTCCTCGCTCATCCGCTCGGGCGACCACGGCGGCGTGAACACCATCTCGCACGAGACGCTGCGCACGCCATCGAGTTCGCCGACGAACTCTTCGATCTGTTCGTTGACCTGGGGGCCGATTGGGCAGCCGGGCGTCGTCAGCGTGAACGTGACGTTGACTGCGCCCTCTGCGACCTCGACGCCGTAGATGAGGCCCAGTTCGACGAAGTCGAGCCCCAGCTCGGGGTCGATCACGTTGGAGAGCGCGTCCATCACGTCCTCCTCGCTCGGGCCGGCAACCGCCTCGTCCATGCGTCTCAGTCTATCCGGCCGCTCGCGCGCTTCGAGCGGCGCACGCCAGTCGTGCCGGTCAGTTCTCGCAGCCGAGGCGATCCCACATGTACAGGCGGATGCATTCGTTCGCCAGCTCCACCGCCCGCTCGTTCGACAGGCGCGGCAGCACTGTGTCCAGCGCCTCATCCTCGGCGACCCCCGCCTGGAAGGCTTCCTCGCCGCGAAAGCCCGCAGCGATCTTCAGCGCCTCGCGGCGATTCTCGCCGAGGCTCGGGAAGACGCCCACGAGGAACTCGGTGTTGGGGATCGGCTGGCCCACCTCGAGCGACGCGTGCCACGCGGCCAGCAGGTGCAGGTCCTGCTCATCGAGATCGGCGATCGCCTTGGCGTAGTGCACGCAGAGTTCCTGGTCGGGGATGTCGTCGACCCACGCGCGCACGACCTCGCCCACGAGCTGGCGCCGCGCCTCGCGCCCGATGGACTCGGCGATGACGCGGATCGCGTCCTGCGGCTCGATGAAACACAGTGGCATCGCGGCTCCAGGGTCGTAAGGAGAGTGACCGTGATGACTGTAGGCGGCCGTGTGGACGGCATCTTTCGTGCTTTCCCGCCACCGTCGCGCGCCCCCTTTCAGAACTTCCGGGAGGCGGCGCTAGTGTTCATCGGGTGAGGGCAGCGCGCACGCTCACCGTCCTACCGATGATCGCGGTCGCTGTCGCGCTGGCGCTCGGCTCCGCGCACGCGTCCTCACGCCGGACCGCCGCTACGCCCCGCGCCTCGGCGGACTCTGTGGCGCTGGCGCCGAGCGTGTCGGCCTGCTCCGCGGCCGGCGACTGCGTGCAGGGCTGCGCGCTCGCGATCGCCGCGCGCGCCGCGCGCACGGCCTCACCCACGACTCCATGCGCATCGCAGGCGATCACGGCGTGCACCGAGGAGGTCACCGCGGCGCCCGCCGCGGTTGGCGCGCGCAGCTCGTGCGGCGCGCAGCTGCGCGTGGAACGTGGCGCTCGGCCCGACCTGGGACACCCGCCGCGCGCCCTGCGCGAGCTCATGCCGCAGCTGCGCAGCCTGACAGCGAAGCTGCAGAGGGAAGCTGAGAAGACACTGAGGGCGCTGCACGCCCGGCCCGCGCGCCGGCGCTGAGGGCTACAGGCCGAGCGCGGCGCCGACGCGCTCGAAGGTGGCCTCGTCGAGCGCGTCGGCGGGGAAGCCGAGGGTCGCGCGCTCTCCCGCAGCCCAGTTGGCGAGCGCCAGCTCGAGCGCTTCCGCGGGTACCTGCGCCGCGCGCGCGAGGTCCGCGGCGCGCCGCTCGAGCAGCAGCGCGTCGCCGATCGCGAACACGCGCTTGGCGCCCTGCGTGGTGAGGTCTTCGCTGTCGTTCGCGCGCGCGCTCGCCAGCGCGAGCGAGTCCGCGCGCAGCTCGTACAGAGCGAGGCGGCCGAGCAGCAGCAGCAGCTCGTAGCGCGCCGCGCGCTGCAGACCGGGCAGCGCGAGCCGTTCGAAGAGGCGCTGAAAGCGCCGCTCGGGCGTCCATGCGGGATCGCCGCGGAAGGCCGCAGCATGCCCGCCGCGCTCGGCCCAGTGCAGGTAGGCGATCAGCGTCTCCTGCCCGCGCGAGCGCTCGTGCGAGGTGCGCGGCCCGAGCGCGAGCTCCTGCAGGCTCGCCAGCTCCCCCGCCTCGGGCAGGCCGCCGTGCTCCGCGCCCGCGGCGAACACGACGCGGATCGCGGCGAACGGGTCCTCGCCGTCGCCGTACTGCAGCGGCGAGAGGTAGGCGGTCAGGAAGCAGCCCCACGTGGCGCGCTCGAGGTCGTGCTCGGCGAGCGCGCGCAGCTCGCCGTAGAGGCCGGGCGGGTCGGCTGCGAGCGCGAGCAGCCGCCCGTTGGCGAACGCGATCTCCTCCGTGAGGCGCAGCGCGTCGGCGCTCGAGCGTACGCCCTGCAGCAGCGGCGAGCTGTAGCCGTCCTGGGTGGCGCGCTCCTCGCGGCGCACCCGCACGTGCTCCGCGCCGCGCGGTCGGCGCTCGCGCGCAGCCTCGCCCGCGCCGCCCGCGCCGCCCGCGCGCGCGCCCGCAGCCGCGTCGGTGCCCGCGCGCCCGGCGCGCCCCGCGCTCTTGGCCCGCGGCGGACGGCGGGCGCCCTGCAGCGCCTGCGGAAGCGTGGCGCTGCAGATAGGGCAGCGCTCTATGAAGCGGTTATGGCGGCAGAACGTCGGCATAGCGTGGGCGGCGCGTACCCTTTCGCGCGCGCGCGCTCGGCCCCTGCGCGTCGCTCCTTGGCGAGGTGGTAGAGGTAGTCCTCGTAGTCGACCTGGATCGTGTGGCGCTTGGAGGCCACGTAGCGGGCGTGCATCGCGGCCTGGTCGGCGGCGATGTCCGCGAGCATGTCTGCGTGCGGCGGCAGCGCGTAGTCGCCGAGCAGGTAGTCGCCCACCCACTCGCCCTGCGCCTCCGCGAGCGGCATGATCGCGCCGAGCGGCTGCAGCAGGCCGATGAAGAACACGCCCGGCACGTCCGGGTGGAACACGCGCCGGAACAGTTCGATGCGATTGTCGGGCGCAGAGATGAAGTCCTCGTCGAAGAACGGGAAGCTGATCTTGTAGCCAGTGCAGTACACGACCACGTCGACCTCCTCGACGCTGCCGTCCTCGAAGCGCACGCGCTCGCCCTCGAGCGCGGCGATGTTCGGCTTGGGCGTGATCGTGCCGTGCTGGATGCGGTCGAGGATGCGCCCCGAAACCGTGGGATGGGCCTCGCCGAAGCGGTGGTCGGGCTTGGGCAGGCCGTGACGCTCGGGCGGGCCCTGGTAGCTGCGGATCAGCTGTTGGGTCATTCGCTGGCGCACCTTGAAGGGCACGCGCGGGTCGTTTCGGATCTGGTCGATCGGCTTGCCGAAGATGTACTTCGGCACGATCCACACGCCGCGGCGGGCCGACAGGTAGGTGCGCTCGGCGACGTATGAGGCCTCCACCGCGATGTCCATCGCGGAGTTGCCCATGCCCAGCACCACCACGCGCTTGCCCGCGAAGATCGAGTTGTCGATGTAGGAGTGCGCGTGCATCTGCGCCCCTGCGAACCGATCGGAGCCGGGGAACGCGGGTTCCGGCCAGCGCGCGTCCCAGTGGTGGCCGTTGGCCACCATCAGCGCGTCGTAGGTGCGGCTCTCGCCCGTGTCGAGCGTGACCGTCCAGGCCCCGTCCTCGCCCCGCGCGGCATGCTCGACGCCGGTTTCGAAGGTGATGCGCTCGCGCAGCGCGAAGTGGTCGATGTAGTCCTCGAAGTACGCCGCGATCTGGCTGTGGTGGGGGAAGTCGGGGTATGACGCGGGCATCGGGAAGTCCGAGAACTCCATGCGCGGGCGAGAGGTGTTGATGAACAGGTCGCGGTAGGCCGCAGACATGCCGTTGCGGTTGCCGAAGACCCAGTTGCCGCCCACGCGGTCTGACTTCTCGAAGCAGTCGAAGGGGATGCCGCGCTCGTGCAGCGCCTTGGCCGCGGTGATCCCCGACGAGCCCGCGCCGATCAGGCAGACGCGCCGCGCCCCGCTGGCCTCGCTCGCACCCGCCGCGCTCACCCCGCCGCCCCGATCCCCGGGCCGACGTGCTGCGGCGGACCCTCGGGACCCCCGTCTGCGTCTGCGTGACCCGCGAGCGCGCCATCCTCGCCGGCCCCCGCCGGCGACGCTTTCCCCGCGCCGCGCTCAGCGGCGGACGTCGTGAGATAGCGATCGACCATGCGCGCGCACTGACGCCCCTCGTTGATCGCCCACACGATCAGCGACTGCCCGCGGCGCGCGTCGCCGGCCGCGAAGATCCCGGGCACGGATGTCGTGTAGGGCGCGTGTGCGCGCACGTTGCCGCGCTCGTCGCGCTCCACGCCGAGCTGCTCGAGCAGCGGCTGCTCGGGGTGCAGGAAGCCCATCGCGAGCAGCACCAGCTGCGCGGGCAGCTCGCGCTCGCTGCCGGGCAGCGGCGCGAACGGCGGCTGATCGGCGGCCTGCGCGATCGTCAGCGCGGCGACCGCGCCGCTGCCGTCGTCGCGGAAGCTCGTCGTCGCGACCGAGTAGTCCTGCTCGCCGACGCCCTCGCGGGTGGCCTCCTCCATCGCGTAGCTGAGCCGGAACTTGGCCGGCCACAACGGCCACGGGGTGCGCTCGTCGGGGCGCTGCGCGGGCGGGCGCGGCAGCAGCTCCAGCTGCACGATCGAGCGTGCGCGCTCGCGCAGCGCGTTGCCGACGCAGTCAGCGCCGGTGTCGCCGCCGCCGATCACGACCACGTCCTTGCCCGCAGCTGTTATCTCACGACCGGGGGGCGGCTGCGCCACGCTGGGCTCGGGGCCGAACTCCCTGGCCACCCAGCGGTTGCGCTGGTACAGGTAGTCCATCGCGGGGTGAACGCCGTCGAGCTCGCGCCCCGGCACGGGCAGCTCGCGCGCGACGCGCGAGCCGGTGGCGAGCACGACCGCGTCGAAGCCCTCGCGCAGCTCCTGCGCGCTGATGTCGCCGCCAACGTCCACGCCGCAGCGCAGCTGCACGCCCTCCTGCACGAGCTGCTCCACGCGCCGCTGCACGAGCGTCTTCTCGATCTTGAAGTCGGGCACGCCGAAGCGCACCAGCCCGCCGGCGGACTCGTCTCGCTCGAACAGCGTCACCTCGTGCCCCGCGCGGCGCAGCTGCTGTGCGGCGGCCATGCCGGCGGGCCCCGACCCGACGACGGCGACGGTGCGGCCGGTGAGCCGGCGCGGGTGCGGCGGCTGCGGCGTGACCCAGCCCTCCTCCCACGCGCGGTTGATGATCGCGGCCTCGATCTGTTTGATGCTCACCGCGTCGCCCTCGCGGATCTCGAGCACGCATGCGGCCTCGCACGGCGCGGGGCACAGGCGCCCGGTGAACTCGGGGAAGTTGTTGGTCGCGTGCAGCTGCGCGATCGCGTCCTCGAAGCGGTCGCGATATACGAGGTCGTTCCAGTCGGGGATCAGGTTGCCCAGCGGGCAGCCGTTGTGGCAGAACGGCACGCCGCAGTCCATGCAGCGCGCACCCTGCTCGCGCAGCTCGCCCACCGCGCGCTGCAGCTGGAACTCGCGGTAGTCGTTCACGCGCTCCAGCGGATCGCGTTGCGGGATGCCGACGCGCTCGATCTGCAGGAAGCCGCCGACCTTGCCCATCAGGAGCCCGCCTCGGCCACGGCCTCCCCCACCTGCTCCTGCTGTGAGCCTGCGCCCTGCGCGGGAATCACGCGGCCGTTGCGCGAAGCACGCGCCGCGAGCGCGTCGGGGTCCGCGTCGGGGCCCGCGTGGCCCTCGGGGCGCCCGCCGTCCACGTCCACGTCGTCCGCGGCGGAGCCCTCGGCGGAGGCCTCGGCGCGTTCGCGCAGCACGCGCTTGTAGTCGTGGGGCATGACCTTCACGAAAGCGCGCGCGGCGAGCAGCTGCTCCCAGGAGTCGAGCACGCGCTGGGCGACGGGCGAGCCGGTGCGCTGCAGGTGCTCCTCGATGAGCGCGCGCAGCTCGAGCGCGTCGGGCGCGGACGGCGCTTCAAGGCCGACCATCCCCATGTTGCAGCGTGCGGGGAAGGCGCCGTGCTCGTCGAGCACGTATGCGACGCCGCCGCTCATGCCGGCCGCGAAGTTGCGCCCGGTGGCGCCGAGCACGACGACGGTGCCGCCGGTCATGTACTCGCAGCCGTGGTCGCCGACGCCCTCCACGACGGTCCTCGCGCCGGAGTTGCGCACCGCGAAGCGCTCGCCCGCGAGACCGCGGAAGAACGCGCGCCCGTCGGTTGCGCCGTAGAGCACCGTGTTGCCGACGATCACGTTCTCCTCCGCCTTGAAGCCCTCGGGCAGGCCACCGCGCGGACGGATCGCGAAGATGCCGCCGGAGAGCCCCTTGCCGGCGTAGTCCTGGGCCTCGCCCCACAGCGTGAAGGTGACGCCGGGCGCCAGCCAGCCGCCGAAGCTCTGCCCGGCCGAGCCGGTGAACTGGACGCGGATCGTGTCCTCGGGCAGGCCGTCGGGGCCGTGCCGGCTCGCGATGTGGCTAGAGAGGATGCCGCCGACGCAGCGGTTGCGGTTGCGGATCGGAAGCTCGATGCGCACCGGCTCGCGGCTCGCGAGAGCGGCCTCGGAGCGCTCGAGGATGTCCCAGTCGAGCGCGTCGGCGAGCACCTGCGGCGGTGCTTCCACGCGCCGCAGCGGCGCGCCGTCGGGAACCTCTATGCGCTTGAGGATGTGCGTGAGGTCAACGCCGCGCGCCTTCCAGTGCTCGATCGCGCCGTCGGCGCCGAGCAGGTCCACGCGCCCGACCGCCTCCGAGAGCGAGCGCAGGCCCAGAGTCGCGAGGATCTCGCGCACCTCCTCGGCGACGAAGAAGAAGAAGTTCACGACGTGCTCGGGGGTGCCCTTGAAGCGCTTGCGCAGCTCGGGGTCCTGGGTGGCGATGCCGACGGGGCAGGTGTTGAGGTGGCAGGCGCGCATCATGATGCAGCCGGTCGCGATCAGCGGGCCGGTGGAGAAGCCCATCTCGTCGGCGCCGAGCAGCGCAGCGATGACGACGTCGCGCCCGGTCTTCAGCTGGCCGTCGGTCTGCACGACGATGCGCGAGCGCAGGTCGTTGAGCAGCAGCGTCTGCTGGGTCTCTGCGAGGCCGATCTCCCAGGGCACGCCGGCGGACTGGATCGAGGACAGCGGCGATGCTCCGGTGCCGCCGTCGTGACCGGCGATCAGCACACGGTCCGCGTTCGCCTTGGACACGCCCGCTGCGACTGTTCCCACGCCGACCTCGGAGACGAGCTTGACGGAGACCTGTGCCTGCGGGTTGGCGCAGCGCAGGTCGTAGATCAGCTGCTTGAGGTCCTCGATCGAGTAGATGTCGTGGTGGGGCGGGGGGGAGATCAGCCCCACACCGGGCATCGTGTGGCGGATCGAGCCGATGTACTCGTCGACCTTGTGGCCGGGCAGCTGGCCGCCCTCGCCGGGCTTGGCGCCCTGCGCCATCTTGATCTGCAGCTCGTCGGCGTTGACGAGATAGTGGATCGTCACGCCGAAGCGCCCCGAGGCGACCTGCTTGATCGCGGAGCGGCGCCTGTCGCCGTTGGCGTCGGGTGCGAAGCGCGAAGGGTCCTCGCCGCCCTCACCCGTGTTGGAGCGCCCGCCGAGGCGGTTCATCGCGATCGCGAGGGTCTCGTGGGCCTCACGCGAGATCGAGCCGAGGCTCATCGCGCCGGTGCAGAAGCGCTTGACGATCTCGCTCGCGGGCTCGACCTGCTCGAGCGGGATGGCGCGCTCGCCGGCCGCGGCCTCGATGCGCAGCAGCCCGCGCAGCGTGGCGCGGCGCGCGGCGTCCTCGTTGACCGCGCGCGCGTACTCGCGGTACTTCGCGAATCCGTCGCTCGCGCGCACGTGGTCGAGCGCGTCGGCGTCGCCGCTGAGCGCGGCGGGCACCTCGCCGTTGACCGCGCGCACGGCCTGCTGCACGAGCGCGATCGTCTCGGGGTTCCAGATGTGGTGCTCGCCGTCGCGCCGCCACGCGTAGACGCCGCCGACGGGCAGCAGTTCGTCCCTGGGCATCGGGTATGCGCGCGCGTGGCGCTCGAGCGCCTCGGCGGCGAGCACTTCGACGCCGATGCCGCCGATGCGCGAGGCGGTGCCGGTGAAGTGCGTGTCGATGAGCTCGCGCTCGAGGCCCACCGCCTCGAAGATCTGCGCGCCGCGGTATGACTGGATCGTGGAGATGCCCATCTTGGAGATCGTCTTCAGGAGGCCTTTGTCGATCGCTTTGACGAGGTTCTGCGCGGCGGTCTCCGCGTCGAGCGGTTCGGGCGCGCCATCCTTGCCGGTGCGCGCGATGCGCCCCTCGAGCACGAGCTCGTCGAGCGTCTCGAGCAGCAGGTAGGGGTTCACGGCGCTCGCGCCGTAGCCGATCAGCGTCGCGAAGTGGTGCACCTCGCGGGGCTCTCCGGACTCGAGGATGATCCCTGCGCGCAGGCGCGTGCCGGCGAGCACGAGATGGTGGTGCACCGCTGCGACCGCGAGCAGCGAGGGGATCGGGGCGCGGCGGGGACCGAGCAGACGGTCGGAGAGGACGATGATGTTGACGCCCTTGGCGATCGCTTCGTCGGCCTGGCGGCAGATGCGCTCGATCGCGTGCGCCATGCCCTGCGGGCCCTCCTCGACCGGCCACGTGATGTTGATCGTGTCGGCCTTGTAGACGTCGTGGACCACGTGTCGCAGCGTCTCGAGCTCGCGGTTGAGCAGGATCGGCTGGTCGAGCAGCAGCTTGTGCGCGTGTTCGGGGCTCTCCTCGAAGAGGTTGCGCTCGTTGCCGAGGCTGGTCGCGAGGCTCATCACGATCTCCTCGCGGATCGGGTCGATGGGCGGGTTGGTGACCTGCGCGAACAGCTGCTTGAAGTAGGAGAACAGGGGCGGCGCCTGGTCTGAGAGCACCGCGAGCGAGATGTCGTTGCCCATCGAGCCGACGGGCTCTGCGGCGTCGATCGCGCTCGGCGCGAGCAGCACGCGCAGGTCCTCCTGGGTGTAGCCGAAGGCGCGCTGGCGCAGGTGCAGCGGCTGGTCGGAGATCGTCTTTTCACTCGACGGCGGCAGGTCGGCGAAGCGCACGCCGTTGCGCTTGAACCACTCGCCGTAGGGCTGCCTGCAGGCGACCTCGCGCTTGACCTCCTCGTCCTCCACGATGCGCCCCCGCTCGAGGTCCACGAGGAACAGCTTGCCGGGCTGCAGGCGCCCGAGGCGGCGCACCTCGCCGGGCTGGATGTCGAGCAGGCCGGCCTCGGAGCCGAGCACGACGTGGCCGTCGGTGGTCTCCACCCAGCGCCCCGGCCGCAGCCCGTTGCGGTCGAGCGTCGCGCCGACGACGCGCCCGTCGGTGAAGGCCACCGACGCGGGGCCGTCCCAGGGCTCCATCATGCAGGAGTGGAAGGCGTAGAAGCCCCTGAGGTACTCCGGCAGGTCCTCGCGGCCGCGCCAGGCCTCGGGGATCATCATCATCGCGGCGTGCGGCAGCGAGCGGCCGGCGAGCATCAGCAGCTCGAGCACGTTGTCGAAGGTCGCAGAGTCGGAGTTCCCGGGGCTGACGACGGGAAGGATGCGCTGCAGGTCATCGCCGAACAGCTCGGAGTGCAGCTCGCTCTCGCGAGCGCGCATCCAGTTGACGTTGCCCATCACCGTGTTGATCTCGCCGTTGTGGCAGATCACGCGGTAGGGGTGCGCGAGCTCCCAGCTGGGGAAGGTGTTGGTGGAGAAGCGCGAGTGCACGAGCGCGAGCGCGCTCTTGGTGCGCTCGTCGCGCAGGTCCTCGTAGAACGCGGCCAGCTGGTAGCTGATCAGCATGCCCTTGTAGTTGATGGTGCGCGAGGAGCTCGAGGTGACGTACAGCCCGGGGTCCTGCGCGTCGAGCTCGCAGATGCGCCTGATCACGTAGAGCTTGCGCTCGAAGGCGTCCTGGTCGGTCGCGCATGCGCCCTGCGCGCCCACGAACAGCTGGCGGATCACGGGGCGGCAGCCGCCTGCGACGCGGCCGGTGTGGTCGGGGCGCACGGGCACCTCGCGCCAGCCGAGCACCCGCTGGCCGACTTCGCCGACGGCGCGCTCGAGCAGCTCCTGCAGCCGCGCGCGGACGTCGGCGTCGTTGGGCAGGAAACACATCAGCACCCCATATGAGCCCGCCGCGGGCAGCTCGAAGTCGACGCTCCCTGCGAACAGCTCGTGGGGCATCTGCATGAGGATCCCTGCGCCGTCGCCGGTGTGCTCGTCGGCGCCGGTGGCGCCGCGATGCTCGAGGTTCTCAAGCGCGGTTATCGCACGCGCGACGACCTCGTGCGTGGGGCGGTTGTCGAGCCGCGCGACCATCCCGACACCGCACGCGTCATGCTCGAAGCGAGGGTCGTAAAGTCCGACGGCACGGGGCGCCTGGGAGTGGTGCGAGTTCATGTGAGTGCTCGAATGGGGGCCGTGCATCCCCGCCGGCGCTGGACGGCCCTGCGACGGTTCCGATCCACCGTGGCGCAAGCGGTCCGGCACCTGAGGCTGGAGCGGAAAGGGTAGCAGCGCAAACGCCGCTGAAACATGCTCCACTCAGCGGGTTTTCATCGCCCGGGCGGGACCTCGGCGAGCGTTCTGGCGGGTGGCCAGGAGCACAGTGCCGAGCGTGCGGGGCAGGTGAGGCACAGGCCACGGTGCGGGCGCGCGCTCACACGGTAGCCCGCGCGCTGAACGCGCGTGAGCGCTTGACCGATGAGGTCTTCAAGCGAGCCGCGCTCGCGCGCGGCGTAGCGGGTCGCGACCTGGTCATCGGGGCGCTCGAGGAACCAGTGCACGATCTCCACGTGCGGCGCGCCGGTGAGCAGCACGGCGAGCGCGTAGATGTGGCGCTGCAGCGCGTACTCGCGCTCGACGAGCGCCCTCAGGTCCTCGCCCGCCGCGACGGTGGCGCTCTTGTAGTCGAGCACGATCGCGCCGCCGTCGCGCTCCTGCGCGAGCAGATCGATCACGCCGCTGATCAGCTGCTCGTGTCCGTGCAGGCCGAACACGAACGGGTGCTCGCGCCTGATCGTGCGCGCGGCGCCCACCCGCCGCGCGGGCTCGGCTGCGAGCGCCACGGCGAGCATCGCAGCGACGCGCTCGGCCTCGCGCGCACTCACGCGCATGCCGAGCTCGCGCGCGACGCTGACGACACGATCGGTGCCCGGCGACCGCGCGGGCTCGCCGTGCGCGCGCTCGCGTGCCGACGCGCCGCGTTGAGCCCGCGCGTCCGCGCGCGGCGCCCCGCGTGCTGCGGCGAAGTCGACCTCTTCGAGCAGCCTGTGCACGAGCGTGCCGCGCTCGCGCGCGCTGAGCGCGCCGCGCTGGGCACGCTCGCCCGCGGGTGCGGGCACCTCGCCGATCCCGAGCACGCGTTCGAGGTAGTAGCGGTAGCCGCAGCGCTCGAGATCGCTCAACGAGGTGAAGCTGAGCAGTGCGGGCAGCGCCGTGGCAGGAC
>Ga0209698_10004096_pt1 | contig 16114 bp, 14 predicted proteins | sample LitLauG_LLR_2012_FD_187203 | JGI IMG/M metagenome (GOLD analysis project Ga0209698, IMG submission 187203) | Freshwater sediment microbial communities from Pennsylvania, USA - Little Laurel Run_MetaG_LLR_2012 (SPAdes) (version 2) | ecosystem: Environmental > Aquatic > Freshwater > Creek >...
GGCGGCGAGTTCGTCGGATGCGGCGGCAACGATTTTCCGCGAGTCCCAGCGCCTGGTTTCACTGATCAACACTTACCTCGACGTGTTGCGCTTCGACGCGGGAGCGCGCTCTCTACGAAGGGAGCCAATACTGATTCCGCAGATGATCGCTCAGCTCCAGCGGGTCATGTCACCGATTGCCGAAGCAGCAGAGATCCGTATTCAGGTCCACATGGACTCAGAGTTGCCTTTGCTCGGGGGTGACGCTCCAATGCTAAGTGGCGTAATCCTTAATCTGTTGAACAACGCGGTTAAGTACAGTCCAGCGGGAAGCGAAGTCAATCTGCGAGTGACCGGGACAGAGGCAAACGTGATCTTCGAAGTCTGCAATCCTGGCACACCCATTCCGCCGGAGGATCTGGCTCACCTTTTCGAGCCTTTCTACCGTTCCCGGTCGGCGGGCGAGTCCACGCCAGGGTGGGGATTGGGGCTTACGTTTGTGAAGCGCATCGTCGAGGAGCATCGCGGAATCATCGAAGCTTCCAGTGATAAGAACGGGATCCGTGTGCGAGTGATCTTGCCCACAACCGTTTCCTCAGGCGATCTGCAAGCTGATTCTCTGATGAGCCCTGAGAAACCGGGGCCCGCGGACATCGTGGGTGGGTCCCGAGGACCCAACTGTTTACCAGCTTCACCGAAAACAACGGACTTACCTGAGTGTTGAGTTTGGCATTGCGTCTGCTTTTACCCTGGGCGTGAGTGAGCCTCGATCAGGCTCTCCAACTCGAACCCCCAGGAGAAATACTATGAAAAGCTCTCTCTCGATGGCGTCCGCGAGGATCGTCTACATCGTTGCCCTTGCCCTCGCTGCCAGCACCCTCAGCTTCGCCGCCAGCGGTACTTGGTCCTCAACCGGGACCATGATCTCGGCCCGGGACGGTCACACCGCCACAATTCTCACCAACGGAAAAATCCTGGCCGCCGGAGGAACCAACAACGGCGTCGCTCTCACCTCAGCCGAACTTTACAACTCTGCGGCCGGCACGTGGGCTTCCACCGGAAGCATGAACACGGCGCGCAGCCATGCTCGCGCCGTGCTGCTTTCCAATGGATTCGTGCTGGTCATGGGTGGTTGCGTCAACGATTGCTTGAGCGCCACCACCAACAGTGCGGAACTCTATAATCCCAACACTGGAACCTTCACCGCTACCGGTTCGATGGTTCAGGCTCGTGCCGAGTTCGGGGTTACGCTCCTCGCCAACGGCCAGGTGCTCGTGGCTGGCGGCTGCACCGCGTATGACGTGAACGGCTGCTCCTCGACGACCAACAAAGCCGAGATCTACAACCCCTCCACCGGCACTTGGAAGGCGACCGCCGCCCTTCGCGCAGCTCGCCACGCAATGACTGCCACGCCGCTGGCCAGCGGCAAAGTACTGGTGGCCGGTGGTGCGACCGCGGCGTCCGACGCTCTCAACAGCACAGAGATCTACGACCCCACCGCGAAGACGTGGACCTTGGGTACTAAGATGGTCACGGCGCGATCCGACTACGCCTCCATCACGCTGGGTACTGGAAAGATTCTGTTCATGGGCGGAGAGAACATCAACGGCGTCAGCATCAAGAACGCCGAGTTGTATGACCCTGCCACCGGGAAGTTCACCGCGACCGGCAACATGACGGCCACACGAGTGGAACACACCGCCGTGCTGCTCTCAAACGGCAATGTGCTCGTCTCTGGCGGAAACAACCAAACCGTAAACGGGGCCACGCCGCTGGCTAGCTCCGAGCTTTATAACCCAACAACCGGCAAATGGAGCACGACCGGTAGCATGAGCAACGCGCGTGCCGGCCACACCTCCACCGTGCTCCACAACGGCAACGTGGTGAACGCCGGCGGAAGCGATGCGGTCAACGAACTGAACAGCGCCGAACTCTACAAGCCGTAAACATTCGCTGTCTTTTTTCTCCACCCCCCGAAGCGCCACCGCGGAAAATGCGGTGGCGCTAGCCTTTTTCCAACTGGGCAGGATTCTGCCGGTGGGCTCGACTTCATCTAGCAACTGCCTAATCGATTCTCACTGCGTGAGCAGAAATTCTCAGCCCTTCGCGTCTCCAGCAATGAGAGCGGAATCCGCGGCGTCGTCTTGCCGGCCCACCACCTTGCCAGGGGATCATCCCCCTGACTCTATCCCGCGCAACCAGCACCTGGGGCCCGAAGACACAGTGGACGGGTACCAATGACCCGACTGTCCCACGACATCGCTGAAAACAATCCGGCTTATCTCGTGTTGCGTTTGGCATCACAGGTGCTTTTACCTCGGGCATGAGTCAGCCTCGATCTGGCTCTCCAACTCGAACTCCCAGGAGAAACACATCATGAAACGATCTCTGTCTTTAGCTCTGGCTGTTCTGCTGTTTGGATCGCTGCTGGCTAGCGCCTCAACTCTGATCTCCAAGCAACAAGCAGAACAGGACGCCATTGTCGCCGTCGGCGGGGGAACGGTAACCCAAGCCCTCAAAGAAAAGGAACTCGGCAAGATTATCTGGTCGGTGGACATCACCGGCGCTACCAACGAATTCGAAGTCTGGGTGGATGCGCACACTGGAGCGATCCTGCAAACCCTCACCCAACCCTTGTCACCGCGGGCCAAGAACATTAGCAAACAACAGGCGGAGCAAGCAGCTCTAAAGGCCGTCGGGGGCGGTACCGTAGTGCAAGCTCAGCGGGACCAATGGAAGGGCTATCAGATCTGGGACATCGCTATTAACCAGACCGCATTTGAGTACGACGTCTATGTGGACGTGCATACATCAGCGATTCTGAACATCATCAAGCACAGCAACGGGACTAGCCTGGCCGCGGCCCAGAAATTTATCTCGAAGGCCCTAGCTGAGCAAATTGCCTTGAGCGCGGTTGGCGGTGGCAAAGTGCTCCTGGTTGTGCTAGAGAAGAACGATAACCCACCGGACTGGTCAGTCGATGTGTTGGCGACCAACGGCACCGAATACGAGGTGAAAGTGAACGCCTACACCGGGAAAGTGATTGCGATTATCGTTGGAGGTTAGTGTGATGTTCCCTTCGGACAATGCGGTGACAGGAACTCGCGGGCTCACTCCCAAGACCCCGCGGGTTCCTCCATTTCGATGCTTGAGGTATTCGCGTCCTTGGGCGGCTTGCGCGGCCCTTCCCCTCTGGGCGGCGCTTTGTCTGTGCGGAGCCCAGGCCCAAGTTCCCGCCGCCGGGCTGTCTCCCGCTCCTTTCGCCGGCGCCATCGTCTCCGAATGGAAAGGCGAAGTGCAGGTGCAATTGCCGGGGACGAGCATGTCACGGCCGACGCGGGGACAGGTGCTTCCCGCTGATACTGTGCTCGATACCGGAGACGGCCGCCTGGTACTTGTGTTGCGCACCGATGAAAGCGAAATCATCGTCCAACCCCACACTCGCCTGGTGGTGAAAGAGCCTGCGCCAGGCAACTGGGACGCCCTCGAAATACTGTTGGGTCGAGTTCATGCTTACATCCGCAAGCGAACCGGCGGAGCGCCACCATTCCAGATGGGTACACCAAGCGCCGTAATCGCAGTCCGGGGCACACGCTTCGACGTCGAGGTGAACGGACGTGGAGTGAGCGAAGTGGACGTGTTTGACGGATTAGTTGAAGTGGCGTCTTCGACAATTCCGGGATCTTCGGTTCTCGTGAGTCCCGGATTCTCCACGCGGGTTGGGATGGGAACTGCTCCCGAACCTACGGTTCCAACTGGAGAAATTCGTCCCGGCGTGGAAGCACCAGAAGAAATGGCTAAGCTGGAATTTGCCCGAGAGCGGGCCGCACAGTCAGATCGGACCTTGGAAAGCGAACTCGGCGAGCGCCCCGACTCGGAACTAGATGACTCTGTGGACGAAAGCCGCGAGTCAGAGAAGGGGAAACACTAGGACCTGTGCTCAGCTTGCGCTTGCCAACATTGTCACTGGCGTGTTCACGCCGGTACTGGCAAAACACTCGAAGATCAACGAGTTTGTCTCGTCGTACCCGCTCGCTGATCCGACCGTGTCGTACATTTTTGGCAATCCATCCTTGCACCGACAGTGGGAGGCTTGAAAACGTCGTATCGCGTCGTCTATACGCAGCCGCTGGTGCCCTATCAACAGCTAAGCCAGACGTTCTCCCATACACTCTACGTATGAGTTGAAGAAGCGATGGTGTGTCTGCCAGTTCCACCACTTCCGCACGAGTGCGAACGTAAGATTTCAGCAGCGATTTGTTATAGCAAAGCGGCTTAGGTCCACTGTAGGGTTGTTACCGAGTTGGCCGGCAACGAAACGGTCGCGACCATCTCTCCCATGCGCAACTCGCAGGTCCTGGCAGCGTCGGGATTCGTGAGTACGAGAACGCGCTGCTGGTCCGGGTTCTCGAAGGCGGCGTGACTCACGCCGGACGCTCCTCCCTGCGAGTCCAACCGCGCGGCGCCTCGGCGAATAAATCGTGAGTAGTGGGCGAAGGCCCAGAACTGGCCACTGTAGGTGACCGCTTTCGTCTGCGAGTGGATTGTGACCATGCCACCGCAGTTGAATGGGCCGATGTTGGGGCGTCCCTTTTCGTCGAGAGCGAGGTTCCAGCCCGTGATGGAGCGACACCAATTGCGCAGGATGCCGGCGAAGGTCTGGCTCCACGAGCACCACTCCTTGGCGTAGTTCGGATCGGTATAGTCGGGGCCGCCTTCGGTCCAGTACATCTCGACGTCGGGATACATTTCGTGAACCCGTCCGACCCATTCGGGTTGGCCTACATATCCGTGCCACGCAATGGCATTCGTGTATTTGCGGACGCCGGGCGTTTCGAGTTCGCCTGCGGCGCGTCCCCAGAGGTTGTAGTTGTGATCGATGATCCAGATCCTGGTTTTGGATCCGGCATGCTCGAGCGTAGGGCCGAGACTCTGGCGGACGAAATCGGCTTCGTATTCCTGCGGCCAGATGCAGGCGGGCATGCGTCCGTCCTGGTCGGTGTCGACTTCGTTTTGCACCGTGATCGCCTGCACGGGAACGCCTTCGGCTTCGTAGCCCTGGAGGAATTTCAGAAAATAGTTGGCGTAAGACGACATGTACTTGCGCCGCATCGAGCCTCCGAGCATGGAGGTGTTCGCTTTCATCCATCCGGGCGGGCTCCACGGAGAGGAGAAGAGGAAGAGGTCGGGATTGACCTTTCTCGCTTCGCGCAGCATTGGGAGGATGTATTGCTTGTCATGATCGATCGAGAAGCGTTTCAGGTCGGGATCGGGATCGCCTTCGTCGAAGCTGTAGACTTTGGTCGAGTAATCGCTGGAGCCGATGCAGGTGCGGCAGACGTTCAGTCCCATTTCGGAAGGATGAAACAGCGTATGAAAGAGCTGGGCGCGCGCGTCGGCAGGCAGTTGGTTGAACATGTAGCAAGCAGCGTCGGTGAAGGCGGCGCCAAAGCCGAGGATGGGCTGCAACTTCTTCTCTGGACTCAGAATGATCGCGTCGCTCGCGGCCGGTGCGGACGATGGTTGCCAGGCGAGCAAGGTGGAAGCTGCAAGCTTCTTGTCGTCGGTCGTGACCCAGGCGGAAATCCGGCTGGACGAAGTTGCATTCGCAGTCAGGATTGAGAGCGCGCGTTTGGGGAGACCGGCAACCGCAACCAAGCTTCCGAGACCAGATACTTTCAAGAAATTACGCCGAGTAAAGTCGTTGGACATGTCGCTCCTCGGTGATGGGGATCGATGCTAGAGATGATGCAAGCGCAATGCGCACCGATCATATAGGCGCGAGGGACCCGGTGCAAACCAGTTTGGGCTCCCCGGACGCGCTCGTCCGGGAAGGTTTGGCCTACGCCATTCCATGATTTTAAAAAAATGATTTTGGAAAAAAAACAGGGCCAGCCCTGGTGGCTGGCCCTCAGATTATTGACAAAACCTGTCGATAGCCGCAGCGCCTAAAGGCAGCATTAATTTTGCGGCAGTTGCGGCATCGCTGAAGCGATGCCCCTGATACGAAGCAGGACCGATACAAAGCAGGGGTGATACAAAGCAGGGTTCGTCAGGAGTCTTAGGGCCAGCCCTGGTGGCTGGCCCTTCTGGTTAACGAAAATTTCAGTCTCCGGAGGGTAGCAACATCTCCTCCGAGCCGAGATCGATGTTTACCGGCACGTGTGGGCAGTCGCCAAGAATCGGCTGGCACGCCGCGTCGGGTCCCTTTTCTGGGTGGATCAGAGGCTTCTTTTCCATGAACTGCTCCGTCTCTGTGGATCCGGCCAGAGCTGTTGTGGAGGCAAGGCCGCCGCTGATGACCTGCTGTACCTGGTCGAAGTAGCCGGTGCCGACGAAGCGCTGGTGCTTCACCGCTTCGTAGCCGTACTGCGTCTCGCGGCTGAATTCTTTTTCCTGCAAGCGCGAGTACGCGGTCATGCCGGCGAGCTTATAGCCGCGCGCCAGTTCGAACATGCTGAGGTTCAGCGCGTGGAAGCCGGCCAGGGTTACGAACTGGAACTTGTATCCCATGCGGGCGAGTTCCTGCTGGAAGCGGGCGATGGTGGCTTCATCCAGGTTCTTGCGCCAGTTGAAGCTGGGAGAGCAGTTGTAGGCCAGCATCTTGTTGGGATACTTGGCGTGAATCGCGTTGGCAAACTGCCGCGCTTCATTCAGATCGGGATGCGAGGTTTCGCACCAGATCAGGTCTGCGTAAGGCGCGTAGGCCAGACCGCGTGCGATGGCCGACTCGATTCCACTCTTGATGTGGAAGAATCCTTCGGCAGTGCGCTGGCCGGTGCAGAAGGCGCGATCGCGCTCGTCAATGTCGCTGGTCAGCAGGTTGGCGCTGTCGGCGTCAGTGCGGGCCATGATCAGCGTGGGCACGCCCATGACGTCGGCGGCGAGACGAGCCGCGACCAGCTTCTGAATGGCTTCCGGCGTGGGAACGAGGACCTTGCCACCGAGGTGTCCGCACTTTTTCGCAGACGAAAGCTGATCTTCGAAGTGAACGCAGGCCGCCCCAGCCTCGATCATTCCTTTCATCAGTTCGAATGCGTTGAGCGTGCCACCGAAACCCGCTTCGGCGTCGGCCACGAGGGGCGCAAACCAGGTTTGGCCCGGCGCCACTTTGCCTTCCGCATGATGCACCTGATCGGCGCGCTGCAATGCGTTGTTGATGCGGCGGCAGAGATTGGGAACGCTGTCGGCGGGATACAGGCTCTGGTCGGGATACATGGTGCCCGCGTTATTCGCGTCCGCCGCAACCTGCCAGCCACTCACGTAGATCGCCTTGAGTCCGGCCTGGACCTGCTGCACGGCCTGGTTGCCGGTCATGGCGCCGAGGGCATTGATATACGGGTCGGTCTGCAGGAGTTCCCACAGACGCTCCGCGCCCATCCGGGCGAGAGTGTGCTCGATGTGAATCGATCCGCGCAGGCGGAGCACATCCGCGGCGGTGTAAGGACGCTCCACGCCCTGCCACCGAGGATTGCTTTTCCAATCCTGCTGCATAGCCTGTTGTGCGAGTTCGTACTGCGTCACGCGCTCCTGCTCGTTCAACAAGTGCTCGGGGCGGGTTGTTTGGTGTCCATTTCCGTTGCCTGACATTGCTTTTCTCCTGACTGTCCTTTTAGGGTGAGTGGCGGTTAAACCGGGTTGAATTCTCCGTTGACGATCATGGCTTCGCTGATTTCGCGTGCCCGGCGGAAGCGATCGGCTTTTCCGGGCTCGGAATCGGCTGGCAGCTCGCGAAGCAAACGATCCAACTCTTCGTCGAAAAGGCGCGTAATGAATTCGGGTGTGTGTTTTACGTTGCGGCCGTTCTCGTCCACGATCTCGACCAGGTCGCGATGCAGCACGCGCTGCGCGATCATCAGTCGGTAGATGCGGTCGGTGGCGAGATCTTCCATGTAGCCGTCAAGCAGGCTGGCACCGAGTCCGCTCAGCACTCCGTGACGGTAGCGAATCACGGTTCGCACGGCTGCACGCGTGCCCTGTACTGTACGGGTTCCTACTCCGGTCGGAAGCGGCCGCAGATTCGGATAGCGGCTCGTGTTCTTCGGGCGTGCCTGAAGCTGGTTGGGAAACGGAAACTGCGCAACGGCGATGGCGTTCTGGTCGGGATGTCCCGTCCAGGCGCCGTCCATCAGACAGTCGGCTTCGTTTTTCTTGTCCTTCTCAAGAACTGCGAGCGCACGCGCATTAAGCTCAGCATCTTCGCGGCTGGGATACAGCGCGGTCATGCCGCCGATCGCCAGAATTCCGCGATGATGGCAAATCTCCGGTATGAACTCGCGCAGGTTCTGGAAGAACGGTACGTTGTAGGGAATCGTGTTGCGATCGGGTAGAACCCAGTTGGGATCGTCGAGGTTGAAGTGGATCAGGCTCGCCATGTAGTCCCAGCGGCCCAGGTTCAGGCCGATGATGTGGTCGCGCAGGTGGTAGGTGAACTCTTCCATCTGGAAGGCGAGTGGATGCGACTCGACCAGCGCCATGCACTTGATGTAGTTGTGCGGCAGTCCGCGCCACTCTGCCAGCGCCTGGAAAAGATCGCGCCACCAGAGTGCCTCTTCCGCTGACTCAGACTTCGGAATGTAGATGCACAATGGATGCTTCAGTTGGGACGGATCGATACGATAGAAAATCCGAGCCACATCGAACAGGGAAGCCGAAGTCAATTCTCCGGGAATCACGCCGGTCTGGTTCAGATGCAGTCCGCGAGGACGGGTGAAAATCACGGTCTTGCTCGGCTGAATCGTGACCGTGCGGTTGCGCTTCTTGTCGTAGTAGCTCAGTTCGCCGCGCAGGCAAGCCAGAATGTTCTCCACACCCGCCTGGTGATGCGAGAATTCGTTGACGCAGGAATCTTCCAGATCAAGCATGACGCCCGGCGCGCCGGAGTTCAACATCTTGACGCAAAGTTCGGCGTCGTCGGCGGGTCCAGTCATCTGATTGCGCTGATCCTGGCACCATTCCGGTAGCGTGATGCGCCATCCGTTGCGCACCGTCTCGGAAGGGAAGCGATGTGCGGGTTTGTGGCCCTCCAGCGACGCCTGCAATCCCTCGACGCGCCGGACCGCGAGTTCCTGCTGGCGCGGCGTGAAGCGCTGGTGCAGCGGCAGGAAGAAATCCATGAATCCCGCGGGCAAATCTTGCGACGGATCGAAATCTTCGGGCGTGCGGCTGACGGGATTGATCAGGGTGTTAGTGTCGGGCGTCGATACTGCTAAGGACATCATGGGTTCGGGCTCCTTACTTTGAATCCCCAGCCGTTCAGCGACTGTGCAATAGGCTGAACAGTAATTCATAATACCGTCCGATCGTAGGGCGGGTCCGGAAAACGGTCAAGAGGCGTGTTCAAGATATAGAACATACATTCATTTTGTTGGCGGTGTAAGGTTTTGCTACGATAACGATTTGGTATGACTTCGAAAGACGAATCACCCTCGGTTGCAGTCGAGCGCGCCCTTGCCATGCTGGAGGCGGTTGCCCAGGAGCCCGAAGGCCTCAGCAATGCGGAAATCAGCCGCAAATTGCAGATTCCAAAGAGTTCCGCGAGCTACATCCTGCGCACGCTGGAGACGCAGAATTACGTCAATCGCGACGCGGAAACTGGAAAGTACCGTGTGGGCCTGAAAATTTTGAGCCTCAGCCGCGGAGCGCTCAGCGGGATCGATGTGCGCGAAGTTGCGCTGCCGATCATGCGCCACCTGGTGGAGAAGACGAACCTCACCTGCCACCTCGCGATCCTCGATGGGCCGGACGCGGTCTATATCGAGAAGGTGGAACCGACGGGATTCCTTCGCGTGGATACCTGGGTCGGCCGCCGCATGAAAGTACACGCAACCAGCGTGGGAAAAGCGCTGGTGGCGCATATTCCGCAAGAAAGACTCCAGAAGATTATTTCCGAGGCGGGCATGGACAAGCGCACACCGAAGACAATCACCACGTTGCCCCGCTTACTGAAGGAACTCGAAAAAGTCCGCACCCAGGGCTACGCTGTCGACGACGAAGAGAACAACATGGGAGCGCGCTGTGTGGGCGCGCCGGTATTCAACCAGCAAGGCATGATCGAGGCCGCCGTGGGCCTTAGCGGCACGATCAACCAGGTAAACCCGCACACCATGCCACGCATTTTGGAAGCCCTGAAAGATGCCGCGAGGCACGTGTCCATGCAACTAGGCTATCGACCATCTCATCGCCGCGTTGGTGTATAACCCTCAAGCCCGATCCTGTGAACGTCGTGAATGAGAAATCCAGCCATGAGATCATCGGCTACTACAGCGCAGGCGATGAAGCCTCGCGCCTGCGAACGGGCTGGTTTCAACTGGAGCAGGCGCGCACGCGCGAACTGATTCTTCGACACCTTTCCCCTGCTCCCGCAATGATCGTTGACGCCGGCGGAGGCTCCGGGCCTTACGCATGCTGGCTCGCGGCGCAAGGATATTCGGTTCATCTGATTGATCCGGTTCCGAAGCATGTCGAGCAGGCAAGGGAAGCGTCGGCGGTGCAGCCGCAAACTCCACTGGCGTCTGCTGAAGTGGGAGATGCCCGGCGGCTCGCACACGCGGATAATTCGGCCGACGCTGTCCTTCTTCTCGGGCCGCTCTACCATCTCGTTGAGAAAGAAGACCGGCTCGCCTGCTTGCGTGAGGCGCATCGTGTGCTGCGTGCGGGAGGTTTGCTTTGGGCTGCAGGGATCAGTCGCTTCGCGTCGCTGTTCGATTCACTTTCGGCGGGATTCTTCGACGATCCAGCATTCGCGCCGATCCTGGCTCGCGATCTCGAAGACGGACAGCACCGCAACCCGACGGACAATCCGATTTATTTCACCGAAGCTTACTTCCACAAGCCGGGAGAACTGTCACGCGAGTTGCTTGCGGCGCGCTTTCAGGTTGTGAAGTTAGCGGCGATTGAAGGCCCGGGCTGGATCGCTCGCGACTTCGATCGCCTGTGGAACGATCCCGCGCAGCGCGAGCGTCTCATGGAAATCGTGCGCAAAGTGGAAAGCGAGCCTTCGATTCTCGGAGCCACGTCTCACATCATGGCGATAGGACGAAAATAGCTCCGCTCCTCTCACTCCCATTCCGGTTGAGGTTGCGTTCTACGCGACCGCAAATGCGGGACGCCGGTGCGTCAGATTATCGACGGCCGGGTTCACCAGTTTCGCCATGTCCTTCCACTGCATGCGCATCAATTCACGATGGGAGCCAGCGCTGAAAGTAATCTCTTCGTGCTCAGCGAGGCTGGCATCGGCATATACGGGCATGTCGTAGAGGTTGCCAAAGGGCGGCATGGCGCCGATTTCGCAATCCGGGAACGCGTCTTTGAACTCGCGTTCGGTGGCGATCTCGACGGCTTGCGCACCAGTGAGTTTCTGCAGCTGATCCAGATCGACGTGCATCGAGGCCGGCACAACCGCCATGGCCAGCACGCCGTCGATCTTGACAATCACAGTCTTGGCAAGTTTGTGGCCGGATACATGCACCAAGGCGGCGATGCCTTGTGCGGTGTAGGCCAGCGAGTGAGAGATGACCATGTACTTCACGTGGTTGCTGTCAAGGTATTCACGAAGTTTCGTGAGTGGCATACGACCTCCTCAGGGGATAGCGAGCGTTGTGAGGCGATGCACAGATTTTGTTGATACTTGACTTGTAGTTCTATGTGCAGCGTTTGTCGGTGATCAGCGTCACTGAGTCTCGCATGGGTGACGCCGGTCACCGCGCACCCAGATGAAGATGCGCCACAATCGAGACGCGGAAAACTGCGGTTCATTGCTCCGTGAACCTCTGTGCCCCCGGTGGTGAAAACCTACCCGACCACGGAGTACACAGAGGATCACAGAGAAAATCCGAAGACCCATCCTTAACGGCTCGCCTCAGCTCGATGGCTCCCGACACGAGTTGAGCGACATTCACCCATCCTGCGAAGGAGCGCACTATGATCTCCACGAAATTATCCAGAGTGCCGGCCCGCGCTACGGGTCTGACTCCTTGTTTTGTCGAAGCGTTGCAGTGGGACATCCAGCAGATCCAACTGTCGATCGCGCGCCGGGCTTATGAACTGTTCGAAATGCGAAACCGCGAACACGGCCACGACTGGGAAGACTGGTTCCAGGCGGAATCCGAGATGTTGCGCCCCGTCTCGATCGCCGTTTCCGAATCATCCGACCGGTTGAGCCTTCGCGCCAATGTGCTCGGCTTCGACGAGAATCAATTGAAGGTCAGTATCGAGCCCCAGCGGCTGACGATTGTCGGACGGAAATTGTTTGACGCGAAAATCAGACTGGTGAAAGAACAGAGGGGCGAATTCGAGCCCGACCAGATTTTGCACGTGATCGATCTCTCCTCGGAAATTGACCCACGCCGGGCTTTCGTAGAACTGCAGTCCGGAGTTATGAAATTCGAACTGCCGAAGGTGGAACAGTCGGAAGCTATGCCGGCGAGCGCGTAAGCTGCGAAGCGTCACTGCCCCATTTCTCGCGGCGTACTCTGCCGAGAAGCGGAGAAGTCGTTGTCCCCTAAATACTGACGCGATCGTCAGTACTTCACGATTGCCGTGAACGATTTCGGATCGAGTGACGCCCCGCCCACGAGCGCGCCGTCAATTTCCTCCTGCGCCATTAGGGACGAAGCATTGTCTGGCTTCACGGATCCACCGTAGAGGATGCGCAGCTTGGCGGCGAATTCTTCCCCAAAAATATCTGTCATTTCCTCGCGAATCGTGGCGTGAGCCTCAGCCGCGATTTCCGGCGTGGCCGTCTTGCCAGTGCCAATAGCCCACACCGGCTCGTAGGCTACGACGAGTTTAGCCGCTTTCTTGGCCGAGATGGCATGGAAGGCGCGCACGCATTGGCGGCGCAGGACGTCGTCGGTCATGCCCGCTTCGCGTTCTTCGAGTACTTCGCCCACGCAGCAGATGGGCGTGAATCCCGCTTCGAGTGCGGTTTTCAGGCGCAGATTGACGGTGTCGTCGGTCTCACCGAAGTATTGCCGCCGCTCCGAGTGCCCGATGATGACGTGGTCCACACCGATTGCCTTCAGGTGAATCACGGATGTTTCGCCGGTGAACGCACCTTCTTCTTTCCAGTGAACATTCTGGGCGCCGACGGTTACGTTCGAGCCCTTGGCTGCCTCCAGCGCAGCGGGAAGATCGAGAAAGGGAGGACACACCACGATTTCATCACGGTCGTGACCCGAGACCATAGGCAGGAATTCCTGGAAGAAGGCGCGAGTCTGGTCGGGGGTTTTGTACATCTTCCAGTTGGCGGCGATGACTTTCTTTCTCATGAAGGTTCCTTTTGAATGCGAAATGTCGAATGCGTAATACACTTCTTCATGAACGGAAGAAGGCGATGGGTAGCGAACGGCTGTCCGATAACATTGATCGATACAATCTGGAGCGCTTTGTAGAGGCGCAAGACTCGATCTTTGAGCAGGTAACTTCCGAACTGCGCGCGGGAAGGAAGATGAGCCACTGGATGTGGTTCATCTTTCCCCAGGTCCGCGGACTTGGCCGGAGCCCAACGGCCATCGAATACGCGATTTCTGGCCTCGATGAGGCGCGAGCCTATTTGAGCCATCCGGTCCTTGGTCCTCGTCTGAAAGAGTGCACCGAGTTGGTGCTCCTGGTCGAAAACCGTCCTGTGGCGCAGATTTTCGGATCTCCCGACGATATGAAGTTCCGTTCGTGCATGACTCTTTTCGCGCAGGTCTCGCCGCAGGACAACATTTTCGAGAAAGCGTTGCAGAAATATTTCCGTGGCGTCCCCGACCAGCTGACGCTGGACCGTCTCTAGCGCATCACTTCTTGTTGGTCAACGCCTCAACGCCCGGCAACTTCCTGCCTTCCAGAAACTCCAGCGACGCTCCGCCACCGGTCGAGATGTGCGTGATCTTGTCGGCAACATTGGCTGCGTGAACGGCCGCGACAGAATCACCGCCACCGACGATCGAGATCGCACCGCCGTTGTCCGCGACCGCGTGGGCGATCTTGAACGTGCCCTTGGAGAAGCCTGGAACTTCGAACACGCCCATGGGGCCGTTCCAGACAATGGTGCGCGCCGAGGAAATCTCTTCCGAGAACAGTTCTATTGTCTTCGGGCCGATGTCGAGCGCCATCTTGTCGGCTGGAATGGGTTGGCCTTCGCCGACCTGCTGAATTACGGCGTTCGGATCGGGTTTGGTTGCGACTACGTGATCGACCGGCAAAAGCAGCTTCACGTTGCGCTTCTTGGCGTCTTCGAGCAGATGCTTGGCGAGATCGACCTTGTCGGCCTCGAGCAGGGACTTGCCGATTTCATGTCCCTGCGCCTTGAGGAAGGTGTAGGCCATGCCGCCGCCGATGATCAGCGTGTCGACTTTGTTGATCAGGTTCTGAATCACGCCGATCTTGTCGCTGACCTTGGCACCGCCCAGGATCGCAACGAACGGCTTCTCGGGATGCTCCAGCGCCTTACCCAGATACTTGAGTTCCTTCTCCATCAATAGGCCGGCGGCGGATTCTTTTACGAACTTCGTGATGCCTTCCGTGGATGCGTGCGCGCGATGCGCCGAGCCGAACGCATCGTTGACGTAATACTCGGCCAGCTTCGACAACTGCTTGGCGAAGGTCGCGTCGTTGGCTTCTTCTTCGGCGTGGAAGCGCAAATTTTCGAGCAACAGCGTCTGGCCCTTTTCCAACTGAGTTGCAACTTCTTCGGCTTCTGGCCCGACGCAATCGGGACAAAAGCCGACGTTCTCGCCGCGTGCCAGTTCCTTGTCGAGCATCATGCGCAGGCGCTCGGCCACGGGCTTCAAACTCATTTTCGGATTCGGTTTGCCCTTGGGACGTCCGAGATGCGAAGCAAGAATCAGGCGCGCGCCGTGGCGCAGGGCGTATTCGATCGTAGGCAGAGTTTCGCGGATGCGCGTGTCGTCCATCACGCGGCCGTCGTCGAGCGGCACATTGAAATCGACGCGCATGAAAATACGATTGCCATTGAGCGGGAGATCACGAATCGACAGCTTAGACATGGCTGGAGTCCTCGTTCAGACTTGTGTGGCGGCGGGCACTCTTGCCCGCTCTTGATAGACGCTGCAGGCAGCGCGGGCAGGAGTGCCCGCGCCACACGCTGCGGATTACAGGCCCTTACTTGCGATGTAGTTGATCAGATCTTTCACGCGGCAGGAGTATCCCCACTCGTTGTCGTACCAGGAGATCACCTTCACGCAGTTGCCGCCAACCACCATCGTGCAGGGTGCGTCGACGATCGAAGACCGCGAGTCGCCTTTGAAATCGGACGAAACCAGTTCATGCTCCTCGTACCCGAGATATCCCTTCAGCGGGCCGGCTTCCGACGCCTTCTTCAGCGCCGCGTTCACTTCTTCTTTCGTGGTCTTCTTCTCCACCCACACGACGAAGTCAACGACAGAAACGTTGGGCGTTGGCACGCGCATGGAGAATCCATCGATCTTGCCGCCGAGTTCCGGAATCACCAGCTTCAGTGCCTTGGCGGCTCCGGTTGAGGTCGGAATCATATTCAGAGCTGCGGCACGGGCACGCCGCAGGTCCTTGTGCGGGAAATCGAGAATGACCTGGTCGTTGGTGTAAGAGTGAATCGTCGTCATGGTGCCGCAGACGATCTTGAATTCGTCATTGATCACCTTCGCCACCGGCGCCAGGCAATTCGTGGTGCACGACGCGTTGGACATGACGTGGTGCTTCGAGCCGTCATATTTCTCGTGATTGACGCCGAGCACAACCGTGACGTCTTCATTCTTGGCTGGGGCCGAGATGATGACCTTCTTTACCGAGCCACGCAGATGCTTCTTGGCCTCGTTCGCATCGGTGAACTTTCCGGTGGATTCGATCACGACCTGCGCGCCGACCGACTCCCAAGGCAGCGCCGCCGGATCCTTTTCTTTGAAGACCTTGATGGTCTTGCCGTCGACCGTGATGCTGTCCGCACCAGCCGAAACCTGATTGGGCAGATTGCCCAGCACAGAGTCGTACTTCAAGAGGTGGGCCAGAGTTTTCGGATCGGTGAGATCGTTGACGGCCACGAATTCGAGGTTCGGATCCTTCAGCGAAGCGCGCAGCACGTTGCGGCCAATACGTCCGAAGCCATTAATGCCAACTTTGATTGCCATGTTTCCTCCAAAAGGGTATGAGG
>Ga0209698_10004097_pt1 | contig 16112 bp, 13 predicted proteins | sample LitLauG_LLR_2012_FD_187203 | JGI IMG/M metagenome (GOLD analysis project Ga0209698, IMG submission 187203) | Freshwater sediment microbial communities from Pennsylvania, USA - Little Laurel Run_MetaG_LLR_2012 (SPAdes) (version 2) | ecosystem: Environmental > Aquatic > Freshwater > Creek >...
CGTTGAAGTCGCCATCGCGCAGACCCGCGAGCGCAAGCGCAAGGATGTGCAGGCTAGAGCCCAGCTTGCTGCCGAGGAGCGCGTGCTCGATGCGCTGGTCGGTGCCAACTCCTCGGCCACCACCCGCGACTCCTTCCGCAAGAAGCTGCGCGCCGGCGAACTCAACGAGAAGGAAATCGAGATCGAGACGCAGTCCTCGGGCGGCATGCCGATGTTCGAGATTCCCGGCATGCCCGGCGCACAGATGGGCGCGATCTCGATCGGCGATATCTTCGGCAAGATAGGCGGCCGCACCAAGACCCGCCGGCTCACCGTCGAGGGGTCGCACGAGCTGCTTGTCAACGAAGAGTCCGACAAGCTGCTGGACAACGACCAGCTGGTGCTGGAAGCGATCAATGTGGTCGAGAACAACGGCATCGTGTTCCTCGACGAGATCGACAAGATCTGCGTGCGCGAAGGCCGCAGCGGCGGCGGCGATGTCTCGCGCGAAGGCGTGCAGCGCGACCTGTTGCCGCTGATCGAGGGCACCACGGTTTCGACCAAGCACGGCGCGGTCAAGACCGACCACATCCTGTTCATCGCCTCCGGCGCGTTCCACATCGCAAAGCCGTCGGACCTGCTGCCGGAATTGCAGGGCCGGCTGCCGATCCGGGTCGAGCTCGCGGCGCTGACGCGCGACGACATGCGCCGCATCCTGACCGAGCCCGAGGCATCGCTGATCAAGCAATATGTCGCGCTGATGCGGACCGAGGGGGTGACGCTCGACATCACCGACGGCGCCATCGACGCGCTCGCGGACGTCGCCGTCGCCGTCAATTCGTCGGTGGAGAATATCGGCGCACGGCGATTGCAGACCGTGATGGAGCGGGTGCTGGACGAGATTTCCTTTGCCGCCCCCGACCGCCATGGCGAGACCATCCAGATCGACGCCGACTATGTACAGAAGCACGTCGGCGATCTCGCCAGGAACACCGATCTGAGCCGGTTTATTTTGTGATTCGTAGCCCGGATGGAGCGAAGCGAAATCCGGGGTCGGCTCGATTTGCGTTCGAGATAGACCCGGATTGCGCTGGCGCTCCATCCGGGCTGCGCGCAGTTGGCCGGGACGACGTCGAAGAATTGGCACGTGCACTGGCCATGTGATAGTGCATTGCTCAATCTATCGGCGCTTTCGGGGACTCAATGAAGCTGCGTGTGCGGGAAAACCCCTGGCGCCTGATGCTCGCCGTCAACGTCGCCGTCCTGGTCGGGGTTCTTCTCTACAAGCTGACGCGCGAGCCCTACGTCCCCTACATTCACCTCCTGGTGGATTATCATTTCGGCTTTACCAAGCGCGCGCTGGTCGGCGCCATCGTGTCGCTGTTCACGGCCAAGGTGCCGGTGTGGCTGGTATTTGCGCTCTCCGGCGCGGTCTGGCTGATCACGGCAGGCCTGTTCATCGAACTGTTCCGGCGGACATTCGGGTTCGACGACGCGCACATGCCGCTGTTCGTGTTCATGGCGGGTTCGCCGTTCTTCCTGAAGAATTTCATGCATACGCTCGGGCATTTCGACATTTACGGTTGCGCCTTCGCGATTATGCTGCTGCTGATCCCGGCGCGCTCGCTTCTCTTTGTGCTGCTCGCCGCGCTGGCATCGATGATCCTCGTCCTTGTTCACCACATCCATCTCCTGATGTATGTGCCGACCATCGCCGTCATCGTGCTGCTTCGCTATTACCTGGTGCAGGGTTTCGACCGGAAGAATGCGGCGGTCGGCATCGCCGCGGCGCTGTGCGTCGGGCTATTGTTCCTGGCGGCGCAATTTTTGGGAACGATGCAGGTGCCCGAGGCGGAGTTCGTCCGCTATCTGCAGAGCCGGATGACCGATCCCAGCCGCACCAATCTCCTGAGCTTCAGTTACATCTGGTATCAGCCGCTTGCCAAGGAAATCTCCGACACCTGGGAGCGCATGCCGTCCAACATTCTCGGCATTCCCGTGTTTGCGCTGTTGATCTGGCTGCACACTCCGCTCTGGAAATATTTTATCACCTCCATTCGCGCGCTGGCGGACGAATTCCACCGCCGAATGGTCGTCGCAGCGCTCGTAATCGTAAGCGCGGCGTATCTGGTGATGTTCGCCATGGTGTTCGATTATTCCCGGTGGATCTCGAACTGGGCGGTCTGCATGTTCCTGATCCTGCACGCGGTCAAGACGTTGCCCGCCACGCATTCCGTCCCGACCATTCCATCGCATGACCCAAAGACCACGGTTTTCGGCTGGATCGTGACGCTGATCCCACGCGTCGGAATCGTCAGGCCGTTCTAGAGCGTCACAGCCTCGCGCGCCGGATCCGGACGTAGAGCGCGCCCTCGCCGCCATGGCCGATATGGGCCTCTTCAAAGCCGACCACCAGCGTGCGGAATTCGGGGAGGCTCAGCCAGTGCGGCACCTGGCGGCGCAGCACGCCGCGCTCGGATTCAGCGCCCATTTTTCCCTTGCCGGTGATGATGAGGACGAATGTCAGACCGTCATGGTGGGCACGGTGCAGGAAGCCCGACAGCGCGTGATGGGCGCGGGTCTGGGTCATGCCGTGCAGATCGAGCCGGGCATCGATCTGCTTCTTGCCGCGCGACAATTGCGAGCGCTCACGGCGTCCCAAGGGCGCCAGCGGCGGCTCGGGTTTTGACGGGCGCGGAATTTTGGCGGGCGGATGCGGCCGCGTTGACGCCGCGGGTTTTGGCGGCGCCGGAGCCTCGGCCTCCTCCGCCTTCGCGGCGCGAGGCTTCTTTCGCAACGGCTTTATCTGCTTGGCCACGCTCTCCCACAGCGCGCGTTCTTCCTCGCTCAAGCTGCGCTTGCGGCGTGGCGGTGCCGGCACCTCTGGAGTCGGGGAAGGACGTTTCATTGGCCGCGATGATAACGATAATGGCGGCGCTGACGATGCATCTCGCGAACCGGGGCAGTGGCTGGCCTTGCTTCCGGCAACGGTATGGTTTCGGCGGCGGCCGTCCGCGTGGTCGAAGCTTGCGGCGCGGCGGCCGCCGGCTGTGACGGCGCAGCGGCCGCGTTTTTGGCGGGTGCAGGGGCCGTCGCCGAAGCATCCGCTGGCTTCGCGCCGTTCTTCTGGTCCTTCGATGGATCGGTCTGCGGAAACAGCTTTGCGATTTTCGCCGACGGCCGGGCGTCGGGCAGGGGCATTTTGCGGCCTCGCGCCGCCGGATCGAGGCTTTTCGGCACCAGGATGATGAAGCGCAGGTTGTTCTTCAGCCGACCGGACACCTTTCCCGCATCCGCGCCGGCGCCAAAATAAAGATCGGCGCGCGCGGGCCCGACAATCGCCGATCCCGTATCCTGCGCGATCATCAGCCGGCGGAATGGCGTCTTCGACTGCTCCGACTCGATCGGCAGCTCGCCTTCGATGAAGAACGGTGTGCCGTAGACATGTAGCGCCTTGTCGACCGCGATCGAGCGGCCCGGTGTCAGCGGGACGCCCTGGGCGCCGACCGCTTCATCCTTGTCGGAGAGCGGCACCTCACGAAAGAACACGTAGGAACGGTTCTGCCGGCGCAGATCGTTGGCGCCGTCCGGATTCTGCTCCATCCATTCCCGGATCTTCTGCATCGACATCTGCTCTTTCGGGATGATGCCGCGGTCGATCAGGATGCGGCCGACCGCCGTATAGGGGTAGCCGTTATGCGCGTCGTAATTGATGCGGACGGTCGAGCCGTCCTCGAGCCGGATCCGGGCCGAGCCCTGGATCTGCGCGAACAACAGATCGGTTTGACTCTTCAGCCAGCAGATTTCGAGGCCCCGGCCGGCGATCGCGCCGTCTTCGATCGCGGCGCGATCGTAATAGGGCACGAGCTTGCGGCGGCCAATCTTGCGGAACACCTCGCCCTTGTTGGGCAGGCTGGGCGCATCCTGCTTGAAGCCGCGGACGAACAGATTGGAGGGACGCCGATACACCGGCACGGTGTAGACGTCGGTCTTCGTTCGCGAGCCGTCGAGCACCGGCTCGTAATAGCCGGTGACGAAGCCTTGATCCTCGCCGAGCCGCGAGATGCGCAAAGGCAGGAAATACGCCTCGAAAAAAGCCTTGGCCCGGCCGGCGTCGGAAATATCGGCGGCCCTTGCCGCACGGCAGGGATCGCGCAGCGAATTGCCGAGCGCCTTTACATCGACCTTTGTATCGACCTTGGCGTCGGTTTTGGCATCGTCCGCCGGATCCGGCCGCGCGGAGATCGGCTTGCAGCTGATGCGAAACGCCTTGTAGGCCTGCAGATGGTCGTCATCGTTCCAGCCGGCGATGTCGGCCCAGGCTACCGGCGCATATTGGCTGCCGCTGATCTGGAGCGGCCACTCGAGAGGGGGATAGGGCAGATGCCGATGCGCTTGCTCGGAGGTGTGCGCGGGACGCATCTTGCGCGCGGCAATCGCCGCGAGAGGAGCCAGCGACAGCACGAGGGCGATGACACAAAACGCGATGGCGTATCGTTTGACGCCGCGCGCGTTAGTGAACGCTTCCCGTGCCAACCAGCTTCCAGTTCGGATCGCGTGAAGTAGCGTCGCGGGCGAATGTCCAAACATCGGTGATATCGGTGACCTTATCCGGATTGCCGTCGACAATCGTGCCGGCCTTGTCGCGGGTGACCGAGATCATCTGCGACACGAAGCGGACCGTCAGCTGCGCCGCCCTGTCGCGAGCTTCCGCGCCCACGAGCTCGGCCTTGTCGATCGACACGAAGCGGGTTTCGGTCTTCTGCTCGCGCTTCTCGCGATCCTTGATCACGGCCTCGAAACTGTCATAGACCTCGGACGACAACAGATCCTTCAGCGCGCGGCGATCGCCATTGGCAAACGCCAGCACGATCATCTCGTAGGCGCTGCGCGCGCCTGAAAGGAAGTGCCGGGGGTCGAACGAGGAATCCAGCAAGGCAATGGCATCCAGCCCCTGGGCCAGCGGCGTGCCGGTTTCGGCGAGGCCCTTCCAGCGGTCCGCTGGCGGCGTCACCTCCGCCGTAGGCGCCAGCGGCGCCTGGTCGATCACGGTGCCCGGTATCGGGACGACATTATTATTGTTGTCCGGCGCCCCCTGCACGACGTTGCGCGCCGTGCGGTCATAGGGCGGCCGTTCGCCTCCCGTGCGCTGTCCGAGGACATTGCGCAGGCGCAGGAAGATGAAGACCGCCAGCGCCAGGAAGATGATGGTGTAAATATCCACGTCGCTTTTGCTTTCTGGTTCTCACGCCGGCAACGGGTCCGGCGGTAGAGCGTTCCCTCCTTGGGGAACGGCAGTGACTACGTCACGGATGGGTCAGCAGCATGTAGGCACTAAACTTGGCCCGGCCAATGGCGCGTTTTGGCATGAAAGGCCATGCCGGTGGAAATCGGCCAAAGCCGGCACGCTCGCCGGTTTGCCACGACCCAAATTGTAGCGCGTTTTGGCCTTGGGGGGAAACCCCGATCATGCAAGGAAATAGCGCATATTCAATAATTTAGGGTGCTTTCCCGGCGCCAGTGACGGCTATTTGCCGCACTGGGTGATTAGCGGGGGCCCGGCGCGGCGGGCGAAGCGCCATTGTCGTCCTTGTGGAGTAAGGCGGGGCTATGTTAGCCACTCGCCCCGTCAACAGCATTTTCCCAAGGCCCGAGCGAATTTGGACGCCAGACCGGTCGCCGGTCGCTTGAAACGCTCCAGGAGAGATTTCCATGACCAACGGCAACGGCGCACCTCCCGAAGCGGCTCCTCCCCAGCTCAACGTGCTGGCCCAGTACACCAAGGACCTGTCGTTCGAGAACCCGAACGCGCCGAGTTCGCTGCAGCCGCAACAGCAGCAGCCGGCGATCAACATCCAGATCAATGTCAGCGCCAACAACATCGCCGAAAACGAGTACGAAGTGACGCTGTCGGTCGAGGGCAAGGCGGAAAACGCCGGCAAGGTGATGTTCAGCTTCGACCTCGCTTATGCCGGGGTATTCCGCATCGTGAACGTGCCGAAGGAAAACCTGCATCCGCTGGTCATGATCGAATGCCCGCGGCTGTTGTTCCCGTTCGCGCGCGAGATCATCGCCACCGCCGTGCGTGACGGCGGCTTCCCGCCCTTGATGCTCGACCCCGTGGACTTCGTTGGCCTGTATCGCCAGAACATGGAACGGCAGGCCGCCGCCCAGGGCAGCGCAGGCCAGGCCTAGCTAAGCTTAAGGGCTCGGCGACGCGCCCAAAAAATCGTTCCAGATCGGCTTGTCGCCCAGCGTGGCGACAAAGGCCCGATGCGCGGCGCGATCTTCCTCCGAGATCCGCGGCACCAGCGCCAGCTCCCGTTGCCGCCGCGGCATTTCGCCGTATCCGCCGGCGCGGGTCTCGCGCGTCTCCGCCGCCAGGATCAGTTGCGACTGCCGGGCCCCGATCAGATCGATATAAACCTCGGCCAGAAGCTCGGCGTCCAGCAGCGCGCCGTGCTTGGTGCGGCGGGAATTGTCGATCGCATAGCGCGAGCAGAGATCGTCGAGCCGGTTCGACACGCCCGGATGCTTGCGCCGCGCCAGCAACAGCGTATCGACCAGCCGTTCGCGCGCGATCACCGGCCGCTTGATGCGGTCGAGCTCGGCATTGATGAAGCTGATGTCGAACGACGCATTGTGGATCACCAGCGGCGCGTCGGCGATAAATTCCAGGAACTCGTCGACCACATGGGCGAACAACGGCTTGTCGGCGAGGAATTCCGTAGAAAGCCCGTGCACGGCGAAAGCCTCGGCCGGCATGTCGCGCTCGGGATTGATGTGCCGGTGAAAGATCTGGCCGGTCGGCATGCGGTTGAGGATCTCGACACAGCCGATCTCGACCAGCCGGTCGCCGCGCAGCGGGTCGAGGCCGGTGGTTTCGGTATCGAGAACGATTTCGCGCATGGGATGACAGACCGGAAAAAAGGCGAATCAGGTTCGCCGCTGCCGCATCTTAGCAGCCTCGACCAGAATGTCCCGGATCCGGACCCGCACCGGGTCGAGCCCGTGCGACGTATCCACCAGGAAATCGGCGCGCTTACGCTTTTCAGCGTCGGGCAGCTGCCGCGCCAGGATGGCATCGAGCTTTTCTTCGCTCATGTTGTCGCGCGCGAGAATCCTCTGGCGCTGGTTTTCCGGCGTGGTCGTGACCACCACCACCGCATCGACGCGCTTCTCGCCACCGGTTTCGTACAGCAGCGGCACGTCGACCACAGCGACCGGCGCGCCGGACCGCTCGGCGTCATCGAGGAATTTTCGCCGCGAGGCGCCCAGCATCGGATGGACGATCGCCTCCAGCCGCTTGATGGCCGCGGGATCATGCACCACTTTCGCCGACAGACGCGCGCGATCGACCTTGCCGTTGACCGTCGTGCCCGGGAATGCCGCTTCGATAAAAGGCACTGCCTCGCCTTCGTATAATTTATGAACCGTCGCGTCGGCGTCGTAGACGGGAACGCCGGCCTCCGCGAATAGTTTTGCGGTGGTTGATTTCCCCATCCCGATCGAGCCGGTCAGCCCAAGAATGATCATCCAGCTTCCGCCATTGGCTGCCTCGTCCGGATTTCCTTTTTACACGGCGAGCAGTTGCTCGCTACGCAAAAACGCGAGCAGTTGCAACAGCGGCAGGCCGAGGATGGTGAAATGATCGCCTTCGATGCGCTCGAACAAATGCACACCGAGCCCTTCCAGCTGGTAGGCGCCGACGCCCGAGGTAACGGCTTCGCCGGCCGCGTTCAGATAGGCCTCGATTTCGGCCCCGGTGAGCGGCCGCATCGTCATGTCAGCGACGGACACGGTTTCGAACAGGATGTTGCCATTGCGCGCAACCGCAACGGCGGAGTGCAATTCATGCCGGTTACCGGCCAGCGCGCGCAGCTGTTCGGCGGCCTGCACCTTACCCGTGGGCTTGCTGAACAGCCGCGTCCCCAGCGCCAGTGTCTGATCCGCGCCGACGACGAATTGGCCGGGCCGCTGGCCCGACACTGCGCGGGCCTTCTCGCGCGCCAACAACGCGGCAATGTCGCCGGGCGATGTCAGGCCGGAGGATTGCTGGATGCCGCGCTCGTCGATGTCGGCCGGAACGGCCTCGAAATCGAGACCGGCATTGGCGAGCAGCATTTGCCGCGCGCGGCTTTGCGTCGCCAGGATCAACGGAGATTCGCCGCGCCAGAGCGTCATTCGGGAAGCCGTTGCCGTTGCCTGTCGGTGAACAGTTTCAGAATTGCGGCCGCGGTTTCCTCGATCGACCGCCGCGTCACGTCAAGCTGCGCCCAATTATGTTTCACACATAATCGCCGCGAAAAGGCCACTTCATCTGCGACGGCCTGGCGATCGATGTAGTCGTCATTGCCGGGACCGGCCCCAAGGCTCAAGAGCCGGTTCTGCCGGACCTGGATCAAGCGCTCCGGCGTCGCATGCAGGCTGACCACCAGGGGTTTCTTCAGCGTCTCCAGCTGATGCGGGACCGGAATGCTTGGAACCAGCGGAACGTTGGCGGTGCGGATGCCGCGGTTGGCGAGATAGATCGAGGTCGGCGTCTTCGAGGTGCGCGACACTCCCACCAGGACCACGTCAGCCTCTTCCAGCCCTTCGACGTGCTGGCCGTCATCATGCATCATGGTGTAGTTCAGGGCATCGATGCGTTTGAAATATTCCGCGTTCAAAGTGTGCTGGGCGCCGACCCGGCCGGTGGTGGCGGCGCCGAGATAGGCCTGGAACAATTGCATCACCGGACCGATGATCGAGAGGCTCGGTATGTTGATCTGCTGGCACTTGGCTTCGAGCCGGCCGACCAGATCCTTTTCCAGCAGGGTGAAGAGCACGATCCCTGGCGCTTCCTCGATTTCATCCAGCACGCGATCGAGCTGCTTCTGGCTGCGTACCAGCGGATAGACATGCTCGACCGGCGTCACGTTGGCGTATTGCGCGGCCACCGCGCGCGCCACCGTGATCAGGGTCTCGCCGGTCGAATCAGAGACCAGGTGAAGATGGAAATAACTACCGGACGTGGGCACCTGAACCCCTGTGTAATCTGTGAATCCTTGTGGACGTTATCTGCGAGAATCGGGCGGGGATCGAGCGGTCAGGGATAACCCGCCTTTTTCTTCACAGGCCTCATACTTCGGATAAGTCCATCTACTCGCGGCAATGATAGTGAGGTTATGTGGGCTTGTCTCTGCATAAGCTGACGACAGGCCGGCACAAGCGCTTGAAGCCGGTTACATTATTCGGATTATGCGGTATCCGGCCAGGCATGTTGATGGATGTGAACAAGGCAGGAGCAATGCGGGACGTTTTTGCGCGGGCGCTAATCACCGCTACTTAGACTCAAACCTAAGATTCTAAAATTATTAGTTTAGAGAAGCGGTGCTTTGCGGATATGTCTCGCTTCGTGGCGGGACTGGCGTATAGGCAACGCCGGGACTGGGCCGAACGTTCCGCGTTTTGGGAACGCAACGGATTTGCAAGCGGGTGAGACTTTCCGGATGTACGAGTGGATCAAAGCGCTGCATGTGATCGCGGTCATCGCCTGGATGGCCGGCATGCTCTATCTGCCGCGGTTGTTTGTTTATCATTGCGAGGCGGAGGCCGGATCGAAGCAATCCGAGACTTTCAAGGTGATGGAACGGCGGTTGCTGAAGGCGATCATCAATCCCGCAATGATCGTGACATGGTTAGCGGGACTTTACCTCGCCTGGGCCGGTCATTTGTTTTCGGCGGGCTGGTTTCACGGCAAGCTGCTGCTGGTGCTGCTGCTGTCGGGCGTCCACGGTTTTTTTGCCCGTTGCGTGAAGGATTTCGCCGCGGACGGGAATAAGCGAAGTCAGAAATTCTACCGTTTTATCAACGAGGTACCCACGATTCTGATGATCGGCATCGTGATTCTGGTGATCGTGAAGCCGTTTTGATGGGCAGCGCTGCCAACAGCTGAGGCTGCCGGCCTGCTTGCGGAAGTCCTCGCGATTTTCTATATTGACTAAATCCCACCCCACGCAGGCGGATGTGGTTGCGTTCCGGTTCCTTGTCGAGCCGGCCGCCGCATCAGGTTTGAAGCCTCTCCGGCACTTTCCTTGCTCAGACCTGCGGACCTTCCTGATCTCGCGTCCGCATTTTCATAAAGCCACCTCGCAATTCCTCTCCCAAACTACTCCACAGGACCATCCCAATGCGGGAAATGAAACTTCAAGACCTCAAAGCCCAAACGCCAGCCGAGCTCGTCTCGTTTGCGGAAGAAAAAGGGGTCGAAAACGCCAGCACCATGCGCAAGCAGGAGTTGATGTTCGCCATCCTCAAGCAACTCGCGATCCAGGAAACCGACATTATCGGTGAAGGCGTCGTCGAGGTTCTCTCCGACGGTTTTGGATTTTTGCGCTCGCCGGACGCAAACTATCTGCCGGGACCGGACGACATCTACGTCTCGCCCTCGCAGATCCGGCGCTTCGGACTTCGCACCGGCGATACCATCGAAGGCCATATCCGCAGCCCGAAAGAAGGCGAACGCTATTTCGCGCTGCTGAAGGTCAACACGCTGAATTTCGAGGACCCGGAAAAGTCCAAGCACAAGGTCAATTTCGACAATCTGACGCCGCTGTTTCCCGATCAGCGCTTCCGGCTTGAGCTCGAAGACCCCACCAGAAAAGACCTTTCTGCAAGGGTTATCGACATCGTCGCGCCCATAGGCAAGGGCCAGCGCGCCCTGATCGTGGCGCCGCCGCGGACCGGCAAGACGGTGCTGATGCAGAACATCGCGCACTCGATCACGGCCAATCATCCGGAGTGCTATCTGATCGTGCTCTTGATCGACGAGCGGCCCGAGGAAGTCACGGACATGCAGCGCTCGGTGAAGGGTGAGGTCGTCTCCTCGACCTTCGACGAGCCCGCGGTGCGCCACGTCCAGGTCGCCGAAATGGTGATCGAAAAGGCCAAGCGTCTGGTCGAGCACGGCCGCGACGTCGTGATCCTGCTGGACTCGATTACGCGCCTGGGGCGTGCCTACAACACCGTGGTGCCATCATCCGGCAAGGTGCTGACCGGCGGTGTCGATGCCAATGCGCTGCAACGGCCGAAGCGTTTCTTCGGCGCCGCGCGCAACATCGAGGAGGGCGGTTCGCTCACGATCATCGCGACCGCGCTGGTCGATACCGGCAGCCGCATGGACGAAGTGATCTTCGAAGAGTTCAAGGGCACCGGCAATTCCGAACTGATTCTCGATCGCAAGGTCTCCGACAAGCGGACCTTCCCGGCGATCGACATCTCGCGCTCCGGCACCCGCAAGGAAGAGTTGATCACCGATCCGCAACTCCTGAAGAAAATGTACGTGCTGCGCCGGATCCTCAATCCGATGGGCACCATGGACGCGATCGACTTCCTGCTCGACAAGCTCCGCAACACCAAGAACAACGCGGAATTCTTCGAGTCGATGAATACCTGAGCCGCTTCGGCGGGCTTGGCAGGGGGGCGTCCTCGCGAGGGCGCCCCCTTTTTGCTGCGTATTTTGCCGCAGCAAGAAAGTTATGGGGAAGACCGTTGACGGCACGGCGCTATGTTTAAGGTATTGAAATAATTAGTGAATGTACGATCTGGTCGAATTGCCGGTGGGGTCGGCGGGTTCCGCAGCGCTGGGCGGAGAATTGTTGCGCGAATGCTGCAGCATTCGGATACCGATCGCTGGCGGATCCCCACCCCATAACCGAAATTACGTTGCCTTTTCAAAGAGCTCGGGAACAAATAGGCGATGCATCCCCGCCAGCACACCATTTTTGCCCTTTCCTCGGGCCGGCCACCGAGCGCGATCGCCGTGGTGCGGGTTTCCGGACCGCAGGCCGGACCGGCGCTGGCGGCGCTTGCCGGCAAGATGCCGGCGCCGCGGCTGGCGACGCGGGTGCTGCTGCGGGAGGTGAATCAGCAGCCGATCGACGATGCGGTGGTGCTCTGGTTTCCGGGTCCGGCAAGTGCGACCGGCGAGGACGTGGCGGAATTTCACATTCACGGCGGGCGCGCGGTGTTGGCGGCGCTGGTGGCCGCGCTTTCGGATTTTGCCGATATGCGTGCGGCGGAGCCCGGCGAGTTTACCCGGCGCGCGTTTGAGAACGGCAAGCTCGACCTGACCGAGGCCGAAGGCCTGGACGATTTGATTCACGCCGATACCGACCGGCAGCGCCGCCAGGCGTTGCGTCAGTTGAAGGGATTGCTTGGCGACCGCGCGCGCACCTGGCGCGATCAGATCATCGAGGCCTCCGCGCTGATCGAAGCCGGCATCGATTTTTCCGATGAAGGCGACGTGTCCGCCGAGCTGATCGCGCCGGCGAGGGCGAAGATCGAAACGTTGCTGGGCGAGATCGAGGATGTGCTGGCGGCGGAGGGGCGAAGCGAACGGCTGCGCGAGGGACTGGTGGTCGCGATCGCCGGTCCGCCGAATGTTGGCAAGTCCACGCTGATGAATGCGCTGGCGCGGCGCGAGGTGGCGATCGTGTCGCCGCATGCGGGCACCACGCGGGACGTCATCGAGGTGCAGCTCGATCTCGATGGCTATCCGGTGACCGTGATCGACACCGCCGGGATTCGCGAGACCGACGATCCCGTCGAGCAGGAGGGCGTACGCCGGGCGAGGGCGCGGGCGGCGGAAGCGGATCTGGTGCTGTGGATGAGCGATCCGCAGCGGGACGAAGCGCCAGAGCAGGACGCCGCGCCGGTATGGCGAATCCGGAACAAGATCGACCTCCATGCGGCGAGGCCGGATGCCGGGCGCGCCACCGAATTGGCTGGTGGCTTGGGGCGGAGCGGGGAAGGGACCGAGTTCGGGATTTCGGCGAGCCGAGGCGACGGGATCGTCGAGCTGATCGCAGGCCTGGTCGGATTTGCGGAAAAATATTTTGGCTCGGACGAGGGCGGTCTGATCAGTCGGGAGCGGCAGCGGAAATTATTGCGAGAGACTGCGGAGTCGCTTCGGCGTAGCCTTGCGGTGCTGGGGCAGGGCGAAGAGCTGGCCGCCGAGGATCTGCGGATGGCGGCCTACTCGCTGGGCCGGTTGCTCGGCCGGGTCGATGTCGAGGACATTCTCGATGTAATCTTCCGGGAGTTCTGCATCGGCAAGTAAGAATGAAAAGAAACATTTCTTTATTCATTCTATTAGAGGTGTTTCACGTGAAACGATCCGCTCTGGTGACCAGCTCCGGTCGTTTCACGTGAAACATGCGCCAGACGCAAACTTACCGCTTTCGGGATTTTCTCCCGCGCGATAAAACCCCGGCCATGCTTACCCGGCCAGACTCATTCGACGTTATCGTCATTGGCGGCGGCCATGCCGGCTGTGAGGCCGCCAGCGCCTCCGCGCGCATGGGGGCCCGGACGGCGCTGGTGACCCATCGTTTTGCGACCGTCGGCGCGATGTCCTGCAACCCCGCGATCGGCGGTCTCGGCAAGGGCCATCTAGTCCGCGAGGTCGATGCGCTGGATGGTCTGATGGGTCGGGCGGCCGATGCCGGCGGCATCCAGTTCCGCATGCTTAACCGGCGCAAGGGGCCGGCGGTGCGCGGCCCACGCGCCCAGGCCGACCGCAAGCTTTACGCGGCGGCCATGCAGGCTGCCATCCGCGAGACGGCCAACCTCAGCGTCCTCGAAGGCGAGGCCGACGAGCTGGCCGTTTCGGACGGCCGCGTCACCGGCATTCGCCTGGCCGATGGCCGAGAGCTCTGCGCCGGCGCTGTGGTCATCACGACCGGGACCTTCCTGCGCGGGCTGATCCATCTCGGTGAGAAGAACTGGCCCGCTGGCCGAGTCGGGGAGGCACCAGCGCTCGGTCTAACCAGTTCGTTCGAGGCCGCAGGCTTTACGCTGGGGCGGCTGAAGACCGGGACTCCGCCGCGGCTCGACGGCACGACGATCGACTGGTCCGCGGTCGAGATGCAGCCAGGCGACGACCCGCCCGAGCCGTTTTCGGTGATGACCGATCGCATCAGGACGCCCCAGATCCAGTGCGGGATCACCCGCACTACCGCGGCGACCCACGAGGTGATCCGGGCCAATGTGCATCGCTCGCCGATGTATTCCGGGCAGATCAAGAGCACCGGTCCACGCTATTGCCCCTCGATCGAAGACAAGATTGTCCGCTTCGGCGACCGCGACGGCCATCAGATCTTTCTGGAGCCGGAGGGGCTCGACGATTCCACCGTTTACCCCAATGGCATTTCGACCTCGCTTCCTGAAGAGGTCCAGCTCCAGATCCTGGCCTCGATCCCTGGGCTGGAGCGGGTGCGGATGGTCCGCCCCGGCTACGCCATCGAATACGACCACGTCGATCCCCGCGAACTCGACTCCACCCTGCAAACCAAGCGTCTGCGGGGCCTGTTCCTGGCCGGACAGATCAACGGCACCACGGGCTACGAAGAAGCGGCGGCACAGGGACTGGTCGCGGGCCTCAATGCAGCTTTGGCCGCCGGCGGCTCCGAGCCGATCGTATTCGACCGGGCCGACGGTTATCTTGGCGTCATGATCGACGATCTCGTGACCCGCGGCATCACCGAGCCGTACCGGATGTTCACCTCGCGGGCCGAGTACCGGCTGACGCTCCGCGCTGACAATGCCGACCAGCGCCTGACCGATAAGGGGATTGCGGTTGGCTGCGTAGGGCAGGCACGTTCGCAGCACCACAGGGCCAAGATGGCCGCCCTGAATGAAGTGAAGGCCCTGGCAAAATCCCTGACGCTGACGCCGAATGAAGCCGCCCGGTATGGCCTGGCGCTCAACAAGGATGGCCAGCGCCGGTCGGCCTTTGAACTCCTGGCCTATCCGGAGATCGGCTGGGCTGAGATTCGCGGTATCTGGCCGGAGCTGTCGGCCATTGAACCAGGGATCGCGGTCCATCTCGAGATCGATGCCAAGTACGATGTCTATCTCAAACGCCAGACCGCCGACGTCGATGCCTTCCGGCGCGACGAAGGGCTGATCCTCGCAGATATCGATTACAGCCTGGTGCCCGGACTTTCCAACGAGGCGCGCTCGAAGCTTGAGGCCGCGCGGCCGCGAACCGTGGGGCAGGCGGGTCGGCTCGACGGCATGACGCCGGCGGCGCTCGGCATCCTGGCTGCGTATCTGCGACGGGAAGCCAGGCGGAAGCCGTCAGCGGTGGCATCGGCGTAGGGGCTGTTTCACGTGAAACAGGCGCCGGATATTCCAGCGTCATTTTGAACTGAGACGGTCCACCCGACTAGGCCAAAGGACGATGGGGCGGGCTGGTGGGCTAAAGGCGGCTCGGCAGGGCGCTGCTGGAGCTTTGATGCAAGGCCTCGGTGATGTGGATGCCGGTCATCCAGCATGAGGGCGCAACCAGGTCGCGGTTCATATGGGAGCGCTCTTGCGCGCCCCGAAAGTTCGGGCGACAAATTCGTCGTCACTCTCGGATCTCGCGCCTTCCTGCTAACGATGGCGCAGGCCGTCATGAGAGACAAACTCCTCAATGGGCTCCCGAGCAAAATGACCAGGGCATCCGAGCAACCCCGCTCTACGGACTTCGCCAACAAGGCGGAGGCGCTCAAGCTCACGCCTGTTTCACGTGAAACAGAGGCACGACTGGATCGCTATCTCGATCTGCTCGGGGAGTGGCAGGCCAAGACCAATCTGGTGGCGCCATCGACCCTTCCAACTCTGTGGACGCGTCACGTCTCCGATTCGCTGCAGCTTCTCAGCATCGCGCCGTCGGCCAAGGTATGGGTCGATCTCGGCAGCGGCGGGGGCTTTCCCGGCGTGGTGCTCGCCTGCGCCCTTGCGGAGACAGCCGGGGCGATGGTGCATCTGGTGGAGCGCAACGCCAAGAAGGCCGCCTTCCTGCGCGAGGCGTTGCGAATCACCCAATCGCCCGGCACGGTTCATCTCGCCGACATCGGGGATATTGTGGATAGAATCGCAGGGCCCATCGATTGCGTCACCGCGCGGGCGGTTGCTCCGCTAGACCAGCTCATCGGCTTCGCGGAACCCTTGGTGAAACGGGGCGCAAAAGCTCTGTTTCTCAAGGGTCAAGATGTAGAGGCCGAATTGACCGAAGCCACTAAATATTGGAAGATTGAACCGCAATTGCATTCCAGCCGCACCGGTGGACACGGCTGGATCGTCGAACTCGACCGCATCGAGCG
>Ga0209698_10004098_pt1 | contig 16111 bp, 14 predicted proteins | sample LitLauG_LLR_2012_FD_187203 | JGI IMG/M metagenome (GOLD analysis project Ga0209698, IMG submission 187203) | Freshwater sediment microbial communities from Pennsylvania, USA - Little Laurel Run_MetaG_LLR_2012 (SPAdes) (version 2) | ecosystem: Environmental > Aquatic > Freshwater > Creek >...
GATCGCCACCCGCATCGGCCGCCGCATCACTGGCAATGTCGTTTGTTCCACGGTACGGCTATCCTATCGCGGCCGTCCCGTCGCCTCCACTGTCATACACTCTTCCCAAGATGAACAGAAGAACTTTCCTGCTTGCCGGCAGCTCCACCCTCGTCCTCGCCCAAGCCGTATCGCCACCCTCCGATCAACTCATCCTCGGCGTCATCGGCAGCGGCGGCCGTGGCACAACCGTGATGGCTGTGTTCCAAAAGCATTCCGCCGTCAAAGTCGGCGCCATCTGTGACGTCTTCGAGCCCAACCTCGAAAACGCTCTCTCCCAAGCACGTAAAGCCGGCTCCATGCCCAAAGCCTATCGAAACTACAAAGACCTCCTTGCCGATAAACATATTCAAGCCGTCCTCATTGCAACCCCCGAACACTGGCACGCCCAAATGCTGCTCGATGCCATCGCAGCAGGCAAAGATGTGTACGTCGAAAAGCCCTTGTGTCACACACCGGAAGAAGGTGTCGCCCTTGTCTCCGCTGCGGCCAAATCCAAGAGCGTCATCCAAGTCGGCATGCAACGCCGTAGCTATGACCTATATCTCAACGCTCGCCAAATTGTCGCCGCCGATTCGCTCGGCAAGGTACGCATGGTTCGTTCCTGGTGGCTCAACAATTCACTCGGTTCCACGCCCGCCCAAACCTTAAACGGCCGCCTCGATTGGGAACAATGGCAGGGTCCTGCCGAACACAAACCATTCGCACCCGACCGCTTCCGTAACTGGCGTGAATATTCGGAATACTCTGGCGGCATCGTCGCCGATCAGGGCGCTCACGGCTTCGACGGCATCCATCTGCTCATGAACGCCAGTTATCCCCTCGCCGTCAACGCCTCGGCCGGCCGCGTCCACAAACCCGGCATCGATACGCCCGAATCCGTCGTCGTCATCGCCGAGTACCCTGAGGACTTTCTCGCGGTCTTTACCATCAACTACGCCGCCATGCACTACAAGCCCAAGAACGATCAACTGAGTCAACTTGACGGCGATCTCGCCCGCCTCGACATCGGTCGCGAAGACTTCAAAGTCTTCCGCCAAGGCACTGAAGAGCAACCCGAAATATCCCAGACCTCCGCGCTCGGCTTCGCGCACGCTACCGATCTGCACGTCGCCAACTTTCTCGAATGCGTCAAAACTCGCAATACCCCAACCGCACCCGTTAAACTCGGTTTTCAGGCGGCACTCGTCATTCAACTCGCAAATCTCTCGCTCAAACACGGTCGCCGCGTTCGCTGGAACACAGAAACAAACAAGGTGGAAGCATAAAATGCGCATAAAGATCATTTCGCTGTTAACTCTCGCCGCCGCAGCTACCCTGCTGGCCGATCGCGATGCCGCACATATCACCCTGCGCTCCCGCACGCAACTGTTTCGCGGTAGCAACGAATGGAACGAAGTCCGCTCCGACTATCGATTCAACCCCAACAAAAGCGCTGTTATCATCTGCGACATGTGGGACAAGCACTGGTGTACCGGCGCAAACGTGCGCGTCGCCGCCCTTGTGAAGAAGATGGAGCCATTCATCGAAAACGCTCGCCGCCACGGTGTCGTCATCGTCCACGCTCCGTCGGACACCATGCCGTTCTACGCCAACATGCCCCAGCGCCTCAAGATGCAACAACTCGCTCACGTCGCCCCGCCTCCCGAACTCAATCTCACCGCGCCCCCTCTGCCCATCGACGATTCGCGCGGCGGCTGCGACACGCCTGGCGAGACCGAACATCAAGCCTGGCGCTGCGAAAACCCCGGTCTGCACATCGCCGCCGATGACTACATCTCCGACAACGGCCAGGAAATCTACAATCTTCTCCGCGCCCGCGACATCGAAACAGTTTTCTACACCGGCGTCCACGCCAACATGTGCATTCTCAATCGCACTTTCGCCATCCGCCAGATGAGCAAGTGGGGTGTCCGCTGCATCCTCCTGCGCGACCTCACAGACGCCATGTACAACCCGCAAGATTCACCCCACGTCAGCCACGCGGCAGGCACTGAATTAGTCGTCGAATACATCGAAAAGTATTGGAGTCCCACCGTCCTCTCTTCTCAAGTTGAGGAGGCCCTCAAGTAGTCATCTATGGCAAAACAAACACTCTATTGGGAAGATCTGCACATTGGCCAGCGCTTCACCTCCGGCCAGTATGAGATGAACGAATCGCGCATGAAAGAATTCGCCGCAGAATTCGATCCGCAACCGTTTCATCTCGATCACCAAGCCGCTGCCCAAAGCCTTTTCAAAGGGCTCGCCGCCAGCGGATGGCATACCGCAGCCGTCACCATGCGCCTTCTTGTCGAAAGTGACTTGGCCCTGTCGGAAGGCCTTGTCGGCGTCGGCGGTGAGATCAATTGGCCCCGCCCTACTCGCGCCGGCGATATCTTGCGTGTCGAATGCGAGGTGGTAGAGATGATTCCCTCCCGCTCCAAACCTATGCAAGGAATCGCCAAAATCCGCAACACGACTCTCAACCAGCACAACGAAGTGGTCCAGGTATTTACCGCATCGGTGATCGTATTCAAAAAAAATCAGCCCACTACCTAACGGCTACCCACTTTTGGTCGTCTAACCTCCCGAACGTTCGCAAACTTAAGAAAGAGGACAAAATGGCAAATTTGAAGTTCGCATCCCTGCTATTCATAGCGGGATGCCTTCCGCTCGCCGCGCAACAGGAGAATTGGTGCACAAACCACGGCTGGCATGCCGACGGCATGGTCACACATAGCGAGGTTCGTGAAGAGCACTTGGCCACAGCCGCACAGAACGTGATAAATCCGGCACAGAACGGCTCGATTCATGTCCACGGCTGGTCGAATTCGGACATTCTGGTCAAAGCCTGTGTCCAATCGTCCGCCCACGATTCCGGCACAGCAGAAGCCATCGCCAAACAAGTCACCATCACCGATGGTCCCGGCCGCGTTGTCGCAAAGGGCCCAGCAAATACCCAGGGAAACTCCTGGTGGAGTGTCTCTTATGATGTATGGTTGCCGACTTCGTCGAGTCTAGACCTACAGGCCTATAACGGAAGTGTCCACGTCGAAGGTACACAAGGCCAGATCCACGCCCGTACCCTGAACGGCTCCCTGACGCTCAAAGATGTCTCTGGCGATGTCGACGGCGAAACCACCAATGGCTCCCTGACCGTCGACTTGGCTCCTGGCTCCTCACAAGCCAAAGAACTCAAGCTCAAGACGGTTAACGGCTCCATCCATCTGCAATTGCCATCGACCTTTGGAGCGGACGTAGAAGCATCCACCGTCAACGGCAGCGTTAAGAACGAGTTTGCCGAAGATCAAGCCGCCAAACACCAGAGCCACAATCAGAAATTCACAATCGGCGGGGGCGGCTCAAAGATCGAAGCTGACACCGTCAACGGCAGCGTCCACATCAGCCGCCAAAGTTAGTTAAGCGCTTACCGCCAGATATCGCGCCTCAATGCGCCGAAGTTGCTCGATATCCAGAACTCGCGGCGAAGTCAGTCCACAGGGGCAGGTCGCTTCGTCCACCGAAGCGCGCAATCCCGTGCGCAGGCCGGAATTCCCTGCCCCATCTAGGATCAATTCCCCACTGTCTAGCGTCATAGGCTCTATCCCCGGAGCCAAATGCCAGCCCTCATGCGCCTCGCACTCCGCGGCCAGCAGCGTTTGGTCCAATCCCAGATAAAGCTCAAAAATTGGCACCCCAAACGATTGCCAAAGCGCCACCCGTGCCACATCGTTCAAAGGCTTTGCCCCGAAAAGCGTCAAAATCACCAATGCCCGGTCAATACACGCCGTATCCAGCGTTCCAGCGGTCACGTAGTCCATCAACCGTTTCATTTCTGTCAAAGTGCCAACCACTATATTCGGCTCAAACGCCTGCAGGTCCGACCAGCGCTTCAAAACAAGCGGCTCCACATTCTCAAACTTGGGCCCGGGTGAAAGCTGTGCCAGGCGTAACGTGCTCGAAACCGGAAAGGGCAATGGAATCGCCGGGCTGTTTCTTCGTACCTTTCGTTTGAAATGGGCGCGCACCTTACGGATTGACATCACAAGTACAAAGTGGCGAAGCGCCTGAGAAGATGTATGTCAGGTTATTCCGAACGGCGGGTACGTTCGTCATGAACACGTAGTACACGAGGCTTATGGAGATGTTCGAGATTGGAACACAAGATCTGCGATGCCTGTTGCGCATCGAGTCCCAATTCGTACATCACCTTCGCCTGCTGTTCCAAAATGGCTGCGTGCCAGCCCCGCGGCATGTAGCTTGAGTCACTTCCAAAGAGCAACCTCTCAATCCCCAGAACGTCAATCGACCGGCGGAAAACCGCTGCCAGATCGATGCCTTCATAAACGACCCAGCGATTGCTGCTCGATGTATCGAAATAGACGTTAGGGCAAAGATCCGCCAGCATCAGCGCTTCCCGAAAAAGCCCAGCGCCAAAATGCGGAATGACAAACCGCACCAGCGGAAAGTGCATTGCGACTGGGTGCAGATCCAGCGGATTCGAATAATGCATGTTGAACTGGCTCGCCAGCCCTAGCTTCTTTCGAATGCCTACGCTAATCGCGCCACAGTGCACAAAGGTTGCAATCTGATTGTCGCTCGCAACTTCTAGAATCGGCACTACGCGCGGATCGGTAATCGAGTACGTGTGCATTGCTGGAAACAAACAAAGACAATGCAGATACGGATTACCGGCAGCTCGTTTCACCCTAGCCAAAGCGTCTGGCTGTGTTGGGTCAACCATGAAATATCCGTAGAATCGCTCGGGGTAAGCCCCCACGGCTGCTTCTACGCTATCCTCATCGCCCGGCATGCTCGCGATCAGCGCCGCGCGTTCTACATTAAATCGGGCTAACTCTCCCGCCCACCGGTCGCCCAATGCAACAGGCTCCGGAGTCGGGATTTCGAAGTTGAGGAGCGGCGCTAACGTTTCCGCGTTAACGGCTTTCTTCTGCTGCGCCAGTGCCGAATAGAATTTGTGCGAAAAGAAATGAACATGAGCGTCTTGTATCGCAAGTTCGCCCCAGGGAGTTTGCGCCATCTGCTGTGATTGTATCGGTTAAACAAACCTTCATGCGGATTCACCTCTAATCGTGTCAGCCGCGTCATCCCCGGTAGCGTCTTAAGAAGCAAGAAAGCAGCAGCTTTCTTAGAACCTAAAAGGAGGTTCCTATGTTTAGACGAATTGGTGCTATGGCGATGATTCTAGCGGGTGGGTTTGCGGTTCTAACCCCGGCGGTGGCGCAAGCAAGAGATCGTGACGATTACCGTTACGAACGGCATGATCGCCGTGAATGGCGCGATGATCGTCATAATGATTGGCGTCAAGACAATTGGCGCGCGCGGGAATGGCGCGAACATGAACGCTTTGAGCGTCGTTATTCCTACGACCGCTTCGGTCGTCCTTTCTATTACGATCAATTCGGCCGCATTTGCCGCTAAAGATTTTGCTGCTGTGAACGGCGGCCCATTTCTTCGGGCCGCCCTCTTTTTGTCCCTCAGCCAAACGGTTGTTCTATAGACTGACTCTGCGGCGTGAACAACTTCGCTCCATCGGCCGTCACATACATGTCGTCTTCCAGCCGGACTCCGAACTCGCCGGGAATATAGGCGCCGGGCTCATCGCTGAACGTCATTCCCGGCGTGAGCGGCAACTTGTTCCCGCGCACCAGATAAGGCCACTCGTGTCCATCCATCCCAATTCCATGTCCCACACGATGGCTGAAAAACTTGTAATCTGGTCCAAAGCTTGCGTCCGCAATCACTTTACGGGCCGCCGCATCTACCGCCTCGCAGGCTACCCCCGGCCGTGCCGCTTCCAAAGCCGCTCGTTGCGCTCGATGAACGATATCAAAAACCTGCTTGGCCCGGTCACTCGCTTTTCCAAGAACAAACGTCCGTGAGATATCCGACTGATAACCCTCCACCGTGCAGCCATCGTCCATGATCACCGGAACGCCTTCGCGAATTACCTGCGGTGCAATACTGCCGTGCGGCAGCGCGCTCGCCGCGCCTACCTCGAAACTCGCTTCGCCACGAAAACCAACTTGCCCATACGCCAGCCCAATTAAACTCGACGCTTGTTGCGCAGTCATACCTGGCGTCAGGGCTCGATAAACAGCCTCGTACACCGCCAGCGTCGCGGAGTTCGCAGTCTGCATCAACTCCAGTTCATGTGCGCTCTTGATCATCCTGCAACCAGCCGTCACAGGCGTCGCGCTCACTAGCTTGATTCCCGGCGAGGCCTGCGCCAAACTATCGGCGAATACAAATGGGGTGCGTTCTTCCATCCCCAACGTGCCGCTAGCAATCTTGGCGTTTTGTAAACCCACGGAAAGCAACCGGTAAGGGCTCTCATCTTCGTGCCACGTCAGCACATCTGCGCTTTCCAGCGGTCCTGCGTTCAACTGCTCGCGGGCGCGCCCCTCTTCAAACGAAGGGCAAATGCAAAACGACTTGCCATTAACGGTCACAACAGTTGCAAAGAGCCGTTCGCTGTTGCCCCATCGCACGCCCGTAAAATAGTTCAGCGACGTTCCGCCCGCCAGAAACAACGCGTCAATCTTGTATTCGCGCATCAGTTGCCGGGCTCGCTCCAAACGCCGTTCGCGCTCGGAATTCGTGATAGGCTTTGCCAGCCCGCGCATCGATTTGAGCGCGGCAATCGAAGGCGGCAGCGGCTCTCCGGATTGGGCGGCCATGGGCAAAGTGCTTAAGGCCGCAACAGATTGCATAAAGCGTCGTCGGGTGGACATGTGAACTATGTTACGAATATCGGGAATCTCTGAGCCGCGAATGCGACGCGCAACGCCGACATCGGTACGATAAGGATAGATGAACCGTAAACGGCATCAGCCGCGAGCGATGATCGGAGCACTTCTCTCGTTCGTTCTGTCCATGGCGCTCAACGGGCAACAATTGTCCAGCCAAGCTGTCATCTCAGACGCGGAAATCCATCAAATTTTGGCCGAACGCATCGACCAAAAGCAGCAAAGCGTTGGCATCGTTGTTGGCATCATCGAAGACCGCGGTGAGCGGATCTTAGCCCAGGGCGCTTTGAACCAAGGTGACCCGCGTTCGCTAAGCGGTAACACGACTTTCGAGATTGGCGGCCTAACCAGCATCTTTACCTCCCTATTGTTGGCCGACATGTCGCGCAAGGGCGAAGTGACAATGAGCGATCCCGTCACTAAATACCTTCCGCCCGACGTCAAAATCCCAAATCAGCGCGGCCAGCAAATTACCTTGGCCGACCTTGCCACCCACACCGCGGGTCTGCCGCTCATGCCTTCGAATTTCCATCCGAAGAATCCCGCCAACCCTTATGCGGATTACACCGAGGCCGACCTCTTTCAATCGCTGGCCAACACCCAGTTAAACGGCCGTTTAGGACTTGACTACGCATACTCAAACGTTGGAATGGCTCTGCTCGCTTCTGCTCTGAGCCGTCGCGCCGGTCAGAGCTACGAGATGCTTTTGAAGACAAGATTCTTCGCTCCCTTGGGAATGAACAACACTGCCGTCAGCACTACACCTGAGATGAAAGCGCAATTCGCGGTGGGTCACAATACCTACCTGCAACCCGTCGGTTATTGGGATCCTGGCGGTATGGCCGGAGCGGTCGGCATCAAGTCGACCGCTCAGGATTTGCTTACGTTTATAGAAGCCGTCTTGGGCTACCGCCAAACAGCGCTAGCGCCATCCATGGCTGCCATGTTGAGTTTGCGCCGGCCCACCCGTTACGCAGGCCTCGAACTCGCCTTGGGCTGGCATGTACTCGCGACCAGCACAACGCAAATCATTTGGGACAACGGCGGCACTGGCGGCTTCCGCGCATTCATGGGATTTGCACCCAGCCGCAAAGTGGGCATCGTGGTCTTATCGAATACCGATGGCACGAACGGCATTGAGGACTTCGCGCTGCGCCTTTTCACTCCCACTCCACCCGAACTACTGGCCCAACGCGAACATGTGGAAATCAAAATCGACCCCCGCCTTTTCCAAAACTACGTCGGCGTCTATCAGCTCGCCGATGGAATGCAGTTGATCATCTCCCAGGCAGGAGATCATCTGGTCGCGCAACTTGGACAGCAGAAGTTCATGCTCGCTGCCGAAAGCACAAAGGATTTTTTTGTCCAGAATGTGGAGGGTCAAATGACGTTTGTCACCGATCGCACCGGCAATGCCTACATGCTGGTATTACATCAAGCCGGTACCGATATGCCGGCCAAGCGGCTTCGCTAGAAGCGAAAACACCCGTCCAGCGAGCACTTCTTAAAAAATCGACCGCGCTGAAATGCCGCCGGGATTCAGCAGGTTAAAATCAGGCGCACCAAAGAAGGCCTCCGCCACATACGCGAACTGACCCGAACCAATCGGGATCACGTTCTCAAAATTGGCAGCGATTGCGCTTGAGTTTGAAAGGTAGTAAGACGAACTGATATTGCCCGAACTGTCCACAATGGCGGCGGCTGGCGTGCCGAACGCACTCTGCTGCAACTGTGAATTGATGTAAAGCGATGGATTTCCGATCACAATCCGCTTCGTAAAAACCGTGTTATTGACATTAGGACAATTACCGGACGGGTAACCTCCAGCAATACAATCGTTCGAAGCGATGTAAGTTATGGTCGAAAGAATGATGACACCATTCCCGCCGGTGGTCGTTATATTTAGGCCTTGCGCCAATGTAACGAGCATATTCTGGCTGCTGCTCTGTGAGAAATCCACACCATAGGCATACATGTGCCCTGCGTCTCGGCACACTTCCGCCACTTGATTCGCCCGCACCAGTCTCATACCAAAGATAAACGTGCCAAACAATAGCGGAATGATCAAAAGGACAGAAGCAAGCACGAATTCAACCAGCGCGCTGCCTCGCTCTTTTCTTCTGCTCCTTAATCGGCGCTGGTTCATCTCTCCTACGGACATGGCGTCACCCCGTTTGGCGAACTTTCCATCACGTCCGAAGCGACGGCAGAAAGCGGCACCGGAGTTACGGTGCGCCACAATGGGCCGAATGATCGAATCGAGACGCCGCTGGCGGCAACCCAAACAACGTTACCTCCGGCAGGGCCACCTGAACCTGTAATTTGCGCAAGGGTTGAGGGTGAATAGTAGGTCACGGTCACGTAGCTGCTAGCATGGCTCGCTGGTATGAATCCAAACGAGTTTTGGGCGACAACCTGCTGTATAGAGGCACCAAGGCACGTTTGCCCCGTCAAGATCTGACCAGTAACGGCAAACCGCACACCTTCTCTTACCGCGTTTTGCAGGGTCGCTCGCGCAAAGATCGACCACGCAACGTCAACGGCTAGCAGCATTAGCGCCAGTAGGGGGAGCAAAGCAATGCTGAACTCAACCAGAGCGGATCCTGATTCTGAGCGAGCGAAACTACGGTGCGAACGAATGCGAAGCACAGGTCAAGTTTGTTCAAAGCGCAAAGGGTACTCTTCTGCTACAAAACAAAGGCGCAACATCACAAGCTTCGACACACCCAATTACGCTAATCGCTTAGAGCAGCCGCTATCCTCTCGGTAGACGGGCTCCACACTAGCTTCATCGGCACTTTCAATCCGCAACTTGAGCCCTTACTTCTCGCCGCCTAAGAGTGGAATAGTTGATGAAGTAGCTCCAGCAGCCGAGGCCCCCATGCCGCATATAGCTAACCCGGAACTTGATCGATTTCTCGCTGCCGCTGTCGCTTACAGTAGTTATGAACGCTCAAGCTAGAGTGCAATCGCCACAATGCTCTCATCGGACCAGTTGCAGGATCTTCGCAGGCTCTTACAGGAAAGGCAGATTAGCGCCGGCATTGCGCTGCTCGAAGCCTGTCGCCCTCAATTGGAACGATTGATGGCCAGCGACCCCAACACTGGGCGCGCACTCGGCACCTTAGCCCAATGGGTAGACGTTGGTTATGAGGGCGGCGATCTTCTAGAGAGATTACTCGAACGATTCCCTTTTGACAAGCGCTGCTCCCTGCCCCTCACCGACTACGTGCAACTCCGCATGGCCGAAGCGGTCCTTGCCATGCGGCGCGAGAATTTGCCCGAGGCGCTCGACCACCTTCGCGCCGTGCTTGTATTGGAAAACGACATGGGCGACCCACGCATCGCGGTGATCGCTGGTCTGTGGAAGGCCCGCTGCCTCCGTAAAGCGGGCGAATATGAGCAAGCTCTCGAAGTGACGCGCGAAAGCATGAAACTCGCCGAAAGCCAAGGGCTTCCCCATCTAGCCGCCCTACTCCGAACCCTGGAGAGTTGGATGATCTTCCAGCGCGGAGAATCGAAAGAAGCCATTCGAATTCTGCAAGAAGCCGAGGCGATCCTTCGCGACACCGACGACTTCATAACCTTAGGAAATATCCAATCGGCATACGGTCGCATCGCCCTCCGCGAAGGCCGCTATGACCACGCCATGCAGTACTTTGAAGCGTCGATTGAAATTTTCCAAAAGCGCTCTTCCCTCGAGGGCTACCTCGCACGATCGCTCACCAATATCGCTCAGGCCAAGCGTTTTCTAGCGCTTCAACTCCGCCGCAGCATTGACGCGAGCCGTGAGCGCCAGAGACTCAACAATCAGACCGAACTGCTGGAGCACAAGAAAGACAAAGTTGGCCAACTCGAGCGAATGTCCGAGCTCTTAAGGAATGCGCAGGCCGACCTAACGAAAGCCGACGAGATTTACCGGCGCCGCGGCAATCATCATGGCATCGGCAACGTCGACGTTAGCTTTGCTCAAATCTGCGTCGAACTCGGCGACCTGGACAGAGCCGAAAAGAGAGCTACCGAAGCATTTGATCTTGCTTCCACCAAAGCCGACTACTTATTAATGTGCCGGGCTCGTATCGTGCAGGCAACCGTCGCCAATGCCAAATTCGAAGAGCAGATCGGAGAGGCGGACGACCCGAGCCGCTTCGCACAGTTGGCTAACGACTGCGCCAAGGAAGCTGTTGCCTTGGGTGAACGCACCGAAAGCCGCAGATTAGTCGCGCAAGCCTATATTTGCGAGGGTATGACGTTGGTAAACGGCTTTTTTAACAACACCGAAAAGGCGCGCACCTGCTGCGACAAGGCGGAAACATACTTGAACAATGACCGGCACGACGCGCTTTGGCAGGAAGTCGAGATTCTGCGATCGAGGATTCTGCATGCCGGCCTCGAAGACCCGAACTTGCGCGCTTGGTCGCAAGGAGCAGTGGGGGATAAAAGTTTGCAACAAGTTGTGGCCGACTTTGAAGAAGTCTTGATCCGCCGCGTTTGGGAGCGAGAAGGCAGAAAGGTGTCACGAGTCGCTGATAGACTGTCCGTTTCTCCCAAAAAGGTACGGCGCGTCTTGCGGCACTTGGGCCTACTGGAAATGGGGCCGGTTTGATTCCCGTGCAAGGCCAAGCGAATTCCTCCGCGCAGGGCCTTTCTCCAAAGGCGCAATGCCTGGTCTTCGTGATGGCAGCGATCTTTGTCTTCTCGCGACGACCCGACCTCATCACCCACGCCCATTTTTACGCCGAAGATGGGGCGGAATGGTATGCCGCCGCCTACAATACCGGCTGGCTACACGCACTCACGCAAACCGCGGGCGGTTACTTAAACACTCTTCAGCGTCTGGTTGCATCGGTCTCGCTTCTGCTTCCCATTCGCTATGCGCCGTTACTCATGAATGTGAGCGGATTGATAATCCAAGTGCTGCCCGCTCTCTTTCTGCTGTCCAATCGTTGCGTAGGTTGGTGGCCTCTGCGCATCAGGTTTTTGCAGGCAGCCATTTACGTGCTGCTGCCGAATACTCGCGAAGTTCACATTCTCTTAACCAACGCACCTTTTCATTTGGCGTTTCTCGCTTTCTTGGTCGCGATCGCAAAGCCCCCCCTCCATTGGCGTTGGAAACTTTTCGACATCGGTGTGTTGGCAGTGAGCGCATTGTCCGGGCCCTTCTGCATTGTCCTGTTTCCCCTTGTTTTGTTCTTCTGGTGGCATCGCCGCCAACCTTGGTCGCTGGTTGTCATCGCCGTGCTAGCCCCCTTGATTGCAATACAGGCACTTGAGTTGCTTCTCGGAGGCTATGCGGGACGAGCGCCGGTTCAACTCGGCGCAACACCTATGCTCTTCATGCAGTTAGTGACAGGGCAAGTGTACGTCGGCAGTCTGTGGGGCGAAAATGGCTTTTCTCTTCATGCTCAACTCTTCGCCGTTATGCTTGTGATGCTGCTGGGGACCAGTGTTTTGCTTTACGCAGTCTCGCGTGCCACGCTCGAACTGCGGCTCTTTGTAGTTTTTGCCTTCTTAATCTTGGCCGCGTCGTTGAGCAAGCCGCTCATCGGAGGAGGATTGCCGCTCTGGCAACTACTAGCGATAGATCGTAGCGCCCGCTACTGGTTCTTTCCCATGCTCGCCGTCTTATGGTGTCTCCTCTATTGCGCAACACAGCGGAACGATAGACGCGTGCGCATTGCCGCCTGCCTGACTTTCATCGCCATGCTGCACGGCATCGTTCATGACCATAGATATCCGCCGTATCCAGATCAAAATTTCCAGCTCTTCCTCCGAAACTTCGCGGCGGCGCCTTCTGGCACACAGGTTCTGTTACCGGATTGCCCCCCAGGCGAAGTAAGCTACCTCCGGAAGAAATGAGCACGTAGCCTTTACAGCAAATCCAAATTCCGGTAATAGCAGCGCTCTTCGCTGAGTCATACCCACGAAGAGGAGTTTATTCATGTTGATTTTGTTGATTCTTTTGATCCTCCTATTAGGCGGTGGCGGCGGTTATTACGGATACGGTCGCTGGGGATATGGGGGCGGCGCGGGAATCGGTTTAGGCACGATCCTGGTCATCGTTCTCATTTTCTATTTGCTGGGTGGACTGCGCGTTTGAATCGATCGCCCGTAGTTGTGCTCGCGTAACAACAAAACGGGAGCGGTTATCGAACTGGCGAGGAGTATTCAATGAGAGGTTCTAGGTATCCATCGTCAAAATTCTTGCTTCCGTTGGCGGCAGCGCTTTTAACTACGGTCGTCTATGCAGCGGGATCGAGTTTGGGGACCGACGACACGGATTTTTTGAAAAAAGCCGCAAAAGGCAATCTCGCCGAAGTGGAGTTGGGGCGTCTCGCCGCGCAGAAAGCCACCAGCCCCGAAGTGAAGGAATTTGGAAGTCGCATGGTTCGCGATCACACGAAGGCCAACCACGAACTGTCGGCACTCGCTGCTTCCAAAGGTGTAACAGTCCCCACCAGCATTTCGCTCGGCGAGGACGTTTCGGTAGCGCACTTGAAGATGTTGTCCGGAAAATCGTTTGATGACGCGTACATCAAGATGATGGTCGATGACCACAAAGAAGATGTAGCGGCGTTTGAAAGGGCATCCACAGGATCGCAGGACATGGATGTAAGACGTTTCGCGACTAAAACCCTACCGACATTGCAAAGTCACCTCACTAAGATTGAAAAGATCCAGAGCGACTTTGGCGGCACAAACTAACAAAAATCCCCTCGCACGGCCGTCAATCGATGCCCGGCATGTTCCGAGTATAGGTTGATCGCCGCAGTATTTGCGGATACGGCCAAGGTGGCTGGTTGTGGCTGGTAGATTGGGATTATCAGTTATATATGGCCACCCAGCAAGCCACCTTCAAACCGTCCGCTACACCTCTGAGTACGAACAAACACCTGTTGCGGTGGGTTGAGAAGATGGCCGAGCTTACGAAGCCCTCTGCGATCCATTGGGTGGATGGGTCACAGGAAGAAAACGACGCACTCTGCCAGTTGATGGTAGAAAGTGGAACGTTTATCCGCCTCAATCAAGATCTTTGGCCGGGTTGTTACTATTCGCGTTCAGACGCCAGCGACGTGGCTCGCGTAGAAGACCGCACGTTCATCTGCTCGCTTTCAAAAGAGAACGCCGGCCCTACAAATAACTGGGTGAATCCGTTTGAGATGCGCAAGACACTCAAGGGGTTGTTCCGCGGTTGCATGCGCGGCCGGACGATGTTTGTGCTCGCCTTCAGCATGGGCCCGATCGATTCGCCGCTTTCGCAGATTGGCGTGCAACTGACTGACTCGCCTTACGTCGTCGTGAACATGCGCATTATGGCCCGTATCGGCCTGCCTGCCTTGAAAGAGATCGATAAAGACGAGAAACGGGTCGTACCCTGCATTCACAGCGTCGGCAAGCCCCTCGCACCAGGCGAACCGGACGTTCCATGGCCTTGCAACAAAGAAAAGTATATAGTGCATTTTCCAGAAACCCGCCAGATCTGGTCGTACGGGTCAGGCTATGGTGGCAATGCTCTGTTAGGTAAGAAGTGCTTCGCGCTTCGTATCGCTTCCAATATTGCCCGCGACGAAGGCTGGATGGCCGAGCACATGCTGATTCTAGGTGTCGAAGATCCCAAGGGAGAGAAGACATACGTCGCGGCGGCGTTCCCCAGCGCCTGTGGCAAGACGAACTTCGCCATGATGATTCCACCTAAGGGCTTTGATGGCTGGAAAGTCTGGACCGTGGGAGACGATATCGCATGGATCAAGCCCGACGAAGAGGGAGTCCTGCGCGCGATCAACCCGGAAGCGGGCTTCTTCGGAGTGGCTCCGGGCACTTCGCCGAAAACCAATCCCAACGCGATAACTACTCTGTCAAAAAACAGCATTTTCACTAATGTGGCGCTTACACCCGATGGCGGCGTTTGGTGGGAGGGTTTGACAGATACGCCACCCGCCGAGTGTTTAGACTGGCAAGGTCAGAAGTGGACGCCGCAGATCGGCCAGCAAACAGGCCGCAAAGCCGCACATCCGAATGCGCGCTTTACTTCGCCGGCATCGCAGTGCCCTTCCATCGATCCTGCTTGGGAAGATCCGAAGGGCGTACCGATCAGCGCATTCATATTTGGCGGCCGCCGAGCTTCCAGCATTCCGCTCGTGTTTCAGGCATTCAATTGGAGCGCCGGCGTCTACCTGGGCGCGACGATGGGTTCGGAAACGACGGCCGCAGCAGCCGGCGCCGTTGGCAAAGTCCGGCGCGACCCAATGGCTATGCTGCCCTTTTGCGGCTATCATATGGGCGACTACTTCCGCCACTGGCTCACCATGCAGAGAGCGCTCACCGTGACGCCCAAGATCTTCCATGTCAATTGGTTTCGCAAAGACACGGATGGCGATTTTATCTGGCCCGGCTTCAGCCAGAACATGCGCGTTCTTAAATGGGTAGTCGATCGCGCCCACAGCAGAGCCGGGGCGAAGGAATCCCCAATCGGCTGGATTCCCCGCTATGAAGACATCGACTGGGAGGGCCTGAGTTTCCCCAAGGAAAAATTTGCCGATTTACAGGCTTTCAAGCGAGCGGATTGGAAGGCGGAAGTTATGGGGCACGAAGAACTCTTTATCGAACTCCACGACCATTTGCCCCCCGAAATGGTCTACGAACGCGAACTACTGATCTGCCGGATTTAGTTCACGTTGAGCGGCGTGTCGTCCTGAATGGAAAGCTTGCCGTGCGGGTCTTTCCTGTCCACAGTGGAAAGCACAGTTCCCGCCTTATTCTTGACGGTGATCGCGTCCGGCGACATCTCAAAGGTCAGATGGAACATCGAACCGTCGTCCATACCGTGCGCTTTCTTTTCGTCGGACACTGTCGTCCCATCCGAAATGACCTTCGTGATGAAATTGTGTCCGTCAATCGTATAGACGATGCAGTTGGCGTGATCGCGACAATCTGCCAGCAGGTTTATCTTGCGCGACCGCTTTTGTCTTAGGAATGTAATGTTGAGCACTCCCGTCGAAGAACGCACTGCACTGTAGCCCGAGCCTGAGTGAATCCACCAGCCCGCGTCGTCAGGAAGCGGCGTCCAAGATTCGCCATTCTCGAAAAAGCGCGCCGGAACCGACTGGACAGGCGCTTTTTCCAGATCCCAATTCAGCACAACGGTTTTGCCGTTAACGACGGTGATCGACTCCGTTTTGCTCCGATATTGCGGTGCTTCCGCCGCCACATGGTACGTGCCGGGAGACAACGATAGCGGTGCGTTGTTGGAGGTATAGAACGAAGCGTTGTCCGATTCGCGGAGAACGGAAATGTGGGCGGTCTCGGGTACTACCTTCAGA
>Ga0209698_10004100_pt1 | contig 16110 bp, 13 predicted proteins | sample LitLauG_LLR_2012_FD_187203 | JGI IMG/M metagenome (GOLD analysis project Ga0209698, IMG submission 187203) | Freshwater sediment microbial communities from Pennsylvania, USA - Little Laurel Run_MetaG_LLR_2012 (SPAdes) (version 2) | ecosystem: Environmental > Aquatic > Freshwater > Creek >...
ATGCAGATCCAGGTCGCGGTCTCGAACCTCCGCCAGATCACCCAACCGGTGGCCTTAACTATGGTCCTGACGCCGGCGACGGGTCCCGCCCAGCAGGTCGCCATGACTCAGACGCTGTCGCCCGGCACCTCCTTCGCGTTCGCCAGCCACACCTTTAACGTGTTCGACGGGGAGAAGGCCACCTTGACGGTGACCCTCAACGGGGTGCCCGCGAGTGCCGGCCTGGCCCATCAAAGGACGTATTCGGTGGTGGTGTCGCCCTCGGGACTGGGTTGACGAACAAAGTTCAATGGGGGTTACCGGTCAGTTGGCATACGATGGGAGCGCCCCCGATCGTGAAAAGAGGAATCGTGTCCGAGTCCATAACCGTGACCAACAACCTGACCGGTGAGACCCGCGAGATTCCGATCGTCAACGGCGGCGTGGCCGCGTCGGAATTCTCCAAGGTCCTGCCGGGCGTCTGGTTCTACGACCCCGGCTTCATGTCGACGGCCGCCGCCGAATCCGCCATCACCTACCTCGACGGCGACGCGGGTGTCCTTCGCTACCGCGGCTACCCCATTGAGCAGTTGGCCGAGAAGTCGTCTTACGTGGAGGTGGCCTATCTCCTGGTGAACGGCGAGTTGCCGAACGCCGCTCAACTTGACGTCTGGGCGACCGACATCAAGTACCACACCTACATCCACGAGAACATGCGCAAGCGCTTCCTCGAAGGTTTCCACTATGACGCGCACCCGATGGGCATGCTGATCTCCTCGATTGCGGCTCTTTCGACCTTCTACAAGGAGTCCAAGACTCTCGCGGATAAGGAAGTCCTCTACAAGCAGGTCGTACGACTGATCGCCAAGATGCCGACCTTGGCCGCCGCGGCTCACCGTTTCTCGGTCGGGATGCCCTTCGTCTACCCGGACAACAACCTGAACTACACCGAGAACTTCCTCTCGATGATGTGGAAGGTGGCGGAGCCGACCTACGAGGCGAATCCCGTGCTCGCCAAGGCCCTGGACGTCCTCTTCATCCTGCACGCCGACCACGAGCAGAACTGTGGTACCACCGCCATGCGCACCGTGGGCTCGTCGCACGGCGACCCCTACGTCGCGACGGCGGCCGCGGCCGCGGCTCTGTATGGTCCGCGACACGGCGGGGCCAACGAAGCGGTTTTGAAGATGCTCAACAAGATTGGCCACATCGACAACATCCCCGCCTACATCGAGACCGTGAAGGCGGGTAAGACCAAGCTCGAGGGTTTCGGACACCGCGTCTACAAGAACTTCGATCCGCGTGCGACGATCATCAAGAAGACCGCCGACGAGGTCTTCACCGTGACCGGTCGCAATCCTCTGCTCGACATCGCCCTCAAGCTCGAGGAAATTGCGCTGGGCGACGACTACTTCATCTCACGGCGACTCTATCCGAATGTCGACTTCTACTCCGGTCTGATTTATCAAGCGATGGGCTTCCCGGTCGAGATGTTCACGGTGCTCTTCGCCATTCCCCGGACCGCGGGGTGGCTGGCCCACTTCAAGGAGCTGCTCGAGCAGGACATGAAGATCTCGCGTCCCCGTCAGCTCTACGTGGGCTCGGAGGTTCGAGACTTCGTGCCAATGAGCCAGCGCTAACGAGCGATTGTTCGCGAAGGCGCGAGTTCATCGTTGCGGTGACGAGTGAGCGGACTATTCGTCGGTGACCGAATGGTTGCTGAGAATGAACATGCCGAGAAAGGCGATCGACACCGAAATAAACGGAGCCAGCGACGCCCGTAGCACCGTGCTGAGGGGGAGCACGAGCGTGACGACGAATCCCGCAATCGCCAGCGCCCACGCCAGGGCCACGTTGTGCCATTTGTTCCTCGAGTTCAGGACCGCCTGCTCGACCATGGCGAGGAGCATGACCGCACTACCGGTTGCCAGCAACACCATGTACGTGCGCTGAAGGGTGAATCGTGAACCCAAGTAGATAGCCAGGATGTCGTGTCCCAGCAACGCGAATCCTACGACGAATATCGCTCCCAGCCAGAAGGTCGCCAAGATAACGCGACGGCGAAGTTGACGAAAGAGGTGATGATCTCCCGTGTCGAGGGCGTGCGCCAAGTGCGACAACGTAGGGCTCGCAACGGCGGAGGAGAGCTGCGTGGGAATTTGACTCAATGCCATGACTCCGGCGAACGCGCCGAGCGTCACGGCCGGCACCGAATGGGTGGCGCTCAGCCACACGACCGTACCGTTGTTGATCAACATGACGCTCGCCACACTGATGAGGAGGTGGCCGAGTGGACGCCACGAGACGAGGGCGCCCCGGAATCGGGGTAGGACCCTTGTCTCGGGAAGGATCACGAAGGAGACGACGACGCTGCACGCCGCCGAAAGGCACGCCGCGGCGGCGTACGTTGCGAGAGTAGACGACAAGAAGTCATGGGCGCCCACGACGAAGACGGCTCGCAGGATTCCGTCGGTGGCGAATTGTGCGCCGTTCATTATGAAGCGTCGGTGGCCCGTCGCGATACCACGTTGCACGCACTGAAACATGCCGATCGCGACGAAGATGGGAAGGAGCGCCGCCGCACTCAGACTTCCCTGAAACAGTGAATGGGCGAGTGAGGAACGTAGGGCGACTGCCACGAGAGCCACGAGAGCCACGGCCAGCCACGCTCGTGCGGTGATTACGGCAATGACGGGGCGCGGCGAGGTGGCGAGCGCGAGGTCTCGCACTACGAGTCGCGCAATGTAGGTTTCGAAGACGCCAAAGCCGGCACCAAAAAATGTTGCCACCGCCCACCACGTCACGAAACCTTGGTAGTCCTTCGGCGATAGCCAGCGTGCGGTCAGCCCCATCATGATGAGGGTCCCCAGACCAGTGAGGGAAAGCCCCCCCGCAATCACTAACGCGCTGCCGCTGAATCTGGTGGCCGGGGTCGATGGGCGCCGATCGGAGGGAGAGAAACTCACCGACGACTCTCAGTGAGAACTACTTCAGAGGGAAGGAAGACTCCAGTACTCAGTTTCGAAATGAGCCGGAGATTCACCGGTTCAGTCTAATTTGCCTCATTCCTTAGCGTGGTGGACGGCAGGAGGCATCACGTCAGTGTCGCGAGGCGTCGTCAACGGGTCCCGCGGCACGTGAAGCATCCTTTTGTTCGTGTCGCTAGAGCGTCACTGGTGTACACCGTGCGCAGGCGCCGATTCACCGGCGACGAGACCCACCAGAGACGCCCAACACCGTGGTGGTCGGTGCGTCTCAGTGACGTCGCCACTACTCACCGTGGACAAGACGAATCTAATTCCAATACCGTGACAACAAGGTCATGAAGAATTCGCAGGCGACGAGCAGCTCGAGGGAAACGAGTATGAGATCGGACTGGCCCACCACCGCGTCACTTATGGCGCGAAGCCGCGGCGCGCGTCGTCGATCAAGACCAAAGAGCACGATGAGAATTGGCACGAGGGGGATCGCGTATCGACCCTGGAAGCCATCGATCAATGGCCACTGGTATGGGCAATAGAAGATATAGAAGGAGAGAAAGATCGCCTGGAACGCCAGGAACAGAACGAAAAGGGAGCTAAGAAACCGCCAACGGCTGTCGCGGCGACGTAGTGCCCCGCTCATGATTAGCACCACGACGATGAGAGATATTCCCTCGTAGAGCCAGTTTGGGAAGCGGACGTCCAGCCAACCGATGCCGGCCAGAAATTCTTGGATATAGGCCCATCCGCCCCATCGAAACGTCTCAAAGACGACCTTGACGTAGAAGAACGGATGGGTGGTGACGTACTCGATTTGGCGCAGGGGGGAAGGTTTGAATCCGACTGAGGGGCCACCGCTACCGTGGGCGCCAAAAATGGTCCATACCCCATACACCGCGAGCGACGCGGCAACGAAGATTGCCACTTTCGTCACGTACCTTCGCAAGTCCGAATAGAAGTCCGCGATTGGCAGTAACAACGCGAGGACGATATAGGGCGGCTTCTCGATGACCATAAAGAACAGGCTGACGTACGCGAAGTGATATCGCGTACTCAGACGACCAGTACTGGGAAGCAGGAATGCCCCTCGAGTACGGCGCGAGTGTCGTGGCGACACCACCACACTCTCTTGTTCGCGGAAGTCTCGATATCGGTTGTACACCGATGCGGCAAAGACGAAGGAGAGTGCGATGAACATCGCGTCGGGATTGACTGAGGTCGCCAAGGAACTCACCGTCGGCAATAGCAAAATCGCGCCGAGGGCCAGCGCGATCCGCTTGGGAAATTGGCTCAGCGCCCACATCGTTAAGGCAACGAAGGCGAGAAGGTTCATGAGTTCCGCCAAATAAGAACTAACGAGCACGTGGTTGCTCACCAACTTGCCAATCCAGACACCCAGAACTTGAGGCGCGTAAAGAAACGGTAGGTAGGCCCCCGTGGAATACGCGGTGAAGCTAGGAGGACTCTTCCACAGCTGCGCGTAGCCCGTGTCGAACTCCGCTTGATCAACGCGCTGTGCTGGATTGAACGGAATCTTGGTGAATGGCACCTCGGCTTGGAAGACACTGGCGGGAAGTTCGCTGCCCGAGAAACCTTTTACGGTCGACGTGACGATCTGTCCAGTGGAAATACCCACTGCACGGTCAAAGTGGGCAAATGCATCGGCACTCTGGAAGGGTGGGAAAAGGGCGATCAGTCCGAGTCCCAGGACAAAGTACACCGCAAAGAAGACGCGAAGAAACGATGAGGGAAATTTCTCGCTATCGCGAATGTCGTCGATCAATTCGACCCGCGACGACGTCCTCCTTCGGTCGTGGTCATTGTCGGGGAGCTCCGCGACCTTGCGAGCTGCGACTGACGTCTCGACAAGGTTGCTCAATTCGACCTGACCGTCAATCCGTTCACTCACGACGCCGAGTAGCGGCATTAATGCCAGGGTGGCCGTGGCGAGGGCAAGGCACTCTCCAAGAGTCGAGCCGGGGGCCAAATTGGTGATATCGAGTGAGTCGAGCAGTGAGCTGACCGATGAGGACGAGGGATTCACATCAGCCGCCTCGGCAATCGACGAGATATCGACGTCGTCATGTGGGGGCAGGGTGAGATTGGCGCCCAGAAGCTCTTGAGTGAGCAAACGAATCGATGCCGAAACATCGTGGCCGATGAACGTGAGTCGTGCGTCTGAGCCAGTCGTAAACCACGACGACACATCGACGAGTGACGTGGTGGACGGCGCAGGGCTCGTGTCCGCTACCCGTTGGTGGTCGGCCGAGATGTTGAGCCTCGACGCGCTGTTCGACCACGACAGAGGTTCACCAATTTCTAGATTGTCTAACGCGACCAATGTGACGGCGAGAAGACGCTCATCCACCCACGAGCCATTTGAACGGGTACTGATGATGACGAAGCGTCTCGCGATGTTGGGGTCGGTACCCTGCGACGATCCATCTTCAGGTTCATCTTGATGCAAGCGATGTCGGAAAACATTAGACACGAATATTGGCCGCCCGCACTGTTTAGGGTTTCGGACGAGTTTACCGACGATGTCGAATTTTTCGACAAGATGTTGGGAATTTTAAGAGTCGAAAGTTGTCGAACCTTGTCTCAGCGAACTCTCAGGAAGCGTTGGTACCGCTCATCGCGGCGTCGAGCACTGACCACGCGGCCCCAACCGAACCGTGGGGCGAGGCGATGGTCGGGTGGCGTGACCGCAATGCCGCTAGTTCTCGCGACTCACGATTCGCTCGCGAGGAACCTCGTTGTCCAATCTTTCGAATGGCAGCCAGCTTCGTGCTCGAAGTGCCCATTTCTCGACGCCCCACCAGCTAGCGGCCGCTAACGGCAAGGTTCCCGCAATCGTGGCGAGCGCAAATTCCAGATAGCCGAATCGCTCGAAGTTGGCCAGGGCGAGCAATTGACCCACGGGAAAGGCGTAGATGTAGACCCCGTAGCTGAGATCGTTGGTCGCTCCCACCTTCCCAAACGGGAGATGTGCACCGAGCCACAGCACCGGGTACACGAGTGCCGGACCAGTGATGAGATCCGCGACGTGCGAGAGAGGGTGACCGACGGTGAGGCCGAGGCAGGCGACAAGGGCCAGGAGTGCAGCCAGGGCTCCAGAGTCGGGTAAGCGGTCACGATAGAGATACGTCAGTGAACCGACGAGGAAGATTGACGCGAAGCGCAGCGCGTAATTCTCATTAGGGAAGAAGGAGGGGTTAAAAAACGTATACAACTCGAGAGTCCACACTGCAATCGCGACGGCGACCACGTACGTACGACGAGCGAGCAAACCAAAAAGTGACAGAGCCGCAATGCCGATGTAACAGAGGAATTCCCACGAGAGCGTCCAGAGGGATCCGTCCCACGCCAAGGTGTAGGGAACGTGAGACGGCGTTCCCGAAATCTTGTAGGAGTTCATGCGGAGATACGAATTGCTCACCACGTAGTGGAAGGGCCCCTTCGCGTGCGACCAATAGCCTGCGAGCCCGTGATGATTATGCAACCACCCAACCACCCCGAAGAAGAGTGCGGTCATTATGAGACACATCCAAAACGCCGGAAGGATGCGCAGGACTCGATCCCAGAAGTACTTAATCAGTCCGCGTGCTCGTCCGTATCGCGCGGTGTGTCGACAGGCGGATCCGCAGATCAGGAATCCTGAGATGGCGAAGAATCCGTCCACGGAAAGGTCGCCCAGCGTCAGATTGCCGATGATTATCTCGTTACCAAAACCACCAATCGGAATGGTGTGCGAAAAGATCACCAGGAGCGCCAGGGCCAATCGCAAGAAGTTCAGACTGTTGGAGTGGTGGCGCAAAAGGAGAGCTTTCTCGAAGCGTTGGGGGCGTCGCATCATTTCTGTTCTGCTCATTGAATGCACCCCGTCACTGCGTATCGGCGTAATTCGAGGAAGTGTAGTCCGAGGCAAGCGACGATTCGAGGGCGGAGCTGATCTCGCCGATGATTCATTCAGGCCAGGTGACGCTGAAGCGCCGACCAATAGAGGTTCAGTACCCAATTCACTGGTTCGGGCACGCGAAGTCCGAATTCCTGGGGAATGTCCATTCGGCCCACGAGTACGCGAGTCCAGGATGGATCGCGTTGCTTCTTCGCGGCGAGAATTCTCAGACGGCGTTCGCGCAAATAGTCTCGGTGCGTCAGGACCCATCGCCATGACGAGAGCTTCTCTGACGCCCAACCACCACGCAGTGACGCGATGAAGATACCGATCTCGATTGGCAAGAGTATCGGGATGAGGAGAGCCAACGATCGCGTGTCGTACAACGTCACGACATTTATCATTCGATTTCGCTCCAGGAGGAACCATTTACCCGTGTTCTTAGAGAATTCGTAGTGATGTACACCTATCGCCGAGGGTTCGAAGACGACTCGACGTCCAGATTGCCACGTTCGCAGTGATATATCCGCGTCTTCGGCGTAGGCGAAGAACTGATCGTCAAATCCGTTGAGTCGATTCCAGTGCTCGCGTCGACAGGCGAAGAGAGCCCCCGACACCCCGGCGACCACTTCCTCCGCGTCGTGATCGGCGAAAGATTCACCGAAGGATCCGGCCCAGGAGAACATGAGGTAATGGATCGGATTGCCAATGGAGTTGATTCGCCGATCAGACCCGGGAAGGACGACGGCTCCCGTGACCAGGCCAACCGATTCGTCATCGAGGCGACCCGCCAATGCCGCGATGGTGTCCTTCTCCACGATGAGATCGGAATTGATGAAGACCAACGTCTCGTATGTGGCGGCGGAGGCCGCGAGATTGCAACCTCCCGCAAATCCAGTATTCGTCCCCGGGGAAAGGATCTTCATCCTCGAATCGTCAACTACTCCTCGGACTGAATCGGAGCCATTATTGACCAGCACTACTTCAACGTCGACGTGGCGTGAATTGAGGACTGCCTGAATACATTGGTTGAGCAGCGGTTCGTCGCGATAGGCGAGGATGATTGCTGAGACTTGCTTCATGGTGTCCTTAAATATTGTCGGATGTCAACAATCCACCCGGAGAGCCGTTGCGACTCGAAGTCAGCGGCGCGCCTCGAAAACGCCGAGTGGAACAAATCTATTCCACTCGCTCGCAGACGGAAGCGACGGAGCGGGGTACGGGGGTGGGGATGATCAGTGGGCGACTTTTCGACCTTGGGGCCGCGAGAGAATCGCCGGGGGATGCTGTTTACCCCACGTGTCGGGTAACACACGCACCCACATCGTCCGACCACGAAGGATATGCAACAATTGGCGAGTGATATCCGAGGACCTGAGAGATGCTTTCGCGTCGACGTGCGCAGTCGTCCCGGCGTACAACGAAGGTGCATCGATTACCAATGTGGTCCGGGCAATCAATGAGCACATGCCAGGGTCAAGGGTCGCCGTGGTGGACGATGGTTCCCGAGACGACACCGCCCTACGGGCGCGTGAAGCGAACGCACTTGTCTTGTCGCTACCGGTCAATCTCGGCATTGGTGGAGCGGTTCAGACAGGATTCAAATTTGCTCTAGCCAACGGCTACGACTACGCAATTCAGATTGACGGCGATGGACAACACGACCCCAGCGAGGCGCATCATCTCATTAGTGAATTGCTGGCGGACCATGCCGATATCGTGATCGGTTCGCGCTGGCTAGGACGCGGCGACTACGTCGCACCGAGAAATCGTCGCTACGGGATGAAGTTTCTCGAGTTCCTCGTATCGTGGAAGGCGGCGAGTCATTTCACCGACACGACGTCGGGTTTCCGCGCCCTGAATCGAAGGGCATTAACACTGTTCGCGGAACACTACCCGAGCGACTACCCCGAAGTCGAATCAATCATTCTTGCTCGCCACCACGGTTTAAGAGTTAAGGAAGTGCCCGTTTCTATGAAGCCTCGCGAACACGGGACATCAAGCATTCGGGGGTACAAGACCCTCTATTTCATGGTTCGAATCACCATGGTTATCATGTTGGGCGTGATGAATACGGATAATTCGTGAAGGGCTACGTCCTCGCGGCGGTCATCAGCCTGGTCATGGTGACCGTAACGATACGGGCAATTCGCAAGCGGCAATTGACGGAGACCCTGGCGATTCTCTGGTTAGTGGTTAGTTTTGCCACGGTTGTACTCAGTGCCCTGCTTCCCTCCGGTGCTTTTAATTCGCTGGCCAAATCCATTGGGATTGCGTACCCGCCGGACATGGTCTTGGTTTTTGGAATGCTCTTCCTCTTCCTCTTCTCGTTCCGACTGTCGGTGTCGATGAGTCTGCAAAAGTCGCGACAGAAGACCCTCGTCCAAGATTTGGCTCTCTTGCGGGCGCAATTGGAATCTCGCCCCGGGGGCTGAACGTTTCGATACCGAATCCAATCGATGAGGACATCGATAGCGAGGGTGGTGAGCGTCGAGGGTTCAAGATTGGCATAGGAGCATTCGGTGAGTGATCGAAGGAGTGACGGTAATGTCCCCAAGCGTGAGTCGACGTGCTAGAAGCGAAGCGTCACACGCGGGATCGACACTGAATCGCCAGGTCGAAGGTCGCGAATCAGTAGTGGCGAGGCTGTTCCCTTGGCTGTCGCCGTCGTGGCCACGACGTGCCCTCGCACCCTCTCTGGTAGCTGCGGCGGCCCTGACTATCGCGACGATGGGCATACCTTCCCTGCTGGTAATTGCAGGGGCGTGGTCACTCGCGGCCATCGCGAATCGCTGGTTCAAAGATGTTGCCGGACCGGCAGCGTGGGCCGTTGGTGTCGTCGTGGAGGTGACTCTCCTCGGCGCCGAGAGTGCCCTGATGGCCGTGGTCTGGCCCCACAATCAGCCCCAATTCGTGTACGTGGCGTTGTTGGCTGCTCCATTGCTGATCTCTCTGGTCCTGTATTGGTGGTTTACGTCAGTGAGTCGTCCGCGGACCCGGCGCGAAAATCCTGGGGTGAGTGGCGAGCCCTGGCTCGCGTTGATTGCGATCGTCTTGATTGAGGCGATGTTTGAAGCAATCAAACTCCATGGCCACGATTTCGGCATTACGTGGGCAATGGGTGGTGACGCTCGCAACAACGTGGCGTTTAATCGCCACATCTTGGCGTTAGGCGGCGTGACAATCCACGATATGAAGACGTATCCGGCGTTGATTAATGCCGTGTGCGCTTTGTTGGCTGGAGCGAGTGGCCGAGCGGGCCTCGCAGCCTCATCTTTGATGATTCGCGACGTCCAAGCGCTCGTCGCGACCTTCATATTGGCGAGTATTGGTATCGCATTATTCTTCATCGCGGCGACGGCGGAAGCGTTTCGCCGAGGCGGAACGTATGTTCAACGGTTGCCCTCGTACACCATTATTCCCCTCGGCGCATGTGGCTCGATCAGCATCGGCGCCTTCGTATTGGGCCTGGGACTTAGTGGCGGATTCCTTTCTGCGCTCGGATGCTTGGCGCTGGCGGGGGCATCGCTGGTTATCGGGATGCGAATGATGTCGAACTACAGCAACCTCGGTCTCGTGTTGCTCACCATCTCTTTGTACCTGGTGGTGATGTCGTGGACATTTCTGATTGTGGTCCCCGTGGCGGCATTGCTGCTGGCGTATTGGAAGGGCCTCATCTTCATGCGCACCTCGCCCGGCGAAGCGCAAAGGCAACGTGAGGTGGACGTCACGAAGTGGTTCCTGCTCATTTCAATGGCGGGGACCGGCGTGTTGATTCTTGCGCTTGTTCTGAGCGGGTCCACGTTGGTGACCCAGATCAAGACTGCCGGGGGGATTGTCGGTCCGAATCCTCGCCTTTTTGTGTGGCTGGGAATCGTGTGTCTCATGTGTGTGCTGGTGGCCCGGGGGAGGGAGCAACGCCTCGTTCGCCTAGTACCGCTCGTGGTGTATGTCATCAGCGCGGGAATGGTGTTGTGGATCAGGTCCTTTCATCCCGCCAATGTCAACTGGTCGTACTACGCCACCAAGATGATCTGGCTCGCGACGGCGATGGTTTTGTGGACCCCCTTCATCTTGCTGATTGACGTGGTGAAAAGAATCAACGAAGTTATCGCGGTTACGTGGCCACGGATCATCACCAGTGCGGTCGTCGCCGTCGCTGGTTCGAGTGGACTCCTCTGGGGGATTGGCCACGAAACACCGTTCCCCTTTCCGTGGACGTGGGCGTTCATCGGATCAACCATCCCATCTCCTCAGGAAATCCAACTCGTGGCGAAGGAGGCAAACATCGGTGGTCCCTTCGTGATCTGGCAGTACTCCACCGCATACGAGGATCAGTTGGGCAACTTTTGGTCGGCGCTGACGTGGGAGTACAACCCAGATGGCACGATCAAGCAGGTTCCGGGGAAGAACAGTTTCGTCAATTGGGCCTCGCAGGAAACCGGAACGCTCGCCAATCTCTGCCAGGTGGTGTCCGACTATCAGTTACGTGTGGTCACCACGAACTCTCGTTTGGTGCCGACCCTCCTTGCGACGTGCAAGGGGTATCGACCCGTTCCGAGTCAGGCCCACGAACGATGATTAACGAGTATCAGTTGTCGATTGTGACCTCTGTCCCTCGGCAGCCGTGTGTCGAGGCGCTTTGATTGGGGTAAATCAACCGAGGCATTCAGTGAAAAAGTTCGAAATGCGGGCCTAACGGAGGATTCGTGCGAGTCCTTCTTGGACAATCGACGCCTTGAGTTGCCCGTCGAGTGAGAACAGCGAGCCTCTTGCCAGACCTCGTCCCGCGTGGGCAATCGGTGAATCGAGGTCGTAGAGAAGCCACTCGTCGGCTCGAAGGTCGCGGTGGAACCACATGCAGTGGTCCAGACTCGCCCCCATGAATGAGCCGTCGTCCCAGCGCACGTCGTGAGGAGCGAGTATCGCGTCGAAGGGGTTCATATCGCTCGCGTACGTGACGACGCACGCGTGCAGGAGTGGATCATCCGGTAATGAACCATCCGCGCGCATCCACATTTGGTGGTGCGTGTCATGAGACCGGTTGGCACTCCAAGGGAGTTCCCCGATGTAGCGCTGGTCAATGGGGTGGGGGAGTTGGTTCCAGTCGTCGACGTAGCCGAATTCAGTGTGGACGAGTTGGTGGACGGGCACGATCGATTCGGGACCGGGCACGTCGGGCATCGGCATTTGGTGCTCGAAGCTGACTTCCTCATCGTGGAAACTCGCCTGCATGTTGTAAATCGCTTGACCATGTTGGATGGCGACGACTCGACGGGTGCGAAAACTGCGCCCGTCGCGAATCCGGTCCACTTCGTAGAGGGTGGGGGCGCTCGAGTCTCCCGGACGCAGGAAGTACGAATGCAGCGAATGCACGCGACCGGATTCCACAGTGCGGCCGGCCGCCATCAGGGCCTGGGCCGCGACCTGTCCTCCGAAGGTGCGTTGACGGTCTCCTTGAGGGTGTTTGCCTCGAAATATGTTGACCTCGATATCTTCGAGGTCAAGCAAGTCGACCAGAAAATCGAGTGCAAGAGACATATCACCATTGTGCCAGCAATATCCCGTCGGCGACCAACGAACTAAGGTTGGGTAGTGTCTATTGCCGTGAGCGACGTGATTGCGTGGTCCAAGAGCCATCAGGGCAAGAAGTTGATCCGCTTCACCATGGCGTCGGCCGTCACGACCTCGGTGTCGCTGACCACGATCCTGGTGGTCTACGGATTCCACATCATCGACGGCATTATTTCCGCAACTCTGTTTGGCAATCTCGTGGCGATTCTGCCGTCGTACTACCTCACCCGGGCGTGGGCGTGGGGCAAACGAGGCCGGAGCCACTGGCGCAAGGAAGTGCTGCCCTACTGGCTGATGTCGTTCGCGGGCATCGCCTTCTCACTGCTGGGCGCGGCGTGGGTGAAGCACATCGTTCACAGTTACGACCTTGACCACACGGTGGACACGGTGTTGGTCGCTGGCATGAACCTCGCGAGTTTCGCCGTGTTCTGGGTCTTGAAGATCTTGTTGTTCAATCGGATCTTCCACACCCATCCGCTCGACGACATCGACGAGCATCTGCGGGAAGAGGAAGAAAAGCAGGGTGCCACGGAATCTGCGTGAGCTGCGAGAGTGGTCACGGAGTTACGAGGGCAAGAAGCTCATCCGCTTCACGACCACGTCACTCATCTCGACCGTCATCTCCGAGAGCCTGATCCTCATCACCTACGGCTTCAAGATCATCCCCGGGGAGATTCAAGCCACGCTCTTCTCCAACGTGATGGCGATGTTCCCTGCGTATCACCTGAATCGTCGTTGGGCGTGGGGTAAGCGCGGACGCTCGAAGTTGCGTAGCGAGATCCTGCCGTACTTCGCCATGTCCTCGCTCGGCACCACCTTCTCGCTCATCGGCGCGACCTACGCCCGCCACCTCGTGCATTCGCACCACTGGGGACACCTCATCAACACTGGCATCGTCGGGGGCACCAACATCGCAGCCTTCGCCATCTTCTGGGTCCTCAAGATGCTGGTGTTCAATCGCATCTTCCATCCGGGCGCACAGCCCGCGCGCGCCAAGCACTCCCATCGCGCCCAGCGCGAACGAATGACCCGTGGGAGCTAGCAGTCGGAACCTCTTCGAGAACTGACGTGAGGGGCGGACGTCACGCGCCGGAGTGCCAGGGGCGACCGTGAGCCAGCGCGACACTTCCCGTGAGTCTGGCCGCAGCGAGTGCGACGAGGTGAGCATCACGAGCCGTGGGCAACGCGTGCGGTCGTGGCTCGAGGGCCTGACACTTCCTCGCCTGTTGTGGTCATCGCTGGGCATCTACGCGCTGGTGGCGCTGTGGGCGTACGCACCGCTGTGGCCCGGCGATCCGCACGCGATCATGAACTGCGTTTGCGGCGACAACGTGCAGGCGCCGTGGTTCCTCGGTTACGTCCCGTGGGCGATCCTGCACGGACACAATCCCTTCTTCACCACCTACCTCGACTATCCGCGCGGCGCGAACCTCGTCACCAACACCTCGGTGCCCTTGTTGGGGGTGCTCGCCGCTCCGGTGACCGAACTCTTCGGGGCGATCGCGTCGTTCAACCTCTTGATGTTCCTCGCGTTCCCCCTGTCCGGCGTCAGCGCGGCCTACGTCATCGCGAAGTGGACGAGATCGAATGCGGCGGCCTTCGTCGGCGGTCTCTTCTACGCCTTCTCGCCCTACGTCGCGCACCGGGCCTACGAACATCTCGACCTCACCTTCGTCGTGGTGCCCCCACTGATCCTCTACGCGCTCTTTCGCGTCGTGGTGCACCAGAGCGGACGTCCCGGCCGATGGGGGCTCGGTCTCGGTCTACTCGTCGTCGCCCAGTGCGGCATCGATACCGAGATCGCGGTCTCGACCCTGCTGGTCGGCGCCGTGGGCATCGTGTTATGCCTCGTCGGGTCGACGCGCCACGCGGTCCGCGAACGCATTGCCTTCGCGCGCCGCGCCCTCGTGAGCGCCGTGGCGCTGGTGAGTGCGGTCATGGCGTATCCGCTGGCGTTCCAGTACCTGGGTCCGGACGGGTTGCGGGTCCCGGTCCAGAACCCCGTGGCGAACCCGTACCGCTCCGACCTGCTCGGTCTGGTGATCCCGACGAGCGACGAGCGCGTCGCGCCGTCGTTCCTCTCGCACCTCGCGCGACGATTCCCCACCGGCCCCTTGGAGAACAGCAGCTACCTGGGGATCTTCACGGTGGTGCTCGTGGTACTCGTGGTGGTGCGGTGTCGTCGGTCGCGCGCGATCCGACTCTCGAGTGCGCTGGCCGCATTCTCGTGGTTGATGACGCTGGGCCCGCGGCTCGTGGTCGCGGGTCACGTGACGTCGGTGCCGTTGCCCTTCGACGTCGTCGCTCACCTGCCGGTCCTCGACAACATGTTGCCGGCGCGGTGGTCGCTCTTCGAGATGTTCTTCGTGGCGCTCACGCTCGCTCACGGTCTGGCGCTCTGGGGCGACCCGATCGTGGCGACGCGCCGCCGGGACCAGGTATCACGACCGCCGTGGTTGACGCGCTCGCGCGCGTTGACCCTGACGTTGCTTGTGGGGGCCTCCTTCGTGTCGCTGGTCCCCGCGTGGCCCATACCGAGCGTGTCGACGAAGGGAGCGGTCCCCGCGTTCTTCACGACGGACGCCGCGAAGGTCATCGCGTCGGGCTCGACGATCTTGACCTACCCCTACGTCATCGACGACTACCGGGTCGATGACGGGGAAGACGCGATGCTCTGGCAACTCGCCACGAACTTCCGCTGGCGATTGATGGGCGGATATTTCTTGCGCGTCGGTCCCGCCGGCAGCGTCACCGCCAAGCCGTGGCCGACACCGCCGCTCGACGTGGCCGCGTTCCTCGAGAACTGGCAGAGCCCGGTGCACTCGCTCCTGCCAAGACTCGTCGTCACCGCGGCCCTGGTGCGCGACGTGCGCACCTTCGTGGCGCGCTACGCCATCTCGGCGGTGGTCGTTGCTCGCTCGGCGCCGGGTGCGCCGGCCGTGACGCGACTCTTCACAACGGCTCTGGGCTCAGCGCGCGACGTGGGCGGCGTGGCGTTATGGACCGGACGTGGGCGACCGGCGAAGTGATCGCGGACGAGTCGAGAGGCTCAGTCGCGGAAGTTGGTGAACTGCAAGGGGACCTCGAGATCGGCCTCCTTGAAGAAGGCGATGGCCGTCTGCAAGTCGTCGCGCTGCTTGCCGGTGACGCGAACCTGATCACCCTGGATCGAGGAACTGATGTTCTTGGCTCCCAGGTCCTTGACCATCTTGTTGATCTTCTTGCCCAACTCCTGGGAGATGCCCGCCTTCAAGGCGACCTTCTGTCGCGCGGTGCCGTGCGCGGCGACTTCGACCTTGCCCGCGTCGAGGGTCTTCAACGAGACCGATCGTTTGACCATCTTCTCGCTGAGCAGGTCGTAGAGCGCACGCAAGCGGTCCTCGGTGGACGCGGACAAGGTCAGCTCCTTGTCGCTGACCTCGATGGTGGCACCCGTGCCCTTGAAGTCGAACCTCGTCGACGCTTCACGGTTGGCTTGGTCGACGGCGTTGCGGACTTCTTGCATGTCGATCTCGGAGACGATGTCAAAACTAGGCATGGCGAAAGTCTAGAACTGCTCATTGGAACCGTCGAGACCCGACGCACTAGGCTCTTCGACGGGTCGGTGCCCGAGCGGCCAATGGGATCTGGCTGTAAACCAGACGGCTTTGCCTACGGGGGTTCAAATCCCTCCCGGCC